>Ga0233425_10000859_pt1 | contig 73692 bp, 85 predicted proteins | sample Watercolumn_Towu_2_FD_181712 | JGI IMG/M metagenome (GOLD analysis project Ga0233425, IMG submission 181712) | Freshwater microbial communities from Lake Towuti, South Sulawesi, Indonesia - Watercolumn_Towuti2014_140_MG | ecosystem: Environmental > Aquatic > Freshwater > Lake | place... | reverse complement strand
CACGGGCGACATCTACACACCGGACATGAAGGTTGTGTCCGATGTGATCCTCGCGCAGAAACCGCTCGATGCCGTGCTGCTGGTGGGCGACACCTCCAACGGGAAGAACACGCCTCTTGAGGACTATAAGAAGATCCACACCGGCACGTACGACCGTTTCAAGTCCATCACCTACCCCTGTCCCGGCAACCACGACCGACAATCCACGCCGCCGTTCAGCGGTTATCTCGCGTATTGGGGCAAGGCCGCGCGCGGGCCGAAGATGTATTACAGTTTTAATCTCGGCGGCTGGCACATCATCAGCCTCGACAGCGTTTCGTTCCGCGACGACGATCCCGCCACCTCGAAACAACTGGCATGGCTCAAGGCCGATCTCGCCAAGCACCCGAAGAAACCGGTGATCGCCTACTGGCATTATCCGTACTTCTCTCGCGCCAAGCATTGCGGCGATCCGAAGATGAAACCGCTCTGGCAGGCGCTCGAAGCGCACGGTCCCGCGCTGGTGTTCAGCGGTCACAATCACGTCTATGAACGTTTCCCGGCGCTCGACGCCGACGGCAATCCAACCGACGCCGCCAAAGGCGTCCAGCAATTCGTGATCTGTCCCGGCGGCGCCTCGTTGACGAAGACCGAGAAAGAAGGCGCGACCGGCCCGGCCTCGGCGGTTTTCCACGGCGACGCGCAGCATGTCGGCTTTTTCACCCTGCAACCTGACGGCTCGTACACATACACCATCAAGTCGGTCAGTAAAGACGGCAAGACTGCCATCGTGGACAAAGGCAAAGGCAAACAACTATGAGCATTACCAGCCTTTTGATCGTTGCAATGATCGCCGCGATCAGTTGCGCGGCGGACACGAAGATCGTGTTGATCGCCGGGCGACCGAGCCATCCGCCGGGGCAACACGAACACAATGCGGGCGTGTTGCTGTTCAAGAAATGTCTCGCGGGCGTTCCCGGCGTCAACATCGAAACCCACCTCAACGGCGAGTGGCCTGCGTCTTTCGACGGCGCGGCGGCGATTATCATTTACAGCGACGGCGGCGGCGGACACCCCGCGCTCCAAAACGACCGCCTCGACCAACTCGGCGCGCTGATGAAGAAAGGCGTCGGCTTTGGTTGCATCCACTACGCATGTGAACCAACAACCGAGAAAGGCAACAAGGAGTTTCGCAACTGGATCGGCGGTTGTTTCGAACAGTTCTGGTCGGTGAATCCGCACTGGGATGCCGATTTCAAGACGTTGCCAGATCATCCTGTCACTCGCGGCGTGAGAGGATTTCAGCTTCGTGACGAATGGTATTTCCACATGCGGTTTCGCGATGGAATGAGGGATGTCACTCCGATCCTCACCGCCATGCCGCCAGCCGATACGATGAAACGTCCCGATGGCGCGCACAGCGGCAATCCCGCTGTCCGCGAAGCCGTCAAGAGAGGCGAACCGCAACACGTGATGTGGGTCGCCCAGCGCGACGGCGGCGGGCGCGGCTTCGGTTTCACCGGTGGTCATTTTCACAAAAACTGGGGCCACGATGACTTCCGCAAGGTCGTGCTCAACGCGATTCTCTGGACCGCGAAGGTTGATGTGCCTGCCAGCGGCGTCTCTTCCACGCTGACTGACGCCGATCTACAGGCCAACCTCGATGACAAGGCGCTCCCAACCCCAAAGCCACGCAAGAAGAAGTGACGTTGGAGACGAAACCATGTTTACCGCGACGAAGACGATAGATTTCTGTTACGGACACCGATTGCTGAATTATGAAGGCAAGTGCCGACATTTGCACGGACACAATGGACGACTCGAAGTGGAGATCGCGTTGCCGACGCTGGACGGACGCGGCATGGTGCAGGACTTCTCCGATATCAAACGCACGCTGAAGGAGTGGATTGATGCAACACTGGATCACCGGCTCTTATTGTGGAAGGAAGACCCGATGGCACCGGTGTTGCGCGAGCGCGGCGAGGTGTTCGTGGCGCTTGAGATGAACCCAACAGCGGAAAACATCGCCAAGATGGTGTTCGACTATGCGCGCGGACGCGGCCTGCCAGTCACCGAAGTGCGGTTGTGGGAAACTCCCAGTTCGTGCGCCAGTTATTGCGCGGGCCTGTGAATGTCACGCCTCGCAAGTTTGTCCTGCGCCCCTACGAACCGCACGATCGAGAGGCGGTTCGACAGATTTGTTGCGAGACCGCCAACTGCGGCGAACCGATAGGTGACTGGTTTCCTGACCGCGAGATCTTTGCCGATTTGCTGATGCGTTACTACACGGATAGGGAACCGGAATCCCTGCTGGTGGCGTCATCGGAGGGACGCGTGGTGGGCTATCTGGCTGCCTGTAGCGATACCCGTCGGTTTCGTCGGTGGATGTCACTATGGATCGTCCCGTCTGTGCTGCTGAAAGCGTTGCGTTGCGGCATGCTCTGGCATCCGAAAACTCGCGCGCTGCTCTGGGCCAACCGCCATATCGGGCAATGGCGCAACCGTGTCTCATTGGATGCCTACCCGGCACACCTTCACATCAACGTGCGGCGGAACTATCGCGGCATGCACATCGGCCAGCATCTCCTGGCGACTTGGCTTCACCACGCCAACGAGAAAGGAATTCGCGGCGTGCACGCCGGCGTCAACGCCAACAACACCAATGGATGCCGTTTTTTTGAGACGATGGGATTCCGTCCACTTGGCCGTCAAGTGACACTTCGTCTGCCTGAAGGTGGTCAACAGATCGAAACAATTATCTACGGACTGTTACTGCCGTGAGTCCTGCTGGTGAATGATATGGGCACCTCCGGTAACTCGGCAACCATTGTAGGCCGACTTTGTAAGTCGGCAGTTCCTCGAAGGATTTCGCCGCTTCGCAGAAGCGGCCTACAGCATAACACCAGTTAACGGAGGTTCCCATATGTCAACAGCGCTGACAAAAGCACAGAGTTTAGATTTCATCCAGAGTGCGTTCATGCTGGATGAATGAAGAAGAAATGAAGAAAGGGAGTTGACAGATTTTGCTGGATGAATATACTGCGCCCATCCTCGTTGATAGATAGAGGATGTGGTAAAACAGAATAGAAAAGAGCGGGAAAACCGCGGCTTGTTTTTGAAGAAGAAACAGGAGGCGGGTTTTTGTCGTATTCTTTGTCTTTTGAGGAAGAAGAAGGGATGAAGACAGAATGAAGTGGTTTGCCCATGTAGCTCAGACGGTAGAGCGCGTCCTTGGTAAGGACGAGGTCACCAGTTCAATCCTGGTCATGGGCTCCAGAAAACAAACGCAGTTGAAAACAGGAAGAAGAGAACAGAACGCTCAGGCCAGTCCCTAGAGCAACAGTCAACAACAGAAGGAGAAGATCATGGCAAAGGAAACGTTTGTTCGTAACAAGCCTCACGTGAACGTGGGCACCATCGGCCACATTGACCACGGCAAGACTACCTTGACTGCGGCCATCCTACAGGTGTTGGCCAAAGCGGGACGCGCCCAGATCAAGAGCTACGCCGACATCGCCAAGGGTGGCACGGTGCGTGACGAAACCAAGACAGTCACCATTGCCGTTGCGCACGTCGAGTATGAATCAGAGAAACGCCACTACGCGCACGTGGATTGCCCCGGCCACGCTGACTATATTAAGAATATGATCACCGGCGCCGCGCAGATGGACGGCGCCATTCTTGTCGTGAGCGCCGCCGACGGCCCAATGCCGCAGACCCGCGAGCACATCCTTCTCGCTCGCCAAGTCGGCGTGCCGTCCATCGTTGTCGCCTTGAACAAGGTGGACTTGGTGGACGATCCCGAATTGCTCGATCTCGTCGAGATGGAAATTCGCGACCTGCTCAACAAGTACCAGTTCCCCGGCGACAAGACGCCCATCGTGCGCGTTTGCGCCAGCAAGGCGCTGGCGGGTGAGGCCGATGCCGAGAAGGGGATTTTGGATCTTGTGGCGGCTGTGGACAGCTTCGTGCCGGATCCGGTCCGCGAAGTGGACAAGCCGTTCCTGATGCCCGTCGAGGACGTCTTCTCGATTACGGGCCGTGGCACTGTGGCCACAGGACGCGTCGAGCGTGGTACGATCAAGGTTAGCGAAGAAGTCGAGATCGTCGGCATTCGCGACACCACCAAGTCGGTCGTCACCGGCGTGGAAATGTTCCGCAAACTGCTTGACCGGGGCGAGGCCGGTGACAACATCGGCGCGCTGTTGCGCGGCGTTGACAAGGACGGCATTGAGCGCGGTCAGGTCATCGCCAAGCCCGGCTCGATCACTCCGCACCGCAAGTTCAAGGGCGAAGTGTACGTGCTCAGCAAGGACGAAGGCGGCCGGCACACGCCGTTCTTCAGTAACTACCGCCCGCAGTTCTATTTCCGGACGACGGACGTGACGGGCAGCGTGAAGTTGCCGCAGGGCGTCGAAATGGTGATGCCGGGCGACAACGTGAGCATCGAAGTCGAACTGATCACCCCGATCGCGATGGAGAAGACGATGCGCTTCGCCGTGCGCGAAGGTGGTCGTACCGTTGGCGCGGGTCGCGTGACGGACATTCTGGAATAACGCGATGCCCCGAGAATTGATCACGATGGCGTGCACGGAGTGCAAGAGCCGCAATTACGTTTCGACGCGGAACAAGAAGCAAGGCTCCGAGAAGTTGGAGTTGCGCAAGTTCTGCTCGAAGTGCGGCAAGCACGTGATGCACAAGGAAACGAAGTAGGAGGCGCATACTACAAAAGACGTTCACGGTACGGCAGTAGCTCAATTGGCAGAGCGGCGGTCTCCAAAACCGCAGGTTGCGGGTTCAAGTCCCTCCTGCCGTGCCAAGCTACGTCGCGCGATGCTGTCGAGACAAATCCATGACGAATCCCATTCCCAAAATCAAGGAGTTCTGCACGGAGGTTGTGGTCGAGCTGAAGAAATCAGCCTGGCCGACCCGTTCGGAGTTGGTGGACTCGACGTTGGTGGTGTTGGTGACGGTCATCATCCTCGGCGTATTTGTCTCCGCGGCGGACGTGGTGTTCGCCTACGTCGTGCGCTGGTTGACGGGAGCCGCGTAAGGAAACGAATTCATGAGCGAAACCGAAGTCAAATCCGAATTCCAGTGGTTCGTGCTCCACACGCTTTCGGGCCAGGAGCAGAAGGTCAAGGATTCCATCGAGAAACGCATCAAGGTGGAAGAGATGGGCGACTACATCAAACAAGTGCTCATCCCGACCGAGAAAGTGGCCGAGGTCAAGCGCGGCAAGAAGACCACCAGCACGCGAAAGTTCTATCCCGGCTACATCCTTCTCCACATGCGTCTGCTCGACGAGAAGAACCAACTGGTCGAGAAGTCGTGGTATTTCATTCGCGACACCGCCGGCATCATCGGGTTCATTGGCGGCGAACGTCCCGTGCCGCTCAAGCCCGATGAAGTCAACAGCATCTTGGCGCAGATCGAGGAACGTCAGGACAAAGTCGCGCCGAAGGTTGCCTTTGAAACCGGCGAAACGGTGAAGGTGACCGACGGGCCGTTCCAGAATTTCACCGGCGTCATTGAGGAAGTGGACGCAGCGCGCGGCAAACTCAAGATTTCCGTTTCCATTTTCGGGCGTTCAACGCCGGTAGAGTTGGAATACTGGCAGGTGGAGCGCGCTTAACGAAAGGCACTATGGCAGGCAAACCAATCACAGGCATTATTAAATTGCAGATCCCCGGCGGAGCCGCGAATCCCGCGCCGCCCGTTGGTCCGGCGCTCGGTCAGCAGGGCGTCAATATCATGGAGTTCTGCAAACAGTTTAACGCAAAGACCCAGAAAGATGCCGGCACGATCATCCCGGTCGTCATCACGGTCTATAAAGACAAGACGTTCACATTCATCACGAAGTCACCGCCGGCCAGCGCGCTGTTGAAGAAGGCGGCGGGCATCGCGACGGCGAGTGGTGAGCCGAACCGGAACAAAGTCGGCAAGGTCACCAAGAAACAGGTTTTGGAAATCGCGAAACAGAAGATGGCCGACCTCAATGCGAACGACGACGAAGCCGCAGCCCGCATGGTGATGGGCACGGCGCGTTCGATGGGAATTGACGTCGAGGGTTAGGAAACCAAAGCGGGAGGCCGCCGATGTGTGGCCGTTTGAACCGCAGAACAGGAACAACAAGATGGCAAAGCACGGTAAACGATACGAAGCAGCCGCCAAGATGGTGGAGAAGGGCAAGGAGTACAAGCTTGTCGAGGCGGTGGACGTTTTGAAGAAGCTGCCGAAGGCGAAGTTCGACGAGACGCTCGAATTGGATTTCAAGCTCGGCGTGGATCCGAAACAGAGCGATCAGATGGTGCGAGGCACTGTTGCGTTGCCGCACGGCAGCGGCAAGAAGGTGCGCGTCGTTGTGTTTGCTCGCGGGACGGCGGCGCAAGCGGCGAAAGACGCCGGCGCGGACACGGTTGGATTTGAAGACGTGTTGAAACAAGTGCAGGGCGGTTGGACTGATTTCGACGTTGCCATTGCGACGCCGGAAGCGATGAACGAAGTCCGCAAGCTCGGCAAAGTGCTCGGTCCAAAAGGTCTCATGCCGAACCCGAAGACCGGTACCGTGACCGAGGACACAGCGAAAGCTGTCAAGGAAGTGAAAGCAGGCCGCGTCGAGTTCAAGATGGACAAGGCGGCGAATCTTCACGTCGCGTTCGGCAAGGTCAGTTTCGAGCCGAAGGCGATTGAAGAGAATGCGCGCGCCATTATCAGCGCGATCATGCACGCCCGCCCGGCGACGGCGAAGGGGACATTCGTGACGAGTTGCACGTTGTCGTCCACGATGAGTCCGGGACTGCGGATTGACATCAAGGAGTTCGCGGCCGCGACGGCCTGAGCGAGGACATTTTCATGAGAGCCGAAAAGAAAGACATCGTTGTTGAACTGAGCAAGCAGGTCGGAGCGTCGCCGTTTGTGTTGATGGCCGAGTACAAGGGCCTGACGGTGCAGCAATTCTCCAACCTCCGCAAGAAACTGCGCGGCGCGCACGCCGAGTGCCACGTCGTGAAGAACACCATTCTCCGCCATGCCGCCAAGGAAGCGGGCCTGCCGGCGATTGACGCGGCGTTGACGGGGATGACGGCAGTCGTCACCGGCGGCGCGAAGTCCGACATCAGCGCGGCGGCGAAAATCTTGAAGCAGTTCACGAAAGAATTTGAAAAGCCGAAGGTCAAACTGGGTGTGATGGGCCAGCAGGTGTTGAGTCCCGATCAGGTCGCGGCGGTGGCGGATTTGCCGTCGCTCGACGTGATGCGCGGGATGTTGATCGGACTGATTCAGTCCCCGGCGACAAAACTGGCCGTGGTGCTCGGCGCCCCGGCCGCACAATTGGCGCGTGTCCTGAAGGCTCGCGCCGACAAGGAAGAAAAGAAATAAAACCGGTTCCTCGTCGTCCCGAAAGCTTTCGGGATGAAATGCTCCGAGGCTTTGGGGCGCGACGATACCAGAAAGGCAGAATAAGAAAATGGCAGCAGACCTGAATGCAATCGTGGATCAACTCAGCGCGTTGACAGTGATCGAGGCGGCGGAGTTGTCGAAGAAACTCGAAGAGAAATGGGGCGTCAGTGCCGCGGCTCCGGTCGCGGCAGCAGCCGCTCCGGCCGCCGCAGCGGCCCCGGCCGCGGAAGCGAAGACCACGTTCGACGTGGTGTTGAAGTCCGCCCCCGCCGACAAGAAGATCGGCGTCATCAAGGAAGTCCGCGCCATCACCAACCTCGGCTTGAAGGAAGCCAAGGACCTGGTCGAGCAAGCGCCGAAGACCGTGAAGGAAGGCGCGACCAAGCAGGAAGCCGAAGAGATCAAGAAGAAGATCGAAACGGCTGGTGGTGTTGTCGAGTTGAAGTAGTTGTAGGTTTGTCGGGTAGGGGCGGCGCATGTGCGTCGCCCCTACAAACCCTGGTGCAACAACCGTAAGGAAGCACGAATGCCTGAGCGAAAATATTTCGGCAAGTTGGGTGATGTAATTGAACCGCCGGCGTTGATCGAGCCGCAGATCGTCTCGTATGACGAGTTTCTGCAGGCGAACATCGCGTCGAACCGACGGAAGAACATCGGTTTGCAGACGGTTTTCAAGGAAGTGTTCCCCATCGAGAGCTACGATGGCCAAGCGACGCTGGACTTCGTCGAGTATCAGATCGGCGAGATCAAGTTGACGTGGCTGGATTCGTTGCGCGAGGGGATCACCTACAGCGCGCCGTTGCACGTGACGTTCCGCCTCAAGGACGCCCACGGCACCAAGGAAGAAAAAGTCTATATGGGCGAGATTCCGCTCATGACGCCGTCGGCCAGCTTCGTCATCAACGGCGCCGAACGTGTCATCGTCAGCCAGTTGCACCGGTCGCCCGGCATCTGTTTCGAGGAGGAAGTCCACACCTCTGGCAAGCTGCTCTACGGTTTCCGCATTATTCCCGACCGCGGCACCTGGCTGGAGACACAGTTTGATAAAGACGATCTGCTCAACGTCTTCCTCGACCGCCGTCATCGCCGCCGGAAATTCCTCATCACGACGTTCCTGCGGACGCTCGGTTTCGGTAACGACGAAGACATCATCAAACTTTTCTACCAGATCGAAGACCTCAAGCTGAAAGATTTCGTTGAGGAAGGTCCGGAGCGCGTGCTGATCGCCGACGTGGTGGATCAGGATAAGGGCGTGGTCGTCGGGCGCGCATTCGAGCCGCTGACGAAAGCCATCTGCAAGCAGATTCTCGACATCGGCGTCGAGAAGGTGAAGGTCGTTGATACCTCGATTGACGACGGCGTCATCATCAAGTGCCTCAAGAAAGATCCGTGCAAGAACACGGAAGAGGCCCTCAAGGAAATTTACAAGCGACTTCGTCCCGGCGATCCGCCGACGATTGCGAACGCGCAGGCGATGATCAAGCGGCTGTTTTTTGACGCGCGCCGCTACGACCTCGGCCGCGTTGGCCGCTACAAGATCAACCAGAAGCTGAACCGGAAAGCTGATGTCGAAAACCGGATTCTGGAAAAAGAGGACATCATCGAGGCGTTGAAGTATCTGCTCAGCCTTCGCAAGGGCGAGGGAATGGTGGACGACATTGACCATCTCGGCAGCCGGCGTCTCCGCACGGTGGGCGAATTGCTCGCGAACCAGTGCCGCATCGGTCTTGCGCGCACCGAGCGCGTCGTCAAGGAGCGCATGACGCTGTTTGACGTGACCACCGACACAATGACGCCGACACAGTTGGTGAACCCGAAGGCGCTCTCCGCGGTCATCCGCGATTTCTTTGGACGCAGCCAGCTCAGCCAGTTCATGGACCAGACCAACCCGCTCAGCGAGTTGACGCACAAGCGTCGTCTCTCGGCCCTTGGGCCGGGCGGCCTCTCGCGTGAGCGCGCGGGCTTCGAGGTCCGCGACGTTCATCCGTCCCATTACGGTCGTATTTGTCCTATTGAAACGCCTGAAGGCCCGAACATCGGTCTGATCAGCGCGATGAGCATTTATGCCCGGATCAACGAATTCGGTTTCATCGAGACGCCGTACCGCAAGATCAAGGATGGTCGGGTGACCGAGCAGGTGGACTTCCTCACCGCCGATCAGGAAGAGAACTACGTTGTCGCCCAGGCCAACGCAGCGGTGGACAGCAAGGGGCATTTTCAGGTGGCGAAGATTTCCTGCCGGTACAAGGGCGACTTTGTCGAAGTCGAGCCGGAGCGCGTCAACTACATGGACGTCTCGCCGAAACAACTCGTCTCCATCGCGGCGGGCCTGATCCCGTTCCTGGAGCACGACGACGCGAACCGTGCGTTGATGGGCTCGAACATGCAGCGCCAGGCGGTGCCGTTGCTCGTCAACGAAGCCCCGCTTGTCGGCACCGGCCTCGAAGACCGCGTCGCCCTCGACTCGAAGGTCTGCATCACCGCCGACGAAGCCGGTGTTGTTGCCAGCGTGGATGGCAAACGCATCGTCATCACCAAGGACGGCGAGATGCCGGAAGGCAAGAAGAAGCTCGTCACTGACGCCTCCAGCCATATCTGGGTGTACGAACTCCGCAAATTCATGCGCTCGAACGCCGGGACCTGTTTCAACCAGAAGCCGGTCGTCAAGCAGGGCCAGCGCGTCAAGAAGGGCGACGTCATCGCTGACGGCCCGTGCGTCGAGAAGGGCGAGTTGGCGCTCGGCCGCAACGCGCTGGTCGCGTTCATGCCGTGGAACGGCTACAACTTCGAGGACGCCATCATCGTCAACCAGCGCATCGTCAAGGACGACGTGTTCACCTCGATCCACATCGAGGAGTACGAGTGCGGCGCCCGCGACACGAAACTCGGCCCCGAAGAGATCACGCGCGATATTCCGAACGTCGGCGAAGAAGCGCTCAAGAACCTCGGCCACGACGGCGTCATCCGCGTCGGCGCCGAAGTGCGCCCCGGCGACATCCTCGTCGGCAAGATCACCCCGAAGGGCGAGACCGAACTCGCGCCCGAGGAGCGTTTGCTCCGCGCGATCTTCGGCGAGAAGGCCGCCGACGTGAAGGACACGTCGTTGCGCGTGCCCAGCGGCACCTACGGTATCGTGATGGACGTGAAAGTTTCCTCCCGCAAGGAATCGAACAAGCCGCGTTTCACCACGACCGAACTGCGCCGGCAGAAGAAGACGATTGAGGAAGATTACAAGGGCAAGTCCACGGAATTGCGCGAGGAGTTGACCGACAAGCTCTCGAACATCCTGCTTGGCGAGAAGATTCCGCTCGACGTCGTCAACAGCGAAACCGGCGAGATCATCATCCCAGCCAACCGCAAGATCACCAAGACGCTGCTGCGCAAGCTGGCGTTGGTCTATGACCGCATCGAGATTGACCCGTCGCCGATCCGCATCAAGATCCGCGAGATCATCAGCCAGTTCGAGCAACGGTTCACCGACTTGGAGATGGACCACCAGCGCCGGCTCGACCAGATCGAGAGCGGCGAGGACGTCGAGCCCGGTATCATCAAGCAGGTCAAGGTTTACATCGCCAGCAAACGCAAACTCAGCGTCGGCGACAAGATGGCGGGCCGCCACGGTAACAAGGGTGTCATCGCGAAGATCGTGCCCGAGGAAGACATGCCGTTCCTGGCGGATGGACGCACGGTGGACATCGTGCTCAATCCGCTCGGCGTGCCCAGCCGTATGAACGTCGGCCAGGTGCTCGAAACGCACTTGGGCGTCGCGGCGAAGGCGCTTGGCTTCACTGTCACCTCGCCGGTGTTTGACGGTGTGACGGAGGCCGAGATCAAGGAGATGTTGAAGCAGGCGCAGAAGGTTGAGGGATTCAGTTGGGCGACCGTTCACGGCAAGACGCCGCTGTACGATGGGCGGACGGGCTTCCGGTTCGACCAGGAAGTCGTCGTTGGCTACATCTACCTGATGAAACTCGGCCACCTCGTTGCCGACAAGATTCACGCGCGCGCGGTCGGGCCGTACTCGCTCGTCACGCAACAGCCGCTCGGCGGCAAGGCGCAATACGGCGGCCAGCGTTTCGGCGAAATGGAAGTCTGGGCGATGGAAGCCTACGGCGCGGCGTACGCGTTGCAGGAATTGCTCACGGTGAAGTCCGACGACGTGCAGGGACGCACCCGCATCTACGAATCCATTGTGAAGGGCGACAACACCCTCGAAGCCGGCACGCCGGAGTCGTTCAACGTGTTGATGAAGGAAATGCAAAGTCTCTGCCTCGACGTTCGCGTCGGCAAGGACGGAGGCGCGAAGTAAAACATGACCACCCCCACCAGCAAATCATCCAGCACACTACAATCCATCTCTGCCGCAACTGCTGCGGCCCGCGCGGCGCTCGGTCTGGAGAAGGCCGAGGCGTTTGATCATGTCAGCATCGGCATCGCTTCGCCGGATACGATCCGTTCGTGGTCGCATGGCGAAGTCAAGAACCCCGAGACGATCAACTATCGCACGTTCAAACCGGAGAAGGGCGGCCTGTTCTGCGAGCGCATCTTCGGCCCGGTGCGCGACTGGGAATGCAATTGCGGCAAGTACAAACGCATCAAACACCGCGGCGTGATTTGCGACCGTTGCGGCGTCGAAGTGACGCTGGCCCGCGTTCGTCGCGAACGGATGGGACATATCGAGTTGGCGGTGCCGGTCAGCCACATCTGGTTTTTCAAGGCGATGCCGTCGCGCATGGGGTTGATGCTCGATCTGACGGCGCGCGAACTCGAACGCGTGTTGTACTACGAGGACTACGTCGTGGTGGACGAAGGTAAGACGCCGCTGAAACCCAAGCAGCTTCTCACCGAGATGGAATACCGCGAAGCCCGCGACCAGTACGGCGAAGGATTCGTCGCCAAGATGGGCGCGGAAGCGGTGCGCGATTTGCTCCAGAAGATTGATCTGCGCAAGCTCGCCCAGGAACTCGAACATCAGCTCGACCAGACCAAGAGCAAACAGACCAAGAAGAAAGTCGCCAAACGTCTGAAGCTTGCCAAAGGTTTCCTTGGTGCGAAGATGCGCCCCGAGTGGCTCGTGCTGGAAGTGTTGCCGGTGATTCCGCCGGACTTGCGTCCGCTCGTACCACTCGAAGGTGGTCGTTTCGCCACCAGCGACTTGAATGATTTGTATCGCCGCGTCATCAACCGGAACAACCGGTTGAAGAACCTGCTGCAGCTCCGCACGCCGGATGTCATTATCCGCAACGAGAAGCGAATGCTTCAAGAGGCTGTGGACGCGTTACTCGACAATGGTCGCCACGGTCGCGCCGTCACCGGTGCCGGTGGACGCTCGTTGAAATCGCTTGCCGACATGCTCAAGGGCAAACAGGGTCGGTTCCGCCAGAACTTGCTCGGCAAACGTGTGGACTACTCTGGTCGCTCCGTCATTGTCATCGGTCCCGAACTCAAACTTAACCAGTGCGGCTTGCCGAAGAAGATGGCGCTCGTGTTGTTTGAGCCGTTTATCATCCGGCGTCTTCGCGAGATGGGATTGGTTCATACGATTCGCTCGGCAAAGAAGCTCATCGAGCGCCAGGCACCTGAAGTGTGGGACATTCTCGACGAAGTCACGAAGGGGCACCCGGTGTTGCTGAACCGCGCGCCGACGTTGCATCGCCTTTCGATTCAGGCATTCGAGCCGCAACTCATCGAAGGCGAAGCGATTCGCATTCATCCGCTCGTTTGCACCGCGTACAACGCCGACTTCGACGGCGACCAGATGGCCGTGCACGTGCCGCTTTCAGTCGAGGCGCAGATGGAAGCTCGCATGTTGATGCTGGCGACGAACAACATCTTCTCGCCCTCCAGCGGCAAGCCGATCACTTCACCAACGCAGGACATCGCGCTCGGCTCCTACTACCTCACCAACCCCGGCAAGCTCGGACAAAAAGAAGGTTCCCGTCTGAAATTGTTCAGCGACGTGCAGGAGGTGTTCTTCACGTTCGATGAACAGGACGTGAAGATCCACGAGAAGATTCGCCTGAAGAATCCGGACTACGAACGCCAGACTGTGTTTGGCGACGCTGTCGCAAAAGTCATCGAGACCACTGTGGGCCGCGTCATCTTCAATGAAATCTGGCCGGTAGAACTCGGTTTCTTCAACAAGACCGTCAATAAATCCACGCTCGGTGAGATCATCTGGCAGTGCTACCGCACCGTCGGACACGAGCGCACCGTTGAAGTGCTCGACAAGCTCAAGAACCTCGGCTTCACTTGGGCCACGCGCGCTGGTATCTCCATCGGTATTGACGACATGATTGTGCCGAAGGAAAAGGACCATGTCATTCAAGAGTCCATGAAGGAAGTTGGCGAAGTCGAAAAACAATATCGCCGCGGCATCATCACCGATGGCGAACGCTACAACAAGATCATTGACATCTGGACCCACACGACCGACCGCATTTCCAACATCATGTACTCTGCCATGGAACACAACCACGGCAAACATGAGTTGAATCCTGTCTTCATCATGGTGGACTCGAAGGCCCGCGGTTCGCGTCAACAGATTCGCCAGCTCGCCGGTATGCGCGGCTTGATGGCGAAGCCTTCCGGCGAAATCATCGAGCGCCCGATTCTCGCGAATTTCCGCGAGGGTTTGAGCGTGCTGGAATACTTCATCTCGACGCACGGCGCCCGCAAGGGGCTTGCCGACACCGCGCTCAAGACAGCCGATTCCGGTTACATGACCCGCAAACTCGTGGACGTGGCACACGACGTTATCATCCAGGAAGAGGATTGCGGCACCGTCAATGGCATCTGGGTCAAGCCGATCTACGAGGGCGAAGACGAAATCGTCAAACTCAGCGAACGTATCATTGGACGTGTCGCCGCTGAGGACATTACCGACCCGATCACCAAGAAGAAGATTGTTAAGGTTAACACCGAGATTGACGAAGCGGCAGCCAACGCTGTCGGGAAGCTCGGCATTGAGCGCATCAAGATTCGTTCAGGCCTCACTTGCGAATCCCGTCGCGGCATCTGCGCACAGTGCTACGGGCGCAACCTTGCCACCGGCAAACCGGTCAAGATTGGTTCCGCGGTCGGCATTATCGCGGCGCAATCCATCGGCGAACCCGGCACGCAACTCACGATGCGGACGTTCCACATCGGTGGCACGGCGAGCCAGGTGTTCAAGCAACCGCAGATCAAGGCCAAGAACGACGGCGTACTCCGTTATCAAGACGTTCGTGCTGTCCAACGCACCGAGGGCAACTGGGTCGTTCTCAACAAGAACGGCCAGGTTGTCCTCTGCAACGACGAAGGCCGCGAACTCGAACGCTACAATGTCGTTGTCGGCGCCGAGATCATGGCGGCCGATGGCGGCAAGGTCAAGAAGGGCGAGATCTTTGTGCAGTGGGATCCGTACAACGTTCCCGTGCTCTCCGAAGTCGCAGGCAAGATCAAGTTCCACGACATCATCGAAGGCGTCACGATGAAGAAGGAACTCGACGAAGCCACCGGCCTCATGGGCACGGTCATCATCGAACACAAGGAAGACCTTCACCCACAGATCAACATCGTCAACCCCACCGGCGACGTTCTTGCGTTCTACGCGATTCCCGCCGGCGCGCACATTGTCGTGGACGAAGGCGACAAGATCACCGCCGGCGCGCTGATCGCGAAGACGCCGCGCAAGGTCGCGATGACCAAGGACATCACGGGCGGTCTGCCGCGTGTCGCGGAGTTGTTCGAGGCGCGCCGTCCGAAGGATGCCGCTGAGATCGCGAAGATTGACGGCGTCGTCGAGTTTGCCGGCACGGTTCGCGGCAAACGCCGGATTCTGGTGAAAGACCCGAAGACGCTTGCGGAAGAAGAGCATCTCATCCCGCACGCCAAACACATCATCGTGTTCCGCGGCGACCACGTGAAGAAAGGCCAGCAGTTGACGGAAGGCCCTGTGGTGCCGCACGAGATTCTTGATGTCTGCGGTCCGCAAGACTTGCAAGAGTATCTCGTCAACGAAGTCCAGGAAGTTTACCGGCTGCAAGGCGTCGAGATCAATGACAAGCACATCGAGATCATCGTGCGCCAGATGTTGCGCAAAGTCCGCGTCGTGGATCCCGGCGACACGAAGTTCCTCTGGGGCGACCAGGTGGACAAGATCACGTTCGAGGAAGAAAACCGTCGCGTGGCTGAAGCCGGCGGCAAACCGGCCGAAGCGCAGCCGGTATTGCTTGGCGTCACGAAGGCATCGCTGGAGACTGAGAGCTTCATCAGTGCGGCGTCCTTCCAAGACACAACACGTGTGTTGACCGAAGCGGCGACGTTAGGCAAGGTGGATCGCCTTCGCGGGTTCAAGGAGAACGTCATCATGGGGCATTTGATCCCTGCCGGCACGGGTTATGGGCTGGTGAAGAACCTTCGTTTGATACCGTTGGCTGAGCCAGTGGAGCAGCCTAAGATTGAGGTCGAGAAGGTTGCGGAGGAACCCGTTGAGGAGGAAGCGGAATAGCGTAGAAAACTCTTGCCGAAAAAGGGGGTGCGTGATAACTTCCGCGCTCCTTTTCGGGAAGGAAAAAAGAGAAATTTAGAGAATGCCAACAATCAATCAATTGGTTCGCAGAGGACGCTCGAAACTGCGGTCGAAGTCGAAGTCGCCGGCGTTGACCGGCTGTCCGCAGCGTCGTGGTGTGTGCTTGCAGGTCATGACCCGCACACCGAAGAAACCGAACTCGGCGTTGCGCAAGGTCGCGAAGGTGCGCTTGACGAACGGCGTGGAAGTCATCGCGTACATCCCCGACGAGGGGCACAATCTGCAGGAACACTCGATCGTTCTCGTGCGCGGCGGACGTGTAAAGGATTTGCCCGGTGTGCGTTACCACATCGTGCGTGGCACGCTCGACGCCCTCGGCGTCGAGAAACGCCGCCGCAGCCGCTCGAAGTACGGAGTGAAGCGACCGAAGGGCGGCGCCGCCCCGAAACCAGCCGCACCGGCGGCAGCGTAGGAATGGAATTTTAGGTATGCGCAGACGACGAGCAGAACAACGAGGACGACAGGCTGACCCGCGCTACAACAGCGCGCTGGTCACCCGGATGATCAACACCGTGATGCGTTGCGGCAAGAAGTCCACCGCGGAGCGAATCGTGTACGGGGCGCTCGATGTCATCGCCGAGAAGAACAAAGACAAGAGTCCGCTCGATGTGGTGGGCGTCGCGATGGAGAACATCAAGCCGAAGCTCGAAGTGAAGTCCCGTCGCGTCGGCGGCGCCAACTACCAGGTGCCCGTCGAGGTGTCGCCGAGTCGGCAGGAAGCGCTTGCGCTGCGTTGGATCATTGATTTTGCCGGCGGACGCAAGGGCGGCATGATGAAGGCGCTGGCCGGCGAGATCATGGACGCCGCCAATAACACCGGCTCCGCCGTCAAGAAGCGCGAGGATATGCACAAGATGGCGCAGGCCAATCGGGCCTTTGCGCATTACCGCTGGTAGTTTTCAACCGTGAATTCACAGAAGTGACAACATAGGGACGTTTTTCGTTAAACGATAAAAGAGATGTTAGCAGTGCTAGAACAACCGAAACAGAATACGCAGCAACGATCCGCTCCGGAGCGCCAGGTTTCACTGGAACATACCCGGAACATCGGCATCTGCGCGCACATCGACGCCGGCAAGACGACGACCACTGAGCGTGTTCTGTATTACACCGGCAAGACCTACAAGATCGGCGAAGTCCACGAAGGCACCACGACGATGGACTTCATGGAGCAGGAACGCGAACGTGGCATCACTATCACCAGTGCTGCCACGACTTGTTTCTGGCGCGAGCACCGCATCAACATCATTGACACTCCCGGCCACGTGGATTTCACCGTCGAAGTCGAACGCAGCCTGCGCGTGCTCGACGGCGCCGTGGCCGTCTTCTGCGCCGTCGGCGGCGTGGAACCGCAATCGGAAACCGTCTGGCGTCAGGCCAACAAATACAAAGTCCCGCGCATCGCCTTCGTCAACAAGATGGACCGCACCGGCGCCGACTTCGAGGCCGCCGTCAAACAGATGCGCGAGCGTCTCGCCGCCAACGCCGTCCCGATCCAGTTGCCCATCGGCAGCGAAGCAGCCTACGTCGGTTGCGTGGACTTGGTTGCGATGAAGGCGTACGTCTGGAGCGGCGAGGAACTCGGCGCGCACTTTGACGTGACCGACATTCCCGCGAACATGCTCGACGCCGCGAAGGCCGCCCACGCCAAGCTCATCGAAGCCGTCGCCGAGAAGGACGAGGAAGTGATGCACCTCTACCTCGCCGACCACGACGTGACGCTTGACAAACTCAAAGCCGGACTGCGCCGGCTCGTCATCAAGAACGAGTTGACGCCGGTGATGTGCGGCGCGGCGTTCAAGAACAAAGGCATCCAGCCGTTGCTCGACGCCGTGGTGGATTACCTGCCGTCGCCGCTCGATGTGCCGGACATTCACGGAACAAATCCGGACAACAAGGAGATCGAAACGCGCCGCGCCGACGACAATGGGCCGTTCTGCGCGCTGGCGTTCAAGATTTGGAGTGATCCCTACGTCGGTAAGTTGATTTTCTTCCGCGTCTATTCCGGCAGCATCCGCAAGGGGCTGTCGGTTTATAATCCCCGCAACAACAAACGCGAACGCATCGGTCGTCTCTTGGAGATGCACGCGAACGAGCGCGAGGAGATTGAGATTTGTTATTCGGGCGACATCGGCGCGCTCGTCGGCCTGAAGAACATCACCACCGGCGACACGATTTGCGACGACGAGTTTCCGATTCTGCTCGAAACCATCACGTTCCCCGAACCGGTCATCTCGATGGCGATTGAGCCGAACAGCAAGGCCGACCGCGACAAGATGAGCACCGCGCTCCAGCGTCTCGCCGAGGAAGACCCAACTTTCCGCATCACCAGCAATCAGGAAACCGGCCAGACAATCATCAGCGGCATGGGCGAGCTTCACCTCGACATCATCAAGGACCGGATGTTCCGCGAGTTCAATGTGCAGGCGCAAGCCGGTAAACCGCAGGTTGCCTATCGCGAGACGATCACGAAACCCGCAGAGGGTGAAGGCAAATTCATCCGACAGTCCGGCGGTCGCGGTCAGTACGGCCACGCGATTATCAACATTGCGCCGGGCGTGAAGGGGAGTGGCGTCACTGTCGAGAACAAGGTTGTTGGCGGCACGATCCCGAAGGAATACATCCCGGCAGTGGAGAAGGGGATCATCGAAGCCGCGCAGACCGGTGTGCTCGGTGGTTATCCGATGGTGGACGTGGCAGTTGAGATTCTCGAAGGCAGCTTCCACGAAGTGGACAGTTCCGAGATTGCCTTCAAACTCGCCGGCAGTTTCGCGTTTCAGGAAGCAGCGAGAAAAGCGGGCGCAATCATGCTGGAACCGGTGATGGACGTGGAAGTCATCACGCCCGAGGAACACATGGGCAATGTCATCGGCGACCTCAGCAGCCGCCGCGGACGCGTCGAGAACATCGAGCATCGCGCCAACTCGGTGATCGTCCACTCGCGCGTGCCGCTGTCGGAAATGTTTGGGTACGCCACGGGTTTGCGGTCGTTGACGCAGGGCCGGGCGAGCTACTCGATGGAGCCGTCGAATTTTGAAAAGGTGCCGGAGAACATTCTGGCGCAGATCTTGGACAAGAAGGTGTAATCGCCGTCATGGATAATCAACGCATCAGAATCCGCCTCAAGGGCTACGACCACCGGCTGCTCGACCAGTCGGCACACGAAATCGTCGAGACAGCGAAACGCACCGGCGCCAAAGTCGCCGGGCCGATCCCGCTGCCGACCGACATTTGGAAACACTCCGTCAACCGCTCGCCGCACGCCGACAAGAAGAGCATGGAGCAGTTCGAGATGCGCACCCACAAGCGGCTGCTCGACATCATTGACCCGACGGCGAAGACCGTTGACGAACTGAAGAAACTGAACCTGCCCGCGGGCGTGGACATCACCATCAAGATTTAGTCATGGAACTCCTCGGCAAAAAAATTGGAATGACGCAGGTTTTCGACGCGAAGGGCAACTTCGTCGGCGCAACTGTCGTCGAACTCGGTCCCTGCACCGTCCTCCAAAAGAAGACGGCGGCGACCAAGGACAAATACAACGCCGTCCAACTCGGTTTCGGCGAACGTAAAGCGCAGCGCGCGACCAAGCCGCTCGTCGGCCACTGCAAGAAGGCGAACGCGGCTCCCTCGGCGTTCATTAAGGAAGTACGCCTCACTGCCGAGCCGACATGGAACGTTGGCGACAAGATTCTCTGCACCCAGTTCAAGCCCGGTGAGTTCGTTGACGTCATCGGCGTCACCAAGGGCAAAGGTTTTCAAGGCGTCGTTCGCCGGTACAAGTTCGCTGGCGGTCCGGCGTCGCACGGCCAAAAGGGCTGGTTCCGTCGGCCCGGCGCGATTGGCGAACGTTTGTTTCCTGGCCGCGTGTTCCGCGGACAGCGGATGCCGGGGCACATGGGGCACGTGAAGGTCACGACGCAGAACCTGCGGGTCGTGCAGGTGCGCGAAGCGGACAACGTAATTCTGATCGAAGGCTCGGTGCCGGGATCGAAAGGCGCGTTTCTCGTGGTGCGTCACGCGAAGAAGAAGACGAAATGAAACTTCCGGTCATTAACATAACAGGCGCAGCCCAGGGCGAAGTCGAATTCGCCGACGAGCTGCTGATCAAAGGCGGCAAAGGCTCGCAAGCAGTGCACGATGCGGTCGTGGCGTTCATGGCCAACCAGCGGCTCGGCACGGCGAAGACCAAACAGATGGGCGAAGTCGCCGGCACCGGCAAGAAACCGTGGAAGCAAAAAGGCACAGGCCGCGCCCGCGCTGGCTCGTTCCAGTCGCCATTGTGGCGTGGCGGCGCGATCACGTTTGGACCGCAGCCGCGCGATTACTCCAAGAAGATCAACAAGCAGACCAAGTCGCTTGCGTTCCGCAAGGCGCTCAGCGAGCGGTTGCTCGCCGGTGACGTGGTGGTGCTCGACGAGTTGAAGCTCGACGGTCCGAAGACGAAGGGATTCGTCGCGGTGCTCGCGAAGGTCGCGCCGAAGGCGAGCGCGCTGGTCGTGGCCGAGAGCATTGACAACAATTTGAAATTGGCGTCGCGGAACCTGTCGGAAGTCCAGGTCGAGCCGGCGGATTCGGTGAACGTCTATGAGTTGCTGCGGTTTGACAAGATCGTAGCGACGAAGGCGGCGTTGGCCAAACTCCAGGAGCGCGTGGCGAAAGCATGAAAGATTTCCATCAAGTCATCAAGACCCTCCGCGTGACGGAGAAGGGGACTGCGGCGACCGAGAAGGCGAACACCTATCAGGTCGTCGTGGCCAAGGACGCGAACAAGATTGACATCAAGCAGGCCGTCGAGAAGGCGTTCAAGGTGAAGGTCGTCCGCGTGAACACGATGCACGTGCGCGGCAAAGGCCGTCGCCAGATGACGCGGCAGGCGGGATTCACGCCGTCGTGGAAAAAGGCGCTCGTCGTCCTGAAGGCCGGCGACAAAATCGAGATTGCGTAGGTAGAACATGGGACTCAAGACATTCAGACCCTTAACTCACTCGTTGCGATGGACGGAGACGTCCGACTTCGCCGAGATCACGAAGCACACGCCGGAGAAGAAGCTCACGCGCGCGCAACGCAAAACCGGCGGGCGTAATTGCTATGGTCGCGTCACGAGCCGGCGTATCGGCGGCGGCCACCGGCAACGCTACCGGATCATTGACTTTAAACGCGACAAAATCGGCGTCCCGGCGGTGGTGGAAGGAATCGAGTACGATCCGAATCGCACGGCGCGCATCGCGTTGTTGAAGTATGAAGACGGCGAGAAACGCTACATCATCGCGCCGCTGGACTTGAAGGTCGGCGCGAAGTTGATGAGCGGTCCTGACGCGGAACTGGCGGTTGGAAATGCGTTGCCGATGAAGAAGATTCTCCCCGGCATGCCGATCCACAACGTCGAGTTGAAGCACGGCAAGGGCGGCCAGATCTGTCGCAGCGCCGGGTTGGCCGCGACGATCATGGTGATCGAAGGCGATTACGCGATGGTGAAGTTGCCGTCGGGTGAGGTCCGCAAGATTAACGCGGACTGCTACGCCACCGTTGGCCAGGTCGGCAATCCCGACAACATGAATATCATGCTCGGCAAGGCGGGACGCGCCCGTTGGTTGGGCAAGCGCCCGGTCAGTCGCGGCATGGTGCGCAACCCGGTTGACCACCCGATGGGCGGCGGCCAGGGCAAGAGCAAGGGCGGCGGCGGTTGGCATCATCCCGAATCGCCGTGGGGCAAGCTCGCGAAGGGCGGCAAGACGCGCCGGCAGAAGAAGTATTCGAACTCGTTGATTCTCCAGAGAAGGAAGAAATAAATGGGACGTTCCCTGAAAAAAGGTCCGTTTGTTGATGAGCACCTGATGAAGAAGGTGCAGGCCATGCCGGCGTCGGACAAGAAACCGATCAAGACATGGTCGCGCCGCTCGATGATCATGCCCGAGTTTATTGGGCACACCTTCATGGTGCACAATGGCAAGACGCACATCGCCGTGTTCGTGACCGAAAACATGGTCGGCCACCGGCTCGGCGAGTTTGCGGCGACGCGCGTGTTCCGCGCGCACGGCGCGGCGACCGAGAAGGCCGTCGCGAAGTAAGGAACTCGTGCGCTGCATGGCACGATTGGCAGTTTTGGTTGTTTTGTTCTTTGGATTGAAAGGAATGGCAGCGGAGCAGTTGCAGCTCGATGAGCTGCGGCTCGTGCTCGACAAGGTGCGCGCCGAGAACGCGGACCTGAAATCGCAGTTGGAACTGCGCGAGGTCGTGATTCGCAACCTCCAGGAAAGCCTGGCGGTGGCGCGGACCGAGAGCGAGATGTTCCAACGCAAGTGGACGGAGGCGCAGTTGCGCGCGCAGACGCTCGGGGCGAATCCGAACGACACGGAAGCGGCAGCGACGCAGCGCCAAATGGTCGAGACGGTTCGCCAACTGGCTCTCGCGCAGGCGGAGCGGACGCGGCTGGTCGAGCAGTTGCAGAAGTTGCTCGGCGCAGTGCAGTCGAACGCGAACGTGAACGCCGAGGTCGCGGCGACGCAGACGTTGCTGGCAGCATTGAAGCAGCCGGCGACGAATGTGACGGCGACGGCGTCGGGCCGGCTCGATGCGGCGAAGATTTTGGATGTGAATCCGAAACTGCGCGCGGTCGTGCTGGACGTTGGCGCGGAGCAGGGGGTGCGCGTCGGGATGCCGTTCATGGTGTTGCGCGGTGACCGGGTGGTCGCCGGGCTGCGTGTGATCGAGGTGCGTCCGCGAGTGAGCGGGGCGCTGATCGAGAACACGGACAAAGGTGTCGCGTTGCAAGCGGGTGATGCCGCGCGCGTGACGAAGAGCGTGAGTGTAACGCCGAAGTAAAAGACAATTTATGGAAGTCAAAGCGATAACTAAATATCAGCGGATGAGTCCCTCGAAGGTGGGACCGGTGGCGCGCCTGATTCGAGGCAAGAGCGCCAGCGAGGCGCTGGGGGTCTTGCAGGCGATGCCGAAGAAATCGGCGCGGCTGATCGAGAAGACGTTGAAGTCGGCGATTGCGAACGCGACGAACAACGCCAAGCTGAAGGCCGAGGATTTGCAGGTGAAGAGCGCCGTGGCAAACGAGGCGCCGAAGATGAAACGGTGGCAGCCCAAGGCGCGCGGAAGCGCCGGGCCGATCCTGAAGCGGATGAGCCACATTGAAGTCGTGTTGACGGACGGACAATAATTTATGGGTCAAAAAGTAAATCCAGTTGGTTTGCGCGTGACAGTCACCAAAGACTGGCTGTCGAAGTGGTATGCCGATAAGAAGGACTTTGCGCCGTTGCTCTTGGAGGACATCAAGGTCCGCGACATCGTGAAGCAGCGTTTGTTCAGCGCGGCGGTCGCCAAGATCAGTATCGAGCGGTACGCCAACCGCGCCCGCATCACGATCCACACGGCGCGGCCCGGCCTCGTCATCGGTCGCAAGGGCGCGGAGATTGACAAGCTGAAGGAAGACCTCAACAAGATGACCGGCAAGGAGATCTACGTTGACATCGTCGAGATCAAGCAGCCGGAGATTGACGCGCAGCTTGTCGCCGAGAACATCGCGTTGCAACTGGAACGCCGGATCAGTTTCCGCCGGGCGATGAAGAAATCGGTGCAGACGGCGATGGAGTTCGGCGCGCTTGGCATCAAGGTCGCCTGCGGCGGACGTTTGGGCGGCGCGGAACTGGCGCGGCGCGAGAAGTATCGCGTTGGCAAGATTCCGTTGCACACGTTGCGCGCGGACATTGATTACGGATTTGCAGAAGCGAAGACGGTGTACGGCAAGATCGGCGTGAAAGTTTGGGTTTGCCGTGGTGAACGTTCATTGAAGGCGGAACCGCCAACGGCGAAGCCCGTCGGCGCGGCGCCCGCACCAGCACCGGCAGCGTAGGAGACGATTGACATGCCAATGATGCCAATGAGAGTGAAGCACCGCAAGCAACAGCGGGGAAACCGCGCGGGCATTGCCTGGCGCGGCGCCGCGGTGGCTTTTGGTGATTATGGTTTGCAGGCGTTGGAACGCGACTGGGTGACAGCGACGCAGATCGAGGCGTGCCGCGTGGCGTTGTCGCGTCACATGAAACGGCGCGGCAAGTTGTGGATTCGGATTTTCCCGGACAAGCCGGTGAGCAAGCGCCCGCCCGAGACCCGCATGGGTCACGGCAAGGGTAATGTCGAGTTCTGGGTGGCCGTGGTGCGACCGGGTAATGTGATGTTCGAAATGGGCGGCGTGACCGAGCAGATGGCTCGCGAGTCGTTCCGTCTGGCGGCAGCGAAGCTGCCTATCAGAACGCAGTTTGTGAAGCGAAAGTAACATGAAGGCAAAAGAGTGGAATGAAATTCGAGTGAGCGCGGACGCCGAACTGGCGGCCAAGTTGCGCGACCTGCGACAGGAGCAGTTCAACCTGCGGCTGCAGCAGTCGTCGTCGCAGCGATTGGAGCGGCCCAGCCGGTTGCGCGAGGTGCGCAAAAACATCGCGCGGCTGGAAACATTGTTGCGCGAACGTCAATTGAAGGCAGGCAAGTGATGAGCGAACAGACAATCCAAAAGGAACTGGTGGGCTTTGTCGTCAGCGACAAGATGACGAAGACCATCGTCGTGGAAGTGTCGCGTCGCATGCGGCATCCGCGCTACCTGAAGGTGTTGACCAAGTTCAAAAAGTTTTACGCGCACGACGAGAAGGAAGAAGCGGGCGTGGGCGACAAGGTCCGCATCGTGGCGTCGAGGCCATTGAGCCGGTTGAAACGCTGGACGCTGGCCGAAATCGTCGTGAAGGCGGAGCAGGTCGAGAAGGTGGATGTATGATTCAAATCCGAACACATCTGGACGTGGCCGACAACACCGGGGCGCGCATCGCCTGGGCGATCGGTGTGTTGGGACACCAAAAACGTTATGCCCGTGTGGGCGACATCATCAAGGCGCACGTCAAGGAAGCGGCGCCGGATGGCACGGTGAAGAAGGGCGAAGTCGTGACGTGCGTGGTCGTGCGGACGCGCTCGCCGTTGCGCCGGCCGGATGGCTCGCTGTTGCGGTTCGACAGCAACGCGGTGGTCATCATTGATGAGCAACTGAACCCGAAGGGGACGCGCATTTTCGGTCCCGTGGCCCGCGAGTTGCGCGACAAGAATTTCACCAAGATCATTTCGCTCGCGCCGGAGGTGCTGTAAGCATGAGTGCGTTGCACGTAAAAAAGAACGACATCGTCGTCGTCCTCTCCGGCGAGGACAAGGGGAAGGCGGGGAAGGTGTTGGCGGCGTATCCGCAGAAAGGCCGCATCCTCGTCGAGGGCATCAACATCGTCCACAAGGCGCTCCGCAAGAGCCAGGAGAAACCCAAGGGCGGCATTGTCACCCGCGAGGCGCCGATCTCGGTGTCGAAGGTGATGTTGCAGACGGAATTCGATGAGCGCCAGAAGAAGCGCGGCGTCGCGCCCGCCGCTCAACCGCAAGCGTAACCAGCCATGCCTCAACTCTACGATCATTACAAGAAGACGGTGGTGGACGAACTGATGAAGGGCGGCCGCTACACGAACAAGATGCAGGTGCCCAAGCTGGAGAAGGTCGTCGTCAACATGGGCATCAGCACCCGGTTTGAGAACATGAAAGACGTCATCGTCGAGGCCCAGAAGGAGATGGAGACGATTACGGGCCAGAAACCGCTCGTGACCAACGCCCGCAAGAGCATCGCGAACTTCAAGGTCCGCAAGGGAATGCCGGTCGGCTGCAAGGTGACGTTGCGCGGCGCGCGGATGTACGAGTTCCTCGAACGTTTCCTGAACGCGGCGTTGCCCCGCATCCGCGACTTTCGCGGCGTGAACCCGCGCGGGTTCGACGGACGCGGCAGCTACACGATGGGCGTGAAAGACCAGACGATTTTCCCCGAGGTCGAACTGGACAAGATCAAACACAACCTCGGCATGGACATCACGATTGTGACATCGGCGAACACCGACGCGGAAGCAAAGGAATTGCTGAAGCTGCTCGGGATGCCGTTCAGCAGCTAAAGGACGAACACATGGCGAAAACAACCTGGGAAGTAAAACAACGGCGGCCCGCGAAGTTCAAGGCGCGGCAGTACAACCGTTGCCAGAACTGCGGCCGGCGGCACGCGTACATCCGCCGCTTCAAGATTTGCCGGATTTGTTTCCGCGAACTGGCCAGCCAGGGGAAGATCCCCGGCGTGGTGAAATCGAGCTGGTGAGGACGAGACCATGAGCATGACTGACCCCATCGCAGATTTGTTGACCCGGATTCGCAACGCGAACCGCGCCGGCAAACCGGACGTCGAGATTGCGTTCTCGCGCATGAAAGCCGAGATCGCGCGCGTGTTGAAGCAGAACGGTTACATTGCCGACTTCTACGCGGAGAAGAAGGAAGACGGCAAACAAGTGCTGAAGATCCAATTGAAGATCGTCGGCAAGGAACGCGCGATTGTCGGCATCCGCCGGGCGAGCAAGCCGGGGTTGCGTCGGTACGTTGGCGCGCAGGACATGCCGCGCATCCTCGGGGGGATGGGCATTGCCATCATCACGACCTCCCGCGGCGTGATGAGCGGCCACGAGGCCAAAAAGGCCAATGTCGGCGGCGAAGTGTTGGCGTACGTTTGGTGATTTATGTCGAGAATCGGAAAACAACCCGTAGTGATCCCAGCCAAGACGAAGGTCGAGATCAAAGGCCAGACCATTCGCATCGAAGGCCCGAAGGGCAACCTGGAATGGACCGCGCCATCCCCGATCAAGGTCGAAGTCAAGGACGGCAAAGTGTTGGCCAGCACCACGCAGCTTGACCGCACCGGCAAGTCCCGCTGGGGCTTGAGCCGCGCGCTCATCGCCAACATGGTCAAAGGCGTCAACGAAGGCTACTCCAAACAGCTTATCGTCGAGGGCGTCGGTTTCCGCGCTGCCATCAAGGGGCCGAACCTCGAAATGCTCCTCGGTTACTCGCACCCCATCGTGTTCGAGATTCCGAAGACCATCAAGATCACCGTCGTTGACACCGCTGACAAGAAACCGTTGATCACCGTCGAGGGCTGCGACAAACAACTCGTCGGCGAAACCGCCGCGCGGTTGCGCCGCTACTACAAGCCGGAGCCGTACAAGGGCAAGGGCGTCCGTTACCTTGGCGAACAAGTCCGCCGCAAAGCCGGTAAGACCGTGACCGGCGCCGGCGCTGGATAAACATTGAGTTACCTATGATTCCGAAAACACGAACTGAAGCGCGCGGACGACGGCATCGCCGGCTCCGCCAGAAAGTGCACGGCACCGCCGCGCGACCGCGCATGAGCGTCTGCCTGACGGGCAAGAACATTTACGTGCAGTTCATTGACGACGTCGCGGGACGCACGCTGGCCAGCGCCAGCACGTTGCTCGCCGACACCAAGGGCACGAAGGCCAACGTCGCCGGCGCGAAGAAGCTCGGCGCGCTCGCGGCCGAGAAAGCCAAGGCCAACAACATCACCGTAGTCGTCTTCGACCGCGGCGGCTTCAAGTTCCACGGACGCGTGAAAGCGTTGGCCGACGCCGCGCGCGAAGCCGGATTGAAATTCTAAGGACACCACATGCCAGCCGAACGCAAACCCAGAATCGCCAAACCCGCCGGACCGGACAAGGAAGCAGTTCCGGTCGCCGCGGTGGCCGCCGAAGAACTCGAATTCGCCGGGAAACCGGAAAGTGAGTTCGTCGAGAAAGTTGTCTTCGTCAACCGCAGCGCCAAAGTCGTCAAGGGCGGTCGCCGCTTTCATTTCAGCGCGCTTGTCGTCGCCGGCGACCGGCGCGGCAAGGTCGGTTGGGGATTCGGCAAGGCCAACGAAGTGGCCGACGCCATCCGCAAGGGGACCGAACAGGCCCGCAAAGCCATGATCCCCGTCATCCTCAAGGGCAACACGATTCCCCATGAAATCATCGGCGTGTTTGGCGGCGGTCGCGTGTTGTTGCGTCCGGCGTCGCCCGGCACCGGCGTCATCGCCGGCGGCAGCGTCCGCGCCGTGCTCGAAGCGGCCGGTGTGCGCGACGTGTTGACCAAATCGCTCGGCTCCAGCAACGCCGTCAACGTCGTCAAGGCGACGATGGACGCGCTGTTGAAGCTGCGACCGCGCGAAGAGATTTTCCGAGTCCGCGGCATCAGCCGTCCCGCGGCGGCAGGAGTGAGTTGACATGACAATGCGACTGAACAATTTGACTCCGCGCCCCGGCGCGAAGCACCGCAAGAAACGGGTCGGCTTCGGCGAAAGTTCCGGCCACGGCAAGACCTCCGGCCGCGGCGGCAAAGGCCAGACCGCGCGTTCCGGCGGCAGTGTCCGCCTCGGATTTGAAGGCGGCCAGATGCCGATGTTGCGCCGCATCCCGAAACGCGGCTTCAACAACAAACGTTTTACGACCGACTACGCGACCGTGAACGTCAGCGACCTCGACGCGCTTTTCGAGAGCGGCGCGACGGTGACGCCGGAATCGTTGGCCGAGCGTGGCCTCGCGATCCGCAAGTTCGCCGGCGTGAAGATTCTCGGCGACGGCGACATCACGAAGAAATTGACCGTGAAAGCGCAGAAGTTCAGCAGCAGCGCGAAGGAGAAGATCACCAAAGCCGGCGGAGTTTGTGAAGAACTCCCGCTGCCAGTGATCCACCACAAGACAGCCTGATATGTTCTCCGCCTTCCTCAACTGCTGGAAAATCCCGGAACTCCGCCGGCGCATTTTGTTTACGCTCGGCATCGTGGCGTTGGCGCGTCTTGGCGCGAACATCCCGTGTCCCGGTGTCAATCCAGCGCCGTTGGTGAAGTACATTGACGACGTGCAGCGTCAGGTCGGCGGCAGTTTCCTCGGTCTCGCCAGCATGTTGACCGGCGGCGGTTTGACCAACTGCGCCGTGTTCGCGCTCGGCATCATGCCGTATATCAGCGCGTCCATCATCATGCAGTTGTTGACGGCGGTGATTCCGTCGTTGGAACGTTTGCGTCAGGAAGGCGAAAGCGGCCGCGCGAAGATCATTCAGTATGGCCGGTACATGACGATTTTGATTTGCTTGATCCAGGGCTACGCGCTGGCGTGGGCGTTCGAGAACCCGCAGCAACTCGTGCAGGGGTTCACCGGCCAGTTGGTGATGACGCCGGGGTTGCCGTTCCGGATCATGACGGTCATCACGATCACGAGCGGGTCGCTGTTGTTGATGTGGATGGGCGAGCAGATCACGGAGCGCGGCATCGGCAACGGAGCCTCGATCATCATCACCATCGGCATCGTGGACCGATTGCCGTCGGCGGTGTTGTTCGCATGGCGGACGTTGTTCGCGGCAGAAGGCGATTTCGTGTTGCGGCTGTTGGAAGTTGGTTTGCTGCTCGTGATGGCGCTGGCCGTCATCGCGGCGGTCATTGCCGTGACACAGGCGCAACGCAAGATTCCGGTGCAATACGCGCAGCGGATGGTCGGTCGAAAGATGCTCGGCGGCGGCCAGACGTTCATGCCGCTGAAGATCAATTACTCCGGCGTCATGCCGATCATCTTCGCGCAGGCGATTCTGTTGTTCCCGCAGAAACTGTTTTCGATGTTGCAGGCGCCGACGTTCCAGAAAATGGCACGCTCGCTGACGGAAGGCGAGGCGGCGTATCTGACTGTCTATGGCTTGATGATTTTGTTCTTCTCGTACTTCTGGGTGGCGACGCAGTTCAATCCGCTCCAGATCGCCGATGACTTGAAGAAGTACGGCGGCTACGTGCCCGGTATTCGTCCCGGTCGTCCGACAGCGGAGTACCTCGACCACGTGATGACGCGCATCACGCTGGCTGGCGCGATTTTCCTGACGGTGCTGGCGGTGATTCCATATCTCTTGAATCACCACCTCCAATTGCCGTATATCACAGCGAGTTTTTTTGGCGGAACGAGTTTGTTGATCACAGTGGGCGTGATGCTGGACACGATGCGGCAGGTCGAATCGCATCTGATCATGCGTCACTATGACGGGTTCTTGCGCAAGGGCAAATTGCGCGGGCGGCGCTAAGCGCGCCTTGGTTGTTTGATAGAAAGCGTGGCGGATGATTCCGATCAAGTCGCCAAGCGAGATTGAGAAGATGCGCCGGGCTTGCGCGGCGGCAGCGGAGATTCTGCGCGGCGTGGCGGCGCTGGTCGAGCCGGGACGGACGACAAAGCAGTTAAACGACGCGGCTGGCGAGATGATTCGCCAGCGCGGCGGGAAAAGCCCGTTTCTCGGGTACCGTGGGTATCCGGGACATGTTTGCGTATCGCTCAACGATGAAGTCGTGCACGGGATTCCGGGGAACCGGAAAATCCAGTACGGCGACATCGTGAGTCTCGACGTTGGCATTATCCTCGGTGGATACGTCGGCGATAATGCGACGACCGTGGCGGTCGGCGTGTTGAAGCCGCGCACGGCGGAGTTGCTCCGTGTGACGGAGCAGGCGCTCTACGCGGGCATCGCGCAGGCGCGCCCGGGGAAGCGGGTAGGGGACATCTCGCACGCGATACAGGCGACGGTCGAGGCGCACGGGTTCAATTCGGTGCGCGAGTTCGTCGGGCACGGCGTCGGACGGAAGATGCACGAGGAGCCGCAGATTCCGAATTTCGGCAAAGCCGGCGACGGACCGAAGCTGAAGCCGGGGATGACGTTGGCGATTGAGCCGATGATCAATGCTGGCACGCACGAAGTGGAGGTGCTCGACGATGGCTGGACGGTGGTGACCGCCGACGGCGCGCCGAGCGCGCATTACGAGCACACGGTGCTTGTGAGAGACGGTGAAGCGGAAATATTGACGTGGCAAAAGAAGATGCAATAACAATTGAAGGCACGGTAGTGGAGCTGCTGCCGAACACGATGTTCCGGGTGGAATTGCCAAACGGACATCGGATTCTGGCGCACATATCGGGCAAGATGCGGTTGAATTTCATCCGCTTGTTGCCCGGCGACAAGGTGACGGTGGAGATATCACCGTACGATTTGAGCAAGGGGCGGATCACGTTCCGCCAGAAATGAAAATTTAGAAATGAAAGTAAAACCATCAGTCAAACGGTTGTGTGAACGCTGCAAGGTCGTGCGGCGAAAAGGCGTGGTGCGCATCATTTGCAACAATCCGCGCCACAAACAGCGTCAAGGCTAGAGGACTATCATGGCACGTCTCATCGGTGTAGAAATTCCAGACCAGAAAAAAGTCGGCATCTCGTTGCGGTACATTTACGGCATCGGACCGACGACAGCATTGCAGGTGTGCGAGAAGGCCCAAGTGGACCCGAACGTCCGTTGCAAGGACCTCAACGACGAACAGCTCTCGCACCTGACGAACGTCTTGCAGACGTACCGGATCGAAGGCGACCTGCGCCGCGAGATTCAGGCAAACATCAAACGCAAGATGAGCATCAACTGTTATCAGGGCACGCGCCACAAGAAGGGACTGCCGGTCCGCGGCCAACGCACGTCAACCAACGCGCGTACTCGCAAAGGCCCGCGCAAGACGGTCGGCGTGCAGCGCAGCAAGGACGCGAAAGCGGCGAAAGTTTAACCGTAAGGAAGCAAAATGGCAAAAGAGCCAACCAAACCCGAAGAACAAAAAGCCAAATCCGCCGCGGCGGACAAGCCGGCCCCGGCGGAAAAGCCTGAGAAGCTCGCGAAGGTCGAACCGAAAACAGAGCCGAAGGCGGAAGCAACTGCCGGAAATGTTCCGGCAGCGACGGCCCCCGCGCCCGCCGCCGTGCCGCAAACCGCTGCCGACGTTCTTGGCGAGACCGACGTTGCGAAGAAGGTCGTCAAGGCCAAGCACAGCAAAAACGTCATTCAGGGAATCGCCCACGTGTTTGCGACGTTCAACAACACGATCGTCTCGATTACCGATCTCAAGGGGCGCGTGATTGGCTGGTCGGCCGCCGGACGCGTCGGATTCAAAGGCTCGCGCAAGAGCACGGCGTACGCGGCGCAGTTGGTCGCGCAGGACGCCGCACGTCAGGGTATGGCCCATGGGTTGAAAGAAGTCGAAGTCTGGGTCAAGGGTCCAGGTTCCGGTCGCGAGGCGGCGATTCGCGCCTTGCAGGCCATCGGGTTGGACATCACCGTCATCAAGGACGTCACGCCGGTTCCGCACAACGGTTGCCGGCCGCCGAAACGCCGTCGCGTCTAGTCTGGAGAAATTTCACCATGGCACGTTACAAAGGTCCACGAGTTCGCATGAATCGCCGTTTTGGGCAGCCGATCTTCGTCGCGAAGATGCGCGAGCACCGGATGTTCCCGCCCGGCGTCCACGGCCCGAAGAAGGCCCGCCGCAAGATGAGCGATTACGCGGTTGGTCTCGCCGAGAAACAGAAGCTTCGTCTCCAATACGGTCTGCTTGAACGCCAGTTCCGCCGGATGTTCGAGACGGCCCGCAAGAAACGCGGCGTCACCGGCGAAACCCTCCTGCAATTGCTCGAAACCCGGATTGACAACGTGGTCTTTCGCGTCGGGTTTGCGACGACGCGCCCGTTTGCGCGGCAACTCGTCACCCACGGCCACATCAAGGTCAATGGCCGCAAGGTCAGCAGCCCGTCCTACAACGTGAAGCCCGGCGACGTGATTGACGTGCGCGACACCGCCGTCAGCCGCCAGCTTGTGACGAAGAGTCTGGAGTCGGCACAGGTCCGGCCGTTACCCGCGTGGATCGCATTCAACCGCGAGGCGTTTCGCGCCCAGATCGCGCGGATACCGACGCGCGACGACATCCAGCCGATCGTCAACGAGCAGTTGATCGTCGAATTTTATTCCAGGTAACAGAAACTCAACCGGAGTTGTTGGTCCGCGTCCCTGGAACGCGGGGAACCCAACTCCAATGGAGGTAGTACCATGCCAGTCCGACTGGGACGTTTCGAAATGCCCAAGCGCGTCGTGCGCGATGACAGCAGCGCGACGCCGACCTACGCGAAGTTCATCGCCGAGCCGTTTGAAGCCGGCTACGGCCACACCATCGGCAACTCGATGCGACGCGTGTTGCTCGGTTCGCTCGAAGGCGCCGCCATCAGCTCGATCAAGATCGAAGGCGCGCCGCACGAGTTCACCGCCATCCCCGGCGTCGTCGAGGATGTCACCGACATCGTGTTGAATCTGAAGAAGGTGTTGCTGAAATCGCACAGCCGCGAGCCGCACGTCGTCTTCATCTCCGTCAACAAGGAAGGCCCCGTCACCGCCGGTGACATCAAGAGCGACCAAGTCGTCGAAGTCCTCAATCCCGACCAGCACATTTGCACACTGGACAAGAAAACGAAGTTCGAGGCCGAACTCGAAGTCAAGGTCGGCCGCGGTTTCTGCCCCGGCGAAGCGAACAAGAAACCCGACCAAGCCATTGGCGTCATCGCGATTGATTCGTTGTTCTCGCCCGTGCGCCGGGTTCGCTACACCGTCGAGGACACCCGCGTCGGGCAACGCACCGACTACGACAAGCTCATCCTTGAAATCTGGACCGACGGTCGCATCACGCCCGAGGACGCCCTTGTGCAGGGGAGCAACATCCTGCGTCATCACATTGACGCGTTCTGCGATTACAACAAGAACCTCGTGGTCGAGTTCGAGGAAGGCGCGACCCAGATGAGCGAGGAACAGAGCAAGCTCAAGAAGATCCTCAACATGAGCGTCAACGAGATCGAGTTGAGCGTCCGCGCCGCGAACTGCCTCAACAACGCCAACATCACCACCGTCGGCCAGCTTGCGATGAAGACCGAGCAGGAGATGTTGAAGTACCGCAACTTCGGCAAGAAGTCGCTTAACGAGATCAAGGATAAGCTCTCCGGTCTTGGCTTGGCGTTGGGGATGAAGTTCGACGCGCAACTGCTGGAAGTGGCGCCCGCCCCGCCGGCTCCGCCGGCGGCCGAGGAGAAGAAGGACTGACGCCATGCGACACGCCAAGAACACTGCCAAGCTGGGGATGAAATCCCAGCACAAGCGCGCCACGCTGGCCAACCTCGTGTGCAGCTTGATCAAACACAAACGCATCACCACGACCGTCGCCCGCGCCAAGGTCGCCCGCCGTCTGGCCGACAAGGTCGTCACGCTCGGTAAAGCTGGCACATTGACCGCTCGACGGCTCGCGGCCAGTCGTCTCAGCCTCCGCGGCCCCGGCCCCGGCCTCGACAAGGAAGCCCGTCAACGCTGGAACAAGAACGAGAACATCCTGCGGATTCTTTTCGACGAGATCGCCCCGTCCTTCAAGGACCGTCAAGGCGGCTACACCCGCGTCGTCCGCGTCGGCCAGCGTCACGGCGACGCCGCCGAGATGGCGATTCTCGAATGGACGAGCACCGTTGTCGCTCCTGTCGAAGCCGAGAAGAAAGACAAGAAGGCGAAGGAAGAGAAGAAGTCCTGACGCCAGCAGATTGAAACTGCGAACGCGACCCGGCGCAAGTCGGGTCGCGTTTTGCTTGGATACATAGAATAAAACCACTATCATCGCGTCAGTAGAGCGTTGATGATGATTGCCCGTATCAGCTTCATTCTTTTGCTGGTCGCTACGAGCGCCCACGCGCAGTCGTTCCTCATCGGTAAACCCGATGAGTCGGCGGCGGAGTTTGCGAAGTCCTCTAGCAACACCGTTGTATTCACTGTCGGCAAGGACACGGCGTCGGCGTGGCCGTCGCTTCATCCGAGCACGCACACCTACACCATCAGGTTCAATGTCACCAAACTGGCCGAGAGGCCACCATACTTCATCGCGGGATTGTTGGAGGTGCACACTGCATCGGAGATGACCGTGTCGCTCAATGACAAACCGATTTCCCGTAAACGCCTGGCGCAGGGCAAATCGTCGGTTCTTGTATTCGCGCTTCCGAAGGACGCCCTCCATACCGGAGAGAACCGCATCGGAATCACGCTGCGCGACGGCAGTTGGATCAAATACGATTATCTCTACCTCGGTGAGAGCAAACGGCCACTGCCAGTACGGCACGAGCAACCGGAGCTTGTCGCGCAACTCCTCGCCGGGCCGATGTCAGACGTAAAGGAGATCGTGTTCGCCACACGCACGATCCTTCACGAGCATTGGTACGCCAACATCAGCTACTACGCCTACGACGAGAACAAGAAACTCTACGGCAACGGCGGCCGGCTCTGTAAGCTCAACCTCAAGACCGGCAAACTCACGACGTTGCTCGAAGACCTCAATGGTTCCGTGCGTGATCCTGCCGTTCACTACGACGGACGCAGCATCGTCTTCTCCTACCGCAAGGGCGGCACTGACCCGTATCATCTCTACACCATCAACAGCGACGGCAAGAACCTTCACCAACTTACCGACGGCATCTACGACGATTACGAGCCAAGCTGGTTGCCCGACGGCGGTATCGTGTTCGTCTCGACTCGCGCACGTCGCTGGGTCAACTGCTGGCTTACGCAGGTCGGCAACATCTACCGTTGCGACGCCGACGGCAAGAACATCCGCCAGCTCTCCGCCAACCTCGAACACGACAACACGCCGTGGGTGTTGCCCGATGGTCGCATCCTGTACATGCGTTGGGAGTACGTTGACCGCAGTCAAGTGCACTATCATCACCTCTGGACGATGTACCCCGACGGCACCGGCCAGACCGTCTTCTTTGGCAACTTCCATCCCGGCGGCGTTTTCATTGACGCCAAACCGATCCCCAACTCCGACCGTGTTGTGCTCATCAACTCTCCCGGCCACGGCGCAACGGAGCACGCCGGCTACCTCGCTACCGTCGGCGTTAAACGTGGTCCCGACGATCTGGCCGAGATGGTCAACGTCAGCCGCAGCGCCGACTGTCGCGATGCGTGGGCGTTCTCCGAGAACGCCTTCCTGGTCGCGCAGGACAAATCATTGCGCGTCTTCAACGCCAAGGGCGACAGCGCGACGTTGTTCAGCCTGCCGCCGGAGTTTGAGGATTGCTGGCTGCACGAACCACGTCCGCTCATGCCTCACACGCGTGAGGCAATCATCCCGCCGCGCACACAGCCCGGTGAGGCGATGGGCGCGTACCTGCTCGACAACGTCTATCTCGGACGGAACATGGCCGGAACAAAACCCGGCGAGATCAAGAAACTCCTCGTCATCGAGTCGCTCCCGAAACCGATCAACTTCACCGGCGGCATGGATCCGCTCAGCTACAGTGGTACGTTCACGCTCGAACGCGCGCTCGGCACCGTGCCGGTCGAGCCGGACGGCTCCGCCTATTTTGAAGCGCCCGCGATGAAGAGCATCTTCTTCGTCGCGCTCGACGCCAACGACATGGCCGTCAAACGAATGCAAAGCTTCACCACCGTCCAGCCCGGCGAGACGCTTGGCTGCACCGGTTGCCACGAACACCGCGGCACCGCGCGCCCAGCGGATGCGCGTCGTGGCCCGATGGCGTCGCGTCGCGCGCCAAGTCGGATCGAGACGGTTGCCGGTGTGCCGGACCTGATTGATTATCCGCGCGACGTTCAGCCGGTGCTCGACACGCTCTGCGTTAGCTGCCACGGTTACGAGAAGAAGCCTGCCGGTCGCATGATTCTCACCGGCGACCGCGGTCCGATGTTCAGCCACAGCTACTACATGATGACCGTCGCCAAGTTGTTTTCCGATGGACGCAATCATCCGCAGAGCAACTACGCCCCGCGCACGCTCGGCTCCGGTGCGAGTCGAATCTTCCAGAAACTGGATGGCAGCCACCACGACGTGAAGGCGACCGAGCAGCAGAAGAAGATTCTTCGTGTTTGGATTGACACCGGTGCCGCTTATCCCGGTACCTACGCCGCGCTAGGCTGCGGTTCCATCGGCGGCTACCAACAGAATCAACCGGTTTACTTGGACACCGACTGGCCGACCACGCGCGATGGTGCGGAAGTCATCAACCGTCGTTGTGGCGGTTGCCACAAAGAGCCGAGCCGCCTTCTGCCGCGCTCGCTTTCCGACGAACGCGGACTTTCCTTCTGGCGACCGGAGATGAACGATCCGCGTTTGAACACCAGCCGGCACATCGTCTTCAACCTCACGCGCCCGGAGAAGTCCAAACTCTTGCTTGCGCCGCTGGCGGAATCGGCAGGAGGCTGGGGGATGTGCAAGGTCTTCGAGAACACCAACGACCCCGACTACCAGAAGCTGCTCGCGATGTGCGTCGCGGGTCGTGACAAGCTGAACGAGATGAAACGGTTCGACATGCCCGATTTCCGTCCGCGTCGCGACTGGGTCCGCGAGATGAAACGCTACGGCATCCTTCCACCGTCGCTCGACCTCGACAAGGAGAAGCTCGACGTGTACGAAGTCGAGCGTCGTTACTGGGACGCCCTCTGGAAAGCCGGCCTAAGCGTGCGCTAACAGTATTGTTAGCCGGACGAGTGTGCGCGATGTCGTGCAGGGGTGATTTTTGCAAGTCGTTCGGCTATCATGGTTTCATGAAAACCGATTTGCGGATTTCGATCAAGGATTGATTTCGCACGCGCCTGCGTGCGAAACCCTGTGGGCAGCCGCGGTGCGCGGCATTCCTGTCGCGGCTGCCCCAGTCGCTCCAGTATCGCCGCAACAAAAGCCTGTGCATCCATCTCACGCGCACACCGTTTTCGAGCAAAGCAGGTCTAGCAAGCTCTCGCGCTGTCGGGCTGTGCACGAAACCTTGCCGGGATCTCGCAAGCATGGTAGCCTTCAACCATGAGCACGCTTGCTGAAATCGAAGCCGCTGTGGAATTCCTGCCGCCAGAACAGAAGCAGGAGTTGTTGGCATTTCTCGCAAAGAAAGTCGGGAGCAACGCCGCCCTCTCGCCCGCCGCGCCGGCGCCGCAGTTGTTGGTGCATCACTTTGGTTCCAAGCCGTCCGTTGACTTGAACAAGCTCGGCCAGTTGGCCGAGGAGTATTGAGAGGCGACGGCGAATGGTGCTGGTGGATGTCAATCTGCTGATCCATGCGGTTAATGCTGACTCGCCTGACCATGCCCGCGCCAGGAACTGGCTGTTGGAACTGTTGCGCGGTCAGGAGCCGGTGGCGCTGCCGTGGGCCGTGCTGATTGGTTTTGTCCGGATCACAACGCATCCGCGGATTCTGCCCAACCCGCTGCCGCTCACGGAGGCGTTGCAACAGGTGGAACAATGGCTCGCCCTGCCGAACGTGACGGTATTGCAGGCCACTGACACCCATGCGCGGTATTTTGACAGTCTCTGCCGCGCCGCAAATGCCACCGGAAATCTGGTGACCGACGCGCATCTGGCTGCGCTGGCGGTGGAACACAGTGTAGAACTGGCCTCCTGCGATACAGATTTCAGCAGGTTCCCCGGCTTGCGCTGGTTCAATCCCTTGGCGCAATAATCCACCGACTCAGGAGTCCTCGAAGCCGGCTTGAACGGCCACAGCCTCTATCACCACTTCACTTCGCGCAGGAATTTCAGGCTCTGCGGAAGCTGTTCGTGGACGGTCGGCGACTCGTCCTCGATAAAGTAATACTTCACGCCGGCTTTTTGAGCGGCCTTCAGAACGGCGGCGTAGTTCACTTGGCCGGTGCCGAGCGCGACATCGTTCTTCACGTCGGTCTTGCCGAGGAGCGAACCGGTCTCGACGCCTTTCTTGAGGTCCTTGAGGTGGACAAGGTGCCAGCGGGAACCGTATTTCTCAAACAGTTTCACAGGGTCCTGGCCGGGAAAGATGGTCCAGAGGACATCCATCTGGTAGAAGACGGTCTTTGGATCGGTGAGTTCCATCAACAGATCGAACAGTGTGCCGTTGCCGTGAGGCACGAACTCGAAGCCGTGGTTATGATAGAAAAACTTGATGCCCTGCTTGGCGAGGGCTGCGCCGGCCTTGTTGAATACCGCGGCGATGTCGCGGCATTGTTTCTCATCCAGTGGCGGCTTGTGACCTGCCCACGCGCAACCGGCGTACTTCAAGCCGAGCGCCTTGGCGTCGCGCGCAACGGCTTCGGGATCCTTGCGATATTGGTCGTACGGAAAATGCCCGGCAATCGGCACGAGGCCGTTAGCCGCGAGCAGCTTCTTGAATTCTTCTGCCGAAAGTCCGTAGGTGCCGGCAAGTTCGACTTCACGGAAGCCGAGTTCCTTGACCAGCTTCAAAGTACCCGGCACGTCATTCTTGAAATCGGCGCGGAGACTGTAAAGCTGGAGTCCCGGTGGTCCGTGGAAGGAGCCGGCGAATGCGTTGATGGTGGTCAACGTCAGGGCGAGGAGAATGGTTTTCATGGCGCGGACTATAGCAGGTCTTGCCTCCGGTGCAAAGATGTCTATTATGCGCTCATGCTTCTCGCCTTGATCGTGTTGCTCGCGGCTTGTCCGTACGACCGGCAAGTTGCCGAGCAAACAACCCGGCTATCCGGAACACAACCGGAACACCGGGCTAGTGCGGCGTCCGCCCTTGGTTTTCTCCGCGCGTACTCGGCGGCGGATGCGTTGGCGAAAGCATTGCGCGATGAATCGCCAGCGGTGCGACGGAATGCAGCGCTCTCGGTTGGATGGAGTGGCGGGCGAGCGCATGTGAAGGCATTGCTCGACGCGCTCGACGATGAAGACTGGACTGTCCGGCAATCAGCGTGGGTTGCGCTCACCAACATCACGGGGATGGAGTTCAAACCCGACTCGAAGGTGTGGCGCGCGTGGTGGGCGACGGTGCCGGCGGACCGTCCGCCGCGCGAAGTGATTGAATTGATACGGGCGGCAGGCGATTCACGGAATCTTGCGAGCGGTTGCGGCGTTGCGGCCACGACAAGCTACAAAGGACCGGCATCGGTAGTAACCGATGGCGATGCGGCGACGTTCTGGCAGACGAAGCAAGTGAAGTTCCCGCAATCGTGCACGATTGATCTTGGCGCAGCGCAGAAGGTCGGCTGTGTTGTCGTCGAACAATACGCCAACGGATACTGCATGACGGAAGCGGCGGTGTCGTTGAGCATGGACGGACGCGAGTTCCACGAAGTCTGGCGCGTGAAGGAGACGACGCCGGTGCGGTGGATTGTGACGTTTGCGGCAGAGGAAGCGCGGTTCGTCCGCATCACGTCGTTTGCCGGCGAACGGGCGACGTATCCGACAACTTTCCGCGAGGTCGAGGTGTACGGCGAGAAGCCGGGCGCTGGCGCTGAGCACGGAAAGACGGAACGCGGCGTGCGTGCGCTCGGTGCGCTTGGCGGCGCGGGCGCGAGCGATTTGGTGTTGAGAGTGCTGCGCCCGTATCGTCAACGGGGCGCGGTGTCGCCGGAAGAATCGTCGCTGGTGCAGGTGGCGTTGCGGAGTCTGGGACGGCTGCGCGATCCGGCGGCGTTTCCCGTGCTCGTTGCGTTTTTGGATAACCCGCAATGGGCGCGGTACGCGGCGGACGCGCTCGGCGATTTCGGCGGCGAGAACGCGGCAACGGCGTTGGTGACGCGGTATCCGCTGTACGCGCGGCGTCTCGATGGAAAAGAGCCGCCGCTTGTTCCGTCGGATGATCGGCCGGGATTCGAGTCGTTGGACCGGATGTACGAGACGCCGTTTCAGATGGCGTCGGCATTGGCGCGGTTGCCGGTGCCGCGGACGGAACTGGCGAAGATTGCGCCGCTGATTCTGGCGAATCAGCCGAGCGATTTTGACGGGGCGGTGTTGTACGAGCCGGAGGCGTCGCAGTTGATCACGGCGCACTTGCTACAGAAAGCGTCGCTGTTCGAGGCGGCGCGCGACACGGCGTGGGCGCAGCTCGGCGTGAAAGCGCCGGTGAGCGAGGAATTCGAGGCGCTGGCGAAACGGAGTCATCTCGATTTGCCGTTGGCGGCTTACTGGTTGCCAATGCTGGGGGCGACGCCGGAGTTGTTGGAACACACGAACGGTTGGGTACGACTGAACGCGGCGAAGGCGATGATGTTCGCCGGCAAGAAAGAAATGGCAGACCGGATCGCGGAGATTCTGGCGAAGTCGAAGAGAGAAGCAGACTACGGTTATTTCGGCGGATTCACGTTCGAGAAGAACATTCCGCAAGGACACGACGACTACGATGATCCGCCGCCTCGTTGGCGCGAGGCGTTCACTCGGGCGCTTGGTCGGCTCGGCAGCGGACGGCACGTCGGATTGTTGACGAAGCTGCTCAACGATGACCGAAACGCGCTGGAGATTCAGTACGCGGCAGCGGTGGCGCTGGATGAGATCGGGACGCCCGAAGCGGTCGCGGCTTTGCGCGAGGCGGAGGCGAAACACCCGTTTCACAGTGTCAAATTGGTGGCGCGGGAGGCGTTGTGGAAGAGGAATGTGGATGTTGTAGAGGCCGCCGTCCCCGGCGGCCCATCGCGCCCGTCGCCCGTGGACGGGCGACGCTACAACGGCGGCGGCATCGTCTTCATCAAAGGGCCGAACAAGATGCCGAACCGGTTCCAGATTGACCAGTGGCGGCAGACTTACTCGACGACTGATTCTGGGCCGACATACCGGCTCGGTTGGAATCTGTTTGTGCTGCGCGACGGCAAGGCGATGCCGTTGACGAATTTCAAGGACGGTTGGGTCGCCGACTGTGAGGTGTCGGCGGACGGCACGCGTGTGTTGTTTGTGCATCGCGGCGGCGAGAAAGACCCGTGGTGGCACGTCTGGGAAATTTACGCTGACGGCAGTGCTTTGCGTCAGTTGACGCGCGGGCCATACCACGATGTGCAGCCGAACTATCTCAACGACGGCCGGATTGTTTTCGCGTCGTCGCGCACCGGGATGCGCGACGAGTACCACGGCTACCCGGCGACAGGGTTGACGGTGATGAACGCCGATGGCAGCGACATTCATTGTATCGGGTTCAATCTCGGTCGTGACAACGAGCCGTCGTTGTTACCCGATGGTCGGATTGTGTTCAGCCGACTGGAGCTGTTCTACTCGCGGTTGAAAACGGAGATCGCGGTCGAGGCGGTGTTCCCCGATGGGACGAAGAACGTGACATTGTACGGCCCCGAGCGGCGCGCGTTCTGGCGGCAGGTCACGGTGCAATCGGGCGAGAAAGGGTGGGGGGAAGCGCCCTCGCGTCACCGCGTGCTGCGCCTGACGCAAGCGCAGGCGTTCGACGGCGAGCGCGTGCTCGTGGTGACGACAGGTGGATTGACGTTGGTGGGCCCCGGACGTTACCGCGAGGAGTTCTTGCCACACGACAAGAAGCTGGCCGTGACAACGCCGTTCCCGCTCGGCGATGGTCGAATCTTGTGCGCGGCGGTGGAGAAGGCGGCCTCGAAAGAGGAGGGGAACCTCGGTTTGTACGAGATGGACGTGGCGACAGGTGCGATGAAACTGCTCTACCGTGATTCTGCTGCTGCGTCGTTTGAGGCGCGACCGTTGCGAGCGCGTGAAGTCGGTCCTGTGTTGTACGATGATCCGCAGGCGCGGAGCCGGGCTTACACGGCGCAGTTGATTTGCGGATCGGTGAAAGTTTCGCAACTGCCGTTGGTCGCCAGCCGCGGCAAACTGGTGCGGGTGATTGAGGGGATGCCGATTGTCGGCCGCCACCACACGCACAACAGTCAAGGAACACAAGGCTGGAAGAACCACGTCGGCACGGCAGCGCGCATTCTCGGCACCGCGCCGCTGGCGGCGGATGGTTCGTTCAACATCGAGGTGCCCGCCGACCGATTAGTTCACTTGCAGGTGCTCGACAGCGACCGCCGTGTCGTCGGCAACCAACTCATCTGGATGTACGGTCGTCCCGGCGAGAAACGAAGCTGCGTCGGTTGCCACGAGACACCGAACACAGCATTCGCGAAAGCGGTCGTGCCTGATGCATCGCGTGTAGCGCCGATACAGGCGTTGCCAACTGGCGGCGAATTCCTCTACCGCGCAAAAGCATGGCAAAAAGGCGAGTTGAGGGAAGCGACAGAGGAGCGGACACGGACTGCGGGCGCGGTGAATTTGTTAGGGAGGCAGTAAGACTATCGTGTGGCAGCACGTGGCGCCGAGTAGGTGCTGCTGGCGGTGGCGGAGGTGGCCCATTGATGAGAGCCGTCGGTGCCAATGAGTTCAACGGCGTCAATCTCTTCCCAGCCGGCAGTGCGAGTGGTATCGAGATAGATGCGCACGACCCTTGCGACAATGCCGCGCGGGGCGTCAAACGGCGAATCGTAAGGAGCCGGGCCAGCTTGCTCGACGCCATGCCAGATGAGAGCCTCGCGTCCATCGTCGAGCAGGGCGGACAGTTGCGTCACGGCGCCGGGGGAAGCGGTTTCGCGGACACGGACTTGGGCGATTTCGACGGCGCGGTCGTAGCCAACTTGGATCCATTCGGGACCGGCATTCTGTTGGGATGGCGCCCAAGCAGTGGGATGGTCGCCGGCGGTCGTGGTGTCAGGCTCGCCCAGGAGTTGTTCAGCGCTCCACGGTTGGGCCGTCGCTTTCTCGGTGGTGGCGGTGACGCGGTAGAGTTCGCTGATGGCTTGATTCAACAGGTTCGTGGTTCTCTCTTGCTGTCGTTCCAACTCAGTGACGTGAGCTTTAATGGTCGCAAGATCACGCTCCCATGAGGGAAGCTTACGCAGATCGTTGTCGGTCGCGGTCGGTGGCTGTTCGGCGGGGCCTGCTTTGCCAACAGCGGCGCGCAGGTCATCCAACTCGGCCGCAATGCGAAACTCACGCCAAAGGATCGCCATGCCGACAGCTACGATGAGAATGGCCAAGGCGATCTCCAACGGTTTAACACGAGGTTGCTGTGGAGCGGTCGTCATGTGGGAAGTAGTATCTTGCGAATGTTGACGCGTGTCAAAGCAGTTCGAGCAGTTTTCTAATCTCCTTCAGTTTTCCTTCGGGGCGCGGTTTGGTGAGGCGGGGAAATTTACCGGATACTTGGTAAAGTTGGCCGTGGCTGGTGAGCATGATCTTGTCATCGCGGGTCTCGATGACGTCCACGTTGGCGATGCCAGCGATAATCTTCAATTCGGCGGTGCCGAGAAGGAATTCGACAGCACGCGGCAGTTTGCTGAATCGGTCCCGCAAATCAGCGCGTAACGCCTTCACATCGGCCAACTCGGCGGCTTGGGCGATCTTGCGGTAGGTTTCGATGCGCAGACGCGAGTCGGCGATGTAGGTTTCGGGAATGCGAACAGCATCGGCAAGGAAATCAAGTCGGAGTGTGACCTGCGGCGGACGTTTAATCTTCTGGCCTTTGAGCCGTGCAACGCTCTCCTTGAGAAGTTGGCAGTACAACTCGAACCCGATGGCGGTGATGTGACCGCTTTGTTCCGAGCCGAGCAGGTTGCCGGCACCGCGGATTTCGAGGTCGCGCATGGCGATCTTGTAGCCACTACCGAGCGACGAGTATTGTTTGATGGCGCTGATGCGTTTGCGGGCTGTCGCGATCAACTGCATGTGGCGCGGCAGAAGAATGTAAGCATAGGCTTGCCGGTTGTAACGACCGACGCGTCCGCGCAACTGGTAGAGGTCGGCGAGACCGAATCGGTCAGCGCGATCAATGATGATGGTGTTGGCGTTGGGGATGTCGAGGCCGCTTTCGATGATGGTGGTGCAAACGAGCACGTCAATCTTGCCGGCGACGAACCGGTGCATGACGCCTTCGAGTTCACGCTCGTGCATCTGGCCATGGCCAATGTCAATGCGCACCGGCTCATCGAATAATTTCCGTAGCCGGTCTGCAACGGCTTCGATGCTTTGGACACGGTTGTGAAGGAAGAACACTTGGCCGCCACGGGCGAGTTCGCGCTGGATGACCTGACGGATCAATCGTTCGTCGAACGGCACAATGTGTGTCTCGACAGGCAGGCGGTTCAAAGGCGGCGTCTGAATGACGCTCATGTCGCGCGCGCCGGTCAGCGCCATGTAGAGCGTGCGCGGGATCGGCGTGGCGCTAAGCGTGAGCACGTCCACCAGCTTTCGGTACTGTTTGAACTTCTCCTTGTGCAGGACTCCGAAGCGTTGTTCCTCGTCAATGACGACAAGACCGAGGTTTTTGAACGCGATGTCGGCGCTGAGCAGACGGTGCGTGCCGATGATGATGTCCACGCCACCTTCGCGGACAAGTTTGGCGATCTTCTTCTGTTCGCCCGGCGTGCGGAACCGGCTCAGCATTTCAATGGTGACTGGGAACGCCGCCATGCGTTGGCGGAAAACATTCCAGTGTTGTTCCGCCAGCACGGTCGTCGGGCAGAGCACGGCGACTTGAAATCCGTCCATCACAGCCTTGAACGCGGCGCGAATGGCAACCTCAGTTTTGCCGTAGCCAACGTCGCCGCAGATGAGGCGGTCCATCGGTTTGCTTGCTTCCATGTCGGCCTTGACCTCTTCGATGGAAGTGAGTTGGTCGGGCGTCTCGGCGAACGGGAACGTCGCCTCGAACTCGCGTTGCCACGGCGCATCGGGTGAGAAGGCGTGACCGGGCAACGTCTCGCGGGCGGCTTGGATTTCGAGAAGCTCGGAGGCGAGATCCATGATGGCGCGCTCGGCGCGGAATTTTTGCCGCTGCCAGAGCGTGCCGCCGAGTTCGTGCAGCTCGGGAATCCGTTTGCCAAGACCGACGTATTTGTTGACGAGATGTGCTTGGTCGAGCGGAACGTAAAGACGTGCGTCGTTGGCGTAACCGAGCGAGAGCATCTCTTGTCCCTCGATGGTCCGCAGGCCGAGATATTTTCCGACACCGTGTTGCAGGTGGACGACAAAATCACCTTCGGTAAATTCGCTCCAATCGGCGACGGGCGCGGTTGCGTAGCCTTGCCGGCGCGTGCGACGAGGTTTGTAGCGGCCAAAAATCTCGGCATCGGTGATGACCGCAAGCTTGGCGGATTCCCAGAGGAAGCCGCGTGAGAGCGGGGCGAGATTTACCACTAACTTGTCATTCTGAGCGAAGCGAAGAATCTCTGTCTTTTGCGGCGAACGACTGAGATCCTTCGCTTCGCTCAGGATGACAGGCTTCTGTTGATCCTTCCACAACTCATCGAAGCGTTGGCGTTCGCCATCGGTGTCGCAGAACACGTGCAATGACCAGCCGTCAGCGATCCAGCGTCGCATCTGCTCGAAGAACGCCTGCCGGGATTGCTCGGCGAGTTCTGGGTTCGGCGCTTGGATGTCGAGCGGTCGGAATGCTTCCAGCGACGCGAGCCGCAGGTTGATGTGGGCATCATCCTCGTCGAGTGCGATTTGTTCCGACACGTGGACGGTTGCGTAGCCCGCTTGCAACCAGTGCGTCCAAGGCACGAGGAATGGATCGCCCTCTGGCACACGCCGCTCGTAAGCATTCGCCGCTAACGCCAGCGCGTCCGGCTCGATGAGCATCACCAGCGTCTCCTTCGGCAGAAACGCGGTCAATGGCGCCGACTGCTCCGGCGAGTTCTTGAGGAATCCAAGCTCACCGGCGGGAGCGAACTCGACGCGCTCCAGTTTCTCGCGCGACTGCTGGCTAACCGGGTCGAACGTGCGGATGGACTCGATGCGGTCGCCGAAAAACTCGACGCGCAACGGGGCGTTACGGTCGAGCGGGTAGAAATCCACCAAGCCACCGCGCATCGCCATGTCGCCCGGCTCACCCACTTGGACCTGCGGATGATAGCCGATAGCCAATAGCCGATCGCAGAGGGACTGTAGCTCGATGGTCTGGCCGATAGCGAGCGCGAGGCGTTCACGGCGGAAAGCGTCCGGCGAGAAGGTGCGCTGCATCAACGCTTGGATGGAAGCGATGATGGTGAGTGGGGAGTAGTGAGTGGTGAGTGCGTCGAGGGCACGCAACCGGTTCGCGATGGTCTGTTCTTCCGGCAAAATGTCTTCATGCGGCAACGATTCCCACGCAGGGTAGGGGAGCGCGTTGGGCAAGAAGGTCTGGAGGTCGGCAAGATATGCTTCCTGTGACTTTGTGCCGTCGGTGACAACCAACACCAGCCGATTGGAAATCTGTGACAACAACGCTGGAATGAAAGGCTGTCCAGCATCAGCGACGGAATTCAAAGACAAAAAATCTCCTGCATCGAGTCGCCGTTTCAAGGTGGGGGTCAACGGCGACCCCATCGCTGCTTCCAACAATCGGTTGTCCATCACAAACTCAGGCCGTCAAACCAAGACTCAACCGGACTTCACGACGAATTCCAGCGCAATCCTTCAGGGCTTGTCGTGCTTCCGCAAGGCTGGCGCTGTCGCCTGGATACCGGAAGTCCACGGCGTAATCCGTTAATGTTTCAGCCGCTGCGACGAGAGACGACCAAAGCGGCTCGCGTAGCAGAATCAGGTTCAACAGTACGACCACATCGTGTGTCTTGGGGAAGGTGATGCCTTCCTCGGAAAGGCGAGCTTTCAGATATTTCTCAGCGCACTGTTGGCAATGAAAACAGGCAGCATCAAGCACACGGTTCTTACGCCGCCGCATGATTTGCGTGGCTACTTGGAAGTCGCCCTCGGCCTTATTAACCCACTCGCGTGTCAGCGGCTTCATAAAGCACCTTGCCTTTGGCGAATATCTCCTGCGTGAAACAGTCGCCCCACGCCAGCCGTTGGGCGATGAACTCCGGCGTGCGCACAATCAGATCGAGCGGAAAACCAGAGGGAATGCGACGGCGAATTTCCAGCGACTTGCGTCCCTTCCTCCGGTCAAACGGCATGACGACAAGCAAATCCACGTCGGAGTCTTCCGTCGGTTTCCCGTAGGCATAGGAGCCGAACAGGATGATCTTCTGCGGCTGAAACTTTCGGACGACAACCTTGCAGAAGGCCTTGATTTGTTTTCGTTCAACCATGACTCACTCTTAGAAGAACCACGCTCCAAATGCAAGCCGGGGCGTCACAAACTCAGCTTCTTGACATTCTCCAGAACATGATCGGCGGAACTCTTCAACTGCGCAAGTTCGTCGGCGGACAACTTCAACTCGATGATTCTCTCGACGCCATTTCTGCCGAGGACGGCGGGGACGCCAACAAACATACCGTTGACACCGTATTGGCCGGTGCACCAGGCAGCGACAGGCAAGACGCGTTTCTCGTCACGCAGGATGGCGGCAACCATCTCGACGGTCGAGGACGACGGGGCGTAGTAGGCGCTGCCGGTTTTGAGCAAGCCAACGATTTCGGCGCCGCCATTGCGGGTGCGGGCAACCATGGCGTCGAGTTTGTCCTTCGGAATCAGGGCTTCGACTTTGATGCCGGCGACGGTGGCGTACCGGACGAGCGGTACCATGTCGTCGCCGTGACCGCCGAGAACCATTGCGTCAACGTCGCGGTGCGAGACACCGAGTTCCATCGCGATGAAACAGCGGAAACGGGCGCTGTCGAGGACACCGGCCATACCCATGATCTTGTTCTTGGCGAAACCGGTCTTGATGGCGGCGAGGTAGGTCATCACGTCGAGCGGGTTGGAGACGACGATGACGATGGCGTTGGGAGCGTTGGTCTTGATCGCGTCGGAAACACTGCCGACAATGCCCGCGTTGATCTTCAGTAAGTCGTCGCGACTCATACCAGGTTTGCGGGCGACGCCACTGGTGATGACGACGATCTCGCTGTCGCGGCAATCGGCGGCGTTGTTGGAGCCGGTGACTTTGGCGTCGAAGCCTTCGAGGCAGGCGGACTCCATCATGTCGAGAGCTTTGCCCTGCGGCATGCCTTCGATGATGTCAATGAGGGTGACATCGGCGAGTTGTTTCTCGGCGATGCGTTGTGCGGTGGTGGCGCCGACGAAACCGGCGCCGAAAACGGTGACTTTATGGTTCATGGCGGGGGATTGTAGGTGTGGCGGCACAGGTGTCCAGCCTAGATTGACGCTATCCGGAGGTTATGGTAGTCTCGCGGGCAATGAGGAATGTGTTGAACGAGAACGTGCTGGTGTTGAACCGCCTCTGGCAGGCGGTGAATATCTGCACGGTGGAACGCGCCTTCACGCTTCTGTACATGGGACACGCAGAAGTGGTGACGGAGAATAGCGGTGTGTTCCGGACGTTCGACTTCAGCGAGTGGCGCGACTTTACGCGAAACCATGATGGCGAGGACGTGGTGCACACGGTGTCTTTTAAGATCCGGATTCCGCGGGTCATCCTGCTGCTCTTCTTTGATCGTCTGCCGCACAAGGAAGTGAAGTTCACCCGTCACAACATTTTCGAGCGCGACCGCAACACCTGCCAGTATTGCGGCCGGCATTTTGACCGGCGCGACCTGAATTTGGACCACGTCATTCCGCGTGAGCAGGGCGGGACGACGAACTGGGAGAACATCGTCTGCGCGTGCGTCCCGTGTAACACCCACAAGGCAAATCGCACGCCGTTGGAGGCCGGGATGCGGCTGATCAAGAAGCCAAAGCGTCCGAAGTGGCGTCCGTTTGTGAACGTGACCATCAGCACGGTGGCGCACGATAGCTGGAAACATTTTCTCGATCTGGCCTACTGGAACGTCGAGTTGGGCGAGGACGGCTCGTGACATTGCCGGAAAAGCTTGAACAGTTGCAGACGCTGTTGCGTCAGTGTGGTAGAACGCTGGTGGCGTATTCGGGCGGTGTGGATAGCGCGCTGTTGGCGAAAGTCACACACGACACGCTCGGCGCGAAGTCGCTGGCAGTGATCGCGGACACGCCGAGCCTGCCGCGTCGGGAACTCGCGGAAGGGCTGGGGTTGGCGAAGCAGTTTGGTTTCGCAGTGCGCGTGATTCAGACGCACGAGATGAGTGACCCGCAGTACGCCAGCAACCCGGCGAACCGGTGTTATTTTTGCAAGTCGGAGTTGTTTGAGAAAATGGCCGCGCTGGCGAAAGCCGAGGGCTGGCAGACGATTGTCTATGGTGAGAACGCTGATGACACGGGCGATTTCCGTCCCGGTTCGCAAGCGGCGGCACAATTCCGCGTGCGTGCGCCGTTGAAGGAGGTCGGATTGACGAAGGCGGAGGTGCGCGCGTTGTCGGCGCAGTTTGGATTGCCAACAGCGGACAAGCCGGCGATGGCGTGTTTGTCGTCGCGAATTCCATACGGCGATCCGGTCACAGCGGAGGCGTTGGCGATGGTGGAAGCAGCAGAGAATTTTTTGCGGGATCAAGGCTTTCGTGATGTGAGAGTGCGGCATCATCGGAATCTGGCGCGGATTGAGGTCGGTGTTCCGGAACTGTCCCGGTGGGAAGACTCGAAGTTGCGAGCGGCAGTTTGTGAGGAGTTAAAACGAATCGGCTATACCTATGTGACGCTGGACTTGCAGGGGTACCGGCAGGGCAGCGCCAACGAGGTGTTGGCCACAATGAAAAAGGTGGGAACATGAAAAACATAGTCATCATCATTCTGGCAGTGGCATTGGCGGTGTTGGCAATCATGCACATTCAGGGGGTGCGTTCGTCGAAAGGCGGGCTGGCCGGAGAGGCGACAACCGAAAAGGATACGGGGAAACCCGGTGCTCCAGTGACAAAGGGGACGGAACTGGCGTCAGCCCAGGCGGAAGTCGCGGCGGCCAAGGCGCAGTTGGCGACACTTACGACGCAGGTGGAGCAGCGCACGGCGGAGAAGACGAAAGCCGAAGAACTGTTGACACAGGCGCAGGCGCAGGCACGTCAGCAAGCGGAGACATTGCGAAAGGACTTGGAGGCGGCGCAACTGGCTGCGCAGGCAACGCAAAAGGCGGCGGAAGAGAAGGCAGCAGAACAGGCACGGAAGATCGAGGCTTTGGAAAAGGAGCGTGCGCAGTTGAAGCAGTCTCTCGCGGCGGCCAACTCCCAGCTTGCCGCCCTGAGGAAGAAACTGTCGGATTTGGAGAAAGCACATGCCGAGGCGCTTGCACAGATTGAGAAGCTGCGTCAGCAGGTGATGCGGTTGGAGATGGAGAACGCCTCATTGCAACGACGGTTGAATGACTTGACGGCGTTACGCGAACAGGTGCGGATCGTGAAACAGCGGATGTGGGACGAGAAGCTGGCCGAGTTGAAACGCGAGAACGAAGAAGGTTTGGCCAAGGGCAACCGCGGTTTCATCAAGCGAGAGGGGCAGTGGACGATCACGGCGCCGCAGTCACCGAAATGAGCAGCCTGCACATTGCCGGCCGCGAATTCCGGTCGCGGCTGATCATGGGCACGGGCAAGTTTGCTTCCGGCGAAATCATGGCTACCGCGCTGGCCGCAAGCGGCTGTGAAATGGTGACGGTCGCGTTGCGACGGGCTGACCTCAGCGGAAAACACGATCGCTTTGCCAACATCCTGAGCTACGTGGATGCGGCGAAGTACCTCTTGTTGCCCAACACGAGCGGCGCTCGCACGGCGGAGGAAGCCTGCCGTCTGGCGCGGCTTGGGCGAGAGGCCACGCAGTCCTCGTGGCTGAAACTGGAAATCCATCCTGATCCGCGCTATCTGCTGCCTGACGCTGTCGAGACGTTGAAGGCGGCAGAGTTGTTGGTGAAGGAGGGGTTCACTGTTCTTCCCTACATCAATGCCGACCCGGTGCTGGCGAAACGCTTGGAGGACGCCGGGTGCGCCACGGTGATGCCGCTGGGTTCGCCCATCGGCAGTGCTCGTGGCGTCGAGACGCGGGCCAGCATTGAGATCATCATCGAGCAGGCGACGGTTCCCGTGGTTGTGGACGCAGGTTTGGGTGTGCCATCGCATGCGGCGGAAGCGATGGAGATGGGGGCAGATGGGGTGTTGGTGAACACGGCAATCGCAGTGGCAGCCGACCCGCCTCGGATGGCGATGGCGTTCAAGGCGGCGGTTGACGCCGGGCGGACTGCCTACGAGATTGGTCTGGCTCCGAAGCGGCGGGAGGCGCAGGCCACCAGTCCGCTGATGGGGTTTCTGGAAGAGAAATGAACCTTTGTATGGAAACGCGTACGCCGGCCGACGTTGAAGCAGCGCTGTTACGGTCACGGAAGACAGTGGAGGATTTTACCGTGCTCGTTTCGCCGGCCGCAGTGCCGTACTTGGAGGAGATGGCTCGACAGGCGCACGCGTTGACGTTGAAGTATTTCGGGCGCGTGATTCGGCTATTTGCGCCGTTGTACTTGAGCAACGAATGTGTCAATTGGTGCCGGTACTGTGGATTCGCCCGTGAAAACCCGATTCAGCGGATGACGTTGAGCTTGAGGGAAGTTTTGTCGGAGGCTGGCTATCTGCACAAGGAAGGGTTCCGCCACATCCTGCTGGTGTCGGGAGAACATCGCCAAGCCGTGTCCCCAAGCTTCCTGAGTGAATGTGTCGGCCGTCTGCATCCAGAATGGCCGAGTATCTCTTTGGAGGTAGGGCCGTTGGAAACGTCGGAGTACGAACCGATTGTCCGTGCCGGTGCGGAGGGTTTGGTGATCTACCAAGAGACTTATGACCGGGATGTTTATGCGGCAATGCACCCGAATGGGCCAAAGAAGGATTTCGATTGGCGACTGGAAACGGCGGAGCGAGCGTATGCGGCTGGTTTCAAACGGCTGGGGATCGGTGCATTGCTTGGGTTAGCGCCTTGGCGGACAGATGCGGTAGCACTGGCGGGACATGTTGCGTATCTATTGCGACACTGTTGGAGGGCACAAATCACTGTCAGTATCCCCCGGTTACGTCCAGCGGCAGGGGGATTTGAGCCGCCAGTCAAGGTTAGCGAGCGAGATTTGGTGCAATTGGTATGTGCGTTGCGATTGACGTTTCCGGAGGTGGGCATCGTGCTCAGTACCCGTGAACGAGCGAGATTGCGGGATGGTTTGGTGCCACTTGGGGTGACGATGATGAGTGCAGGCAGCCACACGGAGCCTGGTGGCTATACCGGCAGGATCGGACCAGAGGACGAATACGCGACAGAACAGTTTGAAGTTGCTGATGGACGTTCATCGTCTGAAGTGGCAACTGTCTTGGCAGGAATGGGCTACGAACCGGTTTGGAAGGATTGGGATGCCGTGTTGAATGAGTGAGCTGCATATGACGATTCATCTGAATGGCAAAGCACAAGAGATAAGACAGACCTGTTCGGTGTTGAATCTACTAGCGGAACTGGGTTGGAGACCAACGCAAGTAGTGCTCGAACACAATGGGCAGGTAATTCCCCGATCCCAACTCGAATCAGTCCAATTGAAAGAAGGCGACCATGTGGAAATCATCTTGCCAGTGGCAGGTGGATGAGATACAAGATAACTCAACAAGGAGGAAGCCATGAGAATGAAGCAGTTAGTGCTGTCACTGGGGTTGCTCGGTGCTTGTTTGGTTCTTCAAGGCTGTGCTGTGCTGCTGGTCGGAGCCGCTGCGGCTGGTGCGGGTGGAGGAGCCGTATCCTACTTCGGTAACGAATTGCAAGCACTGCAAGAGGTGGGCATTGACAAGGCGTGGAAAGCGGCGCAGGCAGTGACAAGTGAAATGCATTTCAAGACCGAGACGGAGCGATCTCACAAAGATGGCGTCAAAGCAATGTTGTTTTCTCGCAATGCTGAAGGCCAGCAGGTGATCATTCAGTTGTCGCGGCGGACGGATACCCTGACGGAGATTCGTGTTCGGGTGGGAATGTTCGACACAACGTCCAACCGACAAGCTGCACAACTGATTTTCGATAAGATGCGCGTTAAAATGTAATTACCTATCACGCAAGGTATTATTAACCGGACTGCCTCGGCAAATGTGGGATATCATGGGAGCGTTGGGTTGCCGGCAAAACAGTATGAACTTGAGTTGGTAAATTATTTTGTTGCAAAAAAATACCCGACGCTTTAATTTGCGCCACATAGTGATTCAGGAGCCGGCACGTTCTTCAGAGGGGTTCCCCACCCCCACCTCCTTGGCGTGCGGTTCCTGAATCTTTTTTTATGAAACCAACAGCATTGCTCTTTGCCGGACAAGGCAGCCAAACCGTCGGAATGGGGCGCGACCTCGCCGAACGGTTGGAGGTCTGTCGAGATCTTTTCGGCAAGGGGAACGATATCCTCGGACGAGACCTCCGCAGGATTTGTTTTGAAGGACCTGACGATCTCCTGACTCAGACCGATAACGCCCAACCGGGGATTCTCCTGACCAGCCTCATTTGCTTGGAAGCTTTGCGTGCACAAATGCCCAGCCTGACCTTTGGAGCCGTGGCCGGTTTATCGCTGGGGGAGTTCACGGCGTTGACCGTGGCGGGGGCACTGACTGTTGAAGACGGCCTTGCTTTGGTTCAGCAACGAGGACGGTTCATGCAGGAGGCTTGCGACGCCACCAGCGGTAGTATGGCGTCCATCATCGGCATGGACGAGTTGGTTTTGACGGAAGTTTGTCGTGAAGCCGATGTTGACATCGCCAACCTCAACTGTCCCGGCCAGATCGTCATCTCGGGACAAACAGACAAGATTGGCAAGGCAGTCGAGTTGGCCAAAGCGCGCGGCGCCAAACGCGCTCTCCCGCTTCAGGTCGCCGGCGCATACCATTCGCGGTTGATGCGCGTGGCTCAGGAGAAATTGGCTGCCGTCTTGGCGGATGTCACGATCCGAGAACCTACCGTCACAGTCGTCCACAATGTTACGGCCCGTCCCGCGGAGAGGGTGGGGGAGATCAAGGAACTGCTGGTTAGACAAGTCACCTCATCGGTTCGCTGGGCTGACTCCATGGAGTGGTTGATTACTCAGGGCTACACTCGGTTTATCGAACTTGGCCCCGGCAGCGTCCTCAGTGGCCTGATGAAACGCATCAACAAGGGCGTTGAAATGTTGGGCGTCGCCGACTCCGCGACATTGGATGCCACCGTTGCCAAATTGGCGACTTGATTTCGCATATTGGTGTTGACAGCCAATAGCCTCCTCGCTACAGAGACCGCCATGCAGAAACTTCTGGAAAACAAAGTCGCCGTCGTCACCGGTGGCGGACGTGGCATCGGTGAATCCATTGCCCGCCGCTTGGCGGGCGAAGGCGCTCGTGTTGCTGTCTGCGATGTGATGCTCGACAACGCCCAAAAGGTCGCGGACGAACTCGGTGGAAGAGCCTACGCCGTCAATGTCACCGACGGCGCTCAAGTGGCCGCTGTCTGTGCGAAAATCGTGGCTGACTTCGGTCATGTAGATATCCTCGTCAACAACGCCGGGGTCACCCGCGACAATCTCCTACTCCGCATGAGCGAAGCCGACTGGGATTTGGTGCTCGATGTGAACCTCAAGGGCGCGTTTCTCTTCACCAAGGGGCTTATCCCTTCGATGATGAAACAGCGTGGCGGCGCCATCGTAAACATTGCCTCCATCGTCGGCGTCCTCGGCAACGCCGGACAGGCCAACTACTCCGCTTCCAAGGCCGGGATGATCGGCATGACCAAGACCGTTGCGAAGGAATACGCGAAACGCGGCATCCGCGCCAATGCCATCGCCCCCGGTTTCATCCAGACGGCAATGACTGACAAACTCACCGAAGAACAGAAGAAGATGCAGACCGACGTTATCGGTCTTGCCCGCATGGGGCAGCCCGACGACGTTGCCAACGCCGTGTTGTTCCTGGCCAGCGACCTTTCGAGCTATGTGACTGGCCAGGTGATCGGCGTGGATGGTGGCCTGAGAATTTAGCGAAGAAACCTTTGACAAGAACGCAAGTTCCGCATAAAGAACCAAACCGATTACACAACAAGGAGAAATCCACATGGCAGACAAATCAGTGCAAGACCGCGTAAAAGAAATCATCGTCGAGCAGCTCGGCGTCAACCCGGACCAGGTCACTCCCGAAGCGAAGTTCATCGAGGACCTCGGCGCCGATTCGTTGGATACCGTCGAGCTGGTCATGGCGTTTGAGGAGGAATTTGGCGCTGAGATTCCCGACGAGGATGCCGAGAAGATGCAGACCGTCGGCGACGTTATCAAGTACATCGAGGAGCGCGGCGAGAAGTAGCTCCGCTCCGCATCAAGGCTGTTCGGGGCATAAAGTGGCCGGTTGCGCAGCGCTTTATGCCCCGTTTGTCTAACGGCACGAGGGAACATGAGTCATCGTCGAGTTGTCATTACAGGCATGGGAGTTGTCACCCCGTTGGGCAGTGACTTGGAAGTCTTCTGGCAGAATCTGCTGGCTGGTCGCAGCGGCATCGGGCCGGTGACACGTTTCGACACCACCAAGTTCGACACGAAAATCGGCGGCGAAGTCAAAGACTTCAAGGCCGAGAATTACATGCCCGTTAAGGAAGCCCGTCGCACTGACCGTTTTACCCGATACGCCGTCGGCGCCGCCAAGATGGCCTTTGCCGATTCCCATCTCGACCTCGCGAAGGAGGACATCAACCGCATCGGCGTCCTGATCGGCTCCGGCATCGGTGGCATGGAAACAATCGTGGATCAATGTCGCGTATTGTTTGAAAAAGGTCCGCAACGTGTCTCGCCATTCATGATACCGATGCTCATCATCAACATGGCAAGCGGATACGTCTCGATGCTCCTTGGGCTTAAAGGCCCCAACCTCGCCTGCGTCACCGCCTGCGCCACCGCCACGCACGCCCTAGGCGAAGCCGCCCGCATCATTGAGCATGGCGATGCCGAGGTCATGGTCGCTGGCGGCAGCGAAGCGGCGGTCACCGAGCTTGGCTACGCTGGCTTCTGCGCCATGCGCGCCATGAGCACCCGCAACGACCAACCCGAACGCGCCAGTTGTCCGTTCGACAAGCGGCGTGATGGTTTCGTCATGGGCGAGGGCGCCGGCGTTTGCGTTCTCGAATCCGTCGAACACGCCACGGCTCGGGGCGCGCGCATCTATTGCGAAGTCGCCGGCTACGGCATCACGGGCGACGCCTACCACATGAGCGCGCCAGCGCCCGAAGGCGAAGGCGCAGCCCGCGCCATGTCGGCTGCCTTGCGCGATGCCAAACTCAGGCCCGATCAGATTGACTACATCAACGCCCACGGCACCTCAACGCCCGTCGGCGACAAATGCGAGACGGCTGCCGTCAAGACCGTCTTCGGCGACCACGCCCGCAAGGTCGCCATTAGTTCCACCAAATCCATGATTGGTCATCTTCTCGGCGCCTCCGGTGCGGTCGAGACCGCAATCTGCGCCTTGGCTCTCCGCGACCAGATTGTTCCGCCGACCATCAACTACGAAGAACCCGACCCCGAGTGCGACCTCGACTACGTCCCCAACAAAGCTCGCCAGATGAAAGTGGATGTCTGCCTCAACAACTCCCTCGGTTTCGGCGGCCACAACGCCGCCATCATCGTCAAAAAGTTCCACTAGATTCCGCTTGCAACCCCCGGAGCCTTCCGCTACTTTCCACCGCCCTTAGCCATGAAAGAAAAGATCCATCCCAAATACGACGACGCTGTCATCCACTGCGCGTGCGGCACCGTGTTCAAGACCCGTTCCACGCACAAGGACATGCGTATCGGCATCTGCTCCAAGTGCCATCCCTTCTTCACCGGTACCCAGAAGTACGTTGACACTGCCGGGCGCGTTGAACGCTTCCAGAAGCGTTACGCCAAAGCCGCCCCGGCCAAGTAGCTGTCTGTTTCCGAGAGATTCGTCCCGACGCATGTTGGGACGAATCTTTCTTTTTTCATGAACGCGCTCCCCAATCTCGACCGGTTCCGCAAACGCGCCGCCGACCTCGAAGCCGAGCTGTCCAACCCAGCCGTCTTCGCCGACCAGCGACGCGCCGGCGACCTCGCGCGCGAACTCCAGCGTGTCCGCAAACTCCTCACCGACGCCGATCGCTGGCAATCGCTCCAGAAACGCATCGCTGAGAACGAGCAACTTGCTTCCGATCCTGAGCTTGGTGAACTGGCGAAGAGTGAACTCGAACCTCTCCGCAAGGAACTCGAACGCGCCGACCGCGACGTCCAACTCGGCCTCGTGCCACCCGACCCCAACGACTCCCGTAACACCATCGTCGAAATCCGCGCCGGCACCGGCGGCGAGGAAGCCGCACTGTTTGGCGCGGACTTGTTCCGGATGTATAACAAGTTCGCCGACGCCCAGGGCTGGAAGATCGAGATCATGGACACCAGTCCCAGCGAACGCGGCGGCTTCAAGGAAATCATCTTCTCCGTCAACGGTCAGGACGTCTTCAAGAAACTGCGCTACGAAAGCGGCGTCCACCGCGTCCAACGCGTTCCCGAAACCGAAGCGCAAGGCCGTATCCACACTTCGACGGCTACCGTTGCTGTGTTGCCCGAAGCCGAGGACGTTGACATCCAACTCAAACCCGAAGACCTCGACATCAGTGTCTGCCGCGCCGGCGGGCCCGGCGGTCAAGGCGTCAACACCACCGACAGCGCCGTTCGCATCGTCCACAAACCCACCGGCGTCACCGTTCGTTGCGCCGACGAACGCAGCCAACTCAAGAACAAGAACAAAGCAATGCGCGTTCTCCGCTCGCGTCTGCTCGCCCACAAACAGGAGCAGGAAGCGGCGAAGATGTCAGCGACGCGCCGCGACCAAGTCGGCACCGGCGACCGCAGCGAAAAGATCCGCACCTACAATTTCCCCCAGAACCGCGTGACCGATCATCGTATCAACCTGACCATTCAGAATCTTCCAGCCATTCTCGAAGGCGATCTCGAAGAATTGATAGGAGCGTTGATGAGCGATGACTACAACAAACGTCTGGCGGCCAGCAGCAGTTAAGAATGTGGGGCAGGTTTGTAACCTGCCGCGTTTTCGTTGAAGAGCAGGTTGCAAACCCGCTCCACAGGGAGCGGTTGCCCAAAAAGCACGAGCCGGAATGTTTCGCCCCGGACACGCCTGCTTGCGTATCCGGGGCGAATGAGTCCTTTCGGTTGATGGTTTGGTTTAGGGCACGATCTTCGTCGCGGGATCGCTCCACGGGCCGGGACCTTCGCTGCCAATGGCGCGGACTTTGATCCAGACCCGCGTCCCTGACGTGAGACCGGTCAACGTCGTTTTCGAGCCAGTCGGCAACGCCACTTGCGTATACGTCGCCGTTGCCGGGTCGGCGCCGGTCGTGAGCGCGACTTCGTAACTCATCGCGCCTTTGGTAGGGTCCCATTGCACATCGAGCATTCCTTCGCCGTCGCCTTCGGTGACGGCCACGTTCAACACCTGCGCGACGGGACCAACCGGGGTCGCCGTGCCGCGCACGTCATAACCGGAACTGAGGATGATCACTTCATCCCCGCCGCTCTGGTTCTGGACATACGCCGCCAACTGTTCAAACGCGTCCACCAACGCCTTGCGGGCGAGGTCGCGTTCGGTCATGACCTGTTCGGCGGCGTTGACCGCCGCGACATACGCGGCGGCTTTCGTTTGGGAATCCGCCAACAAGCTGGACATGGTGGCCAGCGGCGGATTGGGTGTCGCGAAGTTTGCATTCCCGGTCATCTTGGTGATGACGTTGCCCACGGCGGCCTGCAACTGGGAGAGGCTCATCTTCGAGGCATTCGTGCGGACTTTTGCCATGCGTTTCCTTTCCGGAGACACGACTGCCGCGTCGTAATAAATTCCCGGAGCATCATAAAAGACGGCGGGATCATCATAGCGAGGCATGTATCCCCTTTTATTGTGGGTGGTTTATTCGGGCACGACTTAGTTTACCAGTTGCGCGCCGCAATTTCAAGTCGTCGAAAGTAAACTGCGGGCGCTGGTTCCCATCTGCGGCCGGCGCAACCCGGACGGAATCCAGCAGAAGCCGGCTGCGACTGGCGCAATCCGGACGGGATTCGACAGAAGCCGGCTGCGGACGGCGTAACCCGGACGGAATCTGGCGGAAGCCGGCTGCGACCGGCGCAACCCGGACGGAATCCAGCAGAAGTCGGCTGCGGATGGTGCACCCCGGACGGAATCTGGCGATTGCCGACGAGGAAACTGTGGATTTTGGCTGAAAATCGCATGATTCAGCCTGTTGACCCTGTTTCCCACCGAAAGAAACGCCAAGAAGTTTCAATTTGTGTGAAACAGAAGGACGAATCGTTGTAGCCGCAGCGCTCTGTCGCCGCGCTACCTTAATCCCACGCTGGCTAGACGTACGCCGACGGAGCGACGTGGTTATAGAACACGGTTTTGAAGCCCCGGTTTTTACAGGGCGCGAACGCCCCGACACGGTGCCGTTTCGTGTCGGGGTTTCGCGCCGCCGGCGCATTGCCAACCGTCAATGCGCGATCGGACGTGGTCGTCGTAGTTCGAATCGGATGGTGGCTGAGCCTATCGCTTCTTCGGTCTTCTATTTTCCGCTTTACCTGAGTGAGTGTTGTCGAAGGCGATTCCCTCTCTCACCTCTGCGATCGCTGCGTTGATGAGCTTGATGGCTCGGACACGGTGACCACCTTTGTCGGCATTTGCATTTTCCAGATTGGTTTTAGCCTGCTCCAGATTCATGATCGCCTTGTGCATGGCGGGCTGCGCATCAGCATAGACTGTCGGAGCCAACCAACAGGCCAACGCCAAACCCACACCCAGTGCTGCGATTCTGTTTATCATACAGTCTCCTTTTTCAGTTTTTGAGCGCACGCTTTTTGCCACCCTTTGTTTTTGGTTCCGGCATTTTATCTATTCCTGCCTCCAGTTCCCTGATTGCCGCATCGAGCGCCTTAACGGAACGCGCTTTATGGTGTGCAAAGCCCTTCCCTGCTTGGGACAATTTATCTCTTGCCTCGCGCATAACTTTCAAGGACGCAGGAAGGCGGTCCAGTCCCTTCTCTTTGATGAAGGGTGCTTCAACATAGGTGGTAACACCGACGCTTCGTAAAGCTTCATCAATCTCAGCCATCGCCTCTTTCAAGGCTGTTAACGCCGTGTCCCGGTGTCCATGCAAGGGACGCTTGGTGGTTTCCAGAATCTGCCTCGTGATGTACATTTCCCCTCGGGCATATTGGAGATACGTGTATTCACCTGCCTTTGCAGAATCCACGAACAATACGACACTTGCCAGAGCGATTAAGGTTACGATTGAACGGAACATAGAACATCCTCCTTTGTGGTTGTGATTATGGTTATTTCCGATTGTCTTCCGCGTGTTTGTTTATGCCCTGCCGAATATCCGTGACGACCTTGCGATTTGCCTTGTCGATCGGGTCTTTGGCTTTCTGTCCCGTAATGCTCCGCCAAGCAGTTCCAAACCAAGACCAAGCTGTTCCATTATTTTTTGCGTATTTCCTGTCGTGCTTTTGACATGCTGGCGCAATGTACTTCGACCTATCCATCAATCCCCCAACGACCGGAACCGAGCATTTCCCATCTTGTGGCTTCGGAGTCCACGGCAACGAAGGTTTACGCTCCTGCAAAATCTTTTCCTTTGCCTTCTCTTTAGAGTTGTAGGCTGCATCGTGTTTCTTGGCCAGCGCAGTTGTTCGTGTCCCACTTTTCGTTGACGGGCGGGCGGGACGGAAGTTTACGTTCGTTTGCGTACTGGTCTGTTTCCCGATCTTCTTGTCGTGGGTTTTCGCGGCACGCTTAACCGCTGTTGCGGCTGGCCGTGACACATGTTTTGTTGCCGGAGGTTTTGAGTGAATCTGCTTTGGCGGTGTCGTGGTGTCAGCTTTCCGCCCGCTTTGTTCTCCAAACACGACGGAATTGGCAACCAGCATTGCACCCACAACCGCAACTGTGAACATGTTCATCATGATGCCCCTCCAACGTTTGGATACTCGCAAGGGCGAATCGGCAACAAGGCTGAATTCTTGACAGTTGGTCAAGTTGTTGCCGAGCCTGACTGTGCGGTCTTTAGTTGCTGAGCAAAGGCGCTCGACGGTTGATGCCCACAAGAGGGACAGGGAGAAGTTATTGAGTAGAAGAAACGACAAACCGGAACCTGCAAAAGGGCTGACAGCTTTTGCATTTGTTTGGGCGAGGGAAACCGTTCGCCACTTTCCCACCGGCTGCACGTTGACTCCGAGACGTTCAACTCAGTGGCAACCCGCTTGAGCGGCCATCGATTCTTGTCGCGCCACTCCCGTAGCGTTTCACCCAAGAAATTCGCTGGCAGCGTTCGCCGTTTCTCTTTGTGGTTCATTGTGGCCAAATCTTCTCAGCGCTGGCAGACGACCACGGAAAGAAAAGGGGCGCGAACCTAACGCGCCCTGCATCGAGGCACCGCGAAGCGCCTGTCCCAGAAGCACGCCAAGCCGCGCCCTTGTGGGGCGCAGGCTTCGTTGGCTCTGGGAAGGCTTGTGAAAATCGCGGTTTTCGATGCAGCCCGCAGCCGAAGCTACGCGAATTGGTTTTGGGTTATTAGCTTATGTGACTGGTGTTTCTCCTTCGGTGCAGAGAATACCCTCAGCGGTGAGTCGAAGGCAAGCATTGCTTGACGATTGTAGGAGTTCAAATTCACGCTCTTGCTCTCGCTCACGGACGGGCGTAAACTAACGTCAACGACACACCCACAGGAGGACGAATATGCCATTCGACCCAAACCTACCCGCGAACAATTCACAAGTTCGTTCCGCGGAACTCCGCAGCCAATTCACCGGCCTCAAATCTCTTATTGATGCTGTTCCCTCTGGCCCGCCCGGCCCTGTTGGCCCGCAAGGGCCGCAAGGAGTGCAAGGCGTTGCCGGCCCTGCCGGTGCTCAGGGCATTCAAGGCTTGCCCGGCGTGGCGGGCGCGCCCGGTGCGCAGGGGCCGAAAGGCGATCAAGGCGAGCAGGGAACACAGGGCGACGCCGGACCGGAAGGTCGTCATGTCACCAACGTCTCGGACAACGGTTCCGGTCAGGCCATCATCGAAATGAGCGACGCCACCACCTACGGCCCGTTCACCGTCGCGAGCGGCCCGCCCGGCGCGGACGGAGCGCCCGGGCCGCAAGGTGACGCCGGGCCGCAAGGCCCCGAAGGCCCGCAAGGTCCTCAAGGTGACCCCGGCGGACCACCCGGCCCGCAAGGCCCGCAAGGTGACGTTGGTCCTCAAGGCGATGCCGGTCCCGCCGGCGAGCCGGGGCCAGAAGGCCGGCATGTCACTAACGTTTATGACAGCGGTGATGGCCGCGCCATCATCGAAATGAGCGACGCCAGCACCTACGGTCCGTTTACCGTCGCCAGCGGTCCCGCCGGTGCCGATGGTGCGCAAGGTCCACCCGGCATGGACGGCGCGCAAGGCCCGCCCGGCGAAGTCAGCGCGCAACAACTCAGCGATGCCATCGCCGGCACGCCCGCCAACGTCAACGCTATTGAGCCGATGAACCTCACCGTGAGCGATCCGCCTACACAATCGGAAATGCAGACGATTGCCAACAAGCTTGATGAGTTGATCAACGCGTTGAAGCGATGGTAGTCATCACGCTCCGCGTGATGATGACAAGCAACCCTGGTTCCTCAATGTGGAGCAGGTTTGCAACCTGCTCTTCAATTACAACCAGGCAGGTTACAAACCTGCCCCACCTTCCTGCCCCAAAGGTTTGAACCGCACCCGTTCTGTTGTTGCAGGTCGAATGGGAGCGCGGTACAAGAATCCCACCATGAACACTACGACTGGCTTCATTGCTCGCGCGCTGTTTCTCGCCGGGTGTCTTCAAGCGGGAACAAGCTGGCAGGCAGATGCCGCGCCACCTCCGAATATCGTCATCGTCTTCACCGACGACCAAGGCTACGCAGACGTCGGCTGTTTCGGCGCGAAAGGATTCACGACGCCGAATCTCGACCGACTCGCGAAGGAAGGCCGCCGGTTCACAAACTTCCATGTCGCGCAGGCTGTCTGCTCGGCGTCGCGGGCAGGATTGCTCACCGGCTGCTATCCGAATCGCGTCGGCATCCACGGCGCGCTCATGCCGAAGTCGCGCCACGGCATTAGCACGAATGAAATGACGCTGGCGCAGTTGGTAAAACAGCGCGGCTACGCCACCGGCATGGTCGGCAAATGGCACCTTGGCCATCACCCGCCGTTCCTGCCGACCCGACACGGGTTCGACGAATACTTTGGCCTGCCGTACTCCAACGACATGTGGCCGTATCATCCCGAAATGAAGGCGGGCACGTTCCCAGCGTTGCCGCTGTTCGAGAACGAGACGATCATCAACACCAACGTCACCGCCGCCGATCAGTGCCACCTCACGACGTGGTACACCGAGCGCGCCGTGAAGTTCATCGAGAAGAACAAATCGCGTCCGTTTTTCCTCTACGTCGCGCACTCGATGCCGCACGTGCCGCTCTACGTCAGCGACAAGTTCAAGGGCAAGTCCAAGCAAGGCTTGTACGGCGACGTGATCATGGAGATTGACTGGTCGGTCGGCGAGATCACGGCTGCGCTCAAACGAAACGGACTCGACAAGAACACGCTCGTCATCTTCGGCTCCGACAACGGTCCGTGGCTCTCCTACGGCAACCACGCCGGCTCGGCCGGGCCGTTGCGCGAAGGGAAGGGGACGGCTTGGGAAGGCGGCATCCGCACGCCGTGGTTGATGCGCTGGCCCGGCAAAATCCCCGCCGGCAGCGTGTGTGACACGTTCCTGATGACGATTGATATTTTGCCGACCATCGCCAAACTGACCGACTGTCCGCTGCCGAAACAGAAGATTGACGGCCTCAACGTTTGGCCGTTGCTCGCCGGTGAAAAGGGCGCGAAGAACCCGCACGACGGTTACTGGCTCTACTACGCCAGTAACGAACTTCAAGCCGTGACCGATGGCCGCTGGAAACTCCAATTCCCGCACACCTACCGCACGCTTGCCGGAAAGCCCGGCGGACGCGATGGCGTCCCGGCCAAGTACGAGCAACGGAAGATTGAGGTCGCCGAACTCTACGACATGGACAACGACATCGGCGAATCGAAAGATCTCGCGGCGCAACATCCCGACGTCGTCAAGCGTCTCGAAGCCCTTGCCGAGGCCGCGCGTGCTGAGCTTGGCGACACGTTGACGAAGCGCAAGGGCAGCGCCGTGCGTCCGGCGGACGTTCTGCCGGGCGAGGATAAGAAGGACAAACGCGGCGCGCTGCAAGGTTGCGATGTCAGATATACGGATTGATATGAGTCGCGCGACCGTGATGCGAGACTGCGCCCTTTTATCACTGGAGCATTGTAGCCACGGCGCTCCGTCGCCGTGCGGGCCAACGCGGCGACAGAGCGCCGCGGCTACAGCGTGACAAAACGCAGGGTCGTTGTAGCCACGGCGCTCTGTCGCCGTGCGGGGTGCGCCCCGGCAGAGCGGGGCGACTAGAGCAGTCGTTGTGTCACCACACCAACGCCGTCACTTCGCCTTGATACGCCCAATCTTCGGCGCGGGCGCACAATCCCTTCCGCACTGGGTTCTGCCGGACGTATTCCCATTTCTCGCCGTAGCTCTCGTCGGATCGCAACAGATGATCGAAGAATCCCTCCTGCCAATGCGGTTTGGGATGCCCCTGCCGCAGCAGTTCCTTGCCGAGCACCGTCTTGAACGCGCGCACCCAGCCTGCCAAGTCCGTCTCCAGCGCGAGCCAGACGAATATGTGAACGTGATCCGGCATCAACACATACCGGCCCACGACCGCGCCGTGGTCGGGTGCCTGTCGCGCAAACGTCAACCAGACCTGATGTAGCGCATCGTTGGCCAGCAACGGCTGCCGCCGGTGGGTGTTGAACGTGACGAAGTAGAACGGGCGGACATTCTGGAAGACGGTGGGCAATCGCGGTGGACGTTGTGGGAACCGGTGTGACATACCGCGAGTGTAGCGAGAGCTGTTCGCAGCGCAAGCCCTATCCCGCGCCCCGGCAGAGCGGGGCGACTACAATAAGCTGACAAATTTGGATTCCGCTCGAACCAATCATCGAATAGAATCACGACCATGTTCAACACAACGCTCTTCCGCTTCGCTCTCGTTTCTGTGCTCGTGGTCGCGGTGTGCGCCCTGCCGATGTCGTGCCCAAAGCCAGCAATCAGTAACCCGAAAGGAACCAATCATGGTAATCGTTGAGTCGTATCCGATCGCAGTGGTGATGTGCATCATCACGATGTTGTGCTGGGGATCATGGGCCAACACTCAGAAACTCGCCAGCAAAGAATGGCGTTTCCAACTCTTCTACTGGGACTACGCCATCGGCGTGTTCCTGTTGTCGCTGTTGCTGGCGTTCACGATGGGCAGCAGCGGCAGCGGCGGACGCGGCTTCCTCGCCGACTTGCACCAGGCCGACAGCAAATGGCTAGGCTCGGCGTTTCTCGGCGGCGTCATTTTCAATCTTTCCAACATTCTGCTGGTCGCGGCGATTGACATTGCCGGGTTGGCGGTTGCGTTCCCCGTTGGCGTCGGACTGGCGCTCTGTCTCGGCGTCATCACCACGTACCTGTCCACGAAAGTCGGCAATGCGCCGATGCTTGGACTCGGCGTGGCGGCGATCATGGTTGCCATCATCCTTGACGCTCTCGCGTACAAACGGTTGTCCAGCAGCGGTCAGAAGACGCCGGTCAAAGGGATCGTGATCTCGGTGGCCGCGGGATTGTTGATGGGCTTCTTCTACAAGTACGTCGCTCAAGCGATGGGACAGATCGAACCTGTCACGAAACTGCTCGAACCCGGTAAACTCAGTCCCTACACCGCCATCGTCCTGTTCAGCGCCGGGCTGTTGGTGTCGAACGTCGTCTGGAACAGCATCATGATGGTCAAGCCGCTCACGGGTGAACCGGTGCCGTTTGGAGATTACTTCAGCAAAGGTAATGCCCGGCTCCATGCCATCGGCATTCTTGGCGGCATGATCTGGAACGTCGGCATGAGTTTCAGCATCATCGCCAGCACCAAGGCCGGCGCGGCGCTTTCCTACGGCCTCGGTCAGGGCGCAACGATGGTCGGCGCGTTCTGGGGCGTGTTCATCTGGAAGGAATTCAAGGACGCGCCGCCCGGCACCGGCAAACTGCTCGGCGCAATGTTCGCGTTTTATCTGATCGGCCTCGCCGTTCTCATCGCATCCAAACTATGAAAGCTCCCCGCATCGTCGTCGTCGGCAGTTCCAACACCGACATGATCATCAAGCTCGACCGCATCCCGCGGCCCGGCGAAACGATTCTCGGCGGCGCGTTCGTCACCGCTGCCGGCGGCAAAGGTGCCAACCAAGCTGTCGGCGCCGCACGAGCCGGCGGGCAAGTCACCTTCATCGCACGCGTCGGCCAAGACATGTTCGGCGAGCAGGCTGTTGCTGGCTTTGTACGCGACGGCATCAATGTGAAATACGTATCGCGCGACAAGACGAATCCCTCCGGCGTCGCGCTCATCTTCGTTGCCAAGGACGGCGAGAACAGCATCGCCGTCGCCGGTGGCGCGAACGCCAAGCTCTTGCCCGCTGACGTGCGGAAAGCCAAATCAGCTTTCACCGGCGCAAGCGTGCTCGTCATGCAACTCGAAACTCCGCTGGAGACCGTCCAAGCCGCCGCCGATCTTGCGGCGAAGGCCGGTGTGCGCGTCATTCTCAACCCAGCGCCGGCGCAGCCGTTGCCAGACAAGTTACTGAAACGAATCTCGATTCTCACGCCAAACGAGACGGAAGCCGAACTGTTGACCGGCAGCACGGGCGAGGAAGCCGCAGCGAAACTTCGCGCGCGCGGTGTGACGACGGTCATTCTCACGCTCGGCGCGCGCGGCGCCTTGATTGCAGACGCTACCGGCACGCGCCTCGTGCCCGGTTTCAAAGTCAAAGCCGTGGACACAACCGCCGCCGGCGACATCTTCAACGGGTCGCTTGCCGTTGCGCTGGCGGAACGTAAGTCGTTGGATGAGTCGGTTCGGTTCGCCAACGCTGCTGCTGCCATCTCCGTCACGCGACTCGGCGCGCAGCCGTCTGCGCCGACGCGACGAGAAATTGAAAGGTTCCTGAAATGAACACGCTCACACTGCTGCTCGTGCTGACTGTCACCGTTGCGGCTGGAGAGCAGCAGTATCGCCGTCTGCCGGTGAAGGAATTCCGCGACAAGATGAAAGGCGCGTGGCTCGGCCAGATGATCGGTGTCGGTTGGGGCGCGCCCACCGAGTTCAAGCTCAAGGGCGACATCATCCCGGAAGACAAGATGCCGCCGTGGAAACCGGAGATGGTCAACCAGCACAACAACGACGACTGCTACGTCGAGATGACGTTCCTGCGCACGTTGGAACTGCACGGCTTCGACGCTTCCATCCGGCAGGCGGGCATTGATTTCGCGAACAGCGGTTACCGGCTCTGGCACGCCAACAAAGCCGGCCGCGACAACCTCCGCGCCGGCATCGCCCCGCCCGACAGTGGCCACCCGAAGTTCAACGCGCACGCCGACGACATTGACTACCAGATCGAAGCCGATTTCTCCGGCATCATCGCGCCGGGCCTGCCGAACATCGCCATCGCGCTCGGCGAGAAGTTCGGCCGGCTCATGAACTACGGCGACGGCCTTTACGCCGGGCAGTTCGTGGGCGGCATGTATGCCGAGGCGTATTTCGAGTCCGACCCGTGGAAACTCGTCGCCGCCGGCCTCAAGTGCGTCCCACCCTCCAGCCAATACGCCGAAATGATTCGCGACCTGATGAAATGGTGCCGCGAGAACAGCGACTGGACAAAGACATGGGAACTCGTAGAGGCGAAGTATCACAAGAACCCGCGCTACACGCACAACCTCTGCGGCAAACCGGGCGGGAAGGACGCGGGCAGCATAGACGCCAAGCTCAATGGCGCCTACATCATCATGGGCTTGCTCTACGGCTCGGGCGATCCCGACAAGACGATCATCATCTCCTGCCGTTGCGGTCAGGACAGCGACTGCAACCCCGCCAACGCCGCCGGCGTCCTTTTCGCCGCGATGGGCGCGTCGAAGATTCCGTCGCGCTTCACCGAGAAGCTCGACATGAATCGCAAATTCAGCTTCACGGAATACGCGCTGCCGCAGGTTTATGAAGTCAGCGAGAAACTCGCACGCGAAGCGGTCATACGCGCCGGCGGTCGTATCGAGAAGGACGTTTTCCTTATCCCGGTCCAGACACCAAAGCCGAGCGCGCTGGAACGAAGCTGGGAACCCGGCCCGGTTGCCAACAGCCGGTTTAGTCCGGAGGAAATGTCCCAAATCAAGCCACCACCCGAGCCGCCCAAGAAGAGGTAGGCGACTACGGCGTGACGCGGACGTCGCGCACGAAATCGTTGCACTTGATCTGATCGGATGTCAGCGGCTGACTGTTGACGATCACGTTCTCGCACGTCAGGCCGGTGACGGCGTGTTCGGCGTCGAAGCCTTTGAACTCGATGCGCGGTGGGTTAGGCGGGGCGCAGGCGAATGCGACCGGCCTCAACGATGGCCAGTCGGCCGGGCAGCCGGGCCAGAATGGCTGTCTGCTGAGCGAAGCTCGCAATGAGGCCAAGAATGAAATTGGCATCGGCATCGCGGGGCAGTTCGAACACTACGAGGCCGTGATATTGTTCTGGCGGGTAGTTGCGTACGTCAGCAAAACCAAAATCACCAGTGAGCAGGCAGGCCTGGTGTTCTTGCGCGTGACGGGCAATCACGGGGTCTTTGGCATGGCGGAGACCAACGTCCCGAACGTCAATCGCCTCGTGTCCGTATGTCTCCAATAACGGCTTGGTGGAACGCGGCAGGTCGGCATCAATGAGGAAGCGCACAGGAGCCAGTGGCTACGCGGGTAGCGGGTAGTGGACTTCCTGTTCAACGAGTTCTTCGGCGTATTGTATCGCCGCGCGAATGTCAGCAGCGGTCACATCGTACTCGCGGCCAATCTCTGCAAACGTCATGCCGCTTGCCAAGCCGCCAAGGACGCGCGCCACCGGCACGCGGGTACCGCGAATCACCGGCTTGCCGTGTTGGATTTCCGGATCAATGGTAATTCTTTCATTCATAGTGTTTGCCTGTAGCCATACCTACCGCAAAACAATGCCGCATTCAAGCCCGCAGCATGCCAGTGGTCATTTTCATTCAAGGCGAGGGCGCGAGAAGTTTACGGATAGGCCGCTGGTGAAGACGCCTACGGCGTAACGCGAACGTCGCGCACGAAATCGTTGCGCTTGATCTGGTCTGGCGTCAGCGGTTGGCCATTGATGACCACGTTCTCGCACGTCACGCCGGTGACGGCGTGCTCGGCATCGAAGCCTTTGAACTCGATACGTGGGTTGTCGCCGGTGGCGCGGATGTTCTTGAAGGTGATGTTCGCGATATGGCCGCGTTCGGCATCCCGAGTCCAGACCGCCTTGTTGATCCAGAGTGAGATGAACTTGCGGGTCTCTTCGATGCGAATGTTCTCGAATCGGACATTGCTGATGCGGGCGCTGTCGCAATGAAACACGCGGAGCGTCCATTCGCGGCCTTTGTCGTGGATGACATCGCAGTCGCGGAAGACGACATCGTCCACGTTCTCGCGCAGCTCAGCGCCGATACTCAACGCGTGGGCGACTTCATTCCAGAGCACGCAGTCATGGACAGTGATGTGCCGAGCCTCGCCTTGGCCCTTGTCGGTCTTCACGACCACGAGGTCGTCCCACGTGCGGATGAAACAGTTGGCGACCTCGACGTTGCGGCTGTTGCAGATGTCAATGCCGTCGGAGTTGGCGCGGTAGCCAATGAGCTTGAGATTCTTGATGGTGACGTTCTCCGAGCGGCGGATTGGGACTGCCCAGACGCTTGAATCGAGGAGAATGACACCCTCGACCACGATATTCGTGCCGCGCACCGAAACCAGATGACGCGAGCGATGCGGGCAGAGGCTGCCGTCAATGATGCCGCGCCCGCGGAGTGTGATGTTGCTTCCCTCCAGCAGGAACGCCGAACCGCGAGGCGCGCCTGACTTCGTCGTGGCCCGCACGACCGCGCCCTCGGCGATATAGACAGTCTTGCCCGACGGCACGCGCACGCTATCAACCTCGTGGACGCCAGGGCTGTAGAACATCACGTTCGGATCGTCGGCGCGCGGGACATCGGTTTCGGGTGGATTGGCAAACAGGTGCAATGAACTGAGCCAGTTGCCGTTGATCTCCAGTGTCAGATGTTGTGGCCGCCCGAGCGTGAAACGGACGCGCTTTCCTTCGACCTTGGGCACGATGCCGCTGGCGGACGGCAGAATCTTCGCCTCGCGAACAGTCTCAGGGCAGGTGACGCAGACCTCCGCGCGTCCGCGAAGATCGAAAGAGGCGAACGTCGCGGGATTCGGGTCGCTCATTGCCTTGAACCGCTGTGCGGGATCGGCAGCCACCACCTTGGCGGGATGGGCCGGGACGATCTTCTGCCCGACCGTTACCGTGAAATCGGTCGCGAGTAATTCGTTTGCGCTATGCGCGTTTATCGCCAGCGCCATCAGAATGATCGTGCTGAACAAGATCGCCGGTAGGGACGAGCCGCCGGCTCGTCCGTGTTGTGGATATGCCGAGCAGCGGGCGACCCGGCGGGTCGCCCCTACCTCTGCAAACGCCAATTTCATCGAGGGCGCAGAACGAGGAGGCGGTTGTTGTAGCTGTCGCTGACGAGGAGTGAACCGTCGGCCTCGGCGAAGAGCGCGTGTGCACGTGCGAGCTGATCGGGGCCATCGCCTTTCTTGCCGGTGCCCCAGACCAATTCAATCTTGCCGGTCTTGACGTCAATCATACGGATTACGCTGCTCTCGGTGTCGGCGATGAAGACACGCTGGCCGTCCGGCGACACCGAAATGCCTTTGGGCCCGTTCAGCGTGGCTTCGATGGCGGGACCGCCGTCGCCGGTGTAACCTTTCTTTCCAGTTCCTGCTATCGGGAGGAGTTTTTTCGTGGCGGGTTCATACTTCAGGACGGCATGGCCGCCACGCAAGATGATCCAGAGATTGCCGTGGCGGTCGAAGTCAATGCTCCGCGGATCTTTCAACCCTTCGGAGAGAAACGGAGTGACCGCGCCGGTCTTCGGGTCCATCTTAGTGATGGCGTTCTTGGCAATTTCGCAGATGTAAATGTCGCCGCGCGCATCGAGTTGCAGGCTGATTGGCGTGCGGAGTGGGGTGGTGTTGAGCGTCGTAACCGTGCCGGTCTTCACGTCCACCTTGGCGATGCGCTGGTTGTCGGTATCGGCGACGTAGAGGTTGCCTTGCTTATCGAAGCGAAGCTCGTGCGGATGTTTGAACCCGGTGGCGATGGTGGTGATGTTGCCCTTGGCGTCAATCTTGCGGACGACATTGCCGTCAATCTCGCAGAAATAGATGCAGCCATCCGGGCCGCGGATGATGCCGAACGGATGATCGAGCGTGACGCCCTTGAGCGGGATGGTTTCGGCGCGCCAACCGGCGGCGAATGCCTGAACTGTCAACAAGACGAGTGTGACGAAGAGAATGCGTTTCATGGCGGAGAGGATACCGCAGGTGGTGTCGCAAACGAAAGTGGAAACAATTGGTTCATCCGACAAGTTCCTGTCTGGAGCGGTGGAGGTTGTAGAGTTTGAGGATGAAGAAGGACTCGTCACGATAGCCGTAGGCACGGCGTGTCATCACGCGAATCTTGTTGTTGATGCCTTCCATCCGCCCGCTGTTGATCGGATGCGCCATCCAGTTCACGATCCCACTTCGATGTCCCAGCAGTGTCTTGGCCAGGCTCTGAAACAGCCGAATCCCGCTGGCCGCGGCCCGCTGACACCACTCCTCCAAGAACTGCTCCATCGCCGCCGTCGTCGGTTGTGCCCACAGCAACCCCAACTCCTCCCGCAGATAGTACGCCGTGAACAACGGCTGATTGAATCGCAGCGCCGCATCCAACGCTTGCATCTTGTCGCCAGCCAGATGCTCGCGCCGCGTCAGCAACAGATACCGCAGTCCTTTGATCGCGCTCTTGGTGATGCCTTCGGCCTCCCGCACCAACTCACGCCGCCATTGATCGAGTTTCTCGTTGACCAACTTGACGATATGAAACTTGTCGAACACCACGGCTGCTTCCCGCAGGTTCTCCTGCACCGCGTTCCAGTAGGCCGCGCTCATGTCCATCGCCACCGCCTGGATGCGCGCCTTGGCCAGACGCAACCGCCGCCAGAGCCCGCGCAAACACTCCCCGCCCCGCCCATGCGCCACCCAGACAATCCGCCCCGTTTCCAAGTCAATGACCAGGGTGTAGAACTTCTTGGTGCGCCCCACGTAGATCTCGTCGATGGCCAGATAGCACAGGGAGCGATAGGACAATTGCGCCAGTTCCTTGGCCAGATACGGACGCACGATCTCTTTGACGGTGTCCCACGCCAAGCCGGTGACGGCGGCCACATCGGCCAACGTCATCACCTGACTCAGGCCGAAGACGTAGTGGCTGAGCCGTTGGGTGTAGTGGACATAGGCCGAGGCAAAAGGGGGGCGACCTCAAAGCTCTTGTGGCAATCTTGGCAATGGGCACTGGGCACCTCGGTCTTCAGCCAGACGGTCTTGAAGCCGATGGGGACGGTGCGGATGCGACGCCAGCGGCGTCCCTTGCGGATAACGCGGGTGCTGTGACAGACGGGGCAGACGAACAACTCCGATTTGACTTTCAAGGTGAATTCCACGGCTCCCGCCGGGTAATTGGTGCAGACATACTGGTAGCCTTCCCGCACCCCGAAGGCATGATAAAGGAGGCTTTGACTCATACCCCCTGTTATAGCCGATCCACCCCATCAGGCGGATACTTCCAAGTTGAATCTGGTTTTGCTCGCGCCGGCGTTGGCGGGGACGATTCGCAGCGTGGTGTTCCGTTTGCCGAGAACCTTTCCGCTGGCATCGGCGACGGTGACGGACAGCGGGTGGGTGCCAACGTCCTTGTCGGTTGGTGTCACCGTCCAGCGTCGCGCTTCGCTCTTGCCGACGCTGCAATTGACGGTGAACCGGTAATTCTCCGGCGTCTGGGTGAGCACGATGTTGTCGTAGTAGATGTTCATCTGGACGCCGGGGACGGCGTAGCAGACGGTTGGCAACGTCAAGCGGAGCGCGTCAGCGGCAGCGATAACTTGGACTGTGAGCAGCGCGAGCGCGAGAAGAAGAATGCGTTTCATGGCGGCAAGCATACAGCAGTTGGTGGTGCAACCGAAAGCAGAAACACGGCTTTGGGGCGGGTCGAAGTGTCGGTCAACAAGAGGAACGCCGCCGTTCCGGCGGCTCTTTGCCTAAGAGTGTGTTTTGAAAATCCGAGTTGAACAGGCGTCTCGCCTGTTTCGTCATGAAAACGGCAAGCAGAACAGGCGAGACGCCTGTTCAACACTGTCACT
>Ga0233425_10000858_pt1 | contig 73702 bp, 59 predicted proteins | sample Watercolumn_Towu_2_FD_181712 | JGI IMG/M metagenome (GOLD analysis project Ga0233425, IMG submission 181712) | Freshwater microbial communities from Lake Towuti, South Sulawesi, Indonesia - Watercolumn_Towuti2014_140_MG | ecosystem: Environmental > Aquatic > Freshwater > Lake | place... | reverse complement strand
AATCCGCGGGCGGGGGTTTTGGTTGATGACATGGTTGAACTCTGTGTTGTAGTTGTGATTGTGATCGTTTTGTAATGATATGAAATTTTTTCCTTTTTTCTATCCTATTTTTAGAACCGCCCTTAATAATGTTGCAACTTCTTTTCCGAGAATATCGTACACCTTCAACGATACAAATGACGAATGACCAATGACAAATGACAATTTCGTTGTTGGATTAAACGGATTCGGATAGTTTTGCGAAAGAGAAAATGCGGCTGCAGATTGTTCCGTTCTGTCTTTCACATCAAAGGGAATATTCCCGACGCTGAAATTGTCGAAATACACCGGTGTTGGCGTGTTGGGATATTCGTTAAACTCCAGCAAATACACATACGCCATCGAAAGATGAAATGCCCACGCACCGTTATAGCGAATACTGTCGTCAATACGAAGCAGCACGCCGTTCTCGTAAAAAACGAAGGAAACATTCGTTCCTGCTGTATCATCCGATTCCCAAAGCGTCGTGCGAAAATAATTTTGATTTTGTTCCAGTTTCCATCCGCGATGATTCGGAGAAACATTGCGCCACGAAAGTTGAAGCCAATTTTCCATCTCATCAATACTTTGCCAGTTTCTGTTTCTGTCGGAAAGCACGATGGAAGCAATGTTTTGCGTTCCGATTTCGCGATGCTCAAGTGTAAGAAAATACACACACTGAAGCGTACTGAACGGTTTGTTGGAAACGAGACCGGTTGCGGAAATTTCTCCTTGACTGCTGCTTTGCACTTTCAAACGGTTATTGACGCAAAGAACGATTTCATTCGGACCTCCGCCGTTTCCGCTATGATAATAATCCCAAAACGGTGATGGCGGTTGATTATTTCCATTGAACGGTTCATAAAATTCCCGAAGCGCAGGAATAAAATTGAAATTAGCAACAAATCCCGGCGAAACATTCCAAAAAGAAGTATCGGGAAACATTCCCTGCGGCGGAGGATAATACTCGTTATCAATATTCAACCACACACCATACATCGGCATAATCATACTACTGTGTGTTGGAAGCGTAAATGTTCCTGAAAAATCCGTTGGCGATTCTGTATAACTGTTGAGAATATCGGAATAGCCGCTCACTAAAAATGTTCCGTTTGCAGGTCCTCCGTTCCGATGAACGGTTCCGGTAATCGAACTGTTCGCCGTGTAACAAAGGAAATTGGAAATATCATTATCCACGATGGAATCATTTTCAGCGAGGAAATATTCGTGTTCACGCGGAGTTAAATGATGCGGAAGAATTGTCCACGAATCTATTCCGATGCGCCCGAATCCCGGCGGAACAAATATTTTGTATTCGCCGTTGAAATCCGTTTGCGCGTCGGCGCCGTTTTCCGACCAAACGCGAACATTGGGAATCGGAATGTTGGTTTCACTTCGCACAAATCCGCGGATGAAGGAATTTAATTTCTTGAGAATAAAATTTTGAATAGTATTTCCGGAAATCGTGAGCATAGTATCGAACGGCAAGTACCGATTGAACATATCGCCGACAAAAATATTATATGTTCCTGTATCCAGCGGAATCGCATACATTCCATTGATGTTTGAAACGTCGCCGGCAAATCCTGTTTCATTCATTGCAAAAACAACTGCGCCGGGAATGGGTTCCTGATTGGCGCTGAAAACTGTTCCGCTGAGCGAAAACGTTGCAGAATGATTTTGAAAAATACACGTTCCCAACGCAAGCATCGAATCTTCAAGCGCGCGAGCGACAACGTGCATCGAAAACATTTCTTCGCCGGTTTCGATGTTGCAGACGATGATTCCCGGCGTCGGGTCCAAATCAATATTCGGCGGCATCGTATTATTATCGGCATACATTTCGGAACCGAATTTAAAATCCGTTGTGTCCACGAAATTATTTTCGTTGACATCGAGCCAGTATTCGACGAACACGGAACTGTTCGGCGTTACGTCCATTTTCACAAAGAGTGAATCGCTAACAAAAAGCGTTGCGGGAGAAGCAAAAGGACCGTTGATGGAAGCGGAAAACGTAATGTAGGTTACGTTTCCCGTTGCCTCTTGTGAAATCGAATGTTCGTTTTTCAGTGAAGGAAAAATTTTATGAGTCTTCTTTCCTTCTGCAGATAAAACGAAATAAAATGAGAGAGAGAGAATAATAAGTTTGTACATACAATATTCCTTTCAGAAGATTTATGAGTCGTTAAAAAATGTATTGTTGAACATAAAAAAAAATTGCGTATAAATGCGTTTGCCTATTTCACGAACACCAGTTTCTTCGTTTCAGTGTATCGCAACTTGCCTTGTTGTGTTACATTGAACCGATAGAAATACACGCCGCTGGTAAGATTGTTCGCATCAAATTGAACTTCGTGTTTTCCTTTTTCCATCTCCTCGTTGTTCAGTAATGTTGCAACTTCTTGACCAAGCGTGTTGTAGATTTTCAACGTAACTTCGCTGACTGCAGGCAACTGAATGCTCAATGTAGTCGTCGGATTAAACGGATTCGGATAGTTTTGAAAAAGTGAAAATTCCATCGGCGTATGAGAAGTTTCCTCGACGATTCCCACTGTTGTTGTTGATTGTTTCAATACAATATTATTATTCGGGTCAAAGAATAAACCCAATGGTTGTTTGGTGAACGTAAACGTGAACATTTGATTATTCGTATCGTTGAAAACGCGAATTGTTGTATCGGTTCCGCCGGAAAAACTGATTTTCAGTTCGAGCGGCATTAGATAAAACACGGTGTTCGTTTGCGTTTGTTTCGTAACGTATTTCATTTGCCAAACATTTCCGCCAAGCGAAGTAATTCCATACGAATTTTGATACACGGGATGATTCGGCGATTTCACCCATTGGTTGAAAAACCAATCGAGATTTTGTCCCGTTGCTTCATTCATTTTTTGCATAAACGCATCGGTTGTTGCAAACTTATATTTGAATCGCGCAGTATCCGTTGCGTACGCGTTCAGCGCAAAAAAGAATAACGAATCGCCTAATGTGTAGCGCAACATATGCAGGACACACGCGCCTTTGTTGTACGTAACGGCGGTGTTAAAAAGCACATTCACCGATGGCGTAGAATCCGCCCACGCAGGATTATACATCGCCCATCCGGGATTCGATTGCAAATATCCGTTCGCATCGCTAATGATATCGTTTTTGTACGCAGTATAACCTCCGGTGCTTTCCAACCAAATCGCTTCGAGATACGTCGCAAAACCTTCATTCAGCCAAATATCCGCCCACGTTCCCGGCGAAATCATATCGCCAAACCATTGATGCGCAAATTCGTGCGACATTAAACTCGAACCCCAGCAATTGGGACATAAACTCGTGAGCGTTTGATTTTCCATTCCTCCCCACGGAAATTGATTGTTCAGCGTTGCAAATCCGTTTTTTTCGAACGGGTGTTCACCAAACAATGTTGAATAATGCGTTGTCATCGGAAGAATACGCGTTTTTGCATTCGTAATATTTTCTCCCGCGTTGTAATAAAAGCGAATCGGAATACTGTCGTTGGGATTTGATAACGTTTTCCAGTACACAATATCCAAACCATAATTCACTTTTCCCGATATCACCATTAAATATGTGGAAATCGGGTCGCGGCTTATCCAACGGTAATAAATCGTATCCGCAACAAGGATGGAATCTGCTAATCGTCCGTTGGAACCAAGTTTAACATTGGAAGGAACTTTGGTCGTCAAATCCAACGTCGCTTTATCCGAAGGTTTATCCCAGCACGGAAACCATTTGCGCGCGCCTTCGGGTTCGCAATCGGTGAACACCATTCCGTTACTTGCATAAAACGCATTATCTGTAGTATTATTATGACGGTAAAAAATTTGCACTTGCACAATACTTCCCGGTTCGTACGTCGAATCAAGTTGAATCGTGAGAATATTCGTAACGTGCGTAAATGAAACACCCGCCATTTTTACCGAATCAATAAGCAGCGAAAACGTTGCGGCGTTGAGTCGAATAGCATTCAATGTCGAGTCCACGCGGAACGTAATTATTTCTTCTCCGATAAATGATTTCGGATATGGACTTTGAAAGCATTTGTAAATATCGAGATTGAGTTGGTAATCCAAAACATCGAAGGAATGTTTGGTACGCGAAAAAAAATCGCTTTTATCAAAAGCAACGGCGCTTTGTTGTTTTTTGAAGGAACAAAATTCAGAACCTTTGGAAAACTGTTCCTGCGAAAAAAGTAAGGAAGAAATTGCAACGAGAAATGTTATCGCGAAAGTAAAATATTTCATAAAAATTTAATAGAGAAAAGAATGTTTGTAAGAAGAATAGTTCCTTGCACAGGCGAGATACCTCAACTTCGCGCCTGCGCAAGGAAGTGCGATTCAACGCATTATTTGAGTAAAAGCATTTTTCGTGATTGAATATTGTTCCCAACTTGCAAGCGATAGAAATACACGCCGCTGGGAATTTCGCTTGCATTCCAAGGAATACGATATGTTCCTGCTTGTAGTTTTTCGTTCACCAGTGTTGCGATTTCTTTTCCGAGAATGTCAAATATTTTTAAAGAAACAAATCGGAAATCGGAAATCTGAAATTGGAAATTTGTTGCTGGATTGAACGGATTCGGATAATTTTGGTGTAAAACAAATCCCTTCGGAGCAGAAAGAACATTCTCGCGAACAGCATCAACGCCGCCGGCAAGAAATTCTCCTGTTTCCATATCTATTATTGCGTGAAAATACAACGACGTGCTATCGGTCAGCAACGCTTCGTACTCACCCGCCCAAATGACTTTGGTTGTATCCTGCGGATAGACCCACGAAAAATTTCCTCCGAAAAGTCTTCGCGAAACAACGTTATACATTTGACGAAATTCTTCACCGCCATTATGTTCAACAACCCACATTGCACTATCGCTATCAATAAAATTTTCCGGAATTGGGCGCGACGTATGAGGAAACGGCAGGGGATTTGTTGTATCTACTTGCATAAAAAACGAAGATGCAAACACGGTTGTAAAATTTTGAAGTGTTTGCGAATAAAACATATACACCCATCCATAAGAAGTCCCATCCAAATTGATCGTGTCTCCTTCCGATTGAGCAAACACATACCGTAATTGTTGGTCAGAAGCGTACTGCAACGCTAGTGCTTTTGCTGTATCTGCAAATCCGCTTGCCGTAGCGAGATAAAATAACTGTCGTAAAGTCATATTGACTCCGTCGCGATTATCTCCTTGAATAACGATACTATCTTGCATCCCATCATTATTTTCGTCGTAAAATCCGATGTAATCGGAAAATGGATCTAATTCTCCGTCGCCGTTTGCATCCATTGCGCATACGGGCCAATATACTCCATCGCGAAGATAATACGATGTGTACTCTCCCGTTGAATTTGTAACGACAACAGAACTGCGTGCGTTTCCGTCGTCGGAAAACAATGGTTTATCTAATAACGCAACAAACGCACCACGAACGTCTCCCGTGTACGATACAATTCCCTTCACGACAAACTGTCCGTGTTCCGGAGAAGTTGTATAATTCAATACATACGGAACTGCTAACATTTCTCCGCTCATACTGCGCGCGCCCATTACAATCCATACAAAATCCGTGTTCGGCGTATGTGTTGCTTCTATTGTTATTGTTTGAAGATTTTCGCTGTACGTTACATTTCCCAATATGATGGAATCTTGCGGGTCGTACGAAAGCAAATTTATCGGTAATTGCAAATCGCCGAAACGTGTATTCGTATCAAGCGGGGACGAAAAGTTAAAACTTACTGCGGTGGAAAGTTGCACTTCCTGTTCTCCATCTGCGGGAGTAGATGAAGTTATCACAAATTGCGCTTGTGTGTGTAAAGAAAGTACGATGAAGAGAATGAATATGAAATTAAATACGCGAAACATTAATGCCTCCGAAATTTGAGGTTGATAAAAAAAGTGTAGGTAAAAATAACAAAACATTGTTGCGGCAACAAGTTTTTTATGAACCGCAACATCAAACTTCTACACTAATTTTAGTCCGGCGATTTCTCCCGACAACTGCTGTTAGAGAAATTTTTCAATTTCACTCACAAAAAATTCCTTCGGTCGCGCGCCAATCCATTGCGAAACGATTTTTCCTTCTTTGTTCACTAAAAATGTTGTCGGGTACGCACGCACATTTCCAAATGCGCTTTGTATTTCCTCGTCTCGGTCAATAATAACGGGATACGGAAGTTGAAAATGATTGATAAATTCTTTGACATCTTCGTTCGCAGATGGTCCTGTGTCTGCTGAAATTCCGAGAAACTTCACTCCTTTTGTTCTGAGTTCGGTTTGAACTTCCACCATATCGGGCGTTTCCATTTTACACGGTCCGCACCATGTCGCCCAAAAATTGACGAGTGTGAGTTTTTCTGTATACGATGAGAGCGTTACGTTGTTTCCTTGTGCATCTTTCCAGTGAAGATTTGGCGCAGTTTCCGAATTGCTTGCTTGCACCGAAAGATACTCACCAAGCACGGAGGGCGTCGTTCCTGTTTCTTGCGAAGCGGATTGTTGTTGCCCGTTTTCCGCTCGCTCGTCTGATGTATTTTTATTACATCCGGAAACGAAAAAAAACACAACAGAAAAAAACGTAAGAAATACAATTCGTTGATTCATTTTGTACTATTGATTGTTTTAAAACCTTGAAATAATTCTTTATGGATTTCTTTCTTATCTGCATTGCTCACCGCATAATACAAAACAGTTTTATCTATCCACATTGTGATACAACAATTCGAATCGGAGTCGTCTATGTACCAATTGCCTTTTTTCAAAATCGTTTGTGCAGATTCAGGAAGAAAGGAAAGATTCAAATCGTCAAAGGAATTGAACGTTGTTTGAAACAATGCAACGTTATGACCGCGGTGCGAATACATTACTTGCGCAATTTGTTCGTTCTGAAATTGCGAAACCACTCCTCCAATCAATTCGCAATCGCTCATTTCCGGAAGTCGCACGGGAAAATTCACGCGCGCCGCAAGGTATTGTTCCAATTCTTTTCTGTGCGAAGTGAACTTTTCCGGTTTCTTTTTCCCCTGCAAAAACAAATCAAAATCTGTCATTGATTCATTGAGTATCGGGGGGAGCGATTTCTTTCTTGGTTTGGGTTTTGGTTTTTCCGTTGGGTTCGGTTCTGTTGCAACGGCAACAGGAATCTTATCCGTTTTGCTCTCTTGCGCTGAAGGAGAAACTGATTTTGTATCAGCAAGTTGTTGCGGAGGTTTTTCACTATTGAAGAAATATGCCAACGTGAGGAACACTACGGCTAATGCTCCTCCAAACGCAAATGCAGGTTTCCACAACGACTGAAAAAACGAAGGACGGCGCGCGGCTTCCGTTCCCGCTTCAATACGGATTTTTTCTATAATATCGGCGCGAACTTTCCACGGAGTTTTCAGCGGCGGAAGCATCGTGCGAAGAAGCTGCTTCGTTGCAAGTTCTATTTCGTAGAGTTTTGCGCAGTGAGAACATTCGCTGAGATGCGCATCAAGTTGCTGTTGTGCTTCAGCAACAAGTTCGTTATCAACGGAAGCAGTGAGTAATTCGTAAGAGTGTTCGCAGTTCATTGTTGTTTCCTTTTGAATAACAATGAAGAAACAGTAACATTAGACATTAGTTATATATCCTTTCTTTTTTGCATACGTGAGTAATTTTTTTTGTAACATTTTTCGCCCGCGGTGTAATCGGGAGCGAACCGTGCCAATCGGGCATTGTAAAAATTCTGCGATTTCTTCGTACTGAAGACCTTCAATATCGCAGAGAAGAATAACGGTTCGAAAATCGTCGGGAAGGGAATCGAGTGCGTTGGTTACTTCGTCATCGAGTAAGTTCGTATAAAGATTATGCTGCAAGTCGGAAGATTCGACGGCAGATTCATCTTTAAGGGAGTCGTAAAATTCTTCGATTTCGTTGTAACTAACGGATTCGCCTTCTTTTTTTTCCTTGCGATAACGGTTGATGTACGAATTTTTCATTATCCGAAACAACCACGCTTTTAAATTAGTTCCCTTTTCAAATTGTTCCCAAAAACGAAACGCTTTCAGATACGTTTCTTGCAATAAATCCTGCGCATCTTCTTCGTTATTCGTTATTCGCATTGCATAACTAAAGAGCAAATCCATGTGCGGAACGGCAACGCGTTCAAATTCTTTTTGCTTTTGTTTTAAGTCCAAAACTTGTGCTTTCGGTTCGTAAATACTAATGTTCGGAAACTAATGGGGCAAAAAATACAAAATCACAAAGGATGGGCAAAGGGAAAGATGATTGCACTTATCCTAACGCTGGTCTTGTGGAATTTTTGGCGTGAAACCTTTCATAGATTCCTGTAAATACGCCCGCCCTGAATTTCCCAACTTCTCCATTATCACAGAGAGAGATTTTGCATATTTGCTGTACAACACCGCAGTACTGTCAGTGATAACGGGAGTATTTTCTGCCTCATTATACATATCGTACAATTGGGAAGCAAGTTTAAATTCCAATGCAAGCATTGCTACATCGGCATAAGCTCTCAAAGGTCGCGATTGATAAGGGTCTAACTCTAATGATGTTTTAAAACTTTCCATTGCTTTTTTATATTCTTTTTTCTCAATGAAATTATATGCCAAGCCTTCGTAGAATAAGGCGAGTTCTACGTCTTTTCCAGATTTGAACGGTAATAGTTCAGCAAGTATCCTTTCTCTTTCTGAGATTTTCTCATCAACATCTTTTAGCCCTCGTATTCCCGCATTAATCATATACACAGAACCATAGTAATAACTTTTGTACGTCCACGTTCCAATACTGCGAAGTCGTGCGTTTACTTTTTCTTTATCCGAGTTTACATAAAAAATAGTAGAAACCAATATTGCTGGCGCTATTGCAAATGCAAGCATTTTTTGCTGCACAGATTTCTCCTTTACCAGTTGAAAGAGCTGCGCCGATAATGCTATGGCAAGAAAATTTATTGGCACAGCGGCAAGACTCACAAAATCCCAATCGCGCGGCGGAGATTGAATCGTGTTAATCGTGAAATTAAACAGTAGAAAATAGAATGATGCAAGCAAATAAAAAATCACTCGAGGTTCCGACCAATGGATTTTCCGAAAATGAAACAACGCAATTGCTATTATGAAAATAGCGATTGGTGATGTTGTGTAAAGAATTTCCTGCACAACATCCGATAAATGATTCAGCGAAAGTAATGAGTAGGAATGTGGCGCGGGAAGCGGGTTGATAAGCGGTAAAAAAAGTTTTCCGGCTCGTTCTTCGAATTCAGTCGTTGTGTAATGATACGCCTGAAAATGAAAAAAATACGTCCATATGCCAATAAGGAGAGAGAATAACACAAAACCAATTACATATTTCGGTTGGGACCACAGTTGCAATTTTGGAAATCGCTCTTTTGACGAATAAAAAATTGCATAAACCAACGCCGGAGTTAGTAATATAATTTCCAAGTGAACGCGAATACCTATGAGAAAAATAATGATGAGAAGTGATAACATTTTCTTTCCGGTAAATAGTTGGTACGCAAGAAAGAGAATAGTAAAGTTAAAAAGGTAAGCAAGAGAGTAATTCTCCATATGACCGAAAAAATTTTGATTTATTCCCGACGCTATCCAGAGCATTACAAAAAGAATTTTCCATAACGCACTTCCTTTAAGGTAAAACACAAACAAAAACAGGAGAACTAGAAAAATTCCACCACTTCCTATGCTTACAATGTAAAAAGCGGTTTTCCAATCTATACCAGTCAAATTAATAATCCATTTGTAACTTAAATAGGTGAGAGGTTCATTTTCTTTGTAATTAAACACATCGGAAATACTCCACTCTCTGCTGGCGGCATAGTTTGTAATTTTGGTCGTATCGCCGTACATATCGAGCACAATAGAGAAATGCTGAAAAAGAAAAACGCCTGCACAACCAATGACAAGAGAGAATACTATTGTTTTCCAAAATTTGGACACGTGCCATTCAACAAATTTTTCAAGGATATCAATAATTCGAGAAGACACGGGGGGAAGCGTAAAAACAATGACGAGAATAATAAGGACGAATCTTGTCGGTAAATCAAAGTACGCTAAATGATTTATGCCCCACAGAAAAGAATCGGGAAAAAAGGAACTGATGAGATAAATTGCAACGAATAATATAAAAGTTACTAAGACAAGAATATCAAGCCGATTACGACTTTCTTTTATATCGCCATTTTTATTTGATTTAATTGTCATGTATTAATTTTCTAATTACTAATATTAACTTAATCTATAAAATTTAAGAATTTTAGGACGATTCAAAGGAAAATTATCGAAAGAACTGCGAAAATTGGTTGCATCAACCAGCGAAAAAGATGTGAAGTTTCTTCTCCTCTTAGCGAAATTGATTCGAGAGCATTTTATAATGAGGTAACAACTTTTATCACTACGGTGATTTCGGCAACTCGATTCCGCACGAAAGAAAATAATCCACATCAATATCTTTTCCCAGTACAATTTTTTCTTGCGGGAGAACGATTTCGCTTGCATCAACTTCGCACAATGCGGTGAACGTGGATAAATCTCCAACGTCAACAAATTTTGGAGGAAATTCACTATGAGTATCTACTTGATACGAAATACCGATATCTGCAGTGAACATTTTTTTTTCGGGAAATTGAATTATTGCATTGCGTAAAATTACATCGTACGCTTTTTTTCCGTTGAACGGAAGTTGTTCGTACGAGGAAATATTGGAAAGAGAAAATTCATTTGTCGCAATTGCATAAAATGCAGAAAGCAAACTCACCGCGTACAATTTCCGAGTAAATTTTTTCTCGAAATCATTTTTACTATGTCCCGCTTCAATTAAAACCGTACTCACTCCAAACTTTTGCATCGAATCACCAAACGCGCGTGGTTCAAAATCATCATTGTAACGCGCAAGATTATTTGGGATAAATTGTTTGAGTGTTTCGGTAATAGTCGCGGCGATGTGTTTCGCTTTCGTACGCGTTTCGTTTTCGTTTTTCATCTCATCGAATGACGGGGCAAGTAATGAAATCGCAGTAATTTCTTTCGAATTGGAAACGGTGCTCAATTCCTGGTCGTGCAAATTGAAACCGAATTCAGGTCGCAAACTCAATCGTAACCCGTGAAGTAATCTCGCTTCCAACGAAACACACGCTTGTGCATCGCGGTTGATGTCAATGTTTTGCGCATTTCTTCTCTGCTTTCGTTCTGCACCGTCGGGGTTCACCATTGGAAGAAAATACAAAGTACACTCAGCAAGAATTTTCTCCACTTCTTCAGAACTTCTGTTCAACAATAAAAAATTCAGAACATCGAACACCGCTTTCGTTGCAGTGGATTCATCGCCGTGCATTTGTGTCCACGATAATATTTTCCGTTTCCCGTTTCCGAGAGAAAGTAAATAAATTGTTCTTCCTTCATACGAAATTGCAGTGTCATCAATTTTTATTTCGCTTTCATTCAGTGTTTGAATGTATTCTTCAATTTCTGAATGAACCACGTGCGTGGAAAATTTATTGACTTTCCATTCGTCGTAAGTAGAAAAAAGTTGTTGGGAGAAATTATTCACAGCAGATAAAAAGATGAAAGGATTTTTGGTTGTCATTTGTTATTAGTCATTAGTAAACCTCTGTGGATTTTTTACTTCAATAACTACGAATGACAAATGACGAATAACCAATTACAAATTACGTTTTCTGTTGCTTCTTCTTCGCAGCAGGAAAGAGAACATTATTCAAAATCAAACGATAACCGGGAGAATTTTTATGCAATTCTATTTGCGTTGGCGGGTCGCCGACGGCGTGCTGATAATCTTCCGGGTCGTGTCCGCCGTACCACGTAAATGTTCCTCGTCCATAGTTTCCGTGAATGTATCGCACTTCCTGCGTTCCTTCTTTTTCCGCAAGAACAATCACTGATTTTTTTATCAAACTTTTTTTAAAATTTGTCGTTTGTCCCATAAATCCGCGAAGAACATTCACGTGATTTTGTGTCAGCATTGTTGGAACGGGGTCATATTTTGCAGAAAATTCAAACAACGTAAAATAATCCGTTTCCGGATTCATCATTCCCGCCATATCGCTGGGCGGAATATCAATATCGGAATATTCATAGCGCAGCGGATTGGTTTCGAGCGTAAAATTTTCAAACGCAAGTGTTTTGGTGAAATCCAATTTCGATTGCGCTTTTGAATCCTGCGGGTCTCCATCGTACATCACATCGCAAATGTCCGTGTTTTCAGCCGCGAGTGCAAGGTCGAACGCATCGGTTGCGGCGCACATTGCAAACGTAAATCCTCCTCCCGCAATAAAATTTTTTATTTCACGTGCAACGTTTTTTTTCATTTCCGAAACTTTTTTGTAACCAAGTTTTTTCGCCATTTGTTCGTTCAGCACTTGTTGTTCAATGTACCACTGCGCCGAATGAAACGACGCATAAAATTTTCCGTATTGTCCCGAAAAATCTTCGTGATGAACGTGCAGCCAATCGTACTGATTCAGTTTTTTTCCTAACACTTCTTCGTCCCATAATTTATCGAACGGAATTTCCGCATACGTTAACGCAAGCACAACGGCATCATCCCACGGACGAAAATTCGACGGTTGATATACTGCTACTTTCGGCGCTTTTTCCAAACGAACTGCGTCCATATTATTATCGTCGCTTTGCACTTCGCTGAAAATCCGCGCCGCGTCGCTTCCCGAAATTTCTTCGTAGAAAACTCCGCGCACGCGACATTCGTTTGCAATGCTTTCATTCGCATCACACAGAAAAGAACCGCCGCGATAATTCAGCAACCAATCTACATCAATATTTTTGGTAAGAATCCAATACGCAACGCCGTACGATTTCAAATGGTCGGTTTGCGATAAATCCATCGGGATGAGAATTTTCCCTTGCGAAAAGGAGGGAGTAGTTAGTAGACAGCAGACAGTAGTAAGTAGAAAGATTTTTCTTAAAATGTGTTTCGACTTCGCTCCGCTCCATTCAACAGGACAAATGTTTTTCCAATCTAACATTTGAAATCTCAAATCTAAAATCATAATGCGTCTCCGCGCAAAATTCTGATTCTCCTTCGCGCTTCTTCCACGAAGAGCGATTTCGGAAACTCATGCAATATTTTTTCGTACGATTCAATTGCTTTCGAAATATTTTTTACGTCGTATTCATAGATGTTCGCCATCATCATCATTGCTTTATCGCGCAACATACTTTCGGCATAGTGAGAAAATATTTTTTGCAGTGTGGAAAGAGCGGTGTCGTATTGTTTCAACGCGTGCAGAAGTTCGCCCGTTTTTAGCAACGCATCATCGGCAAGTTCTGCATGGGAAAAATTGTCTGCGATGTACTGAAACGACATCATTGCTTCGGAATATTTTTTTTGCCGAAAAAGAAATTCTGCGGCGGCAAATTTTTTCAGAACAAATTCTTCTTTTCCGCGATGCGTTTCGATACATACATTCAAACTCAGCGCATCGTTGGCAATATCGGTTGCAAGCACTTTTGTGAGTTCCTCCAGTTGTTTCGTTGCTTCCTGAAAATTTCCTTTGAAATAAAACATTTCCGCAAGACGAAATTGCGCGAGTTCTTTTTGCGCAGAAAGAATGCGTTGTTCCTGAAGAATTGAACGCAATGCTTGTTCTGCAAGCGCAGTATCGCCGCGTTGAAGATGAATATCCGCGGTGCGCTGAATACAATCAATGCGAATGGGAGAAGCAAGCGGAACATTTATTTTCAGTTCAGCAAGCGTGGAAAGCGCATCCGAAAGTTGTTCAAAATGTTCACTTTGTATTATGGAGATTTGCAACAAACATTTCGCGCCAAGTTCACTTTTGTTTTGTGTGGAAGCAAGTTTTCTGTATGCGATGATTGCATCTTCAAACGAAATGCGAAATGATGCCGAAGAACGTTTTTTTGCAGTTGTCGAATCTTCATCGCTCAGCGCTGCGGAAAGTTGTTCCAAACATTGCGCAAAACCGAATTGTGCCGTTGCAATCATCGGGAAACGCGGATGCGATTGGATAACGTCATAATATGCTTGCGCAGCGATAAAAAATTCTTTGTCGCGAAAGACGCGTTCTGCGAAATTGTACAGTTCGTTGCCGTTGGCGCGCGCTTGTTCGTCAATTCCGCGGTACAAATTCAACGCTTCCGAATGTTGTTTTCCTTCCATCAGCAGCCACGCGAGAAGTCGTTTCAGTTGCAGATTATTTTTTTCGCGTTTCTGTGCTTCCGTTACGATTTCCGTTGCCGCGACAAGACCTTCTTTTTTTCCGGTGAACGAAGAAAGCCGCGTTTGCACGAATGAAAGCTGTTGCGGTGTGTCGTTTAAGAGCAAAAGAAATTCACTGGCGGCGTTTTCATATTGCATTGTCATTGCGTAGAGCGAACCGATTTCTGTTGCAAATAAATTTTGATTTCCGATTTCCTTTCTTCCGCGCAAATAAACATCCACTGCTGTTTCCCACATTCTGTTTTCCTGCGCCGCATCGGCAATGATTTTATACGCTACGAAATTTTTTTTGTCGAGCGCAATTCCGCGTTCCCACGTAAGAAATGCGAGCGATTCTTTTTCCGCTTTTATGTACACGGAGCCGAGAGAAGCGATGAGCGTAATATCATTCGGAGTTTTTTTCAAACGATTTTCGCAAAGAGTAATGGTGTTTTCGTATTGTTTTAATTGCACGTAGCCGCGCCGAAGCGCATCAAAATACAATGCGTTCGCAGAATCGTTTCGGAATAATTCTTCGTACAGCGGAATTGCTTTTTCCCAATCGCCGCCGCGCTCGTAGTTTTGCGCAAGTTTGAATTTTATATCGCTGGATTGTGGAAATGTTGTTCCGCAATAAAACGCACTCATAAAAAACAAGAGAAGAATTGATTTCATCAATGACGAACTGTTATGTTTCTAAAAATTGAGTTTCAACGTGGCGACAAATATATGGAAAAAATTGAGGAGGGGATGGATAAGACAAAATCGTCATACTTCTATTCGTTTTCCTTTTTAGAACGTATTGCAGGAACAATTTATTTTCCAACAAATAAGCGACGAGCATTATGTTCCGGAAGTTTTTCGCGTCGAATTTTTTGCGCGGCAGAATACACATCGTATTCGGCGCGATAATTTCGATAAAGGAGTTGCTCCGTATCGAAGACGCCGAAACTCAAACGCCAATCGTGGTCGCGCGGTTGTCCCACGCTGCCAACGTTAATCAGATATTTATACAAAGGATTCAAGCGAAATTCAGAAATGGAAAATTCGCTTTGATTTTCTATGCGTATCGGCTCAAGCGTTTCATCACTGTTCGAAAATATTTCTGCATAATGCGAATGACCAAAAAAACAATGGTGCGGAGAAAAGTAGCGGAAATTTTCGTACGCATCGTATTCCGAAAGAATGTAATGCCATCCCGCGGGGTCTTTGGGAGATGAATGAACAAATTTGCTTCCAAATTGTTCGCACGAGAGCGGAAGATGTGCGAGAAAAATGTTATTATGGTCTGTAATTTTTTGGTTTGTCCATAACGTAGATTTCAACGCAAGTTCCGTAAAATTAGAATGCGCTTTCTGAATGTTTTCCACTGCTTCATCGTGATTGCCAAGCAAGACGAGCGTGCATTGCTTTCGGATGAGTTCGATACATTCATTCGGATTTGCTCCGTAATCCACAATATCGCCAAGACAAACAATTTCATCCACAGCGAACGAATCTATCATTTGCAACGCTTTCGTCAATGCCTCAAGATTGGCGTGAATATCGGAGATAATTGCAAATTTCATACGCGGTTTTGAGAACGAGAATGCAATTTTTCAACACTAAAATTCGACAATACGCCAAAAGAGAACGATATACGGTTCTTTAAAATGAATCCCCAGTCGCAAACTTTCATTCGCCGCATACAATAATCCGAAATCGAAATCAATGGTTCGATATTCTCCGCTTTTGGAATCGAGCACAAATGCCGTATTGTCGCTGAAATAATCGTTCTTCACTTGCTGCAACGTTCTGTACCGATAGCCATTATCCGCCCACGCATTCATCGCAAGTTTCAAATTTTTTGTCAAATCATATTCGAATGCAACCCAAAACCGAAACGGAAATTTTCCCGTTTGGTCGCCGCTCCATTGATATTCGTCTTTCAGAATATTCGAACGTTGAAAAATCATTGATGTTGTACGAAAACCGACGTGATATCCCATCTCGCCGCGTCCTGTTTCCAGCGACCATCGTTGCGAAAACACTACGTACGCTTCTGCATAGAACGTTTTCTGATATTTCTTCGCAATAACATCGGAGACGGAAACATTGTTGATATCCTGAATTAACGTATCATTGCGTTGAATATATTGCGCATATTTCGCAACCACCGGCGACATATCGTGATGACTGTACAAATCGAAACCAAGCGCAGCAGCAACCGAACTTCCCGCTTGGCGTTGCGAATAAAATTGATACAACGGTTCCAAATTCAAATCACCGGTAAAATTATTTCCAAACGCTGTTTTCACCATAAAATAATCCGTAAAACCATAACCGAGCGAAAGTCCGCTGATATATAACGCATTGGTTTCCAACGGAAATGCCGTCGGGTCAACAAAAATATCTGTGAGTACAACTTGACTTCGGTAAAAACGTTTTTTCTCTTCCGCCCAAGGTACCAACTGTCCTCCGTGATACCGATTCATATCCTGAACATCGCGCTTGTTGATGGTTGCATCGCCGTATTTTGAACGAACCGTAATTTCTTCCGACGATTCCTTTAAAACGGGACCAACGTACCGACTTCCATCGCGCTTCGTAACTTCTGCCGTTTCTTCTAAAATGTCCGTTGACGGAACTTGTAAAATCCCGTCCTGAGTTTCAATCGAACATATTCCTTCTCCTATTGCAGTAATTGTTCCCTGAATAATATTTCCGTCAACAAGATGAAAGAGTTTCGACATTCCGATTTCCAAATTTCCGGCAAGAAGAAGTTTTTGTGAAGTTTTTGGTGGAATGCGTGCAGGAGTTTGCTGCGTCATTTCTGCGGGCGGCGACGGTGGATTGGGCGATTGAAAAACAGTAATCACATCTGCGGCTTTCGATTTTGAAAGTTGCACTAACGGAACTCCGTAATGAGTGATGATGTATTCGTTCAACATTTTTTCTGTAAATCCGCGCTCGTTTGCCAACGTTCGAATCGCTTCTGCTTGCGCAGGAAGAATCGTTTCATCTTGCGCTCGAACCAATGCAAACAACGTAATGAAAAGAAAAAAGTACAATGGTTTCGCTCTCATAAAATTTCCATGGAATTATTTTTTGTGGGAAAAAGTAGGAAAATATCTTGGAAGAAAGAAAAATGTTTTTTGAAAAACCTTTGAAGAAGTGTTGATATTTCATCCGATTTTTCCCACAATATTTTTTCCGAAGAATTGCAAATCGAATATCCCTTTCGTATTTTTGTCCCGCTTTTAAAAAAACGAACGAACTTCTGCAACACCCATCAAGGATTTTTCAAGAACCATTTGCCATTCCTTCCTCTTCGGGGAAAAGAATCACCGGAGACATTCGTTGGATGGACGATGGAACAAAAAAACCGCTCGTAATTATTTGTCACGGTTTTATGGCGTTCAAAGATTGGGGAATGTTTCCGTTTGTCGGAAAAGAATTTACGCGATACGGATTCGCTTCCGTTGTGTTCAATTTCTCTCACAACGGAATTGCAGACACCGAAAAAAAAATTACCGATTACAACGCGTTCGAACACAATACGCTTTCCCAAGAACTTGCGGATATTCGGCGCGTTACCGACGAACTTTATGACGGTTCGCTGAAAAAAAATTTCTTGAACGCAGAAACGATTGCGCTTGTCGCTCATTCGCGCGGCGGCGGAATTGCAATAGTTCACGCGGCAAACGATTCGCGCATATCAATGCTTGCAACGTGGTCTTCAATTTCTCGATTCGACCGATGGAACGCACAGCAGAAAATACGTTGGCGAGAAGCGGGATTTCTTCCGGCAAGTAACCGCATGCACACGCATCCGTTGAAAATCGGAATAGATTTTTTAAACGATATGGAACACAACGCAGAAAAATTTTATATTCCGGCATCCGCATCACGGTTAACCATTCCTTGGCTGATCGTGCAGGGAACAGAAGATGTTATTACGCCGCTCAGCGAAGCGCAAGAACTTTACGAACATTCGAATAAGACACAAACAGAATTTTTACTTTTACATCGCGTTGGTCATCTGTACAATGCATTGAACGAACACGACAGAACAACCGTTCAACACCTTGTGGATGTAACCGCGCATTTTTTTCAATCAAAACTTTAACAGTATGGAACAGACAAATTCTTCAGCATTATCCATTGCAAAACACAACGCCGCGACGCTCAACATCGTTTTCATTGTTGGATTTTCAATGCTCACCTCTTTCGGCGCGCAAATCGAAATTCCAACGGTTCCGGTTCCGTTCACGTTGCAAACATTTTTCGTTTTTCTTTCCGGCGCCGTTCTCGGAAAACGCAACGGCGCATGGAGTCAACTACTGTACGTAACTCTTGGCATTGCAGGAGTTCCGGTTTTTTCGGGCGCAGGATTTGGAATTGCAAAAATACTTGGACCAACCGGAGGATATTTACTCGCGTTTCCGCTCACAGCATTTCTCGTTGGCTATGCAATGGAGCGCGCGCAAAATTTTTGGTGGATTTTCGCCGCGATGTTCACGAACGCACTTTTTCTTTTTCTGTTGGGAACGCTTCATCTTTACGCATTTTATCTTCACAATTTTTCAGCGTCGGTAGAACAAGGATTTCTGTTGTTTTCCGTTTGGGAAATGGTTAAACTTTTCGCCGCTGCTGCCATCGCACATCAAATTGTACGATGGAAAAAAACATTGTGAAACAAATAGCGACTGTGTGAACGTTCTACGCGAAACGTTCACACGGTTGTTTTTTCCACGAGGCAAATACATTATTCAGTAGGAATATGGCTGCTCCCCTCGAAAACGATTCCTCTCTTTCTTTCCCGAACCTTACGGTTATTTCCGCTTCCGCAGGTTCCGGAAAAACACATACACTCACGCTTCGCTATGTACAATTTCTCCTTTCAAAAAAAATTCCTCAATCGAATCCCGGCAACATTCTCGCCATAACATTCACCAACAACGCGGCAAATGAAATGAAACGGAGAATTCTCGAATGTTTGAAGCGCGTTTGTCTTGGAGAAGAAAAAATTGTTCGCGAAGTGCAAACGCTTGTTTCACTTGCTAACGATGAATTGCTTCGGCGCGCCGAACAACAACTCGATAATATCCTTGAGCACTATTCTGAGTTTCAAATCAAAACAATTGATAGTTTTATTCTTTCCGTTTTCAAATCCATTGCTCTCGAATTGGGTTTTCATCCTCACACGGAAATTATTCTTCATTCGAGAGAATTTTTTACGCAGGCATTTCAGGAATTTTCGCGCAATGCGCAATTGCATAAGCAACACGAAGCATTGATTCAGCAATTCGTTGCACTGATTGAGCGCACGAAAAGCGACAAAACATATTTATGGAATCCGTTGCAAAACATCCTCGATGAAACAAGCGCAATGCTGACCAAACTGCGCACGCTTATGAAACCGTTGGATACGGAAGATTATTCCCGCGAACTTTCTTTACTGGAAACAAAACTTGCAGAAACAGCAAACGCTTTGCTGACATTGCTTGACATCTCGGGATTGCCGCCGAACAAATTTTTTCAGAAGGATTTGCACGACGCGGCGGAAAAAAAATTCCAATCGGTTCTTTCCAAAGCAACAAAAGACAAATTTTACAATGCACCGAAAACGCAGCAACAATTCGCCGCCGAACGAACATACGGAAAAAACATTACCGACGAGGCGCAACAATTTTATTCATTATTATCACGCTATGCGTTCACCTTTTCACGCGTATTTTTTTTCCCTTATGTGAAATTTTTATCGCTTCTCGAAGCAGCGCTTACTGCAATTTCAAAACGCGAATCGGTGATAGCGATTGACGATGTGTATCGAATAATGAAAGACCATATTACGAATGACACTGTTCCGGAATTTTACGAAAAACTCGGCGACGATATTGCACATTTTCTCATTGATGAATTCCAAGACACGTCGCCAATTCAGTGGTGCATCTTACGACCGTTGCTTGAAGAATCGCTCGCAAAACACGGTTCGTTGTTTGTCGTTGGCGATTTGAAACAATCCATTTACGGTTTTCGCGGCGCCGATTGGAGAATAATGAAACGGTTGATGAGCGGAAGCGAATTTCATTCTGTTCTGCCGAACGTAAAACAACTGGAAACAAATTTTCGGAGTTTTGAAAACATTGTTCAGTTCAACGACGAATTTTTTACGCAAAAAATTGCAACATCCAACGACTATGCGGAAGCGGCAACCATTACCGGTTTGTCGGATTTTGTTCAACGCGCCAATCAAGAGAACGAAAAGAAAGGCGTTGTTACTGTTCATTGCATTCAGCAGAAAGACGAAGAAAATAACGTACAACAGAATCTCATCACTATTATTCGCGATTGCGTGTCTCGGCAATATGCGTGGAGCGATATTGCAATTCTTACGTACAGCAATCAAGATGTTGTTGCGATAAGTTCGTGGCTGAATGAAGCGCAGATAGCATTTATTTCTCACAGCAATCTTGATGTTCGAAAACGAAAACCAATTGCAGAAATCCTTTCGTTGCTCAAATTTCTTGATTCACCGATAGACCATCTCTCGTTCGCAACGCTGATATCGGGCGCGGTGTTTTTGAAAGCATGCGAACGCGCGGCGATCGCTTGCACGCAAAACGAGATACTGCATTTCTTGTTTGAATCGCGGAACACAACTTCCTTTTCGCCGAACATTCCTCTGTATAAATCATTTCAAAAAAAATTCCCGGAAGCGTGGATGCAACTGCTGGAGCCAATGTTTGCAACTGTGGGATATTTGCCGTTGTACGATTGTGTTGCGCACGCATACCAACATTTCAACGTCTTTCAACATTTTCCCGAAGAAGAAGCGGCGCTGATGAAATTTCTCGAAGTCGTTTGCATTTCGGAAAAAGTAGGAATCAATACACTGCATACATTTCTGAAATTCACAGAAATGGACAACGCATCGGAACAATGGAACATACGCCTTTCGTCTTCCGCAAACGCCGTATCCGTGATGACCATTCATAAAGCGAAAGGATTAGGATTTCCCGTCGTCATCGCCATGCTTCCGGAAAAAAATGCAACAACAAAAAATCCGATGATTGATGATAGCGAACAACGCGCGCAGATTTTGTACATCACGAATGAACTTTGCAGCAAAAATGAAACGCTTGCAACCATTATGCGCGAAAAAAAAATACTCGCGCAAGCGGATACGCTGAATAAATTATACGTCGCTTTCACACGGGCAAAAGAAGAACTCTACATCGTTGCGCAATTCAAAGACGAAGCGAACAGAAAAAGTCCGACAGCATTGCTTACTCCTTCGGTAATGAAACCAAGCGAGCATTCACTTCGACAAAACATACGAGAGGAAAACAACATTGTAAAACTTGTTCATCACCAGCGGCGTTCGAAACATTTTGTTCCCGTTGATAAACGCGTTGCGCGAGCTGAATCCTTGCGCGGCGAATGTCTTCATCGCGTACTCTCGAAAATACAATTCGCTAACGATGCAACGGAAACATCCATTGTCAATATCATTCGCAGTGAACCCGAATCATTTCCATCGTTCGTTTCTTCCGAAGAAATTCTTTCGACGTTCAACAATTTTTTTTCCCTTGAAGAGGTAAAGTTTTTTTTCGAAAAAATTGCTCATCGAAAAATTCTGAATGAACAGGAATTGGTGGATGGAAACGGCGTTCTCCATCGTTGCGACAGAATCATCATTGACGAAAACATTGTAACCGTCATTGATTTCAAAACCGGAGGAAACGAACACGAAGCGTCGCACCGAAAACAAGTAAAAGAATATATGAACATCGTTACCGACGTGTATGCGCCGAAGAACATCCGCGGCATCATCGCGTATGTAGATTTACAGAAATTGATAGCGGTCGAATGAGTGCAAGTTTTCTTTTGCCGGCAACGCATCACCTCATTGAAGAAGTCGCTGCACGATTAATATTCGACGGAGCGGATTATTCGAGCAATCTTGTGGTGTTTCCCGGAAAACGTCCCGCATTTTTTTTACGAAAAATAATAGCCGAAAAGCGAAAACAAAGTTTCATCCCGCCGCGCATTGTTTCGATTGAAGAACTCATCGAAGAGTTGTCGAAGCATCTTTTGACCAAACAGCCACAAACTCTTACGCCGCTGGATGCCGTGGCGATACTCTTTGAAATTCACAGAGCATCACCCGTACGATTCGGCGGCGACCATTATCTTTCGCTGGATACGTTTCTTCCGTTGGGAATAAAATTGTTTGGCGAGTTGGAAGAATTGCAACTTGCCAATTGTTCATTCGAACAGGCGCGCGAAACGCTCAGCGGAATTTCGTACGGAAATGTTCACATCATTTCTGCTGTGTACGAAAAATTTTACACCGCGTTGGAACAGAAAAATCTTGTTACGCGAGCAATGAAATATCGTCGTGTCGCAAACAGTTTTTCACCGACGGCACTATCGGAATTTCAACACATTGTTGTCGCAGGATTTTTTTCGTCCACGCAAACGGAAATACAACTCTTGCAAAAATTTTCGCAACTGAATCACGTTACGTTTCTCTTTCAAGAAGGAACCGGCATTCATCGCTTTCTTTCGCGGCTTGAAATTCCAACAGCAACGATTGCCGAAGAAGAACGTCCACCAGCAATATTTTTCTATCGTTCTCCCGATTCGCACGGACAAGTGTTTGCTTGCAATGAACAATTGAACGAATGTTTGCAGATGCACAGCGCTCTTGACGAGGAAACAGTCATCGTACTTCCATCTTCTGATACGTTATTTCCGTTGCTTCATCATTCGCTTTCGTCGTTGCCGAATACGGAGTACAATATTTCCGTCGGTTACGGAATAACGCGTTCGCCGGTGTTTTCTTTCTATAATGCTTTATTGGAATTGCTGGCGACAAAAAATGAAAACACCTGTTCCGCATCGCAGTATATCGCTTTCATCCTTCATCCGTACGTCAAAAATATTCTCTTTCACCAGCGAGCGGACGTAACGCGCATGGTGTTTCATTCGATTGAAAAATACTTTGCCGCATCAAAAGCGCACGCATTATTTTCGCTGGAAGAACTGGAAGAGCATCTTCCATCGCTTATTACTGATACGGAAGAATATGCTGCAAGCGAACTTCAATCGCATCTTCGCGAAATTCATCGCCGCGTCATTCGACCATTGCTTGCGTATGAAACTATCGGTGATTTTGCGAACAACAGCATCGAAGTTCTCCGCTACATCGAAGAAAACAGCACAGCAAAACGTCATCCGTACTTTTATCCGTTTATGGAAAAAATAGTTGAGGCGCTGGATGCGCTCGCACATTCTTCCATTGCGCCGCAGAAATTTTCCTCCGCTCGCTCGTATGCGCAGTTTCTTCGCGCATATTTGCAAACTATTGAAGTTCATTTTTCGGGAACACCGTTCAAAGGATTGCAAGTGCTGGGGTTTTTGGAAACGCGTACGATAAAATTCCGACGCGTGTTTGTGCTGGATGCGAATGAACACATTTTGCCGACGAGTTCATCGGGAACAGAATCATTTATTCCTCAAAAAGCGAGAGAGAAACTCGGAATGGAGATGCTCTCCGAAAAAGAAAGACTTGCCGCATATTATTTCGACGTCTTGCTGAACGGCGCGGAAGAAGCACATATTTTTTTTACGGAAAACGAAACGCAAGAACGCAGCAGATTGGTCGAAACGTTATTATGGGAAAAACAACGCCGCGATGGAATATATTCCGATGAGCAGTACGTAAAAAACATTTCGTATCAACTTTCGCTTAAAAATTCGGTTCCGGAAACTGTTGCAAAAACTGTTCCCATCGTTGATGTTCTCAAACATTTTTCGTTTTCAGCAACATCGCTCGATACGTACTTGGAATGTGGTTTGAAATTTTATTACCGCTATGTTCTCGGTTTGTCGGAAACAAAAAGATTTACTGACGAAATCGAAATGAGCGACGTGGGAAATATCGTTCATAAAGTTTTGAATGATTTTTTCAAACCATTTACAGAACAAACGTTGCAAGAAAACCAGTTGAATCGGGAAACACTGGCGAACATTCTTTTCGAAACATTGCGAACATCAACGGGAAGCGTGGAATTTGCACATATTGCATCGCTTCAAACGCAAATCGAAAAACAGTTGCAGCGATTTCTGGAACACTACCAATTTCCGTTGCTTCGTTCGCAAGCCATTGTATTGAAACAGAGCGAACAGCAATATGCTGTTCAGTATCAACAGTATCGTTTTTCTGCGCGCATTGATAGAATCGAACAGCGCGGCGAACAATGGTATGTTCTCGATTACAAAACCGGCGGCGACGAAACACGTTATCGTATTCGCTTCGATAAACTCATTCCCGATGATGCGACGACGTGGAGAAACGCAATCGGCTCGTTGCAATTGCCGCTTTACGCATTCATCATCTCGCGAGCGCACAACATTCCGATAGAAAAAATTCTTCCCGTCTATATTTTTCTTGGCGCGAAAAATATCGATGAGCATATAGAAGTTCCGTTGTTCGAACATGCAGAACAACGAATAGAACAATACGCAATGTTGCAAAAAATTATTTTCAAACTTCTGGATGAAATTATGGATGGAACAAAGGATTTTAAGCCAACAGAAAATCTGGAACAACATTGTCCTCGTTGTACTTTTCAAAATCTTTGCGGAACACAATGGATGGAGCGTTGGGAAGAATAAGCAGTTTTTTTTCTCCGTATCATTAGTATGTTTGAGTGATTTTTTTTATGAACACAGAGGCAAAATTATTTTTCTTCCTACGATACGTTCACGTCGTTCTTTCCTTGTTTGTTCTCACCTTTGCACGGGAACGGCATCTTCTCGCGCAAGACAAACTGACATTCCAGCATTTGACCATTGACAACGGACTTTCGCAAAACTCTGTGCATTGTATTCTTCAGGACAGAAAAGGATTTATGTGGTTCGGAACACAAGACGGTTTGAATCGTTTCGACGGATATTCGGTCAAAGTATTTAAGCAAGAACCGTTTGATACGAGTTCGTTATCCGATAATTACATTCGTTGTATGATTCAAGACCGCGACGGATTTCTCTGGATAGGAACTGTCGGCGGATTAAATCGTTTTGACCCTGTTACAGAAACATTTCGACGGTACACCCGTGCTTCTTCCAGAACCAGTAATCTTTCGTACAACAGTATTTTATCGTTGTATGAAGACACGCTTTCTTCAGCTACAAAAAACGGAAAAGAAAAAATCATCTGGATTGGAACTGATGGCAACGGTTTGAATAAACTTGTTATCACCGATTCGAGTGAAACATTTTTTCATTATTTCCATAATGCGAATAATACTCATAGTATAAGCACAAACAAAGTGATGTCGGTAAAGCGGGATTCGCGCAATCTCTTGTGGATTGGAACTTCTGATGGATTTGTAAATTATCTGAATGAATCAGCGGATACCTTTCTGCGATTTTCTCTTGACGCAGATGGATACGTTGATGCAAAGGTGAAAAAACATTATGATGTCATTTCTATTCTTGAAGACAAAAAACGCAGGTTATGGATAAGCGTGAATGGCGGCGGAGTTCATCGCGGGGATATTGACACGAGCAACGGGAGCATCACGCTCAAATTCGCGCACTATCATGATATTTTTGCCAACGATTACAGGAATGAAAACGTCCTTTTTGCTGGATTGATACGAACAGCAACGCTTGATAAAAACGGTACGTTTTGGTTTGGTACATATCTGGGAATTTCGAAACTTGTTGTTGATAGCAATGACATTCCAAGACATAAAAACTACATTTACGACCAAGCAAATCCTTCGGGATTAAGTTTTCATATTGTAACGGCAATTGCGTTCGATAGCGGCGGAGCAATGTTTGTAGGAACATTAGGCGGAGGCGTGGATATCTGGAATCCATTTCAGGAAAAATTTATCCTCTACAAACACGATGAGAAAAATCCCAAAAGCATTTCGAGCAAAAGCGTGAGAGGAATTTACGAAGACGATAACGGTATTCTTTGGATTGGCGGATATAATGGTTTGAATAAATTCGATAGACGTTTGGGATTATTGAAAAAATATAACCTTCCCAATATTGATTCCATCAACAGGTTTATTCGCAATTTAGGAAATTTTTATGCTATTATTGAAGAACCGGGAAGCAAGGGAAAAATACTTTGGTGCGGTTTGGAATACGGAGGATTGCTTCGTTTCGATGTTGAACGAGAAATATTTACACGATTCTTTCCGAATCCTACGGACACCAATAGCATTAGCGATGAATGGGTGGGCGAGTTGTTCGCCGAAGAAAACGGAACGATTTGGATTGGAAATTTCAACGGCATTCTTGACAAACTTGTTTTTTCCGACAAGGGAAAACCCCGGTTTATCCATTACAAAAATATTCCTTCCGACTCGAATAGTTTCAGTGGATTTCGCATCAATTGTATTTACAAAGATAAATCGAATGTTTTGTGGATAGGAACACAAGGCGGAGGATTAAATGCGCTTGATTTAAATTCTTCTGACATCAAATTTTCCCGTTATGTTACGGAAACAAAGAATACTCTCAGTATCAGCAGCAATCAGATAAAATCTATTCTTGAAGATCAACACGGAAATTTGTGGATTGGAACCGATGGCGGCGGATTGAATAAATTCGACAGAACAAAAAAAGTTTTCCATTATTACTCAGAAAACAATGGACTTCCGAGCAATGTTATTTACGGAATATTGGAAGATCAATACGGCAATTTGTGGCTAAGCACCAACAGAGGACTTTCACGATTTGAACCTCATTCCGAAACATTTAAAACCTACGATATGAACGATGGTTTGCAAGGCAACGAATTCAACACTCGTTCATACTATCAATGCAAGCACGGCGAAATGTTTTTTGGAGGCATCAATGGTTTGAATGCGTTTTTCCCCAATGAAATCGCAGATAATAAATTTATTCCCAAGGTGTGGCTCACGGATATGAAAATCTTCAACAAACATATTCCTCTTGGCGTTTCGGAAAACGGAAGAATTATTTTACCGCAGCATATTTCCGACACCAAAGAAATTCAACTTTCGTACTGGGAAAATGTTTTTTCGCTCGAATTTGTTGCGTTGAATTTTATTGCGCCCGAAAAAAACAAATACGCATACAAAATGGAAGGTTTCAATACCGATTGGATTTTTACTGATGCAAATTCCCGTTCTGCAACGTATACCAACCTCAATGCCGGCGACTATATCTTTCTCGTTCAAGCATCGAATAATGACGGCGTGTGGAACCGAAAAGGAACTTCGTTACGAATTAAAATCTTGCCGCCGTTTTGGGAAACGTGGTGGTTTCGCGCAATATCCATTGGCATCGTTTTCTCCCTCATTGCGTTTATCTCCATGCGACACGTTGTACGACTGAAGAAAGAAAAAATCCAAGAACAGGAATTTTCGCAACAAGTGCTTCATCATTTGGAACAGGAACGAAAACGCATCGCCGGAGAAATTCACGATGGATTCAATCAAAATTTGTTGATTGCTAAAACAAAACTGAATCTGGGAAAAAGTCTGATGCGAACAGATGAAATGCTTGCACAGGAAATCGAAGAAGTTCTTTCCATTCTTTCGCAAGCCATTCAAGACGCGCGGGAATTATCGCGGGGGCTGCATCCGCATTTATTAGATGAACTCGGATTAACAAAAGCATTGGATTCTCTTGTTGAACAAACGGGTGAATCATTAGGAATAGAATGTACATTCCATATCGAAAACGTTGATAATCTCTTTGATGCCGAATCGCAAATCGGTATCTATCGTATCGTACAGGAATGTTTGAATAACATTGTGAAACATTCGAAGGCAACATTTTTTTCCGTTAACATTTTGCGCCATGAAAATACTGTTCATATTCTCGTTGAAGATCATGGAATCGGATTCGACGCATATCAACATGCGGAATCCAACAATACAACATCGCACTGGGGTTTCGGATTAAACAATTTGCGGCAACGAACGCAAATACTTGACGGAAAATTTACTCTTACTTCGGCTCGGAATGTCGGTACGAAACTGCTGTTCGAAATTCCTTTTGACAAAAAATGAAGCCTCTGATTGCTCTTGCTTTCTTTTATATTTTTAAAGCGAACGCCATCGTGAGAACATTATGATACAGGCAATAACGTTAATCATCGCCGACGACCATCCATTGTTTCGCGAAGGCATCAGAAAAATCGTAGCGCAAGATTCTTCGCTTCATTTGCTTGACGAAGCAAAAAACGGCGAAGAAGCATTGCGAAGCATTCAACAAAAAACTCCCGATGTCGCGATGCTCGATATTCGAATGCCGAAAATGTCAGGACTTGCAGTTGCGAAAGAAATTTTTCACCTTCGGTACAACACGGAAATTATTTTTCTTACGAATTACGACGACGATGAATTGTTCGATGCCGCAATGGAACTCGGCGTCCGCGGTTATCTGTTGAAAGAATGTTTGCCGAACGATATGCTGAACGCCATTCGTACCGTTGCTCAAAAAAAATACTTTATCGACCCAGCATTGAGTAAACGCGTTGATAAAAAAAACGTAAACTACATTCAAAAAGAAAAGGATGCACCGCCGCTCGAAGTTCTTACGGAAATGGAACGAAAAATTTTACGATTTGTTGCCGATGGAAAAACCAGTAAAGAAATTGCTCACGAGTTATTTATCAGCGTTCGAACTGTGGATAATCATCGCGCAAACATTGCGAATAAATTAAATCTGCACGGAAGTTTTATGTTCTTAAAATTTGCGTTGGAAAACAAAAGAAATTTGTAATGCAACTTGTTGTGTGAATTCGTTAATCGAACTGAAGTTCGTGGCAATGCAATTCACACAACGGGTTAATGCAGCATTTTACTAAACGAATGAACACAACGCAAATTCTTACAATGCTTCAATCGCTCAGCAATCCCCAAGCGAAAGAAGCGCTTTCATATTTCAAAATCGAAACAAACAATGCAATCGGTATTACAGCACCCGTCCTGAAAAAAATTGCACACGACATTGGAAGAAATCACAAACTTGCGCAAGAACTGTGGAAAACAGAAGTGTTTGAAGCGCGTGTAATTGCCGTGCTTATCGAAGAACCGGAAAAAGTTTCGGAGAAGCAAATGGAATCGTGGCTGAAGAATTTCGATAGTTGGGCGATTGTGGATACGAGTTGTTGTTATCTTTTTCGTTTGATGCCGAATGCGTATGAAAAGGCAATGGAATGGACTTCGCGCAAAAAAGAATTTGAAAAGCGCGCAGGATTTTCACTGATGGCGTATCTTGCTGTTCACGATAAAAAAGAAAGCGACGCGAAGTTCGAACAATTTCTTCTGTTCATAAAACGCGAATCAACAGACGAAAGAAATTTTGTGAAGAAGGCAGTGAATTGGGCGTTACGGCAAATCGGAAAACGGAATGTTCGTTTAAATAAAATTGCGCTTTGCGTTGCGAAAGAAATTCACCAATGCAAATCACGTTCTGCAAAATGGATTGCAAGCGATGCATTGCGCGAACTACAAAGTGAAGCAGTTCAGGTTCGTTTGAAAAGGAAAAAGAAGGACAAACATTAAACGACGATATTTTTAAACGTCATTCTTTCCCCCAATCCACGTTTGTCCGATGGAATCAAGTGCAAGTTGCACTGAAGAATTTTCCATTGCTTTTTTCAATCGTTCTATCGGTTCTGTTGTTGGTTCGTTGCTTAATCGAAATGTGCTCCAATGAATCGGAAGAAAATATTTTGCGCTCATTTGTTCCGCCATATTCAGTGATTGTTCGGGACTTGCGTGATTCATAATCCACGGATCATACGCGCCAATCGGCATTATTGCAAGTTCAATTTCCAATTTCCGTTCTCGAATGCGAAGAAAAAAATCCTGATTCGATGTGTCGCCGCCGAAGACGATATGTTTTCCGTTTTTGGAAAGTAAATATGCGTTGTAACTTCTTCCGTTGAAATTTCCGCGCGAACGGTCTTGTTTCCACGGATATCGCCAACCAAAATGTTTCACTTCGAGCGCTTCGATTTCAATTCCTGCAACCGAAAATTTTTCTCCCCAATCAAGTTCTTTCACTTTTTCTTTGTCAAGATTCCGAATGACATCAGAAGTATTTTTTGCCATAACAATCGGAATGGAATCATCGAATTGGTGCAGCGTTGGAATATCCAAATGGTCAAAATGCGCGTGGGAAAGCAGCATCAAATCTATCGTTGGCAATTCATCGAACGAAAGCGCAGGCGCAACAAGTCGTTTGGGTCCAATCTTAAAAAATCCGAACAGACGAATACCGACGCGGTCTGCAAAAACCGGGTCAGTAATGATTATTGTTCCGAAAAAATTGATAAGCAACGTTGCGTGTCCAAGCCAAGCAACTGTAATTGTATCATTGCTCCATTCTTTCGGATTCGGTTTGAATTTCGGAATCTGAATTTCATCGTTGTTGAAAATCAGTTCCCAGCGCGAATGTTTCTGTTCTTCTTTTTCTTGCGAAAGTAAGATTGTCGGCGATGCAACCGTTACGCCGATTTGCGAGAGAAATTTTCTTCTTGAAGTCATAAAATTATTTGCAAAAAGTAGGTATTCTTTTTTGCATAAACAATTGAAGACGCGGCGATGTTTCTTTTTCTTCGCTTGCTCTTTTCTCTATATTTACTGCCGTTTTTTTGGAACTCAATACAAGTCAATTCTCAATGCCGCAACCCGCAAAACTTTCCGCAATCATTTTCGATATGGATGGAACGATTACCCGTTCCAACGAATTGATTTTCGGCTCGTTCAATTGCGTCGCGGAAAAATATTTGCACAAGACTTTTTCTCCGAAAGAAATCACCGCTCTGTTTGGTCCGGCGGAAGAAGGTGCGATCGAAAAACTCATTGGTAAAGAAAAACTTTCCGAAGCGATGCAGGATTTTTGGAATTTCTATCGCGAGAATCATTCGATGTGTTCGATGTACGACGGAATAATTGATGTGTTTGAATTTTTACGAGCGCAGGAAATCAAAATCGGATTGTTCACGGGAAAAGGGAAAATTTCTACGGGAATTTCTTTGGAGAAACTCGGCATCGGAAAATATTTTGATTGCATTGTAACGGGAAATGACATTGTAAAACACAAACCAAACGGCGAAGGAATTGAACGCGCCTTAAAATTATTATCTGTTCCGAAAAACGAAGCGATGTATGTTGGCGATTCCTATCACGATTATTTAGCGACGAATGAGGTTGAAATTACGTTTGCGTGCGCATTGTGGGATTCGTATGCAAAAGAAGAAATTTTGAAAGTCAATCCGCCGAACAAATTTTTTGACGTGGAAGATTTTTTCGATTGGATAAAAGAAATCGTAAGCAAACAACAAGTTACGAATGACAAAATACGAATTACCAATTACTCACTTTGAAATGTAATTTGTAATTGGTAATTAGAAAATTGATGGAAACTAAATCGAAAACAAATATCGGCGTTATCGGCGTTGGACATCTCGGTTCATTGCACGCAAAAATGTTAACGGAAATCGAGTCGTCTAATTTCAATGGCGTATTTGATGTTGATGAACAAAAGCGAAATGAAATTGCGACGAAATACAATGTTCGCGCATTTGCTACGTTGAATGAATTGCTGGAAAATGTCAATGCAGTTACCATCGCCGCAAATACTCGCTTTCATTTTGAAATTGCAAAACTTGCGCTGGAAAAAAGAATTCACTGTTTTATAGAAAAACCGATAACTACGACAACTAACGAAGCGGATGAATTAATTGCACTCGCAAAAAAATATAATTGTAAAATCCAAGTCGGACATATCGAGCGATTCAATCCCGCGTTGCTTGCGATTGAACAATACAACATTGCGCCAATGTTTATCGAAGCGCATCGTTTGGCGCAATTCACTTCGCGTGGAACTGATGTTGCAGTCGTGCTCGATTTGATGATTCATGACATTGATATTATTTTGAGTTTGGTACAATCACGCGTTGCGCAAATTGATGCGAATGGCGTTGCTGTTGTTTCCGATTCCGTTGATATTGCAAATGCGAGAATAAAATTTGAAAACGGTTGTGTTGCGAATGTAACTGCAAGCAGAATTTCACAACAGAAAATGCGCAAGATGAGAATGTTTCAACACGATGCGTATATCTCCGTAAATTTTTCTGAGAATACAGCGGAAGTGTTTCGTTTGGTTGACGACAATTTTCCGATGGAAAAAAGAATGATGAAACTCGGCGCAATTGATTCGGGAAAAGTGAAACGCAACATTATTTTTGAACAACCGGAAATCCCCAATATCAATCCGTTGAAAATTGAACTGGAAGAATTTGTGAAATCCATTCAAGAAAATACTGAACCAAAAGTTACGGCGGAAGAAGGAAAACAAGCGCTGATTGTTGCAAGTGAAATACTTTCGAGAATTGATGAGCAGAAATTCGTAATGAGTTAATTGTTATCCGTAAAAGTTATTGATAAATTGGTTATCAGTCATTTGTAAGTCGTCAGTTTAGAAATAACCAATCACGAAAGAAGTTCAATATCCATAACTCAAACAAAAATTTCTTATGGCAGAAAGAAAATCTAAACTCGCAGTAATAAAAACAAAACAAACCACAGCAAGCGTTGAGGATTTTATCAATACCGTGAAGGATGAACAAAAGCGTAAAGATAGTTTTGTGCTTTTGGAAATGATGAAAAAAGCAAGCGGCGAAGAACCAAAAATGTGGGGCGCTTCACTCATAGGTTTTGGAAATAAACGCTACAAAAGTCCCGCGACCGGAAGAGAAGTGGATTGGTTTCGGATAGGTTTCGCGCCACGCAAAGCAAATCTGTCCTTATATCTAATGCTCAATCATAAAGAACATGCAGATGCAATTACAAAACTTGGCAAACATAAAACCGATGGCGGTTGTATCTACATAAATAAATTGGAGGATATAGACATAAAAATTTTGAAAAGAATGATAGACGCGGCATTGAAAGAAAAATGAATAGAATGAAAAAGCAATTATCACCAAAACAAAAAGAAGAATTACTCAACACATTGAAAACTCGTTTCGAGAAAAATTCGAATCGTCATAAAAGTATTGAATGGGAAAAAGTGAAAATAAAATTAGAAGCGAATTCAGAAAAACTTTGGTCGCTGAACGAAATGGAAAAAACCGGCGGCGAACCGGATGTAGTTGGATTTGACAAAAAGACCGGCGAATACATTTTTTATGATTGTTCAGCAGAAAGTCCAACCGGGCGCAGAAGTTTTTGTTACGATGAAGATGCGCTTCAATCAAGGAAAGAACATAAACCGAAAAACAGCGCAATGGATTTGGCAAACGAAATTGGCATTGAGATTTTAACGGAAGAACAATATCGCGAGTTGCAGAAACTTGGAGAGTTTGATACGAAAACATCAAGTTGGGTAAAAACGCCTTCTGATGTTAGAAAACTTGGCGGCGCTCTCTTTTGCGATTTCCGGTTCGGCAAAGTTTTCGTGTATCACAATGGCGCGGAATCGTACTATGCGGCGAGAGGATTTCGTGGCGAGTTGAGGGTTTGAATAATTAGTAATTTGTTATTCGTCATTTGCAATTTGTAATTCGTAATTGTTAAAAGAATACTTACATAAAATTTCGCAAACAACTGCTCGTGGAGATGCGCGGGAAGAAAGTTATTATTCTCCCCTCGCTTCGTTCATCGAAAGTTTTGCGACTTCAATTGGAAGAAAACAAATTGAAATAACTACGCTTCCTAAAAAAACCGAAGCGGGAAATCCCGATTTCAGAATTTGGGATGGAATGCAAAGTATCGTCGGATATATCGAAGCGAAAACTCCCGCTCAAAATCTTGACCAAATCGAAACTTCGGAACAACTGAAACGGTATCGTGAAACGTTTCCGAATCTTATTCTTACAAACTTTTATGAGTTTCGTTTGTATCGCAACGGAGAACGCATTGACACAGTGCAAATCGCTCGTCCGTTTATTGCAAAAAAACTGCAAACAATTCCCCCGATTGAGAATGAAGAAAAATTTCTTTCGCTGTTGGAAAAATTTTTCTCATTCACGCTTCCCGCAGTTTCTACTGCTGAACAACTTGCCGCCGAACTTGCAAAACGAACACGATTCCTCCGCGACAAAGTAATTACGATTGAACTCGAAGAAGAACACAAAGGACACGGGAGGTTATTCGGTTTCTTCGATGCGTTCAAAAAATATCTTATCGCCAACTTGAACAAAAATGACTTCGCTGATATTTATTCGCAAACGGTTACGTACGGATTATTTGCGGCACGAACTCGTAGCACAAACGGATTCAGCAGAAAACTCGCATTCGATTTAATTCCGCAGACGATTGGAATTTTGCGCGATGTGTTTCAATTTATTTCGCTCGGCAATCTTCCGAAACAAATGGAAGTGATTATTGACGACATCGCCGAAGTGCTGAATGTCGCTGATGTGAAAAATATTTTGCATCAGTATTTCAGCAAAGGAAAAGGCGAAGACCCGATTGTGCATTTTTACGAAACGTTTCTCGACGTGTACGACCCGAAAACACGAGAAAAGCGCGGCGTGTATTATACTCCCGAACCCGTTGTGCGCTACATCGTTCGTTCCGTTCATCAATTGTTGCAAACGCATTTTGATTTGGACGATGGGCTTGCATCGAAAGAAGTTACGTTGCTCGACCCCGCCGGTGGGACGCTCACCTTTCCCGCCGAAGCGATTAAACTTGCTGTGAAAGAATTTACCGACAAATACGCCGACGGCGGTTTGCACAAATTCATCAGCAATCATATTCTCAAAAATTTTTATGCCTTCGAGTTGATGATGGCGCCGTATGCAATCGGTCATATCAAAATCAGTTTCTTGCTCGATGAACTCGGTTACACAATGAATGACGATGAGCGATTCAAACTCTATCTCACGAACACACTCGACACGGTAGATTTAAGTCAATCGTCAATTCCCGGTTTGGAATCATTGAGCGAAGAAAGTCATCTTGCGGGATATGTGAAAAAGAAAGAACCGATTCTCGTTATTGTTGGCAATCCGCCGTATTCCGGGATTTCTGCAAATATGAATGACTGGACGAAAAATTTTTTGAAACAAGATTTGGACGGAGCGTTGAGTTTTTACAAAGTGGATGGCGAACCGCTTGGCGAAAAGAAATTGTGGCTGCAAGATGATTACGTGAAATTTCTTCGCTTCGCGCAATGGAAAATTCAGAAAGCGGGAAAAGGAATAGTGGGAATGATTACGAATCATAGTTACCTTGACAATCCTACGTTTCGCGGGATGAGACAAAGTTTGATGCATACGTTCAACGAAATTTATCTTTTGGATTTGCATGGCAATAGTTTGAAAAAAGAAACTGCGTCGGATGGGAGCGCGGATGAAAACGTTTTCGATATTCGGCAAGGAACAGCAATTGCGATTTTTGTGAAGAAGGAAAATGAAAAGGGTTGCAAAATTTATCATACGGATTTATTCGGATTGCGAGAAACGAAATACGATTGGCTCGACAGTCATCGCTTGCGAGCAAAGAATTACGAAAAGATACAACCGGAAACGCCGTGGTATTTTTTCATTCAGCGAAATACAAAAGGGATTGAGCATTACAACGAGTGGATGAAAGTGAATGAAATTTTTCCGGTGAATGTTACTGGAATTGTAACGGCGAGAGATGAATTCGCTATTGATTTCGAAAAGAGTACTTTGAAATCTCGAATTATGGAATTTAGAAATAAATCTCTCCCCGATGACTTTATCAAACAAAGTTTTGAACTTTCTGAAAACTATATGTGGAAAGTTTCCGATGCGAGAAAAAGTTTGATTGCTGACGAAAAATGGGAGGATTTTTTTGAAATCATTCTCTATCGCCCTTTTGATAAACGACATATTTATTTGCACGATTCAGTTACGTGGAGACCTCGAAAAAATGTAATGCGGCATATGCTGAAAGAAAATATTTGTCTCATTACTCCGAAGAGAGTTGAAACAAAAATTCCTTGGTCGCACGCTTTTGTTTCTGATGAAATCATTGATCACGTTGCAGTATCGTTAAAGACGATTGACTATTGTTTTCCTCTTTATTTATACGAAGAAGATGAAAAAGAAAAAAAGCCAACCAGAAAATTTGGAACATATTTAGCATTGTTTGAACCGCTTACTCCTTATGGCAAGAAAGAAAAAGTTCCGAACATCGCTCCCATTGTATTTGAACTGTTACAAAAAGCGTACAAGAAAAACATTACTCCCGAACAAGTTTTACATTACGTGTACGCTGTGTTGTATAGTAACACGTACAGAAAAAAGTATGCAGAGTTTTTGAAAATAGATTTTCCGCGTATTCCGTTCACAAGCGATTTCAAAGTGTTTTTACAAATGGCAGAATTGGGAGAAGAACTTACGGAATTGCATTTGCGCTTCGACAAAATAGAATCGAAACACATCGTCAGGTACTTTGGGAAAGGAAGTAACGTAATTGAAAAAATTACGTATGATGAAAAAGCGAAACGCATTTATATCAATAAGACGCAATACTTTGAAGGCGTTTCGCAATCCGTTTGGGAATATCACATCGGCGGTTATCAAGTATTGAAACGATATTTGGATTGGAGAAAAGGAAGAGAACTAAACGAGTATCAAACGTATTGTAAAATCGTAGCGGCGATTACATTAACGATTCCACTTCAGAAAAAAATTGATACAGTGTTTCAGAAAGCGGAAAAGAATGTCATTGGGTTTGAATAATAAAAAGATGAAACTCCAATTCTCCAACACTCCATTACTCCAATCAATCGGAAAAATCGCTGATGAAGAAAACACCAGCGCATTTGTCGTTGGCGGATTTGTGCGCGATGTTTTGATGGAACGTAAACGCGAACATTTCGATATTGATATTGTCGTTGTTGGCGAAGGAATTGTGTTTGCGAAAAAAGTTGCTCATCACTTTGGGAAAAAGAATGTTGTAACATTTGAAAAATTCGGAACGGCACAACTCATTCTCGACTCCGCCACGGCGGACAAGGATATGAAAATAGAATTTGTCGGTTCGCGGAAAGAAGCGTACGAACGAAACTCCCGGAAACCGTTTGTCGAATTTGGAACAATTGAAGACGATTTGGCGCGCAGAGATTTTACGATGAACGCAATCGCTTCGTCGCTCAATGCAGAAACATTCGGAACTATTCTTGACCCGTTCAACGGAAGAAGCGCAATCGAAAAGCAAATTATCAAAACACCACTCGAACCGGAAATGACCTTCAGTGATGACCCGTTACGAATGATGCGAGCAATTCGTTTTGCTTCGCAGTTGGGATTTTTCATTGAAGAAAAAACACTGAATGCGATTTACGAAATGCGTGAACGGATTTCGATTGTATCGCAAGAACGCATTACGGATGAATTTTTCAAAATTCTTTCTTCGCCGAAACCATCCGTTGGATTGAAATTGTTGCACCAAACACGATTGCTCGAATTTATTTTTCCCGAAGTAGCGCAAATGGTCGGACAAGAGCAGCGAAAAGATTTTCACCACAAAGATGTTTTTTTTCACACGCTCAAAGTTGTGGATAACATCGCAAAATCTTCGGAGAATGTTTGGCTGCGATTTACCGGATTGATGCACGACATCGCAAAACCACGTACAAAAGCGTTCGATGAAAAAGTCGGTTGGACATTTCACGGACACGAGGAAATCGGCGCGCGAATGCAAAAAAAAATTTTCAAGAAATTAAAACTTCCGCTCGAACAACTTCTGTATGTCGAAAAACTTGTGCGACTGCATTTGCGACCGATGGTGTTGGTGAAAGAAGAAGTAACAGAATCGGCGATTCGGCGTTTGCTTTTTGATTGCGGAGAAGATATTGACGATTTGATGTTATTATGCCGCGCTGACATCACTTCGCAAAATCCGCAACGTGTTGCAGAGTATCTGAAAAATTACGATGTTGTCGTCCAAAAAATGCGCGAAGTGGAAGAACGCGATAAACTTCGTGCGTGGCGTCCGCCGGTAATGGGCGAAGAAATTATGCGCGTGTGTGGAATTCCCGAAGGAAAACTTGTCGGAAAACTGAAAAAAATGATTGAAGAAGAAATTCTCGAAGGACGAATTCCGAACGAACACGATGCGGCTTTAAATTTTCTTTTATCCATAAAAGATGAAGTAATTTCTCAAGAAGTGAAAGTCTAACATTTCGAATTGCGAATTTCGGAATGTGGATTGCGGATTCTTTCACCAATTTACATTTCAAAAAAATCTATATATGAATTCAGAAGAATTAAAAGCAAGAACAAAACAAATGGCGTTGCGAGTAATTAAACTTGCGTCGTCGCTTCCCAAAACAGCAGTTGCAAATGTTATTGGTAAGCAGATTCTTCGTTCAGCAACATCAGTTGGTGCGAATTATCGTTCGGCGTGTCGAGCCCGTTCTCATGCAGATTTCATAAATAAAATTGCTATCGTTGAAGAAGAAGCCGATGAAACTTTGTACTGGTTGGAGTTGTTGGTAGAAGCATCAATCATCAAATTTGAAAAAGTAGAAAGTTTGATGAAAGAAGTCGCTGAGTTAGTAGCGATTTTTACTGCTTCCGGTCGCACAGCAAAAAGAAATAAATAAGTGTAAAATTCGCAATTCACAATTCAAAATCCACAATATAAATCAATGAAATATTTTTCTCTCTTGTTCTTCATACTTATTGTTGAATCAACATTATATTCACAAACAAAAACGCTCTCACTCAACGAGGCGATTTCACTTGCGATGCAAAAAAATACCTCGATGATAACGTCGCGCAATGCAGTTGAATCGCAGGAAAGCAATCAACGTGTCGCGTACGGTGCATTATTTCCAAGCGTTTCTGCTTCTGCAGGATGGTCGCGTTCACAAGTTCCGGAAAGTGATTTTGGTTCTTCAGCGTCCAATTCATTCAGCGCGGGACTTGATGCGAGTATAACATTCTTCGATGGTTTTGCAAATTTTGCAGCGTTGGAAATTGCGGAACTCAATGTGAACGTTTCCCGCCTATCCGGCGAACGACGCGAACAGCAAACGAAGTATGAAACCGTACAATTTTATCTCAATGTGTTGCGAACGGAACAATTGTTGAATGTGCGAAAAGATAATTTGAAACGCAGCAACGAACAATTAAAACGGATTCAGGAATCGCAAAAACTCGGCGGCGTAGCAATGGCGGATGTTTTTCGTCAGCAAGTAATTGTTTCGAACGATGAACTCGCGTTGATTCAAGCGCAAAATGATTATGATAAAGCAAAAGTGGATTTGATTTCATACTTGGGATTAGACCCGTTGGATGTATACGAATTTAAGGACAATTCCATTCCCACAGAAGTTGATGAACAGGAATTGAAACAGGAAATTCAGAAAGAACAAAATTTACAATCTCTCTCAATGCGTGCATTTTCGACGCGGAGCGATTTTGTGAGTTCAGAAAAAAATGTAACAAGCGCGCGATTGGGAGTTGCGTACGCACAAGGGAATTGGTATCCTTCGCTCAGCGCATTTTCATCTCTCGGTTACGGCGGCGCACAATTCGGAAAGGTAACATTCGACAGGTTATCGTGGGGACTGCGCGCGAGTTATTCCTTGTTCGATAATTTTCGCAGAGAGAATTCTATTCAGCAGGCAGCAATTGATTTGCGGAATGCAGACGAACAATTGCGTTTGAAAGAACGACAAGTAAAATCGGAAATTCGCAAAGCGGTTCTCGATTTGGATGCAGCAAGAAAATCCGTGGAAGTCAGTCAAACCGGAGTTCGTTCTGCAATTGAAGACCGAAGAATTGCAGAAGAAAAATATAATCTCGGCGCGGGAACATTGCTCGATAAACTTGTTGCCGATGCGAATTATACATCGGCGGCATATAACAAAGTGAACGCGGTATTTGGTTATGTTCTTGCAAAGAAGAATTTGGAATTTGTTATTGGAACGTTGAAGTAAAAAGTAGTTCAGTATGTGAGATATTGAGTAGTTGAGAATAAGAAGTCAGTAGTCAGTAGTCAGTAGTCAGTAGTCAGTAGTCAGTAGTCAGAAGTCAGAAGTCAGAAGTCAGTAGCCAGAAGTGCATGAACAAAAACTCAAACCCTCGCTTTCAATCTTAAATATAAAATCTTAAATCTAAAATAGTGTATGTCAAACGGAAATCATAAAAAGAAATCGAAAAAGAAAATTATTATTTGGTCCATCATCGGCGTTCTCGTAATTGCGCTTGCGCTTGCGATGATTTTTAAAGGAAACCAAAAACCGGAAATTATTATTCAAACAGAAAAGGTTCAGCGACGTACGATAACGCAAAACGTAACTGCTGTTGGAAAAATTCAGCCGGAAAAGATGGTAAAAATCAATGCGGAAGTCAGCGGTGAAATTATTGCCATCGAAGTAAAAGAAGGCGAGCGCGTGCAAAAAGGCAATTTGCTCGTACGGATCAAACCCGACCAATACGAAGCGCAAGTTCGACAACAAGAAGCGGGTTTGAATGCGCAGCGTTCTGCATTAGTAATTCAGGAAACGCAAAGCAAGAAAGCAGAAAATGATTTCAAGCGCATTAAAGGATTGTTTGAAAAAAATCTTGCATCGCAACAAGATATTGATGCGTCGAAAACAGTTTGGGATGTTTCCGTTGCGCAATGCGAGTCGCAAAAATTTGCGATTGAACAAGCAGAAGCGTCGCTGAAAAATATTCGCGAAGCGCTTGCGAAAACAACAATATACGCACCGATGAGCGGAACCATCAGCGAACTCATCAGCGAAGTTGGCGAACGCGTGAGCGGAAGTACGTTTATGCAGGGAACGCATATTCTTACTGTCGCTGACCTTTCAACAATGGAAGCGCGCGTTGATGTCGGCGAAACGGATGTTATCAATATTTCGTTGAACGACACGGCGCGCATAGAAGTCGATGCGTTTCCCGATATGAAATTTAACGGTATTGTTCGGGAAATTGCAAATACGGCAAAAACATTTGGTTTGGGAACGCAGCAGGAGATAACGAATTTTGAAGTGAAAATCCGATTGCTGAGCGAAGAACCGTTTCGTCCGGGAATGTCCACAACGGCGGTCATTGAAACTGAAACAAAACATCATGTTCTTTCTGTTCCGATTCAAAGTGTAACGATTCGCACGAAGAAAGATGAAGAAAAGAAAAAACAGACGGAAGAAGAACAGCAGGAAATGGCAACGACGATTAAGAAGAAAAAGGAAGAAAAAAAAGCTAAAGAAGTTGTGTTTGTTCTCGGAAGCGATACAGTAAATATGACAGAAGTAAAAACCGGCGTAAGCGACGATTCTTTTATAGAAATCCTCGAGGGATTAAGCGAAGGTCAAAGCGTTGTTTCCGGAAGTTACCGCGCTATCAATCGCGAATTGGAGCAAGGTTCAAAAATTCGTGTAGAAAAAGAGAAACCGAAAGAAGAAAAAAAGTAAATGAGCGTTCCGCATGCAGTTTCAGAGAAGTTAGCAATCACTCAACACTTAATATTGTAATTTTTATTTTTATTTGAATGGAAAATCACGCACTCATCAAACTGGAACAACTTACCAAATCGTATGATATGGGAAAAGCGGAAGAGGTGCACGCGTTGCGCGGCGTCAATTTGCAAATCCAAAAAAACGAATACATCGCAATCATGGGACCTTCCGGTTCTGGAAAATCCACAATGATGAATATTATCGGATGTCTTGATACGCCAACTTCGGGCATTTATATTTTAAACGGTCAAGATGTTCACGATATGGAGGATAATGCATTGGCAAAAATTCGGAATAAAGAAATCGGATTTGTCTTTCAAACATTTAATCTTCTCGCGCGTTCCGATGCATTGCACAATGTTGAACTTCCGCTTATCTATGGAGGAATTGGTAAACGCGACCGTCGTGAACGCGCGATGGAAGCATTGCGGCAAGTTGGACTTGAAGACCGCGCGCATCACAAACCGAATGAACTTTCCGGAGGACAACGACAACGTGTAGCCGTCGCACGCGCATTAGTTACGAATCCGTCCATCATTCTCGCCGATGAACCAACGGGAAATCTTGATTCAAAAACCGGCGAAGAAATTATGGCGTTGTTTGAACAACTTCATTCGCACAACAATACCATTATTCTCGTAACACACGAACACGATATTGCTTTGCACGCGCATCGTGTTGTAAGTTTGCGCGATGGATTGATTGAGAAAGACGAAATGCAATGACAAAGTACAACACGCAAATTACCATTTTGAAACCGAACCAAAGAAACGAAATGCAACGACGCACAACTTGTCATTTGCAACTCTTATGAAATTCTGGGAAATCACCGAAGGGCTTCGCATTGCGTTGAAAGCCATCAAAGCGAACAAAATGCGTGCAATTCTTACAACGTTAGGAATTGTTATCGGTATTGTTTCCGTTACGCTTATGGCAACAGCAATCGAAGGAATGAACCGCGCGTTCTCCGATAATATTTCCAAAATGGGTTCTAACGTTTTATACATTCAAAAATTTCCCTGGTTTATGGGAGATGAATGGTGGCGAATGAGAAACAGAAAAGATTTAACGCTGCAACAAGCGAACGCTTTAAAACGACAAACGAAACTCTGTGCTATCGTTTCGCCTTCCGCAGGATTACGCGGCGTCATTCAAGCCGGAGACAAACGCGTGGATGATATCGTTGTTAACGGCGTCGATGAAAATTTTGATAAAGTGGGTTTTGCAGAGCCATCCGACGGAAGATTTCTTTCGTCGGATGATGCCGAAAACGGAAGACCGGTCGTTGTTCTCAGTCAAGATATTGCAGAGAAATTATTTCCACACGAAGAGCCGCTCGGAAAAACTGTCAAGATTCGCGGGCAAACGTTTGTTGTTATCGGTTTAAATGCAAAGCAAGGAAATTTTTTGGGAATGAGTCTCGATAACCGCGTGTTTATTCCGATAAAAAATTTCATTGATATTTATGGAAAGCAAGTGTGGTTCACCATCAATGCAAAAGTTGCCGACGGAATACATATTGAAGACGCCAAAGAAGAAGTGCGCGGCATTATGAGAAAAGTGCGACACTTGAAACCGATTGAGGAAGACGATTTTGCTATCAATCAGCAAGAACTTTTGCAGCGGCAATTCGATAATATTTTTTCCGTGATTTACGGAATCGGATTGTTTATTACGGGAATGTCGCTGTTCGTTGGCGCCATCGGCATTATGAATATTATGTTTGTTTCCGTTACCGAGCGAACAAAAGAAATCGGCATTCGAAAAGCCTTGGGGGCAAAACGCCGCACGATTCTCTTTCAGTTTTTAATTGAAGCCGCTTCCATTTGCTTACTTGGCGGACTTATCGGACTTGCAATTGCAACGCCATTAAGTTTTCTTATAGATTCATTTCTTCCCACATCAATGCCGCCATCTATCGTTGTCATTTCATTGTTAATGTCCATCGTTGTCGGTGTAATTTCCGGAATGTTGCCCGCTTACCGCGCTGCAAAATTAGACCCGGTGGAAGCGCTCAGATATGAATAGAACATTGTAACGTTTTCTCCGTATGGAATTTAAAGAACTCCTCACTATTTCGCTTTCATCTATTCGCGCCAATAAACTTCGTTCTATTCTTACGCTTTTGGGAATTGTTGTTGGCGTCTTTTCTATTATTGCCGTGATGACAGCAATGGGCGTTCTGCAAAGTACGATTGAGAAAGATTTGAGCGATTTGGGAGCAAACACGTTTCAGGTGCAAAAATTTCCCGTCAATATCGGCGGCGGCGGAAGAGACCGTTCCAAATTTCGCAACAGAAAAAATATTACGTACGAACAAGGAATTGCCGTCAAAAAACGCGCAACGCTTGCTGAATATGTCGGCGTGGAAGCGTACGAAAACGGAAGAACCGTGAGAACGAAACGCTACGAAACCAATCCTTCTGTTACGCTCTTCGGTGAAAATACCGACGGACTCATCACCAATAACTGGATTCCGAAAGATGGACGCGGGATAAGTGAAGACGATATCGAATACGCGCGCAATAACATTGTCCTCGGTGCGCGTATTGTGCAAAAAGTATTTCCACACGAAAATCCGCTCGATGCAACGGTGCAAGTTGACGGAAGATACTATCGTGTTATTGGCGTGCTGGAAGAAAAAGGTTCATCGCTTGGAGGAAATCAGGATAATCAGGCAATTATTCCGATAACAACATTTATGCGCTACTACGGAAAAGAACGCAGTTTTAACATTATGGTCAAAGCGCAATCGCAACAATTATTTACCGAAACAATAGAGCAAGTGCGTTCCCAACTTCGGAATATTCGCGGCATCGCTCCATCGGAAGAAGATGATTTCGCAATTTTTTCGAACGATTCGCTCATTGACCAGTTCAATGATTTTACAAAATACGTGAAATACGGAATTATTTTTATCAGTTCCATTGCGCTTCTTGCCGCAGGAATCGGCATTATGAATATTATGCTTGTTTCCGTTACAGAACGCACGAGAGAAATTGGAATCCGAAAAGCATTAGGCGCGCGCAAACGTGATATTCTCCGACAGTTTATTATTGAAGCGGTTATCCTTTCCGAAATCGGCGGCGTTGTCGGAGTTCTCTTCGGAATTCTTGGTGGAAATATTGTTGCTCTCTTAATGGAAACTTCCGTTGTCGTTCCGTTCGATTGGGCATTTATCGGATTACTGATTTGTTCGTTTGTCGGAATTGTTTTCGGTGTCTATCCCGCGTGGAAAGCGTCAAAACTTGTTCCGATTGAAGCGTTGAGGTATGAGTAACGGATGAGTAAAAATCCAAAAATTCAAATTACAAATGGGTGCCTCTAAAAACTCCAAGCATCAAAAAACAAATCCCAAATAAATCCCAATGAATAAAATTCAAATAACCAAAATAAAGCAAAAACCGTATTTGTTTGGGATTTCGGAATTTGAATTTGAAATTTATTTGTCATTCGGATTTTGTTATTGGGAATTTACTTCCGAAAACGCTCTCTGCATAACATCAAAAAACCTTGAAGGTTTTTAATATTACTTCACGAGCAATAGTTTTTTTACTTCCCGATAGTTATCTCCCCATAAATTTTCGACGGAAAGATGAGCGTAATACACTCCCGATACAATATTCGCTGCACTGAATTCCACTTCATATTTTCCTGCTTCTTTCTTTTCGTTGTTCAATAATGTTGCAATTTCCTCTCCTAACACGTTGTAAATTTTCAAACTTACATTGCTGACCGCTGAAAGCTGAAAACTAATTGCTGTGCTTGGATTAAACGGATTCGGATAGTTTTGCAATTGTATTTCTTCCGGCACGAAACCCTCGCGTTGCGAGTTTGCACTTTGCTTTCTTTTGGGAAGAAGAGCAGAACGAACATAAGGAAAAGAGAGAGAATTTTTTTCTATGGCTATCCACACAGCAACAACACGGTTTTTACTTACCGCCATAGACGGATTACCAGCCCACGCGTAAGGATTGAGAATATGTTCGGGATACCACGATGAGCCGCCATCAATGGAAACACGAACCTTGCACGGAAGTGTATGAGGAGCAGATGCGGTTTCAAACTGCCATCCCACAGCAAGAACGTTTCCTTCGTTTTTTTCAACTGCGAGAGCATTCCCTTCTTCTGTACACATCAATGAATTCGGTTGTTGTGTTAATACGGCTTCTGGCATCCAGGTTTTCGCAGTATCCGTTGACCTGCGGTAACTAATACTTCCGGAAAAACCGGAAGCGCTACCTAAGCGCCCGTCTCTCCATACGGTATGTAAATGACCGGAATATGTAGATACAATTCGTGGATAATCAGATGTATAACCATCAAGCATTGAAAGTGCTGTTTTCTTTTTCCACGACTTTCCCATATTGGTTGAGCGGAAATACACTGTTTCACCGGCGCGGTATTTTTTCGCAGTATATATGGGAGAGACTAAATGGATTGTGCTGGATGTCAGCGCTATATCTCGTTTTTTATCTGACGCTATATCACCGATGCGCGGAGGTTTGGTTTTCACCGTTATCCAGGTAGTACCATTATCCGTTGATTTAATGAGATATGCATATTTATTTTTTGCGCCACGTGCAATCAATAGTATAGTATCTTTCCATATTTCAACTGCTGGATGAATTTCGATACCCGCAAATGCTTGAGTCGTAATAACTCTTGCTGAATCGAACGTTGCGCCATTGTCAAACGAACGAATGAGTTGAAGAGGAGAAATACCCCGACCATTGATATAATTCAAGAAAAATATCAATACACATTTCTCTGTTGCCGCAATTTGAGTATAAGCAATTTTTCTTGGAATTGGCTGTAAATTTGTCAAGTCGCGTATCTGATAACTTATTCCATTTGTTGACCGCACATACATTAATCTTTGCGATGAATTACGTGCAACATATGCAACATGGATAGTATCACCTTTGATGGCAGCGTCTATAGGGTATGAATCATTGCTATCAGCGAGTAGAACTGTTGGTCCCCAATCGTTGATATTCCACGAAGTATCATCGAAGGTGTTGGCAAATGATGCTGAATGATTTCTCGGTGTTTTATTAAAAAGAAACGGTGTTTTTTGCTCATTGTTCTGCAACTGCAATATCTGTGCGTTTGTCGGTAATTCTGAATACTTTTCTTGGGCGAACAGAGAAGCGGATAGTGTTACAGATACGATGAATAAAAGCAAAGAAAAAGTAAATCTCCTGCTAACTGAACTTGTGTTATGACGAGTAATGAAATACGTGCTAACCATAAAATATTCCTTGTTGTTTTATTGTTCAATATTTATTTTTCAGTTATTTCACCAACAAAATTTTTCGCAGTTGCGAGAATCGTTCGCTGGTCATTTTCACAAAGTACGCGCCGGAAGCAGTGTTCTTCGCATTCCATTCTACTTTGTATCGTCCCGCCGGTTTTGTTTCGTTCACTACGGTGGCAACGTTTCTGCCGAGAATATCATAAAGCGTAATTTCAACGTGCGCATCGTTCGGAACATCGAAGACAAATTGCGTCGTTGGATTAAACGGATTCGGATAATTCTGATACAATGCGAAAGACTTCGGAGGGGAATTGGTTGAAGGTTTTCTTTCTGGAAATTTCCGCATCGCAACAGTGAACGTTCTGCGTTTAGAATAATGCTGCGGCAAATCAATTCCCGTGATAATTTCCGTCAACAATCCCGCGATTTGCGTCCGTTCGTCATCGGGAAATTGTGATTGCAAAGAAGTTGCCGTTGCTATTGCTTCGTCATCATACTCCATATCAGATGATTCAAAAACATTCTTCGTGAGCAGGGAAGATATTTTTGCATCATCATTGAACTGCAACGAGGAAAGCGTTTCAAATTTTTCGTATGCTTCATATTTATCTTCCTTTCTTGTCGCCGCAAGCGTGAGAAGTATGTTTGCTGATTTTCTGACATCAGGAAACGGATGAGAAACCGCCGCGGCTTCCAAGAGTGATTGAAATTCTGTTACTATTGCTTCATCTCCCGATTCTTCAAATTGTTGTGTCGTCATCTCAGAAAGTTCTGCGAGCGCGTGCAATGCTTCTTCTTCGGAACCGTTGTTGATAATCCAGAGATAATCTTCTCTCGCTTGACCATAATTTGCAAGACTGCGGTGTTCGAGAGCGTTCCAGAGCCGCGTTTCTTCATCGTTCGAAGGAGATTGCAGCAAACAATCAAAGATAATTTTTGAATTCGGTTCCTGCAGAAAATTTTCCTGCGTAACATTCGCCAATCCCCAATCCGTTGCCATTGATGTGATTGCAGAATTTTCAACCGCGACACATAACGGCGCTTCGGGGTCAGCGCTTGCAATAAGATTATCTCCTCCGATGTGCGTAATGCAATCCCGTTGCAAAAAACCTAAGAATGCATAGCCCTGAACCGTAAGAAGTTGTGTTAACGCATTTCCCTGCACAATATTGAGTCCTTGCGCGTCTGATGCAATATCGCCGAATCGCGGATATCCTCCTCCATAGACAACGACGCCAACCTGCGAATTATTCTCTATCGTATTTCCGAATAACAATGGACTGCTGGCATCTATGAGTATTCCTTTTTGTCCGCCGGAAATCGTATTGTTTCTTAAAAAAGCATTTGCACCGTTCAATACAACAACTCCCCACGCGTTATTGTTAAAATTACACGAATCTATTTGTTGCTGTTCATCGTTTATTCCATACACACACACACCGATTCGGCAATTACTCACCGAACTCCGGTGAAGAGTAACATCTGCTTTGGATGCGAGTACGCCAACAGCAGCGCTCTTTATTTCAACATTCTCAAAGTAAGCATTTGAACCGGGAGTCAAATAAATTCCATTCCATAACACACCTTCGTATGCCGACATTATTCGAACCGGTTGCTCCGCAGTGCCATACGCATTGAATTCTCCTTCAATGAGTAATTTCACCCCTTCATCGAATAATAGCGTTGCGCCCGCTTCTACGATAAACGACGAACCTTCCGGAACGAATACATCTTCAAGGAAATGCACTTCTTCTCCGCTCTGAATGATGGTATTTTTTGTTGGGGTGCTTCGGTTGTACGTAATTTTTTTCCCTTGTCCGTTTTCGCAAGTATTGCAATAGCGTATGGAAAAAATTCCACGGTCGGTGGCACAATAAATATCATAATCATCTCCGGGCGGATTAGCGGGAAGCGGAACCAATGCGATGTTATAAATTCGCTCGACGTTTTCGTTCTCCGTGAGTTGCTCCGAAATATTTTCCCAAACATTATCCGCGTTGGTCGTTGATGATAATATGGCATCCGTTTCTCCTTCGCGGATGATAAATATTCTGTTTAAATACGTCAACACCTGTTTGCATTTTTTTGGGACAATCAACTGAATTCCGCGGTACAATCCCTTTTTTCCAGCAAGGTAAAGACTAACATCGTTGGAATTGGGAATTGAATACGAAGCGCAACTGTACAAGTCTGAAAAATTATAACGATAATTAGGATTCACCCAACGGGTGTTTGGTCCTTCCTCGCGGAACTCGTAATAACAATCATTTCCCGGCTTTTTTACAACGGCGTATGCTTTTATTGTCGGGTGATTCGTAACGGCAACTGATAATATTTCTTCTTTGGCCGGTTTTGATGATGTGCTTGAATACGGTGTCCACGAATGTCCTCGGTCGCTGCTCTGAATAAAGTTGTATGCTTTATCTATTTTCCCAAATGCAAGCAAGTTTCCATACCAAGGCACTATTCCATTAATAACCGATGCACTCATTTTTGGTCCTTTGAAGGAAAAAGTCCACGAATCTCCGTTGTCGTACGAAACAAGTATCACCGCCGAATCACTCGACTTATGTTCAATTCTTCCCAGAGCGAAAATCGTATCCGGACCTAAAAAGTAAAAGTTTTTACACTCAAATTTAGGCGCTATGGCATCAATATCGAGTTTATCCCACGTTTTTGTTACAAGGTCGCATCGGTCAATTCCTCCAGGAATATTTTTAATTTTTTCCCGTTTCAGTTCCTTCTGTGTTGTTATACTCAATGCAATAATATTGTTTGACGCAACAACATTCGAAAGAACCGGCATTGAATTCGTTACAAGACGATTCCAGGATAATCCGCTATCTGATGTTTTATACACGCCGAACGATGTGCTGAGATACCATTCACTAACATTATTCGGGGCAATTGCGATTTCATAAAATATTATTTTTTTATCCGGCTGAACGGTACTGTCCGCAATGACCCGTATCCACGTAGCGGAATCTCCGTTTGCTCTCGAAACGTACAAATCCTTTTCCGTTGCAGCAATTACAGTATTTCCGGTTACGTTTAATGATAAAATCGAGCGGGAGGGAACGAGATTTAATACTTTTTTCCAATTGTTCTCGTTTGCATCCTCGCGTCTGTAGATATCTCCGTTGTCCGCACCGACAATAATACGCGCATCATTCAATATCGCAACCGTATTCAAACGCGGCGAATTCCTTTTCATAACGTTGATTTCCTCCCATTGCGGAACTGCATCCAAAGCATTAAGCGTGCGCCATAATCCCTTATGTATTGCTTTTTTATAACCTCCCATCGCTCCTTTTTTAATATTGGCGCCGGTTACCCATACTTCGTTGTCATTTCCATCTCGTACGGCAACATCGGTAATGTTAGTTTTTACCGAATCTTTGAAATACTCATCCTCTTTCCAATTAATACCATTATCGTTAGAACTACGCAACGAAGTTTTTTTATTCCCATTCTGGTCTTCATAATACTTAGAGCCAAGCCAAACTCTGTCTGCATCATTGGGTGAACGAGAGAAACGTAACGGATAAACACCTACTAACTTAATCTCCCAATCATTTCCGCTGTTATCCGAATAGAGAACACTATCTTTTTTCCCGACGATAACCATATTCTTATTTGCAGGATTTACAGAAACAACGAACGGGGAATCTATGGGGCTTTGCGTTTCGCTCCAGTTGGCGCCGCCGTTGTTTGTTATCATAAGTTTGAGAGCATCGGCGCTATAAATTGTGTTGTTCTGAGAAACGGAAATGTCAAACGAAGAAGGTGAACGCCTCGGTCCGTTCAATGAAACCCATTCTTCCTGCGCTACAAGAGTATTGCTGCTCACTCCTAATTCAATCAACATTGCACTGAGAAATTGTATGATGAATTTCGTCATTGCCTGCTTTGCATCTTTTCTCCATCGCGGTTTGCAGCCGCAATGAATGCTTCTTCTGTTACAAATTTCTCGAATTACGCTTGCAATTCGGGGGGGGGATTATTTTAAACATATTACTTACTCCTTATATTATTTCTAATTGTCAAAAAAAAAATTGTGGGTTAATAAACAACTTTTATGTTTTTTTTTGCAAACATTTTGAGAAAAATATTATAAAATATTTTAAAATATTTTTTTGCAATTCTCTCACGTTTGGCATAGTGTTTGACGGTGAATGTTCCCTCTTGAAAAAATTATATCGTATGATTATCCAAGTGATATTTTTTCACTTTGTCGCGAAACGTGGATAAACTCATTTTCAACATTCGTGCCGCTTGCGAATAAATGCCGTCCGATTTTTTCAGCGCATCGCGAAGGATATTCGTTTCCACACACGACACGACTTCTTCGAATGATTTATTTCCTTCGGTAATACAATGTCCACACTGTTTCAAAAAATTTTCCGTATGATTTTCATTGCGAATTTCCTGCGGCAACTCTGAAGAAAGAATTATTTCATTGGCAAATATGGAAATGCGCTGAATAACATTTCGCAACTCCCGAATATTTCCGGGCCACGAGTATTGCTCCAGCAATTCCATCGTTTCCTTATCAATGGTTAATTGTTTATCGGGAGCATATCGCTGGAGAAAAAAATCCACTAACGGCGCAATTTCGTCTCTCCGTTCGCGCAACGGAGGAATAACGATGGGAACAATGTTGATTCGATAATACAAATCCGGTCGAAAAATGCACCGCGATACCAATTCGCGCAAATCTACTTTTGATGCAGAAATGACGCGCACATCTACGGGGATTATTTTCATTCCACCCACGCGCATTATTTCCCGCGATTCCAACACCCGCAATAATTTCGGCTGCAAATACAATGGGAAATCATCTATATCATCAAGGAAAATTGTTCCCGTGTTCGCAAGTTCAAACAATCCTTTTTTTTCCGACAACGCATTGGTGTACGCACCTTTTTCGTGACCGAATAATTCGCTTTCCAACAATTCCGGCGGCAGCGTCGAAAGCCCAACTTTAATAAGCGGTTTTGCGCTGCGAGAACTGTTCCGATGAATAAACTCCGCTATGATTTCTTTTCCAACACCGGTTTCTCCGACTAACAAAACCGTCGTATCCGATGTTGCAATCGTTGTTATGCGGTGAAATATCGGACGCAGTGTGTTACTTTGTCCGATAATCGAAAATGTACTCGGGAATTTTTGCATCATAAGAAATCAACGTTCACATTGGTTCAAAATTTCTTTCAATACAGAATCTCCGGCTGCAGACATTTCTAAAGAAAGCGCGTTTCCGCTTTCAAAATTTTTTCCTTCGATTCCATAGACAAAAAATTGTTGTGGAAGTTGTTTCAACGTGCGAGAAAGCTCAATCGCTTCTGCAACACCGAACAAATGTGACGAGTAGTGAAAAAATTTTGAGGGAAGAGTTTGCTTGTTTGCGTCGAAAGAAAATATTGTTCCTGCATTTGCGCCTGAAGAAACTGCATCAACAACAAACACCATTTTTCCAGCACTCCAATATTCCATCAAAGCAGTACCTTCGCCGCTTTGTTCAATGACGATTACGTTATCAAGATTGAGTTCTTTGAGTTTTCTCGCAACATAAATTCCAACTCCATCATCGTTGCGAAATTCATTGCCAACGCCGATAACAAGGATTTGAGGTTTAGGGTTTGCGGTTTGGAGTTTCAAATAATAAATTACGTTCGTTCTAATTTCAAAAAATGCGTTGCGCAGGAAATACACGGGTCGTAATTGCGAATCGCTTGCTCGCATAACCACGTAAGTTTATCATTATCGAGTTCCAGATTTTTCGGAACGAGATTGCGCAAATCGCTTTCCATTGTTCGGAAGTTTTGCGCTGTCGGAGGAATAATTTTTGCATCGAGAATATTTCCGTTGTCGTCAATACGGTAACGATGATACAAAATTCCACGCGGCGCTTCCGTGCAACCAAAACCAATTCCTGCTTTCGGAATAATTTCAATCGAAGGTTTTTCAGGCATTTCATATTGTTCAATAATGCGCAACGCTTCTTCGATTGCATAGAGCGATTCAATTGCACGCACGATAATACTCTTAAACGGATTTTTTACAAATTGCGGAAGACCAATGCTCTTTGCGGTTTCTTTGCACAACGGCGTGAGTTTGTCAAAGTTCAAATTATATCGTGCAATCGGACCGACAAAATAATTTCCTCGTTCTTTCAAAACGGAATGTAATGCGTTGGAATGTTGCACGTGCTCTTCCACAAAATGATTTTCATAATCTTTAATTTCAATATCCAAACCTTTGTTGGAAACAAGTTTGCCTTCATTGAACGGATATTCATTCGGATGGCGAAGGGCGACGTATTCATACTCTTGTTCAAAATCGGGAAATGGAAATGTTGCAACGAGTTTCGCAGTGTCAATTGCACTATCGCGAGCCCATTTCAATTTTTCGACAAGCGAAAGTACATCTTTTTTTGTTGGCAGTTTGTAAAATCCGCCGACACGAACATTGATGGGATGAATTTCTCTTCCGCCAACAAGATTGACAATATCGTTGCCGATTTTTTTCAACTTCAATGCTTTTGTTACAACATCGGGTAAATCTTTCGCAAGTTGAATTGCATCCTGATAACCGAGAAAATCCGGCGCGTGCAACATATACAAATGGAGAATATGACTTTCAATCCACTCGCCGCAATAAATTAAACGACGCAGAGCGCGAAGTTGTCCATCCACGTTTATTCCGAACGCATTTTCCATTGCGTGCGTTGAACTCATTTGATAGGCGATGGGACAAATGCCGCAAATGCGCGCAGTAATATCCGGCGCTTCGGAAAATTTTCTTCCGCGCAAAAATGCTTCAAAGAAACGCGGCGGCTCGAAGATATTTACTTTTACATCTTCAAGAATTCCGTTTTTTACTTTTACATAAATTGCGCCTTCGCCTTCAACCCGGGCGAGATAATTAACGTTGATGTTTCGATTCTTCATTGCAGTGAATAGTGAAAAGTGAAAAGTGAAAAGTGGATAGTGGATAGTGGATAGTTATGTTGGAAGTTTGCGTTGAAGAGCGTCAAGCATTTTTCTGATTTCAATGAGTAGTTCAAAAATATTGTTGAGTTCATTTTCATTACAGTAAATAAGTTCTTTGGAAATGATGAGTTGTGTTTCAAGTTCGGCGGCGGAACCTTTGGCGTGTGAGAGAAATTGTGCAAATTCTTTAGAGGAACGTCTCGCTTGTCCTTCAGCAATGTTGGATGGAATGGAAACTGCAGAGCGTCGCATTTGAGAAACAAGTCCGAATTTTTCTTCACTTGGAAATCTTTGTGTTAATTGATAAATATGTTTGACTAACATAATTGACTTTTGCCAAACAATGAGGTCTTTGTAATCGCTGAATTTGTTCATAATTTTTTTTAAAAGTGGTTAGTGAATAGTTTAGAGTGGATAGAAAAATCTGAAAGAAATTAATTACTATCCACTATTCACTATTCACTATCTACTATCTACTATCTACTATTCAAACGCTTCACTCTGTTTCCGAAACGCTTCTGCATACGCATTAAAGTTTCGATATGCGCGCACAATATCCTGGTTTGCAACGCCGATTTTCTTCCACCACTCTGCAAGTGATGTTGTGTTCGGGGTTTCTTTCGGTCCGTAACATCCGAAACAACCGCGATTATACGATGGACAAAGCGCATTGCATCCCGCGTGTGTTACGGGACCAAGACACGGAGTTCCGCTCGCTACCATTACGCATACAACTCCGCGCCGTTTACATTCTGTGCAAACACTGTGCGGCGCAATATTCGGTTTTCTTCCGTTTAAGAAAGCAGAAAGCACTTCGACGAGTTGGTATTTGTTGACGGGGCAACCGCGCAACTCATAATCAACTTTCACGTGGTCAGAAATTGCTGTGGATTTTCCGAGTGTGGAAATAAATTCCGGCGATGCATACACGTAGCGAATAAATTCATTCACGTCTTTGAAATTGCGTAGTGCTTGAATTCCGCCCGCAGTTGCACACGCGCCAATTGTTACGAGCAATTTTGAATCGCGGCGAACTTGATGAATCCGTTCTGCATCGTGTGGTGTAGTGATGGAACCTTCCACAAGCGAAACATCGTACGGACCTTTTACGACTGCGCGCGATGCTTCAGGAAAATTTGCGATGTCAATGATTCCTGCAACGGCGAGCAATTCATCTTCGCAATCGAGTAAACTCAATTGACATCCGTCGCACGAAGCGAATTTCCACACAGCAAGTTTTGGTTTCTTTTTCATTTTACAATTCTCGTTTTGCTAACATATCTTTAACGCGTGAATAAGGAAATACCGGTCCATCTTTGCATACAAAGAGATTTCCGTATTGACAATGCCCGCACAGACCGATACCACATTTCATATTACGTTCCATCGAAACAAAAATATTTTCAACAAGAACTCCGCTCCGTTGTAGTTCAACAGCAACAAATCGCATCATTATTTCCGGACCGCAAATCATCGCAACGGTTTTTGTTGGTTCAAACGTTGCTTTCGATACCAACGTTGTTACTACTCCAACATTTCCTCGCCATTCTTTTGAACTTCTGTCCACGGTTACATACACATCCACATCCAATCGTGAACGCCATTGCTCTATTTCAGAAAGAAACAGTAAATCTTCTGCGGTGCGTGTTCCGTACAACAACGTAACTTTTCCGTATTGCTGGCGATTCGCAAGGAGAGACAGTAATGGTGGTCGCAACGGCGCTAAACCGATTCCGCCGGCAACAACAAGAATATCTTTTCCAGCAGATTCTCCAACGGGCCAATGACTTCCGAAAGGACCACGCACGCCAACAACATCGCCGCGTTTCATTGTTTTCAAACGTTTCGTAACCGTTCCAATCGCGCGAATGGTATGTGTAAGTTTGTTGGTTGTCGTCGGGTCTCCACTGATAGAAATAGGAACTTCACCAACGCCAAAAATGTAGAGCATATTGAATTGCCCCGCGCTGAATGAAAAACTTTTTGCGTTCAGCGAAATCAAATCCAGCGTAAAGGTATCGCGCGTTTCGTTCTTTACTTTTTGAATCTGAAACAACTGCGGAATCATCGCATTGGTCAATGCAGTCATCGAAGGTTCATTCTGTTGCTGCATACATATCGAGTAATTGAAGACGTGTTGCCTGAAGACGATTTTCCATAATGTACGCAATGCGTTTCATCAATTCGTAACCAAGGGTAGAATCTTTTTCGCATTTTTTCCGAAGACATTTTCCGTCGAGGGCAATTGCGCGTGTGAGTTCTATTGCGCGTGCGTCGAAATGCCACAAGTACGGAGGAATAAGCCACGACCATCCGAGAATTTCGCCGCGTCCGATTGTTTGAATGGTGATAGAACCGCGTTCTGCACCGTACATTTCAACAGCAACTTTTCCGCTGCGAATCAAATAAAATTTGTCTGCTTCTTCTCCCTCGCGAAATAAAAATTTCTCCGAATTGAACTTCACGTTGGAAGCGCATCCTGCTACAAGGTCAAGATGTTTTTGTTCAAAATCCTTAAAGAAAGGATGTTCTGCTAATATTGTTTTAAGATTTTCCATACTCAATTGTTTCTTGTTATGATGAAAACTTGTTCAATGGTTACACAATGGAAAATGTAAATGGTAAAAATGAAAATACGTTTTTTTCATAATGGTATCCTTCATAAAATAAAAATTGCAGCACAAATGTACTTTCATTTCTTCTGCTGCTGAAATGCTTTCACTTCTTCCGTCAAATCAATGCCAACGGGACACCACGTAATACAGCGTCCGCAACCAACACAACCGCTTGTTCCAAATTGGTCGTGCCACGAAGCAAGTTTATGCGTAAGCCACTGACGATACCGCGACTTTGCTGAAGCGCGAATACTTCCGCCGTGGATGTACGAATACTCCATCGTAAAACACGAATCCCATTTTCGCCACCGCTCGGTATTTTCTCCCGTTAAATCCGTAACGTCTTCAACGGTTGTACAAAAACACGTAGGACAAACCAACGTGCAATTGGCGCACGATAAACACCGTGTTGCAATTTCGTCCCAATGCGAATGGCCAAAGTTTTCATTCAGTATTAGTCGTGCATACGCCGGTTCCATTGATTTCTTCATTGTCAACGATGTTTTTTCCACGAGTAAGTTTGAATACTCAATTTCCTTCCAATCCGCTTTGCGATGCGGAACAGCGTTAAGAATTTCCGCTCCCTTTTCACTTCCGACTTCCGCGACAAAATGATGATGTTTTTCTACGATGATTTCCGTCAAAGCAATATCGAAATTGTTTTCCGCTTTCGGTCCCGTTTTCATCGAAGCGCAAAAACAATTTCCACCCGATTGAACGCAATGAACAGCAACAATAAAAATATTCTCACGTTGCAATTTATATCTTGCATCAATGTATTCTCCGTTGCAAAAAACTTTGTCCTGAACCAGCATCGCATTGATTTCGCACGCGCGCACACCAAGAAATGCCAATTTTGTTTTCGGATTGCTGGCTGCTGACCGCTGAGTGCTGACTGCTGAATGCTGATCGTTTTCTGCTATGACAAATCCCTTGCCGTTTTTCTTTGCTGAAAATAATTTAAAATACGAAGGAAAGAGAAATTTTTTCCACGAATGAGGTCCAACAACATATCCAAATATTGCGTCATCATTTCTTTTTTTCAAACGATACGTTGCCGGTGATTGTTCATCTGTCCATCCAATCGGAAGTTCGTTTGACGAAGTGATTTCATCGTACACAATCGCGCTTTCACGAATGACCGGCGCGAGAATGTTGAATCCTCGCTCGGATAAAGCAGCTATCAGCGTATCAAAATTTTTTCTCTCAATGATAAATATGTTATTCATCGGTTCATTGACGGATGTTTGTTTCCTGCAAAAAATGTTCTCTGTTTTGAATATCCCATCTCGCACAAATATAAATATTTCTCGAGTGAATTTCTGTTCGCCTCATTATTTAAAAATAAAATACGAACGTTCCCGTATGAAAACGTTCGTATAGAATTTACCCGCCTTCTTGTTGATTCCCTCCCTCGTGAACTATGTTGAAACTTTTCGTTACACTTCATTTGAAAAACTCGTCTCGAATTTACCTTTGTTCTGTGCAAGAATTATTCCAAAAAGAAATCAAAATATTTTACTGTATTTCGGTGCTTTGAAAAATGTATTTCTCAAACCTGAATGTTGATTTCTTATTATTTGAAAAATCCATCCATCGCAATTTCATTTTACTTCTTTGCAGATAAGTCTATCCAAAAGATGTATTCGTCGAAATCTGTCGCTCGAAGTTCGATCGGTCAAAGGTAGAAAGTTTGATGGTTGCACTGTCCAAAAAGTGTTGCCGCTAACGGCTTGCGTATTTGCGCTGTGGGGGTTTTTAGCACTACTGTTCATACGAAGCAGAAATGTTTGTTTTAGCAAATGTTTCTACGTAGCATGTCAGCCCCCATAACGCAAAACCGCTGTTACCTGCTGGTGTTATTGTCATACCGTTTCCTTTTGCTTATGTTCAGGGCAGTCAATTCGTAATTCATTGTCTGCAAGTGATGAATTTAATAAGTTACAAAAGTGTCCGTTTTTGTTTGCTTTATAAAAGTAGCAAGTAAAGCACATTCTCTGAATGGTAATAACTCCTGCTTTGTTTAAATGGTTAATTATGTCTAATAAACTTAAGAGTAAATTTTCTTTGTCTGTCGTATGAAGTTTGTCAATGGGAATATGAATTTCTTTTGCAAATAATGATGTCTTTTCGGCAATGTCCTTTCCTTTTTTGGTTAAGTGAATGATATAACTTCTGGTGTCGTGCTGTTCATATTCTTTTCGGATGAAAAGTTTTTGTTCAAGTGTTTTTACTGTGTCGCTAACGGTTGCTTTGGTCATATTAAATTCGTCAGCCAAATAACTTACTTTTCTTTTTTGGTCGGAATGATGAAATAAAAATATTAGCACTTGCACTTGAATAGGGCTTAATGAATGTTCCTTGCTTTCATTCCATAGCAAAACTCTAAATGCTTGTGACACCCTTTCTAAAGAGGCAACAATTTTGCTTTCAATGCTTGAGTTTTGATGAGTTAAATCAAATGCTGATTTTTTCATAAAGAAACTTAGCTGCAATTTTCCATTTCAATTATGAAATAGCCTTGTTTATTGATTGTTTCTTCCCAATTAGGTCTCATTGTTTCAACGTGGCAAAATCTACATTCTCTTGATGTCAAAGGTTGCCCTTCTTGTCCTTTTGATTTCAAATAATCTTTACCGTAATTGTAGATAACGGTTGTGTCTTTTATGTTTTCAGGTGCAAGAATGTCAAAGTGCATAATTGCTCCATCTTTCTTTGTTACATAGGTGTCCCAAACTGATACTTTCATTTTTTTAGGTTTTGTATTTTGTGTTTGGCTATAAACTTGAAAACAGATTAGTAGCAAAACAATATTTAAAATTAATTTTATTTTTTTGTTTAATTAAAAATGCCCCACAAAGGTAGTTATCCTAACTTTATGGGGCAAATTTTTTAACCTTTTACGTCCGCCATCGAAGCACCAAAGTTGATGTGTAATACATTGCCGTTTGGTGTCACCAAAGCTGGAACAGATTTTACACCTGCTTTTTCTGCTTCGTCAATTCTTGACTTGTCATTACCAAGGTGAACTACTTCAACTTTGTCTGAACCTAAAAGGTTAATGATGTCGTGTTCTGCACTTACGCAAACAGGACAACCTGCGTGATAGAAAATTGATTTACTCATTTTTATTAATTTAATTTGTTAAGACATTATTGTCGGCACAAATATAGTTAGGATGCCTAACATAAAAAATTTAAAAGTTTTCAACACCTTGCTCATTGTCAAAATTTACAGTCTTTTTTATTTAGAATGTCGGCCTGTTACACTTGCAGGTAACGGCTCACAGCTTGCCGTTCGTGCAGGAGGACGGGACGAAGTCCTGTCTCCCGACACGAACGCAAAAGCGAAGATACAAAACTGTCCCCAAGCACTGAAACCCGCATGACGGCAAGGTGTTGTTATAGCCAGTGGTTTCTTGTCTTGCTTTATTGTCTGCACATTAATAGTCGCTATATTTTTTGTAATATTTTTTATAACCTACTAATCGAGCAACACCACCTAAAACCAAACTCATAATTTTCTGAGCAGGAATAGGTGGTCCAGCAATATAAATGTCGTATTCGTTGCTCATAGCCATTACTTGAAGAAACTTCGGAGAGCCGTCAGCTTTTGTTTTGTCGTCATTGGCAAGTCCGAAAAACTGTTCAAAAAATATTTCTGTTTTAAGTGCCGGTTCAAATTTCACTTTCATTTTTGCTGTCGTGTCAGGTGAATCGTTCCACCATTGGTGTGGCTGTCCTTTAGGAACAATTATTTTGTCAGAAGCTTTTAAATACTTGGTTTCTCCATTTAATTCAAGTCGTAGAGAACCCGACACTATTTCAAAATGCTCGTTTTGCGAAGGGTGAATGTGTCTTACAGGGACATAACCTTTGGGGGCTACATCAAAATCGAATAAAATATGTTTGCCATTGGTGTCGGCACTTGTTTCAATCCAAGTGATTTTTTCATCAGTAATTTTGTTTGAAATTGTTTTTCCTTTTTTCATTTTGCTTAGTCATTTTTTAATTTAAATATGCGAACTAAATTTACATTGAGTTTCGTATATCCACATAAATTCTGCTGTATATACGAACCATTTCAAAAATATCTGCGACATTTACAATCCAAGTTTATCGTGTTTGTATGCTTTCTCTTGTAAAAAGAACAGGCAAAACTTACAAAATATTATTATCTCTTATTCGTTCCTTTTTTCCTCAATCCGATAGGAATGTGTAATTTTCACACTTGCGGAAAGCATTGCAGTAATGGAGCAATACTTCGTCGTGGAAAGTTCCATTGCGCGTTCAACATCTTCGGCGCGAATATGTTCTCCGTAGAAAACATATTCAAGATGAATATCCGTGAACACTTGCGGATGTTCTTCGCGTACGTTTCCCGTTAAATAAATTTCAAATCCATCGAGTTGAATTTTTTTCTTTTTTAAAATCGGAAGAACGTCGTTGGAAGTGCATCCTCCAAGCGCTATCAGTAATAATTCTTTCGGAGACGAACCCGCGCTGCTTCCGCCAAACGTCGGCGAACCATCCATGATTACCCAATGATTGGAATCGGATTTGGCGACGAGCGTTACTCCTTGCAGTTGTTTCAGGAATGCTGTTTTGGTTTGCATAGTTTTTGAACATTGAAAATGAACATGAATTTCTTCACTAAAAAATACAGAGTTTCTTCAATAAGATGCGCAATGTTGAAAAAAGATGCACCGTATTTTTTTTCGTATGAATCTTTTTTTCGTTTGTTGCATCATATATTTCGGAAGAAAAATTTTATTACCAAATCAATAGACCTTATGCCGATATTCGATTATCATTGCAACGATTGCGAAACGACGTACGAAATTTTTCACACCGTTCGCGAAGTGAAAGAAGATGTCGTTTGTCCTTCGTGCAATTCAACGCACTTCAAAAAACTGTTTTCCGCGCCAAATGTGAGCGTAGGACATTCTGCGCAAAAATTTTCCGCTCCCGTGTGCGATTCCGGCGGTTGCTGCGGAGGCGGAATGTGCAACATCAACTAACGTAAATGCATGAACAATATTATTCCTCTTTTACTTCTGGGCATTCTCCTTTTTTATTTTTTCAAAAAATTTCTCATTACTCGTAACGTGAAAAACTATACTGTATCCGAAGTTGCATCGCTTCTCAAATCCGGAGATGTTGTTCTTCTGGATGTTCGCACGAAAGAAGAACGACAGCAACATTCTATACAACATTCGCTGCACATTCCTCTTCACGAATTGGAACGGAAAGCAACCGAACTCGAAAAATATAAAGCGAAAGAAATTATTTGTTACTGCCGAAGCGGGAACAGAAGTTTAATCGCCGCCGCCAAACTTCATCAGCGCGGTTTTCAATCGGCGAATATGAAAGGAGGAATTTCTGAATGGAATTTTTATACTAAAAATACTGTGTAACACACAAAACGACGAGCAAAAAAATGCAATACGGATTTTCAAAAACTGTTGAGCACTCTTTTCAAACGGCAAAAGAAAAAGTAACGGAAGCATTACAGAACGAAGGTTTCGGAATTCTCACAACGATTGACGTCAAAGATACATTGAAGCAAAAACTCAATGTGGATTTTCAAAATTACGTTATTCTTGGTGCGTGCAACCCTCTGTTTGCTCATCGCGCGTTGCAAACAGAAGAAGAAATCGGTTTGCTGCTTCCGTGCAATATTCTTGTGTACGAAAAAGAAGGAAAAACAATAGTCGCGCTTTTTGACCCTTCGGTGATAAAAGCCATTTCCGAGAAGAAAGAACTTCATTCGCTGGCGGATGAAGTTCAGCAAAAATTGTTGCGCGTATTTGCGGCGTTGAAATAACCACGTGATTCGTTCTTCAAAACGATTAGTGTTTCCGGTAATCGTTCAGTTGTTCCTGTAAAAATAATCGTGCGCGGCGCAAACGGGATTTTGTTGCAGGAACCGTTATCTTCATAATCTTTGCAGTTTCTTCCGCGCTTTGTCCTTCCAAATCCCGCAAGATAAACACGAGCCGATATTCAATCGGAAGTTGGAGAATTGCTTCATCAAGTTTTTTCTGCAATTCTTTTTTCATCAATATTTCCGAAGGCGTTTGTTCCTGTAAAAAAATTTCCTGGAGAGAAAAAGAAATCGGTTCTTCTCCATCCAAAAAATTTTCTTCCAATGAAATTGCAGCGCTTGTCGTTTTTTCCGCGCGATGTTTCATAAGGCAATTATTCGTTACAATGCTGTATAACCACGAAGAAAATTTCGACGTTCCCTTAAACTGATGTAACTTGCGATACACATTGATGAACGTATCTTGCAGTGTTTCTTCTGCTTTTTCTTTGTTGCGGCAAACTTTCAACGCAAAACTGAATACCATTTCATTGTAGCGGCGATAAAGTTCCGTGAATGCTTTTTCGTCTCCGTGTTGTGCTTTCCGGAGAAGTTCAAGTTCTGTTTCGGAAATATTGTTCTGTGCGGTTTTCACTTTCATGGCAAAATATACCAACTTCGCCGACGTCTTTTCATTCGCATACATGTTCCGAAACGTTAGAAAGCGTTGATATTATTCGGAAGGTAATTCTGCAAGTGTTCTCCACGCATCATCGCGCGAAAATGATTGCAGCGAAGTTGTTCGTTCATTGAGAAATTCCCACAAATGTCGTAATGCTTTTTTGTAAATGTCGTTTCCCAATCTTAAACCTTTCAGTAAATGGCACGACAATGGAGAATTAATTGTTTGTGCAGGATTGGTGAACATTTCCCGAAACGTCAACGTCGTTCCTTTGTTCAGATAAATGAGCGACCGTGTTTCGAAACGTTGCGCCGCGCGTTGTAACTGAAATTGAAAATCGTGTTCGCTTTTGGAAACGGTAATTTCGCTTTTCGTTTTCAAATGTTTCGGAACCGGTTCATTTAAAAACACTCCTTCAATCGGCCATTGCAAGAAACCTGAAGGAACGGCAAAGCATTGAAATCGTGGACTGAAATCAATGATTCCTTTTTGTGGAATATAAACGTAGGAATGGGGATTAACCTCCAAACATAATGACGGAATTTGCTTGCTTCCTCCTTGAATAAATGCGCATTTTCCCATCTGAATTACGCAGGAATATCCAATGTGTTCCACTAATCCGGCAATAATTACCGAATGGTCGCGGCAATTCCATCCTTCGTCGCGAACTTCGTTTTTTACGAATGGTTCATTCCAAAGCAAATGATGGAGTTCGTCTAAAAAATTTTTTTTCGATAAGTGTTCTAACGTTATTTGCGAAAGCATAACCCACCTTTTTGGTAATGAGAAATAATAAAATGCTGCCGGTTAAAAAAGCAATTCTCGTTCCAAATATATTTGGTATAAGTACTAGCATTGCACACAAAAAAAGCGTGAAAAAAAAATTCGACTTCTCACAAATGAAAGTGTTAAGAAAAATTATTTTCACAAATGAAAGATTTCGGTTTTCAGTACGAAATGTTTTTCTGAAATACTTCATAATTATTTCATAATCATCATTGGCACACAAATTGTTTAAGTGAAGAGCATCAAAGTTATTTATGCGTATTCAAAAAAACGTATTACACAACACGAAGACAACTCTATAAATTTTCTTCATTCATTTTTTCATCTCCGTAATCGTTACAGTAAAGCAGAATCATTTATATTTACCAATATTTTTTCAACTTAACCAACAATATTTACCACAATAAACAGGATAATTTCAAATGTCATTAGATTATGTCAACAGCATTATGGCTGATGTGAAAGCAAAAAATCCCATCGAAAAGGAATTTCATCAAGCCGTACACGAAGTCGTAGAATCGCTCAGTGTTGTATTCGAGCGTCATCCCGAATACCGCAGTTCGAAAATTCTTGAACGCATTATCGAGCCGGAACGCGTCATTATGTTCCGTGTTCCGTGGATGGATGACCAAGGTAACGTACAGGTTAACCGAGGTTTTCGTATCGAAATGAACAGCGCAATCGGTCCCTACAAAGGCGGCTTGCGTTTTCATCCATCAGTAAATTTAGGAATTCTAAAGTTTTTGGCGTTCGAACAAGTATTCAAAAACAGTTTAACAACGCTCCCGATGGGCGGAGGAAAAGGCGGTTCCGATTTTGACCCGAAAGGAAAAAGCGATAACGAAGTAATGCGTTTCTGCCAAAGTTTTATGAACGAATTGTTCCGACATATTGGTCCCAATACTGACGTTCCCGCGGGCGATATTGGTGTTGGCGGAAGAGAAATCGGATTTATGTTCGGTCAGTACAAAAAACTCCGCAACGAATTTACCGGCGTACTTACCGGAAAAGGTTTGCATTGGGGCGGCTCGCTGATTCGTCCCGAGGCAACCGGATACGGCGCCGTGTATTTCGCCTCAGAAATGCTTGGAACAAAAGGACAAGCGCTTGAAGGAAAAAAATGTTTGGTATCCGGAAGTGGAAATGTGGCGCAATACACGATTGAGAAAATAAATCATCTCGGTGGAAAAGCCGTAACGCTTTCCGATTCCAACGGATATATTTATGATGACGAAGGAATCCATGCGGAAAAACTTGCGTTCGTCATGTATTTAAAAAACGTCAAACGCGGAAGAATTCAGGAATATACTGCGAAATATAAAAACGCAGTGTTCACTCCGATGGATTCAAAACTTGATTACAATCCGCTTTGGAATCACAAAGCGGATTGCGCATTTCCTTCTGCAACACAGAACGAAATCAACGGAAAAGACGCAGCAAATTTAGTGAAGAACGGAATTTATGTTGTCGCCGAAGGTGCAAATATGCCAACTACTCCCGATGGAATAAAAGTATTTTTGGATTCAAAAATTCTTTATGGACCGGGAAAAGCGGCAAATGCTGGAGGCGTTGCAACATCGGGATTGGAGATGGCGCAAAATAGTATGCGGTATTCGTGGACGCGCGAAGAAGTAGATAATCGTCTCCATCTCATTATGAAGAGTATTCACAAAACTTGCGTGGAGGTTGCGGAGCGATTCGGAACTCCGGGCAATTATGTGAATGGAGCAAACATCGGCGGCTTCCTCAAAGTTGCTGATGCGATGCTTGATCAAGGACTGGTATAACCTTTCTTTTGTTGTGAATAAAAAGAGACGGAGTGTAGCATTGCTGCACTCCGTTTTTTTCATAGAGAATTCAAGCGTTATTTAATTAGTGTTGTGCAAACGAGTTTATGACTTTGTGTTTTTTTGTTTCGGATATTCACGGCAATGTTGAGCGATACGATAAGTTATTCACGGAAATAGAAAGAGAAAAACCGACGATTGTATTCATGGGGGGAGATTTACTATCCTTTGAGTTCTCAGCAAACGTACTTCTACAAAAATTCCATTCTGCAAAGGAACAACTACAACAATCATATCCCAATGTTTTTTTAATTATGGGAAATGATGACCCAAAGTCTGAGGAAGATAAATTTATTTACGGAGAATCGCTAGGGCTTTGGCATTATATGAACAGAAGAAAACACTCTATCAACAACTACCAAATTTTTGGCTACTCATATGTTCCGCCGACACCGTTTTTACTCAAAGATTGGGAACGGTTTGATGTTTCCCGATTTATTGATGTAGGATGCGTTTCTCCTTTGGAAGGATATAGAACAGTTGAAGAGCCTGAATCTGAACTCCGAAGAACAACAATTCAGGAAGACATCAATGTATTAATTAATAACGACGATATTTCACATTCAGTTTTTTTATTTCATTCACCACCGTATCAAACGAATCTTGACAGAGCAAATCTCGATGGAAAGTTTGTTGATTACGCGCCAATGGATGTACATATCGGCAGCATTGCAATAAAAAGATTTATTGAAACTAAACAGCCCTATATAACATTACACGGACATGTACACGAATCTTCAACTCTCACAGGAAAATGGAGTGAGAAGGTCGGAAACACGTATTCATTTTCTGCGGCGTATGATAAACCTGATCTAGCAATTATAAAATTTTATTTAGAACAGCCTTCGACAGCACATAGAAGTATTATATGATAACACCCTATTTTTAAAAATTATTATTACTATGACAAAAACATACAATGCGTTTTTTATGGCGCAAGAACAATTCGACAATGTTGCGACAATGTTAAACTTAGATTCAGCAACAAGAGATTTACTGCGATATCCGTTGCGAGAATATCATCTCACTATTCCCGTGAAGATGGATGACGGAAGTGCGCGAATCTTTCGAGGATTTCGTGTACAACACAACGATGCCCGCGGACCGGGTAAAGGAGGAATTCGCTTCCATCCTCAGGAAACCGTAGATACGGTGAGAGCATTATCAATGTGGATGACGTGGAAATGTTCCGTGGTTGATATTCCACTGGGAGGAAGCAAAGGAGGAGTAATTTGCGACCCGCATAATTTGAGTTTACGTGAACAGGAACAAATCTGTCGCGGATGGATTAGACAAATTGCTCAAGACATTGGTCCTTTGCGCGATGTGCCTGCTCCGGATGTGATGACAAGTGCACAACATATGCTTTGGATGCTTGATGAATACGAAACAATTTTCGGCGCTAAATACCCTGGTTTTATTACTGGAAAACCAGTGGGAATGGGAGGTTCCCTAGGACGTACGGAAGCAACAGGTTTTGGTGTTGTTTTTACCTTAAGAGAGGCACTGAAAAATTTAAAACTTAAACCTGAAAACACGACTGCTAGTGTTCAGGGATTTGGTAATGTTGCACAGTATGCAATTAAATTATACACGCAATTAGGTGGTAAAGTTCTTTGCGTTTCCTGTTGGAATAATACTGAGCAAACTTCTTATTCGTTTAGAAAAAAAGATGGTATTCAACTGGATGAGCTTTTATCTATCGCGAATAAATTTGGCGAGATAGATATTAATAAAGCAAAAGATTTAGGATACGAAGTTCTTTCCGGCGAACAGTGGATTTCTCAAAACGTTGATATTTTAATTCCATGCGCACTTGAAAATCAAATTACCAAAGATAATGTTTTATCCATCACCAATTCTGTAAAAGTTATTGCTGAAGGTGCAAACGGACCAACAACACCAGAAGCCGATAAAATAATTCATCAAAGAGGAATTTTTCTTCTTCCAGATTTTCTTGCTAATGCTGGTGGAGTAACATGCAGTTATTTTGAACAAGTTCAATCAAATATGAATTACTATTGGGAAAAAGATGAAGTCTTAGGAAAATTAGATGTGAAAATGACTTCTGCTTTTATCGAAGTGTATGAATTAGCAAGAAAAAAGAATGTATATATGCGAGATGCCGCCTATGTAATTGCCATAAACAGAGTTGCACAGGCTTGTAAAGAACGAGGTTGGGTTTAGTCAATTGTTGCAAAGAAAAAATACTAAACCTTTCGTGTCGTTTCGATTGCTTAAAATATCTCATTGAATTCTATTTTTGATGTTAGAAAAAGCTAAAGAATATAGTAGAACTGCTTTCAATCAAAGGTTCACATATATTGGAACAGGGAAACCGGGAGGAAAAGCATCCAGTCTTGCTTTCATCAAGGATGAAATTGATGTAAACTTCACGAACAATATGTTCGGAGATATCATTGTTGATATTCCGCAATCAACGGTGATTCTTACTGATGTCTTTGATGAGTTTCTCAGAGTAAATAATCTTTACAATATTGCGTTTTCAGAACGTTCCGATGAACACATCGCACACAAATTTCTCAAAGCGGAACTTCCTACGCAAATTGTCGGCGACCTGATGAGCCTTATTACAAAAACACACGAGCCGCTTGCAATTCGCTCATCGAGTTTGCTGGAAGATGCTTTGGATGAACCATTTGCCGGGGTGTATGAAACAAAAATGATTCCGAACAACCAATTTGATAAAGAAACACGCTTTAGAAAACTGACAGAGGCAATCAAATTTGTATATGCCTCTACGTTCTTCAAAGGAGCGAAAGATTATTGCACGGCTATTCATAAAGATATTGCATCCGAAAAAATGGCTGTACTCATTCAGGAAGTTGTCGGGTACAGATTTGGTGAAAGATATTATCCAACGGTTTCCGGCGTGGCTCGTTCATATAATTTTTATTGCGTTGGGAATGCAAAACCGGAAGACGGCGTAATAAATTTAGCATTAGGTCTTGGCAAAACCATTGTTGATGGAGGCAAAGTCTGGAACTACTCACCGAAATTTCCCAAGTCGCCGCCGCCGTACAATTCCATTGAAGAACTTCTCAAACTTTCACAAACTGATTTTTGGGCAGTCAATATGGGCAAACCGCCTGAATACAATCCGGTACAGGAAACTGAATATCTTGTTCAATGTTCATTACAGGATGCGGAAAAAGATGAAACACTTTCTTCCGTTTGTTCAACATACGATTCTTCTTCAGACAGATTAACTATGGGCGCAAAAGCCACGGGTCCGAAAGTCGTTAACTTTTCTCCTATTCTTGTCGGGAAAAACATTCCACTCAACGACCTTCTGCAAAAATTACTTGCCAAATCTGAAAAACATTTTGAAGCAAAAGTTGAAATTGAATTCGCAGTTGCTCTTGATTTATTTAATAAAAGACCAACGAAATTCGGTTTTCTACAAGTTCGACCATTAGCGGTTTCGACTCAATTCGTAAACATCAGTGAAAATATGCTTCTGTCGAATGATGCAATTATCGTTTCGGATAATGTGATGGGGAACGGAACGATAAACGAAATTCAAGAAATCGTATTCGTTCATCCACAAAAGTTCAAGGCGAATGCTACCCGTGTAATAGCTAAAGAAGTAGAAATGTTGAACAATAAATTTTTAGAGGAAAGAAAACCATACGTTCTTATTGGATTTGGTAGATGGGGAAGTTCCGACGATTGGTTAGGAATTCCTGTAAACTGGAGCCAAATATCCGCAGCGAAAGTTATTGTTGAATCCACGCTTCCAGAAATGAATCCAGATTTAAGTCAAGGTTCTCATTTCTTTCATAACATAACCAATTTGGGAATACTGTATTTTTCTGTTCGTAGTAGTTCCGCACAAAAAATTAATTGGGAGTGGTTGTTACGCCAACCTGTTATAGAAGAAACACAATTCCTCAATCACATTCATCTGAATACAAATTTAAGAATTATGGCAGATGGAAGGAGTAGAACGGGGGTAATATTCCAATGATAAAAGAAACGCAGAATTTAGAAGAAGTAATCTATAACTTAAATGAGCGTGCAAAGGAGTTAAATTGCCTTTACAAAGTTGAAGAGTTATTAAAAGATTTCACTTCGCCGCTGGAGGACGTTTTCAATGCTTTATTGACGGTTATTCCAACGGGGTGGCAATTTGTTGAACTCTGCAAAGCGAAAATCACGTATAACGGAAAAATATATTTGGTTCGAGAATTTCCTGAAACCGAATGGCAGCAGAGCGCAAAAATTATCGTTGATAAAAAAGTCGTCGGAAGCGTTCAGGTTTTTTACACGAATGCCGTATGTTCTATTGGGAAAAAAACATTTCTTTTAGAAGAAGAAAAATTACTTGGTACAATTGCTGACAGGTTAAGTAACTATATTTTTCACAAGAATCTTCAGCAAACACTTGGTGCCTGGGAAACAGCACGAAGTGAGAAAAACGATTCCGGGAAAAAAGAATGGCAAATCATTATTGATCTATTGAAAAAAACTAATGTCAATCTTTTTCTTCGCATCTCACGGAAACTCCTCAATCATCTTGCGTGGATTGGAATCAGCGAAGCAAGGAATTTGCTGCAAATGTTTGGGGTCCAAAAAAACATTTCCGATTTAGAATCTATTTACGACACGAACAAACCATCGCTGAAAAAAGATTATGACTCTATTCTTCAACTCAGCGATTCGGTGTTTACTATTGCTGAACGGAACATAACGAACGATGAGTTATTTACGTTAATACAAAAGTGGATAAAAGAAGAACGTTTAACGTTTTTAATTCGTACTCTTGAAAATGTTGATACATCTCTTGGCGACATCTTTGATGCTTTAACGCGCTACCATCACTTGGTTCACGAAAAAATTGAACTATCACCATTCTTAAAAAACAATATCATTGTTCAGTTGATTCACCGGTTATTTACGGAACAATTGGAGTTTATCAACATCGCAAAGCAATATGTTGAGATAGATGATTTTTTTGAGATTTTACAGCACACCGTCTTTCCTGAAAACAGTCACGGAAAATTGGGTGGTAAAAGTGCTGGTTTATTTCTTGCACAAAAAATTTTGCAGCGATTAAGCCAGAAAGAACAGTTGCTTAAGGATATCAAAGTTCCCCGTACGTGGTATATTTCTTCTGACGCTATTCAACATTTTCTGTATTACAATAATCTTGAAGAAATCATAGAACAAAAATATAAAGATATTGAACAGATACGACAGGAGTATCCAAATATCGTGCAGATTTTTAAAAACTCCCGCTTTCCTTCGGATATAGTAAAAGGGTTGTCTCTCATTTTGGATGATTTTGAAAACAAACCGATTATTGTTCGGAGTTCAAGTCTTTTAGAAGACCGATTCGGATTTGCTTTTGCGGGAAAGTATAAAAGTTTATTCTTGGCAAATCACGGTTCAAAGGGAGAACGACTAAATGCTTTAATGGATGCAATTGCCGAAGTTTATGCATCTGTCTTTGGTCCTGACCCGATTTTATACAGAAAAGAAAAAGGGTTGATTGACTTTCATGAAGAGATGGCGGTGATGGTACAAGAAGTCGTAGGAACCAATGTTGCCAATTATTTTTTACCTTCTTTTGCCGGAGTTGCTTTCAGTAATAATGAGTTTCGATGGTCGTCGCGCATTAAACGCGAAGATGGTTTGTTACGTATCGTTGCAGGCTTGGGAACTCGAGCAGTTGACAGGTTGAGTGATGATTATCCCGTTTTACTTTCCCCCGGACAACCAAACATCCGAGTAAATGTTTCTCCCGAAGAAATGGTGAAATATTCCCCTCGTAAAATAGATGTGATCAACCTTGAAAAAAACACATTCGAAACTATTCAAACAGAAAAACTTTTTAAAATGTTTGGTAATGAATACCCTGCCGCAGAACATATCGTTTCAGTATACAGCGATGAACACGTTACAGCAAAATCACGATTCCATCTTGATTTTGAAAATGATGAAATTGTCATAACCTTTAGCAGTCTGTTCGCAAATACTCCATTCGTTAAGCAAACAAAATTGATTATGGATTCTCTCAAAGAAAATATGGGAATTCCGGTGGATGTGGAATTTGCTTCGACGGGAAAAGATTTTTACTTGCTACAATGTCGACCGCAGAGCTTTTCAAAAGATAATTCACCTTCTCCGATTCCAAAAGATATTCCTCAGAAGGAAATTTTGTTCTCTGCAAAAAAATTTATTTCCAATGGGAAAGTTCCTGAAATTACGCACATCGTTTATGTTGACCCGGATGGATATCAATTGCTCGATACGCTTGCTGACTTAAAATTCATTGGAAGAGTGGTTGGAAAATTGAACGTACTTTTACCAAAGCGGCAATTTATATTAATGGGGCCGGGAAGATGGGGAAGCAGAGGAGATATTAAACTTGGCGTGAATGTTACGTATTCCGATATCAGTAACACGGCGATGTTAATTGAAATAGCAAAATCAGAAGGGAATTACGTTCCAGAATTATCCTTTGGAACACATTTCTTTCAGGATCTAGTTGAATCATCTATTCGATACTTACCGTTATATCCCGATGAGCCAGGCGTGATTTATAATGAAGCCAAGTTGAAGAGTTCGAAAAATTTACTTTCACAACTGTTTCCGGAATTCTCACCTTATCAAAGTGTTGTAAAAGTAATTGATATTAAAAAAGAATGTGAGGGAAAGATTCTGAAAATTCTTATGAATGCGGAACTTGAAGAAGCCGTTGCATTTTTCGATTTTCCAAGTTTATCAAGTGGAGAGTTTAAAAGTACGAGTGCTGAGGTTTCGGTGATTTCTGAATATCATTGGCGCTGGAGAATAGCAATGGCGGAAAATATTGCTAAACATTTGAATTTTGAGTTGTATGGAGTTAAGGGAATATACATTTACGGAAGCGCAAAAAATGCAACTGCAGGTCCGGCGAGTGACATTGATTTGTTGGTACATTTTACAGGAACAGAAGAGCAAAAAGAAAAACTTATACTTTGGTTACAGGCGTGGAGTGTTTGTCTTTCCGAAATCAATTACGTGAGAACCGGTTACCACACAGAAGGACTATTGGACATTCATTTTGTCAGCGATGAAGATATTGAAAACAAAACGAGTTTTGCAATCAAAATAGGCGCAATAACTGATGCGGCACGCCCGTTGAAAGTAGGATAATTATTTTGAATTTTGATGAATAAATTAAAAGAAATGTAGTGTTAGTTCACTTCTTTTTTTTATAACTTTCTCCCACAATGAAAACCTCTTCCGAAAACTCTTCCTTCGATATTAAAACAAACATCGCCGAACACGGATACAGTACGCGTTTGCACGGATTTCAAAATCTGATGCGGTATCGTATTCGCGATGTTTTGCTTGTATCGAGTTTGTACGATTTGTATTTATTTGAAGAAGACGGACGATTGTATGAACTGGTCTTCGATGAGTATCTCGGTTTGCATAAAAGTCAATCGCCGGAACTCACGCGCGTTTCGAGTGAAGAAGAAGCGTTGCGATTATTGAACGAAGAAAAGCGATTCGATATGATTCTTTGCACATTGCACATAGAAGGTATGCACGTATTGAAATTTGCAAAGTTACTCCGCGAAAATAACCCGAACATTCCGCTTGTGCTGCTTGCGTACGATAATCGTGAGTTGAAAGATTTGGTTACTCATCACGATACTTCCGCGTTCGATAGGATTTTTATCTGACAAGGAGATTTTCGTCTCATCGTCGGCATCATCAAACACATTGAAGACAAAATCAACGTGGAACACGATACGAATGCAATCGGTGTGCAATCCATTATTTTGATTGAAGATAATATTCAATACTACTCGTCATTTCTTCCGATTATTTATTCGGAAATTTTGAATCAGTCACTGCGTTTGATTTCGGAAGGAGTGAATCTTTCGCACAAATATTTAGTTACCCCTTAAAAAGTCACGACAGCAAAGCAAAGAAAGGCTCAGGAACGAAAATCCGCGAGATTGAGTTACCGAGGAAACGAATATTATTCATCAAAACCTTGCAGAAACCATGCTCGTAA
>Ga0233425_10000857_pt1 | contig 73783 bp, 61 predicted proteins | sample Watercolumn_Towu_2_FD_181712 | JGI IMG/M metagenome (GOLD analysis project Ga0233425, IMG submission 181712) | Freshwater microbial communities from Lake Towuti, South Sulawesi, Indonesia - Watercolumn_Towuti2014_140_MG | ecosystem: Environmental > Aquatic > Freshwater > Lake | place... | reverse complement strand
GCGGGTGAAGGCATCGAGTCCAATCATCGGCGTCTCCCATCAAAGAAGATCGCCCGATTCTATCAACCCGCCCAACTGCCGCGCAGCGGCCACGCCTTCCGAGCGCAGTCTCGGAAGGCGGCAAGGTTCTTCGATCGCAATTCGCCGAGGTGCCTTATGAAAAGAATCATTCAGACGATCGCGGGGGCACTCGTTTTCACAGGGCTAGCGCCTGCGTGTGAGAACAGTGTCGAGCTGCCGAGACATGAACGCGAGTTCCGCTCGCAGTATCGCGGTTCCTCGGTTGCTCCCGAAGCCTCGCCGTCCGCGCCGGAATCCGGCCCAAGCGCCTGGTTGCTGTTTGGCGCCGGCGGTGCAATGCTGGCAAGCGCCGTCGGGATGACGCTGTTGAGATTCCGCACTGAAAAGTGACGCTTGCTCAAATCCATCCTTCGCCTGATGGCCATTGCAATATGTGCCGGCTTCGCCTTCGGCGCCGTGTGGCTCATTCACAACGTACGAAACACCTTTACCTACTATTCACCGAATAGCCGACCTGCCCATCTGGCTGAAAAAACATTTCTTCCGCATCATGTGCCGCCGCGGCCCGGGGGCGCATCGTTTCGGTTTGCCATGGCCCATGATGTGGTGCACGAACGCTATCCAAGGCACGGTATCGCCTATCACCGAGAGCGGGAACGATTGTCACGCGAAAAACTGGCAAAGCTAGCGCCGAACGTACCGTATGCCTGGGCCCAAACCGACGACATCGCAATCGCATTGGCGAACCAAGGGCGCATGCCCGAAGCGATCGCGATGTTGCGTGAAAAACTGGCTCGACAAGGGGCGGATCGCCTCCCGGAACGCGAGAAATATTCGTCGTACGCCAACTTGGGAACGATTCTCACTCGGGCGCATCAAGCGGCCGCGATGAAAGGCGACGCTGCGGCACGGGAGCGATTCCGCGAAGGGACCGATTTGATTCGCAAAGCCATCAAGGCTAACCCCGATGCCCACTTCGGCCGCGAGAAGTGGCAGGCCGCCTATGTCGAGTTTATCGCAGTGTGTTTTGACCAACCGAAACTCGCACAGAAGTACGACTTTCTGGGCAATCGCCTTGATCTTTTCGTCGAACATATCCTGAACCGGGAAGTGAGCCCCGAGCAGTACGGCCGGACGACAAATCTCGAGTTCAGCCGCGGTCACGCAAAGTACCGAGTTGCAATGTTTTTTGACGATCCAACATCGCACGACGACCCGTCGCAATGGGAAGCGGTCAGCAAGATCCGTGAGTTCATCACCAAGGTCGGTGCCGAGGGTGAATGGCAGAAGTTACCGATCGCTTCACACAAGAATCAAGTCGCATTCGACGAACCGATGCTCGGCATCATCGGCATGTGGCGTCAAGGCGAAGGCGCAAATCCGCACTTTGCGCTTGCAATTGCCGAGACGATGCTGCGCGTCGGCCAGCGCTACATTGCCTGGGCCGCATATGAAAGAACGAGTTTGCTTGTTGACGAATTCGCGGCCGATGCAGCAACGCGCACATTTCTGAAAGAACACTGTAAATGGCGCCAATCAGAAATCGAAGGGACCATGCGTTATCGCTCGCCAAATGAACAAACGCGAACGCCATGGCAGCAGGTCAGCCCGCCGCCGGACGCTCAAGTTGTGGACGATCTGCGCAAATCGTTCGAACACGAACTGGAATATGGGAAGACATTTCAGCGCGCCTATCAGGAGTACGAAGCGAAGAAAATCGCAGCCGGTGCGTCGATCGACGATGACACGTTCTACGACGAATTCATGACCGGGCGGGAGCCGATTGCGTCTCCCATCGGTCCTGAGGAGTGGTTCGCGTGGGTGCCGCGAGAAAAATTCACTGACTACGGCAACAAACGTGGCGGAGCATGGGGCTTGCTCTCATCGGGCATCGTGGCATTTCTTGTCGCACTTTTCTTCCGTTGGCGTGATTCCTGGGACCGGCGGCGCGGATGAGATGCTTCTTTTGAGTAAGTCCTTTGACTGCCTTCGTGCTCGCCACTACGTCCTTCTCGCGTTACAATGACATACGACTCGCGAGGGCTTGCAATGGCCGAAGTGACGCGGGAGCAATTACACGCGTATCTCGACGACAGCCTGCCGGACGGCGATATCGCCAAGATCGAGCAGGCCCTGCGCGCGTCGGAACCGTTGCGTAACGTGCTGCGGCAGGTGCTGCAGGAGCGTGATCGCGGCGAACACAGCCTCGGCGCCATTTGGCGGCGCGAGCGTCTCAGTTGCCCAACGCGAGAACAACTCGGAAGTTACTTGCTCGAAACGCTTGATACTGATTTTCACGACTATCTGACGTTTCATCTACAAACAATCGGCTGTCCGTTCTGCAAAGCGAATCTGGCCGACCTGAAAGCGCTGCAGGAAGAGTCGGCGTCCAAGACGCAACAACGGCGGCGCAGAATCTTTCAATCTAGCGCCGGCCTTTTGTCCAGCAAACCGCGTAACAAATAGCATGCTCGTTCAAGCAATTTGGCTTTAGATTTCGTCTTAGTACTTGGAAGACTCTGCACATACCACCTGCGAAGCGAGGAAAATGCCATGCGACTCAAGAAGTTGATTTGGGCGGCGCCGATCCTCGGCATCGTTGCCGTCAGCGCGTTCTTTTTCAGTAAGCCTGCAGTGACCGCGCCGCCGCCGAACGAAACTGCCAACGGCGCCGCCAGTTCGCTGCCCATTCGAAACGTTGTGCTTTTCTCATCCGGTGTCGGCTACTTCCAGCGCAAGGGAGAAGTGGACGGCAACGTTCGCGTCGATTTGACGTTTCAAGTTCGCGACATCAATGACCTCATCAAGTCGATGGTGGTGCAGGATGAGAAGGGGCTCGTTTCCGCCGTCAGTTATGACTCGCTCGATCCGGTCGAACGGACGCTGAAGAGTTATGCCGTCAACCTGACGAACAACCCGACGTTCGGCGCCATTCTGACGCAGATGCGCGGCGAACGGGTCGAGGTCGTGCTGCAACAGACGGCGGTGAATCAGCCCGGCACGGTGCAGGGCGCGATCATGGGCATCGAGAAGCAGCGACAAGCGACGAAGGACGGAGCCGTCGACACAGAGGTCGTCAACCTCTGGTGTGCCGAGGGCGTACGGGCCGTCAGGCTCGCTGAGGTTCAGCGCCTTCGGTTTCTGAATCCGACGATCGAAAACGAGTTTCGGCGGGCGCTCGACACGTTGTCGCTGTCGCACGATGCACAGAAGAAGGCGGTCAGCCTGAATTTCACCGGCGACGGCAAACGCGAGGTGCGTGTCGGCTACGTAATCGAAAACCCGATTTGGAAGACGAGCTACCGGCTCGTGCTGGACAAGGATACGGGCAAACCGTTCCTGCAAGGCTGGGCGATTGTGGACAATCCAACGGATGACGACTGGAACGGCGTCGGCATGGCGCTGATTTCCGGTCGTCCGATTTCCTTTCAGATGGACCTGTATCAACCGCTGTATGTGCCGCGCCCGATGGTCGAGATGGAGTTGTTCCAATCGCTGCGCCCGGTTGCATATGGCGGCGCGATTCCACGTTCCGAATCGCCGAAGTTCGCCGCTTTGGACGAAGGACTTGATCGTTCGGCAGAGCGAGCTGGCTTGCAGGCCAAGACACGATCCGCGCCGGGACGGCCGGCAGATGCCAAGGGCGATGCGAATGGCCTGGGGCTGGAGGATCGCCGTCGCTTTGCCATGGAGATGGAACAAAGTCTGAAAGAGAAGATGAATCTGTCGCAAGGAGTGCAGTCGGCGGCAACCGCATCGCAGCTCGGCGATTTCTTCCAGTACATGATCAATCAGCCGGTGACGCTGCCGCGAACAAAGTCGGCGTTGTTGCCCATTGTGAACAAGGAAGTCGAAGGGAAACGCCTGTCGATTTACAATCCTGCCGTTCACGCGAAGTTCCCGATGTTGGGGCTGATGCTGAAGAACACATCGGGGTTGCACCTGATGCAGGGACCAATCACGGTTTTCGAAGGATCGGTGTACGCCGGCGACGCCCGCATTCAGGACTTGCAGCCGAGCGACGAACGGCTGATCAGCTTCGCTGTCGACTTAGGGACGGAAGTCGAAACCAAGTCGCATCGACCCCCGGAGCGCCTGACCGCAATCCGCATCGAGCGCGGCATGATCATCACGACGAACCGCATCCGTGAGGAGAAGACTTACACGGCAACCAATCGCAGCGGACAGGAACGCACGCTTTGGATCGAACATCCGTATCGTGCGGAATTCGAGCTCGTCAGTAAGCAGGAGGCGGTTGAGCGCACCGCCGAATTCCGCCGGTTCGAAATGAAGCTGCCGCCGGAGCCGAAGAAATCGGTGGCGATGACGATCGTGGAAGAGCGCGACTTGAACTCGGCGATTTCGGTGTCGAACAGCGACGACAACCAGATTCGCTTCTTCGCCAACAACGTTCTTGCGAGCCCGGAACTGAAGCAGTCGCTTGGAAAAGCGATGGAACTGAAGGCCGCTGCTGCCAAGATTCGCCAAGATTTGCAGAACGTGAACGTGGAATTGAACAACATCACGCAGGATCAAGCCCGGTTGCGGCAGAACCTGCGAGAAATGCCTGCAACTGCGGCGGCCTACAAACGCTACTTGGAGAAATTCGACAAGCAGGAAACGCAGATCGAGGATCTGCAGGCGAAGCAGAAAGACCTACAAACGCAAGAACTGAAGGCTCGCCAGGCAGTAGATAGCTTCTTGGCGAATCTGACAGTGAAGTAAGGTGGCGTTGATGTACCGACGCCGGAAGTGATGAGCAGGTTGCTGGCATTTCCGGCGTCGGTGAATTCTGGTTCCACGAACAAGCCGCTTCAAGCATAGTTGCTGTTGACCTTTGGCCTTTCGGGAGCCTATTCCATGTTTCGTCGCGCAATTGCGGTCTTGCTGATTGCGGTCTTCGTGATCGGCTGCGATGATTCGCACCAGCCAACCTTCGGTTACAAACGCGGGGCCATGGAAGTCGGCGAAGCCCCGAATATCGAAAAAGCGCCCGCAGCTAAGAATGGTGATCCAGGAGTTTTCGGCGCTCCGCAGCCGGCCGGCGGCGGAGAAAAGGATTCGGCGCCACAGCGCCGCATTATTTACAACGGCAGCGTCGACGTCGTTGTAGCCGATCTCGATGAAGCGATTCGCTCCATACACAAGTTGGTGGAAGAGGAGCGCGGTTTCATTTCGAAGTCCGACGTACGTGGTTCCGTCGGCGACCATCGCGAAGCGTCGTTCACGTTGCGAGTGCCTTCCGCCAAATTCAGCTCGATTGTTGCTTCGATTGCTGCATTGGGCGAAACCGTCTCGGTGAAGTCGGATTCCCAGGACGTCACCGAAGAGTTCGTCGATCTCGAATCTCGCATCAAGAACAAGCAGACTGAAGAGAAACGCCTCTTGGAGCACTTGCAGAAATCGACAGGCAAACTTGAAGAGATCCTGAAGGTCGAACAGGAGATTACCAGGGTCCGCGGCGAGATCGAACAAATGCAGGGCCGCATCACAAAACTGACGAATCTCACAACTCTGACCACGATTACTGTCATACTTCGTGAACGAAAGGGATATGTTCCGCCGACTACGCCCACCTATACGACATCGTTGGGTCGTACGATCGCGGAGTCCTGGTCGACGCTGATTGGATTTTTCAAGTGGATTGGAATCGTGTTCGCGGCAATCACACCCTGGCTGATCATCATCCTTCCGGCCGCATGCATTCTGTATTGGTTGATTCGCCGACAGGTGCGCCGCGAGCGGGAAATGGCGAAGCGTGAGTCGGTAGCGCTCCTCGTGGAGGAAGTCGTCGATCCGAACCAGACGTGAGATTTGGCCACGGACATCGATCTCACGATTGTTTGTGGCACTCCTATTTTTTTCGATTTCTCCCTTTACAAATCCGGCGCGTTTGTTATCTACGTCACGTTTCCGTTTACAAGCGACTGTCGGGAACTAGGAGGAGTCCGGGTCGGCCGGGCCGCGCTCTTGGCGCGACGTGTACACATTGTTCTCCACGGTCATATTTCCAGCAAACGCCTTTCACGACGTTGACTGGTCGGTCCCATATTCTCGGGGGATGGCCAATGTGCGCGCCCATCTATGCGTTCGCAGCGCTGCTGCTCACGGCGCCGGAGTTTGATCCCGTGCCTTCCTTGAACGAGGCAGGTTGGAAGAACCTGCGGCCCGTGATTCGTGGACTGGCGATCCAATGGGAAATCCTCGATGCGCGAGAGGACCGGTTGCAGAGACCGGAACACTTCACCATCGACATCCAGTCGCTGCGGCGCCGATTCGACGAACTTGCTGACGCGCCGCACTTGCATGATTGCTGCCGATTTCCCACAAGGGCCGTTGTCGGTCAAATGCTGGATTTCAACCGAGCATACAAGCAGCACCTCGAATGCTTGCGACCGCTGTTAAACGACCAGGGCGACACAGTGCGAGCGGCCATTCGCGAGACCAATCAACTGCATCGGATTTGGGAGAAAGTCTACGATGCGAGAAGCGGCATTTACTACGTGTCCGTGCGACGCAATGCGCTAAAGCAATTACGGGAGATGGTGGGCGTGGATGCGTATTACACGGGCCAATTGCCGCCGCATGTGCCTGTCTGGCGATTTCAAGAGATCAAATAGGCCGTATCGGCAACCCGTTGCACTTCGACTAGTGGATTTTTCACTGGTCAGCCGAGCGAAAAGCTGTTAACAAGAGCACATCGAACTTGCCGGTGAACCTGCCTCGTAATTCCAATTTGGGTAGACTCATGCGATTCGCTTGCCGTTTGTTGGTAGTAACGTTGACGGTGACGATCCTTTCTGCAACCAGTGACGCAGCCGAGCCGTCACATCCGATCGTCGCCGGATTCGAGCGATTCTTCGTTGATCCCAAGGTAGATCTCGCAGCCGGGGGCAGATTGCTGCTTGGCGAACTCAATTGCGTCAGTTGCCATCAGGCAGTTGATTCCGCCGCGAATCGAAAGCAGGCGCCAATCCTTGACAATGTCGGCAGCCGTGTTCGTGTCGGTTGGTTACGGCGCTACCTCAGCGATCCAGCGGCTGCAAAGCCGGGCACGACGATGCCGCATCTGCTTGCTGGCATCGCGGACAAAAAAGAAAAAGTCGAGGCGCTGGTTCAATTCCTGGCATCAACCGGTTCCGTTCGGCATGAGCGCCCGGACCTCAAAGCGATGATCGTGGGCCGTGACCATTATCAGAAGCTCGGCTGTGCGGCGTGCCACGGACCGCGCGACGGCAAGACGCTCGCTCCGTATTTCGTGCCACTGGGCGACATTCTGGCCAAATACTCAGTGCCGAGCCTTGCGGCATTCCTGGAAAAACCGCACTCGGTGCGGCCCTCAGGCCGAATGCCGAGCCTCGTCAATGCGAAAGAGGCTCGCGAATTGGCCCAGCATCTGCTGCAGGGTTTGAAGGTGGATCTACCGCCGAAAGGCTCCACGCTTTTCGCGTATTACGAAGGTGCATTCGACAAGTTGCCCGACTTTGCAAAAGCCAGGCCCGAATTGACCGGCACCAGCCCAGCGTTTGACGTCGGCATCGCTCGACGAGGCAGCAACTATGCGATTCGGTTCGAAGGCCATTTTCAAGTCGAGAAGGACGGCAATTACAAGTTTCATCTTGGAAGCGATGACGGCAGCCGCCTATGGGTCGATGACCAACTTGTCGTCGACAACGACGGCATTCATCCGCCGCAGTTCAACCAGGGCCGCGCCTATCTGACGAAGGGCGTTCACAAAGTCGTAGTTGGTTTCTTCCAGGCAGGCGGAGGCGCTGAGTTAACTGTTGAAATCGAAGGCAACGGCATTGCACGCCAAGGCCTCACGTCGCTTGTCGCTTCCACAGCGGCGGGGCTCAAGCAGCCGGTCTCGCCGCCGAAACAGAACAACGACGATTCAATCGACCTGAAGCCGGAGTTGATCGCGCAAGGCAAGCAGTTGTTCGGCAGCCTCGGATGCGCGAGTTGCCACACGCTGACAATGGACAAGAAGCCGCTTGCCTCGACATTGTCCGCGCCGAAACTTGATCAGCTCAAAGGCCAAGGCGGATGTCTCGACGCGGCGACAAAATCAGGCGTGCCCAACTATTCCTTGAGCGCAACACAACGAACTGCACTTGCGAAAGCACTGACCTCACCGGCGAAGAAGACGGCTTCGCCGGCCGACGTTGTGGCACAGACCATGACGACGTTCAACTGCTATGCGTGCCATTCCCGAAACGGCATCGGCGGACCGGAGCAAGAGTGGAATAAAGTTTTCCTCACAACGCAGCCGGAGATGGGCGACGAGGGGCGCGTGCCGCCGCCGTTGGATGGCGTCGGCGCAAAATTGAACGGTGATTACCTGACCCAGTTGCTGGACCGAGGCGCTGACGACCGACCCTATATGCACACGAGAATGCCGGGATTCGGCACGGCCAACGTCGGCCACCTCACGGCGCTGTTTGCGTCGCTGGATAAGTTGCCGGCTGCACCCAAAGTGAATTTCACAGATCCGGCAAGCAAAGTGAAGTCGGCAGGCCGCCATTTGGTCGGCAGCAACGGACTCAGCTGCATCAAGTGCCACACTTTTGCCGGCAACAAAGCCGAGGGCGTGCAAGGCATCGATATGTTGGCGATTCCCAAACGGGTGCGGCAAGACTGGTTTTACGCTTACCTGCTCGATCCGCAAAAAGTTCGGCCCGGCACGCGCATGCCCAGCGCCTGGTACGACGGCAAAAGTCCTCTACCCAAGGTGCTCGACGGCCAGACAGACGCGCAGATCGAAGCCATTTGGTTATACCTGAGCGACTCCAAGCCGGTGCTACCGATCGGACTTAAGAAACAGTCCATCCCGTTGACGCCGATTGGAGAGGCCGTCATCTACCGCAACTTTATCGAAGGAGCGGGGCCGCGAGCCATCGGCGTCGGTTATCCGGAAAAGGCACATCTCGCGTTCGATGCCAACGACTGTCGGCTGGCGATGATCTGGCATGGCGAGTTCATCGATGCCGGTAGACATTGGAATGATCGAGGCGTCGGCTTCGAGCCCCCCCTCGGCGACAATGTCGTGCACTTGCCCGGCGGTTCGGCGTTCGCCGTATTGGACAAACCTGATGCGCCTTGGCCTACTGAGTCGGCGCGTCAATTGGGCGCTCAGTTCCAAGGCTATCGGACAACGACAGACGAGAGACCGACATTCCTCTATGCGTTTCGCGACGTAAGAATCGAGGATTTTCCAAGTCCTGTGGCCATGGAAAAATCCACGGGTCTGCGGCGGACGCTTTCACTATCGGCGGCGAACGCAACCGACGGCTTGCACTACCGCGCCGCCGTCGGCACAAAGATCGTCGCAGGAAGCGACGGCTGGTTCGTTGTCGATGGCCTTTACCGCGTCAAAGTCACTGGCGGCAAATTGCAGGTCCGACAGTCGAACGGGAAAACGGAATTGTTGTTGAGTGTGAAATTCGCCGACGGCAGTGCGAAGATTGTGCATGAGTACTCGTGGTGATCGAGTGATGAGAGTGAGTCAACGGCACGAGAAAGGTCTGCTGACATACCGACAGGAATTACGATATGCGATTCGCATCAGTGTTTCTTAGCGTTGTGATGATGGGGCTCTGCAGCGTCGCCCATGCCCAGTCGAAGAAACCGACAAAGTCCGTGACCGAAAACGACTATTACAAGTTGTCGACGTTCACTCCGCCGGCGGGCGCGGTACTCGAGGGCGGCGCCATCGAGCTATTGCCGAACAATCGGATCGCCGTCGGAACTCGACGCGGCGAAATCTGGCTCATCGACAACGCATACGCGGCCGATCCCGCCGAGGCCAAATTCACTCGCTTTGCACACGGTTTGCATGAAGTACTCGGCCTGGCCTGGAAAGACGGTTGGCTTTATGTCACGCAGCGGCCCGATGTATCGCGACTCAAGGACACTAACGGCGACGGTAAGGCCGACGTATTCGAAGTCGTTTCGACAGGATGGGACGTCAGCGGGGACTACCACGAGTACGCCTTTGGTTCGCCTTTCGACAAGAACGGCGACATGTGGTTTGTGCTTTGCTTGACGGGATCGTTCACGAGCGATGCAAAGTTTCGTGGATGGGGAGGCAAGATCAGCGCCGACGGCAAGTTTGTGCCGACGACCAGCGGAGTGCGTTCTCCCGGCGGCATCGGATTCAACTCCGTCGGCGATGTCTTCTACACCGACAATCAAGGCCCATGGAACGGCGCCTGCGGCCTGAAACACCTGCCTATTGGCGGATTTGTCGGCCATCCAGGCGGTTTCAAGTGGTACAACGACCCTGCCGCAAAACATCTGGGCGGCGCTCCGCTGGAGCCCAAGAGCGGCAGCCGCATCATGATTGAGGCTAAACGAATTCCACAGTTGATACCGACCGCCGTCATCCTGCCGTACGCGAAAATGGGCAAGTCCGCATCCGGAATCGCCTGTGACATCTCCAACGGCAAGTTCGGTCCGTTTGCCAATCAATTGTTCGTCGGCGATCAGTCGGACAGCATCATCATGCGTTGTTTCCTCGAAAAAGTGAACGGCCGCTACCAGGGCGTCTGCTTTCCATTCCGCGAAGGGCTATCGTCCGGCGTTGTGCCTGCTCGCTTCGGCACCGATGGATCGCTGTTTGTGGGCGAGACCGCTCGCGGCTGGGGATCGCGAGGCTCCAAGCAATGGGCAATTGAGCGACTCGTCTGGACCGGCAAAATGCCGTTCGAAGTCGTCGAGATGCGGGCCAAACCGGATGGATTCGAACTGACGTTTACTCAAGAGCTTGATACCGCCGCCGCGAACGACCTGAAGTCATACGTTCTCAAGACCTTTACATACATTTATCAGGCCAGCTATGGCAGCCCCGAAGTCGATGCCACAACTCCGACGATCACCAAAGTTGAAGTGGCGAAGGATTCGAAAAGCGTTCGTCTGTTTGTCCAGGGATTGCAAGAGGGCCATGTCCACGATTTGAAGCTGCCGGGGTTGCGCAATCGCGACGGCGAGCCGTTATTGCATCCGCAAGCGTATTACACGTTGAATTACATTCCGAAAGAGTAGGCCGTCTAACTGATAAAGCGAGGTCCGTCAGCTCGCTATGATCGGTCGGCAGCGATCTGCTTTCGGGGGTCCAGCACCATCCAGCAGACCATCGCGACGCCATGAATCGCAACGAACACAATCAGAGAAACGGTCCAACCGCCGCTCCAGTTGTTGAATCTCGGAACCATAGCAGACATTGCAGCGGCGCCGAAGTTGCCGATCATGTTCATGGCCCCGAAGACGATCGGCAAGTTTTTGCCGCCGACATCCATGCTGAGCGCATAAGCACACGGCGATGAGAAGGCGCTGATGAAGTATCCAACGCTGAAGAAGAAAACCTGCGTCACTGCATCCTGCACAAAGAAGATGGGAACATAACTCAAGACCGTGAACGACAGACTGACGACGGCGACGCCGTTTCGAGCCGCTCGACGACTGCCGGTACGACGCAGCACGTAGTCGGAAATCAAGCCGCCGATCAGCCCGCCGACGACGCCGGCATATTGCGGAATCGCCGCATAGTGGTTTGCCTTGGCCTTTCGTTCATCTTCATTTTCGATCTCTTTGAGCGGATTTGTCGTCAAGTAACGTGGCAGCCACTGGTCGTTGAATCGATTGGCGCCGGCGCGAAAGAACTGCTGAGTACAGATCAGCCACAACGGCATGCTCAGTAGGATCGCCAGCCAGGGATACGACACTTTGCCGGTGTGCGGTTCCGGCGAACGCCCAGCTTGAATGATCTCCCGTTCCTCGAGATTGACGGCGCTATGCTCATCAGGCCGGTTGCGAAACCAAAGGTAGAAAAACAGGGCGGCGGCTACGCCCGGCAATGCATAGGTGAACAGGAGAGTGCGCCAGCCAAACGGCGCCAACAGCCAGCCATTTAGATTGTTGACCATCGCTCCGCCGGTCAACATGCAACTATTGAGAAGAGCACTCGCGAACGCTCGACGCGATGGCGGAAGCCACGCTGCCATGATGAGCGTCGCACATGGAAAGATCGCTGCCTGCAATGCACCTTGGAGTGCGCGAGCCGCTAAGAGCATCCAGACCGCGAACGACAAACCGATGGCTGCGGTTGCCAGCGACCATCCGACGGTGAACAAGGTTAATGCGCGACGAGCTCCCCACCAGTGGGCAAACCAACCAGTCGGAATTTGGAAGAGGGCATAGGCGACAAAGAAGAAGAAAGCCGCGTCGCCGACCGAACTGTCATCGGTCGCTAGCGATTTCGTAATCGGCTCCACCATCCCGCCAATGCTGTTGCGCTGGACATAGTTCAGCACTGTGATAATGCACAGAACCGCAAGCACGTAATAACGCACATTGGTCGCTCGATTCTGCGGGATCGCGGCATCCACTTGAATCCTCGAGTCGGAACTCAGCGCACGGCGAAGTTTCGCCGACACGACCCTTGCCGTCAAACAGAATCTTCGAATTGTGGTTGTGGTCTACCGAGGCTTTGGCTCAACAGTGCAATCGTCAAATCCGATATAGACTATGGGTCAATCCGCATCGGAGCTCGGCTGATGTCAAAGTGGGCAGTACGGCTGATCTGGGCGACCACGCTGTGCGCCGGTGGCTGCGTGTCGTATGGGCCATCGATCGATGCCGTGCTTCAGCCGCTTTCCTCTGTGCCGCTTGACGTGTCCGCGCCTGACGATCCTGTTGACGGATCAAGGTCGTCCGAACCCAAGCCATCCGGCAAATCGGACGTACCGGGCCGAATCGAAGAACGATTGAAGATACCGGCGGACGTTCCGGGCAGCGATGCCGCACCGATACCGATTCCTACGGACCCGACCAAGCGGCAGGAACGTTCGGAAGCGATACGCAAGTTCTATGAACAGCCGCTGCCGCCGCTCCCCAAGAGCGTACTTCCAACCGCCGGCTCGGACGCCAAAGAATTAACTCTCGCACAGTTACAAGCAATTGCCGGCGACAGTCACCCGAAGCTGCGTCAGGCGGCGGCTGAAGTTGAAGCCGCAAGCGGCGCGGTCATCCAGGCGGGACTGTATCCCAATCCGACTATCGGATACGAGGGCGACACCATTGGCAGCGGCAACACCGCCGGCCAACAAGGCGGGTTCATCGAGCAACTCATCAAGACCGGCGGGAAACGAAAACTTGCACAAGCGGCGGCGGCCACCGATTGGCTCAACGCACGCACTGCGTTACGGCGGGCTCAAGTTGATCTGGCGACTGAAGTGCGATCAGCCTATTTCAGCGTCCTTGTCGCACAAGAGAGCGTCCGAGTCTCTCGCGCATTGGCGACCATGACGGAAGAAATGTTCCGATTACATGTTGATCGAGTGACACAGGCCAAACTCGACGCCCCATACGAACCAATGCAATTGCGCGTGCTGGCAATGCAAGCGCGTGCGCTATTGATCCAGGCCCAGAACCGATACACATCTGCCTGGAAGCAACTCACTGCTGCGATGAATCAGCCGGATATGGTCCCCGCCGTGCTCGCGGGCCGGCCTGACATGCCGTTGCCTGCGTTTCACTACAACGACGCGTTGCAAGAAGCTTTAGGGCGGCACACAGATCTCGAAACTGCAAAGAACTCGATCTTGAAGGCGCAGTACCTCGTTCGGCTTGCGGAAGTGACGCCGATCCCGGACATTTTGACGCGAACGGTCGTGCAAAAGGACTATTCGACGCCGCCGTTCAATACGACGGCCAACGTCGAAGTGGGCATCGCGTTGCCGCTTTTCGACCGAAATCAAGGAGGACGGCTGCAGTCACAGGCGCAGCTTGCCCGTGCAATTGAAGAGATGCCGCGTGTTCGCAACGATCTGACGCGCAAGCTGGCTGAAGCATTTGAACGGTACATGAATTCAGTCGTGTTGCTCGATTACTACCGCAAACACATTTTGCCCGATCAGGTGCGAACCTATCGCGGAATTCTGGGCCGGTATCAGTTAGAGCCGGACCGCGTGACCTTGTACGACGTCGTCAACGCCCAGCAGGTGCTGGCGACGACGACCCAGAACTACCTGGCGGCTCTTGCTACTGCCTGGCAGGCAGTTGTCGATATCGCTGCAATTCGGCAATCCGACGACCTGTTCGGCGTCGAGCCTCGTCTTGACCTCGCCCCTCTGCCATCGCTGGAAAAATGAACTTAACGTTTAGGATGACGAGATCCCACTCTACCGCATTGCTTCGGTTCTCAAAATAGTGCCAATTTTAATTTGCATTCAAGAAAATCGGAACTACGGTTGACTACGGCAAGCTGTGCCAATCCCCAAAGCCGTACCTGCATCGCAGGAAATTCGGCTGTCGCCCACTTGGCTCACCAAGATCACCGCGCACTTCTCCGTTCATCGGTGCGCATTGAAGGTAGGTGGAGACCATGGCGATTCGACGGAACGTCGGGGACAAATTGCTTCGCTCAAGACAGGGCGCTGCAGCCGTCGAACTGGCAATCGTCTCGCCGTTTTTGTGCTTCCTTTTTGTCATCTCGGTCGATTACGCACGCGTCTTCTACTACGGAATGACTCTCGAAAACGCAGCTCGTAGCGGCGCTTACTATGCCAGCAATTATCCCGGCATCTACGGGTACACTTCCGCCCAACAGACGTCGCTCGGCGACACAACGAATCTCAGTCCTGCGCCAACGGTTTCAGTCTTATACTCTTATTCCGCATCGGGCCCCTATACGAGCTCCACACCGATCTCAAATGGCTACGTTCAGGTGAAGGTCAATTGGACCTTTAGAACGGTGACGACCTATCCCGGTATTCCCAAGGAAACAATGTTGTCGCGGACGTGTCGAATGAAAGTTGCGCCCATTACGCCGACATTCAGCAACTGACGCGTTCATCTCGAGGAGTTAGATTCAACATGGCAATGCATCGTTCAGCTAGACGGCGGTCCGGCGTGATGACGGTTGAGGCCGCGTTTGTTTTGCCGGTGGCGTTCTTCCTCATCTTCGGCCTAGTTACCGGCGCCATGGGAATATTCCGATTTCAGGAAGTAGCGTATCTTGCGCGTGAAGGGGCGCGTTACGCGTCGACGCATGGCGCTCAGTACCGGTTGGACACGGGGAAATCGGTCGGCACTGCGACGGACTGGAAGAACGACATTAAGACCAACGGCATTATGACCAAGCGACTGGTGCTCGATCCGGACAAGATTAATGTCGAAATCTCCTGGCCACCGGTCATCAATCAGCCTGACAAGCCGGACAATTGGCCCGGCAGCCGCGTCACCGTCAAGGTGTCGTACCAGTGGATTCCGGAAGCGTACTTGATTGGACCGGTGACGTTGACCAGCACGTCATCGATGATCATCACCAACTGATGCAGTCTTCATTGCAAAGGGTCTGACCATGAAACGCAAGCATGACAGCCGACGCGGACTTCGTCGAGAAGGTGTTGTAATCGCACTGGTGGCGCTCAGCCTTGTAGCCATCATGGGAGTTGTCGCCATTGCGATTGACGGCGGCGTCTTGCTCAATCGCCGGCGCGACATGCAATCCGCTGCCGATGCCGCCGCGATGGCGGCGGCGTGCGTCCTTTACTCTGAGTTCCCACAAAAGCAGGGCGTCGATAGCTCCAACAATGCGAAGTATGCGGCGTTTGTGACCGCGTTGCAGAACGGTTACTCGCATGAAGGCGGACGCTCGACCGTCACAGTCAATATTCCGCCGCTTTCAGGTCCATATGCCGGTAAGGCCAGCTACGCCGAGGTTATCATCACTTATGCCGAACCGCGATATTTCAGTCGCACGATGGGAACCGACGCGACGAACATCACGGCGCGTGCCGTGGCGCGAGGTGCCTGGACCTCCAACGGTATCGGAGTATTGGTCCTTGACTACGAAGGAAAAGCAGCCCTCAACTCCCAGGGCAATGGCTCGTTCACAGAGTCCGGCGGATCGGTGATCGTGAATTCGAACCACAGCTCTGCAGTGGTTGATAGCGGCAACGGAATTATGCGAGCAGATAGGTTCTTCATCACAGGTAATGCAACCGTCAACGGCGGCGGCGCCGAAATGGAGACCTATCCGATTCCCGGCCAGATCTTTGTCGGCGTACACCCGACCCCCGATCCACTTGCCTATCTTCCGGTGCCGGCGGTGCCGCCAAACGGTACCCGAACGGTGACGAATATCGGCCAAGGCAACAAGCGCTATGTGCTGTCCCCTGGACGGCATACGAACCTTCCAAATTTCAACACCGGCGACGAGGTCGTTTTGCAGCAGGCCAGCGCGAATGAGAACGGTGGCATTTATTACATTGACGGCGGCGGGTTCAAATCCACCGGCGCCAAGGTGACGATGGATCCCAATACTACCGGCGGTGTCATGATCTACAATGACCCGGCTTCAAACTCTCTATCAGAGAAGATCAAGATTACTGGAAACTCGGCTGGAAAGGTGGACCTTAAGCCTCTTACATCTGGTCCGTATTCGGGGATGATGATTTGGCAGGACCGCACTTCCTCCGTCTCCGCCGAGGTCGCCGGCAATGGCGACTTCTCGATCAAAGGATCATTTTATTTCGCAAGCGCACTGTTAAGTGTCACTGGCAACGGTGGGACCTTTTCAGGTGATGACGGCACGATTGTCCAAGGGTCACGCATTGGCTCCCAATTCATCGTCAAGGATCTATCGATCGCCGGGAACGGCAACATCTATCTCAAATACAAAGACGCGCCGGCAGTACCCGCACGCATCCTCGCGCTTGTCGAATGATTCGAACCGGTTTTGACGACACCGTCATTCAATGACGGTTGTCGTCTCTCATGTTTCCGGCTAGGCTGATGCGCAGTCAGGACAGTTTCCTCGATTGCGGAGAAGCAGCCGATGCGCAGTTGTCTGATAGTCTTGTTGGCGCCCTTTCTAACCACGGCTGCTGAACCCGCGCAGCCTCGTCCAGCAGTACATCTGACCGATGCAGCTCTGAAGATTCATCAAGAAGCCCTTTTGATCGACGGCCATAACGATCTGCCATATCAGTTTCGTGAAAGCAACGACCTTTCGTTTCGTTCGATGGACATCACCCGTCACTGCAAAAACTTGCATACCGACATTCCGCGGCTTCGAAAGGGCAACGTCGGGGCTCAGTTCTGGTCCGCCTATGTCGCTGCAAGCACCGCTCACGACGGCACGGCCGTGCGTCTAACGCTCGAACAAATCGACTTCATTCACCGATTGGTCCGCGCTTATCCCAACGATTTTGAAATGGCCTATTCAGTCGCCGACATCGAGCGCATTCGCAAAAGCGGCAAGATCGCCTCGCTCATCGGGGTTGAAGGCGGCCACTCCATCGACAGTTCCCTCGGCACGTTGAGGATGATGTATTCGCTCGGCGTTCGTTATCTGACGTTGACGCATTCCGAGACGTTGCCCTGGGCCGACTCAGCAACTGACAAACCGAAAAGCAACGGATTGAGCCAGTTTGGCAAAGATGTCGTGCGGGAGATGAACCGACTTGGCATGATGGTCGATCTGTCGCACGTATCGGCCGAGGTCATGAAACAGGCGATCGAAATAAGTACAGCGCCGATCATCTTCTCGCATTCGTCGGCCTTTGCGATTGCGCCGCATCCTCGCAACGTGCCCGACGAAGTACTGAAACTGCTGCCGAAAAACGGCGGCGTGGTGATGATCAACTTTTTCCCAGGGTTCATTACGCCGGAGGGAGCTCGCGTCACCAGAGACTTTTTCGGCATCTATCGCGACATGAAAGCGAAAATCAAGGACCCGAAAGAGTTTGAGATTGCATGGGCCCAATGGAAAAAGGACCATCCACTGCCGCGCGGCAGCGTCCATCACGTCGTCGATCACATCGAGCATGTCATCAAAACAGCGGGCATCGACCATGTCGGCATCGGTTCCGATTTCGACGGCATCAACTCAACGCCGGTGCAGCTCGAGGACGTGTCATGCTACCCATTTATCACACAGGAATTGCTCAATCGCGGCTACAACAAAGAGCAGATCCACAAGATTTTGGGCGGCAACGTTCTACGAGCGTTCCGCGCCGTCGAAAAGGCGGCCGGCAAATAATAGACGCTGATATCGGCCGACAACTCGACACTCCCTCCAGGTCTGTTCATGCACGCACACTTCACCCGGTGCAGCGTATTCAAATTCTGAACATTACCAGACTCAGTGCTTCTTTCGAGCCGAGGACTCGCTAAACGATTTGCGGTTCAATTCCTTATGAACTATCGTCCTGCATTGCCTGCGCTCACCGCCAACAGTCAGTCATTTCTTCTTCTTTTTTGGATCTTCCGGCGGCGCGGGCGATTCACCCTGAATAATGATTCGCGATACGAAGAGCTTCTCGGCCGCCGCTCCCTCTGAACCTCGCATTCGTACGAGCCGCACAGTAACGATCTGATTCGGAGACAAGTCTTTCATGCCCGCTTCGTAACCAGGCAGACCGGCGGTCCCCTTGAGTCTTTGAAGCTCCTCCGGCGTCCGTTTGATTATCTTGCCCGACGCATCCTTCAATTCGGGTAATTTCTGCCATCGGACTACGACATCGGGCGTAAGTTCGTAAAGCGTATCCGCCTTTTTCGCCTTGTCGACCTTGGCCTTCCCTTTCGGCGAAGGATTTGCACTGGACGCTTCAGTCAGCGTGATTGTGTTGTTTCGTTTCGCGACCTTTTCATTTTTTCCCGTAAATGGCGCCAGCTTGACAACCGCCTGCTTCTCACCAACCGTGACAAAGCTCGGCGCCGGCGAATCGGCGGCGACCAGGGTGAATGTTCCAGCCGCGAACGCAATCAGAAGCAGCTGCCGACACAATACGCGACACATCATGTCAACCTCGGGAAGTCGATCATTGAATTGTCTGGCCGTTTATCTTACCAGAATCGCCTCAGCGAAAGTGTATAGAATCATCGGAGTACTTCGATGATTGATGGGTAACCATCTTTTTCGGGGACGAGCGCCGGACCTGAGAGGTGCAGTTGATTCCCTTCCACACGAATCACGTCGCGGATGCCGGAATGTGCGAAACGCAGCTTGGTGCAGGGCTGAACGTCTCGCAGGTCGGAAACATCGGCGACGCAAATTATCGACGCATCGTGGTCGCTTATTCGGATGCCGTTGAGCCATCCCGCAGCACTGTAGCTTGATGCCCGCAATCGCGTCAATTCAAAACCGTCGAACATCCTGGAAGGCATTACGTATCGCGCTGAAAGATCGTTCAGTTCGAGACGACTGTGTTCGACCGGCTTCAATTGCAAGGATAGTCGCGTCGGCTGCCCTGGCCGAACCAGGACCGGAAATCGCCATCGGCGATTCAATGGAACGGCAGATCGTTCGTAATAGTACTTCGAGGTTCGTTCCTCGTCATCGACTCCCAGCCGCTGCCGCCATGCGCCATTCCAGAACCGGGGAGTAACCCAATCTCCGGTTGCTTTCAGGCCAATCTCGACATAATGCGGCTCGTCCGCAAGCGATGCGTGCGCGGGGAGTTCGACGTGCAGCAATACTTCTGCCGGCGAGATCCTCTCCAGTCGAATTGCAATCGGAAGATCGTCAAATTCTCGCACTTGATGCCGAGGCTTCCAGATAACGTGCAAGTTGCTTCGATCGAATGGTTCATAATGCCGAAGCAGTTCGCGATAGAAATCCCAATGCATCTTGCGGACCCATTGTTCCCACATCCACGCGCCGCGTAGAGTCACGACATACCGTGGTCGCGTCGCCAAGAACGATTCGACATAGCGATCTCGCTCTTTTGTTCCCAGCGCGTGAATGATGTAGTCATGCCCGGTGGGATGAAAACATCCGGCAATGGTCTCGAAGCTTGTGGCATAGGTCGAAAACATGAAATTGGCACGACCACACGACTCGGCCTCCTCACGGAACTCTCGGGCAATGGCCACCATTTTCGACCATTGATCGGTCATTGGGCCGCCGAGCTCAGGCACAAGAAAAGTATCATGGGGCAAGCGAGTTTGAGCTTTGAGGTATCGATGTGCCCGATGAACCTCTCCGAAGATGACGAGAGTCAAGAGCACTTGGGCAACGACTGCCAGCCGCTGTGCGGTCGAGGTACTTCCAAGCCGGCTGAGAAAGGTTCGAAGCTCATTTCGATAATGCGGCCAATATGCGATGATCGATTGCCCGATTCGAAGGCATGCGAAGGGCGCCGCAAACGTCAACGATCTTCGAAAGGCGACGAAGTAATGCTTCTCGTAGTGGCCGCCGAAGGAGGACAAGTAGCCTGCAATCAGCGGCGTCACCAGAAGCAGCAGCATGCACCGCGTTGCAAACGATTGTGTACGCAACAAATCGATGAAGAGAATTGCCGTAACAGTCAGTCCGACGATCACGTACGCCGGCACAGGTATTTCGGAAAGCTGCAGGACTTTCGTCCCTTCGTAATACCAGAACTGATCCTCGGCAACGCCGGCGTTGTACTGCAGCCATTTCCAGGGCTGGCCCCGAGTCACAATCGTGATTCCTGCTGCTGCGGCAGCCAGTCCGCCGGCAACGACTTTGAAGACACGTTTCATTCTTTCAAGCCAGGTTAGTCGCGGCGCCAAGAGGCCAAACAGCACCATGAACACGAAGAAGGTCGGCACGCCGTAGTCATTGCTCCAGATAAGAGATAAGCCTGCGGCAGTTCCGTCGATCCAAGCATTCCCAATTTCGGATTGAGTCAACCGATGCCGCATCATAAGGAACATGGTCAAAAAGATCGGTGCTGCTGCTCGCAGTGGAAGTGATGACTGCGTCATGTAGAAGATGCTGTGAACCTGACTGATCCAGTTATTCGAATAGACCATGGCCGCGGGGTTCATTCCTCGGCTGAGTCGCTCTCCCGCTAGGACGACAATTGCCGCGATCGCAATGGAACTGAACCATGAAAGCCGGAATAGTCGAGCCATCATGACGAGGGCGATGACGTGCAAGATCCCTGCGAGCGCTTCGAGCGAATGAATAGACGCGTAGAGGTTATCACCCTCGATTCGTACTGCAGCATAGGTCAAAAGCGTAGGGCCGTTGCCGAGATAGGGATAGAAGTCAGCGAACATCGTCTGCCCGGATTGCAACCGCCGCACCGGATTGAAGTTTTGAAAAGTGCCGTTGGTCGGAGCGAAGTCGAGCAACACACTACGCTTTTGGGCCTTGATCTCGTCGACCAACCAAAGCCCGACCAACATGATGAGGATGCAAATCAGTCGTGTGCGAAATTGTGGTGCATGGAAACGCGATGCACAGTCAAATGGAGAGAGTCGTACCTTCGGCATGATGCCGGCGAAACGTCGTAACCAGCCATGTTGCGCCTGCATGACCGCTTCCCTGCGGTGAACATTTGGTGGAACCAGGAACAGAAGAATACTTCAGATGTGCCATTACTGACAAGGCGAACACGTACGTGTAATCAATCGATCACTTAATCGGTTCTTTCTTTTCAAACGTAATGACGTGCTGCCAGGGCAGGTCTTTGTCGGTGCCGGCGTGCTTCATCGTTGGAAAGACGGCCATCTCGCGAATGACCTGCTGCTCCGTCATCTTGTGTACAAGCTTGATCGGCACGGATTCATCTTCAAGGCGAAACTCGACGAATACCAGCCGGCCGCCGGGCTTAAGCGCCTTGATCATCGCCGCAGTCATCTCGTACGGATGTGAAAACTCGTGGTATACATCCACCATCAGAATCAGATCGATCCCCGCTTCCGGCAACTTCGGGTCCGATACCTTGCCCATGTGCGGAACGACATGTTCGATCTTCTTCTCTTTCATCTTCTTGCGGATCAGCGCGAGCATCTCGGGCTGAATGTCGACGGCGTAAATCTTGCCTGTCGGTCCAACCAAATCCGCCATCCGAAACGTGTAGTAGCCGCTGCCGGCGCCGATGTCTGCCACAACGTCGCCTGCTTTGAGTTTCAACATCGGCATCAACTTTGCCGGCTGCTCTTCCTTTTCACGTTCGGGGCGTTCGAGCCAGCCGGCACCTAAGTGCCCCATTACCTGGGCGATCTCGCGGCCCAAATAGAACTTCCCTGTGCCATTCGGGTCATGTTCACGGCGGAATTCATACTTGGGCTTCGCGGGCTTCTTCACGTCCTGCGCAATTGCAGAGACCCCCGCGAATGCCGCAACGATTCCAACAAAGGCGAAGAGTCGACGCATTGCAGCCACCTATCGCTTGGATAATTCATTGAGCAACCGCAGCAAACGGCTCACTTCTTCTGAAGTATTGTAATGGAGCAAACCGATGCGCACCATTCCATCGGGCTCAAGATTGTAAACTTCCGATAGCCGCAACGCATAGAAGTTCCCGTGCCAAACGAATACGCCTCGCTCGGCGAGATACTCGGCGACAGCGCGAGGTGTCATGCCTGCGATGCGCAAAGCAAACGTCGGCACCCGTTCATGCAGGCGTGCCGGATCGCCGATTCCGTAGAGCGTGATCCCCGGGTTGCGTGAAACGCCGTCAAGGAACTGTTTCGCAAGATTCGACTCGTGCGAACGGATTGCCGAAAAGGTTTGTTGCAGCCTATCGCGGCGAGTCGCCGCTGGGTCGCCCAAACACGACAGGTAATCGATCGCGGCACGAACACCGGCGATGCACTCGTAATTGGGCGTTCCGGTCATCCAACGGTCTGGGATGTGATTGTCAGCCGGCCGAACTTTGTATGCTGTCAGCGATTCGAGCCGCTCACGGCGGCCCCAGAAGATGCCAACATGCGGGCCGAAAAACTTGTACGCAGAGGCAATCAGGTAGTCGCAGTTCCACGCCGGCACGTCAATCAACCCATGTGGCGCGTAATGGACAGCGTCGACAAAGACCTCGGCGCCGACAGAATGCGCCATTTGCACAATTTGCGGGATTGGGTTCAACGTGCCGGTTGCGTTTGAGGCGCAGCCCACGGCAACGAGCCGGGTCCGAGGCGACAGCAGTTGCTGAAAGTGGACAAGGTCGAGAGTTGCATCACTAGGTCGCAGTCGCACTTCGCGGACAACGACGCCGCGATCGGCCGCCGCCATGCACCACGGCGTGACATTGGCGTCATGATCCAGTTGTGTGACGATCACCTCGTCGCCGGCATTCCACGTTTGTGCCAGCGACCGACTGAACGCAAATGTCAGCGTGGTCATGTTGGCGCCGAAAACGATCGTGCTTGGGTCGGTCACGCCAAACAGGTCAGCCACTGCTTGTTGTGCCTCGGCCAGCATCCGGTCGTTTTCGCGGCTTGTCGCAAAAGCGCCGCCGTGATTGGCATTGTGGTTGCGTAGATAATCGCCGATGGCCGCGATCACACATTCGGGCGTCTGACTGCCGGCCGGCCCGTCGACATAAACGGCCTGTTGGCCTGCAATCACCCGAGACAGCGCCGCGAACTGACGGCGGATCGATGTAACATCGAATGACGACATGGATTGCTCGCTGAATGAAACAAGGCTCGGCGGTTATAGCAGCGGCACGCGAGGGTGGGCCAACATCTCTTCACGAAGCTTCAGGAAATAATCCGTGAGGTCCTTGGGCGATTTGAACGATCCGCTGGAACAAGAGCCGGTGGAACAACCGCCGCCGGTCTTGCAGCCATCTGTGCCGCATGAGCCGCATCCGCCGCTGCCGCACGATCCGCAACCGTGGTCGTGCGCATCGTGATCGCTTCGATCAAGAATACGTACAAGTGACTGGTGTCCGGCACGAAGCGATTCGACCAATGGCGTGAACGTCACATCGCCCCACCGCAACACGTGGAGATAGGCTTCGTTGCCATCGAGTAAGAACTCGGCATCGAGCGCGAGCAGGGGCAATTGCTTCTGGTTGATAATCAACTGAGCGTCTTCGAGCAATTGGTCGCTGCGAATTTCAAGTGCTTGGCCGAGAGCGATATCGGCGGCGCCGGCTAGCCGAATCAATTCGCCATTCGCTATTGCAGAAGTGTCGCAGCCGGCTTCAACTGGGCCAAGCAACGTGCCAAGTTCTATGCCGCGGCCGCTTCGAAGGACGACAGCATCGTTACGTTGCGGCAACCAGTCGCCAGTCGTACGGCAAAGCGTGAGCGATGCCGTACGGCCGTGAGTCACCAGGTACTGTCGGTTGCCGATCATCGGTGCTCAAAAACCGAGGAATTCCTTCATGTGCCGATCGTATTCATTCTGACCTGCTTCAGTGCTCAAGTCGAGGCGAAGCTCGTTGATCACCTTGATGCTGAAGTTGCGGAACCAGTAATCCCAGCAGTCGGCACAGATGGTGGCTTGGATTCTGGCGCCGACTTCGTCCGGCAGCGGCGGCCTGGCAAGTTTGCTGCCGCGATTGCCCATCGGGCAGCCGGGGCGCTGGCAGGCGAAGCCGTCGCCCGTCGTTGGGCCGCTGGGTTTCACCGGCGTCGGCGGTTTCTCGCCAAGCTCCGACAGCAGCACTCCCATCTCATCGCGTGGCATCTTGTCGCCGCGAGTGTCCGCGATCTGCCAGCCTTCCTTGAGTACGCGAATCGCATCTTCCTTCATGCCCTGCTTAACTCGGCACTGACCGAGCAGCGAATACACCTTCGAAAAATGCGGGCTGATGACCAGCGTCCGAGCAAACGACTTGGCGGCCTCTTCAAACTGTCCGTCCTCCATCAATAACTGGCCGAGCCGAAAATGGCCGAGTTCGTTTTCGGGGTCGTCGTGCGCCATTTTGCGAAACTGTGCGATTCGTTCTTGCAGCTGACTCATAGTTGTCCATCGAGTAGGAAATTCAGTTTTTTACCCGGTGCCGACATTTTAGGAATTCCGACGCGCCTCATTTCACCGCCGGGTGAACGACGACCTGAAACGTCAGTTTGTCCGATTGACCGCTGACTCGATCCTTGCCGATGATCTCGACCGAATACGTGCCCGTGCGATTCATCGGCAATGAGAGACTAATCGGGATTCGCGGCTCTTTTTCCGGAATGTTGTCGTCTACGACTTCGACTCGCGGCTTCAGCAGTGTCGGCTTGCCCGTAGAGTCGAGGGCACGAAACGTGATTTCGAGATCGGGCTGCTTCGTCGTCAGCCTACGGTCGAAACCCACGGCGAAAAAGTGCAGCCACAGCGCCTGGCCTGCAATACCCGAGAACGGCGCCGGAACGTCGCCCTTGTCGTCGCCGCTGCAATACATCGCCACGAGGCCGAATGCCTTTGGCAACATTTCGAACGTGCGTTGCAATGTCTTGGACTCGTTCGTCGCCAGGTCGCGTATCAGCACTTCGCATTTGTACTGGCCTGGCGTCATGTCGGAAGCAGTGTCCACAAAAGCGCGACCTGGCAGCTTCGACCCGCCGAGCGGCAGCAACACATCCTGCCGAGCTGGTTTGTTCTCATACACAATCCTGCCGGAAGAATTGGTGACCGTCATGCCGATGAGAAAGCTGCCTTTGCCATCGTCGGTCAGCCGGAGGTTCTCAATGTCGAACGCTAGAAAGAAACGGTCGCCCGGCAAATACTTGTTGTTGGGTCGCGCGGGACTGAACTCGCCGCCGATCGTCAGCCGGTCGTTCGTAATCGCTAGTGGAGCGTTTTGCGCCGGTGAAAATGGCAACAGTGCCAGCATCAAGACTGTGCTTACCATGGACGGAATTCCTCTTATTAAGGCATAACGGAGTGCTGACTATTGTGTTGGCTGCAGCCGCAATCGCCAATGCACATGACAATTCGTCGAAATGAAAATCCCCGCTGTAGCGACCGGCTGCAGCGGGGAAGGACTTCAGCGGCAAGCTTTATTCCTATTTCGGCGACGCCAGTACCGTCACGGGGAACGCCATACGGCTCGTGCGGCCCGATACCTTGTCTTCCGCGCGGATTTCGATGGTGAAGGTGCCGACGCGATTCATCGGCAACGGAAGCATGAGAGGAATCGCCGGTTCCTTTTCAGGAATCTCCGAATTCACGACCATGACTCGCGGTTGTTCCAACGTCGGCTTTCCTTCGGAGTCGTATGCTCGCATGGTCACTTCCAGGTGCGGCTGCTTGGTCTGTGGACTCCGTTCAAACGCGACTGCGATGAAGTGCATCCACAAAGCCTGGCCGGCAACTCCCATGAACGGCGCCGGCACTTCGCCTTTGTCGTCGCCGCTGATGAACATGCCGACGAGGCCAAACGCCTTCGGCAGCACCTCGAACGGCTTGTCGAGCGTACGCGATTCATTATTCGCCAGGTCAGTGAGCGTGATTCGACAGTTGTAGAGCCCTGCCGGCATGTCGATATGCGTGGCCATGAAACCGCGTGCCGGGAGCTTGTTGCCGCCAAGGGGCAGGACGGTTTCCTGTTTTGTCGGCTTCTGTTCGTAGACCGACTTGCCGGAGGCATCGGTGACGTTCATTCCCATCGTGAAGTTGGCCCTGCCCTGTCCGTCGATCTTGAGGTTCTCGATGTCGAACGCGAGGAAGAACACGTCGCCGGGCAGCAGCTTGTTGCTGGGGCGAACCGGACCGAATTCGCCGCCGAACGTGATTCGGTCATTGGTGATGGCTAGCGATGGCGTTTGTGCGGGGGCAAGAGCGAGGGTTGCGCTAAGAACTAGAGTACCGAGCATGGGGATGGAATCCTCTCACATTACTGGGGCTGACCGTTTCGGCCTGGTGGGAATCGTTTCCCTGATTCGGCCTATTGTGCGCAGATATGCGATTTTGTGCCAGAGGAGATTGACTTCTCCCAAAGCATTATGCGTAGAATTCAAGTAGCAGCGGGAGCGGATGGTTGTAATGGGGCGTTTCAGAAAACTCCCCTTGTTTATGCAGAGCCCGCTGTTTACGATTGGGCGCAGTGCTCGTGCTAACGTGGCGCGACGGGCTAGAGCCCGCAGACGAGCGATTGGTACTCGCGAGTCGCGGGGAGGCTTTAGCAGAAGGAGGTGATCCGTGAGTAGTGGCAAACAGGTGCGGCTGTTCTGACAGCCGCTGACGGGCTGCACGTCAGCGCAGCCGCATTATTCGCCTCGACCCCGGCCGTACCTTGTCCGGGGTCGAGGCATTTCTGTCAGTTCCTAAGCCAATATTCCTTTCACCACGTGTCCGAATACATCAGTTAGTCGCATCGAGCGGCCCTGGTACGGGAAGGTCAGCCGCTCGTGGTCGATGCCCAATAGATGGAGCATGGTCGCGTGCAGGTCGTGCACATCAACGATGTTCTCAGCGGCGTTGTAGCCAAGTTCGTCGGTCGCGCCGTAAGTGGTGCCGGCTTTGATGCCGCCGCCCGCCAGCCAGATCGAGAAGCCTTTCATGTGATGGTCGCGTCCATTTCCTTGTGCCATCGGCGTGCGGCCGAACTCGCCGGACCAGACGATCAGCGTGTCCTGCAACATGCCCAGCCGTTTCAGGTCGGTGATTAACGCGTAGCAGGCTTGATCCACTTCCTTGGCCACGACGGCGACGTCGTTCTTGATGTTGCCATGATGATCCCAGTCGCGGTGGTAAAGCTGAATGAAGCGCACGCCGCGTTCGGCAAGCCGGCGGGCCAAGAGGCAGTTCGCCGCGAATGACCCGTCGGCGCCCGGCGTGCCATACATCTCGAGAGTCGCCTTTGGTTCCTTGGCAAGTTCGACAAGTTCCGGCACGCTCGCCTGCATGCGAAACGCCATTTCGTACTGAGCGATCCGCGTGGCGATTTCGGGATCGTCCACCGAGTCGTTCTGCAACTCGTTCAACCGACGTGCCGCAGAAACCACGTCGTGCTGTACGTCGCGGCTGACGCCGGCCGGGTTGCCGACATAGAGCACCGGCTCGCCCTTCGACCGAAGATTGACGCCCTGGAACCGGCTCGGCAAAAATCCGGAGTGCCACTGCCGCGCAGCGATCGGTTGATTCTGCCCCGAACGACCGGTCGAAGTCAGTACGACAAAGCCCGGCAGGTTGTCGATTTCAGCGCCAAGCCCATACCAGACCCACGAACCCATGCTGGCGCGGCCGGATATCGTCGTGCCCGTGTTCATGAACGTGTGAGCAGGATCGTGATTAATCGCTTGCGTTCGCAACGAACGAACGATGCACAATTCATCGGCGACCTTCGGCAAATGGGTAAAGACCGAGGAAATCTCCTGGCCGTTCTTGCCGTGTTTATGGAACGGATGCTGTGGACCGAAACAATTGAGTTTCGCACCCTGGAGTTGCGCGATCGGCTGACCCTTGGTGAAAGAGTCGGGCATCGGCTTGCCGTGCATCTCCGCCAGTTTCGGCTTGTGGTCGAACGTCTCCAGGTGCGACGGGCCGCCTGCCATCGTCAGGAAGATCACGCGCTTGATCTTCGGACTGTGGTGCAACGGCTGAATGACGCCGGTGGAAGCGGTCGCCGTTCGCGGCAACATCGACGCCAAGGCGAACGAACCGAGACCGGTCAGCGAGCGACGCAAGAATGTGCGGCGATTGGCGGCAAGTTTGAGGCGTTCGAAAGGCTGCATCATAGAACTCCGGTGTGTACGAGCATGATCTTAACCCGACTGCCCGTAGATGCAAAGAGGGCGTTAGGAGGAAGTCGATTGAGAAAACCAAGCGGCGTGGTGCAGCTACGAGTGATGGAGCGAAATTGGAGCCGGCGTCGGTTGATTCCTACTGGCATTTGCGGTCGCCGGTAGTTACTCTCATGGATAGATACACTTCGAACTGCGAAAAATACGGCGATTGCCATCGTAAGTCAATCGTCGGAGACCGCAATTGACGTTGGCCGGAATTACTGAAATGCAGAAACGCTGCCCCAAATGCAATCAGACGGCGGAGGTGTCCTCGGTGTTGCCGGTGGACACGCTTTGCCCCAAGTGCGGCGCTCGCATTCCTTACGAGAATCCCACGACCAATGAATGGACACCGGCACAATCTCCGTCCAAGCAGGTGACGCAAAGCGTGCGAGCGGAAAGGCCGAAAGATCTGCCGAAACCCGGCGCATCGACCGGCGTACGGACGTCCAAGTCGTCGCCGCAGTTGCCGGCCGTGCCGAAGTTGGAAGACCTTGGCAATGACGCACCATTGGAAAGCAGAGTGCGACTGCAGTCTCCGCCGGCGGCGAAGTCAGGGAAATCGTGGCTGCTTCTTGTTGCTGGTTTGGTCATCGGCCTGATCTTGGCAGGAAGCTGTGCAGGCGTGGCACTGTTGTTCTTCGGCATTCGCAGCAACACGAATTCCCAAGTATCCTCGACGGTAAGTGATACGATTGCACATGAAGACACAATCGATCAACCACCTCCGACGCCGCGACCTCCGGAAGAGAAGCCGAAGCCTCCCGATGATCCACCGCCGCCCTCCGCGCCGACCGGCATGAGGTTGCCGGCAGCGCCGGTTCTTCCGGCCATCGAACCGACGGCGATGCCCGAACCGCGGTTTGCCCTGCAATGCGACGACATCGTCCAACGGATACTGTTGGCCGGCGGCGGTCAGTACCTGGCGGTACAACTGCAAAAGTCACAGCGGATCGCATTGGTCTCGGTGGCAAGTAAGTCGATTGTCGCCACGTTGCCGTTTGAAAATGGAGCTCATTTCGCTGCAACATTGCAGCATCTGTTCGTCTATTCGCCGAAGCGGCAGATGCTGGAACGATTCCGCCTGCCTGACCTGGCCCGCGAAATCGGTCGGCCGGCAATTCCGCCGTCGGCCATGACGTCGCTCTGCGCCGGCGGGGAGTCGAACGGCCCCGTGCTGCTTGCTACGGATCGCGGCGCCGATTTCATTGACACCGACACTCTTACGCCGATCCCATCGGTTTTTGTCAATGCTTCGACGAAATTACCCGGTGGTCGATGGTGGGCAGCGGCGAACGGGCGCACGTTCGGCAACCTCAACGCGGCCGACGCTTCCGTCTGGCGTTTCGAAAACGACAAATTGCGTCGAATTGGACTCGCGGCCAAGTCGTCCGAGTTCGTCGCGTTCAACCAAGATGCTTCCATGGTCTTCAACGGCTCCGGCATTGCCGTTTTGCCGCCGATCAATTCTTCAATCGACCAAGTGTCGATACTGCCCAGTTCGATCGCGCCGATTGTACTTCCGGCGCAGGCCGGAAACCTCTTGGTGGCTGTGATCGACCCGAATCGAGGACCGGGCGGCCCTGCCCCAATGGGCCCAGGTGGTTTTGGCCCGATGGGTCCAGGCGGTTTTCCACCGGGAATGAAAGGCCCCGGCGGTCCGATGCCGCCGTTCGGTCCAGGCGGCCCGATGCCCGGCGGCAAGGGGCCACGGCCAGGGGGGGGAGGTCCTGGAACGCCTGTTGTCACGCAATTCGGCGATGGATCGGCCATCGTCGGCGTCGGTACTCAGGCGAGCGGCAACTACCTAATGGCCGGCATTGATGCTGAGCCATCGTACTCCGGCACGCCGAGCATCGAAGATGCGTTTCCATTTGATCCCCGAAGCACACTTGCTCATCACGCTCTCAACCAATCGCTCCCGCGTCAATTTCTACAAAATCGATCCAGCCTCAGGCGTCACAACCGTTCAGCGCAATCGACTGCGATTCTTGCCGGTCACGCCGCCGACCGCATATCCGGGCAGGCTATGGTCCTGTTCGACTCCGGCGCTCGGTGGAACCGGCGTACGCAGCGTCCAGTACGAGCTTTTCACTGCACCGGCTGGAATGACGATCGACGTCAGCGGCATCCTTCAATGGAGCGTGCCGGTCGATTTCGCCGCCGCCGAAGTTTGGTTCACGGTGATCGCTCGTGACGTGAATTCCGGACAGACGGCGTCAAGGCCGCTGACGGTGCAGGTGGGGATGGCTGCAGGCCCGCCCTCGCCTGTCAAGGCGCTGCCGTTGAGCGGACTTGAATCCTATGCTCCCCCATTGCCAATCACTCGTTCGCCGGTGACCAACTCGCAAGAGGTGAAGCTCACTGACGCAATTAGCGAAGTGGTTGTCGGAGCGGGCGGCCGATTCCTATTACTGCGCTGTCAATACAAGCCGTTAATACATGTATTCGACGTAATGCAGGCCCGAATCGCGAAGTCGATCACAGTGCCGATCTCGGCTCCAATGATCGCGGCCGGGGGCAGCCATTTCTACTTCATTCACGCCAATGGCGCCATCGTCGACCGCTGGCGGTTTTCCGACCTGACTCAAGTCGACAGCCGATCTCTGCCTGCCGAGCTGCGCTCGGCCGCCTGGACGCGAGCCTTCGCGACGATGGGCGACGAGTCGCCGGGCCCGCTCTACCTTTGCGTTGCCGACGCAGGCAAGTCGTACCAAATCGATCCGATGACGCTTAGTTTTGGTGAACTGCCTTGGCCAAGGGCCGCCATCGCTAACGCGTCCTATCTATCAGCATCTTCCGACGGCCAGTTCGTTTGTGCGCTGAGCAGCGTCGCCAGGGAACGGCCGGCAATGGCATTCGTGAGAAACGGGGTCGCTACTGTTTACCGAAATAGCGACATGGAAGTGAATATCGGGCGAACGCGTGCGGACTATTTGGTGCCGAGCGCAGACGGCAAGATCGTGTTTGGATCGAACCAGGCCTGGGCCGGAGACCGGGTGCTCGCTCATGCCCTTACCGAGTTTTCGTTCTGGACGCCGGCTCGCGAATCAGGCTTCTATGTGGTGGCGTTGCGGGCGAATCGGGGCGCCTCAAAGTTGAAGTCGGGCGGCGTTCGTACATTTTTTGTTGGGCGAATTTCCGACAGCATGCAGCGAACAGGCGAACTCGAAATAGGAATCGGCGGCGGCGGCAACATTTCGCTCAATGACCAGCCCGACCTAGACCGGTCGCCGCCGTTCTGTCAGCGCGTGCATTATTACCCAACGGCCGGCTTCATCGCGGCGCTTTCATCGGACTGCAAAAAGATGATCCTTCAGAAGGCCGATCCCGGCGCAATCTTTGGAGCGGCGCGAGGGTCCGGATTTGTGTTTCCTCTGTGCAAGCCGCCGCGATTCGTGAAAGCCGGGCAGGAAGTTACGATGCCGTTTGGAGCAAGATCCAGTTTTGGGAACGTGTCGGTGCACCTGCAGGAGGCTCCAGCAGGAATGACGATCGCCAAGGACAAATTGATTTGGAAAACTCCAACCGTCACATCGCCGACTGAGGTGCATTTCACGCTCGAAGTCCAAGGCGGCCCCACTGCGATTAACCCAACCCAAAGATATGCCACTACAGTTCTGCCGTCTCGAACAAACGAATAGCCAAATTCTCCTGTTGGATTTCGTAACGTGTTGATGCAGCGTGGCTAAGGACGACCATTTTTCGTTGCGACTTACTGGCACACACGTTTTTTGTGACCTAGACTTGAACACAATCCGCAAGTAGGACCACATTTGCGTGATTCTCGAAACCGGGTCGCAATCGATTGATCGATGGGCCGAGAACATGCTGTCATGAGTGACGCGGTCAAGTCTGAAGTGATTGGGAAATCAAATTCCAAGGTGCAATTGCCGCCGAGGGATCCGCTTGCTCATCGCCTTTGGCAACAATGGCGGTCAGGCTCTCAGCCGGATGTCATGGCTTTCGTGCGTGACGCAATGCCTTTGACCGGCAGTCAGTTACTAGCAATTCTCGTCGAGGATCAAGTGGAGAGGCACCGGATTGGAGAACTCGTGCCAGCTCAGCGATACTTTCAGTCATTTCCCGAGATTCAGTCTGAGCCCGAGGCGTTCAACCTCATTCTGAAGGAGATCGAATGCGCGTCCGGCGGTGTTGCAGCCGTCACTCTCGATGACGTACGACAGCGATATCCGAAGTTCACCGAACAAATCGACCTGTTGTGTTCCGAGTCATCGAAGGGCACCGATGACGACGTCGATCTGACCGGAACGGTTGCCTTTGAGGAAGATCACCCAGAGGAGGCAAAGACGCTGCGATTGTCGCCGGTTTGGTCCAAACCCTTGCAGCCGGTCGAAGACAGTCACGTTTTTCGTTTGTACCAGGACCTGCCTTTGAAACACTGCCTGGTCCAACCTATAGAGTCGGGATCCTGTGAGTTCAAGAAGCTCGCACACTTCGAAATTCAGCGAGTCCTCGCACGCGGCGGTATGGGCGTGGTCTATCTGGCGACCGACAACCGCCTCAAGCGGCCAGTCGCGCTCAAGATGATTCTCACGAGCGCCAACGCGGACCCGGAGGCATTCAACCGATTCCGCGCCGAGGCCGAGGCTGTCGCTCGGTTGCAACATGCCGGCATTGTGCAGATTTACGAAGTCGGCGAGCACGAGGGTTTGCCCTACCTGGCGCTAGAGTATGTCGATGGTCAGAACCTCGCGCAGAAACTGAAGAACAAGCCATTGCCTCCTCGTGAATCAGCGCGGCTGGTCCGTGAAATTGCCGAGGCCGTGCAATTCGCACACGATCGCGGAATTATTCACCGCGACTTGAAACCGGCGAACATCCTGATCGACGCGACCGGCCGAACGAAAATCACCGACTTCGGCCTGGCCAAACTGCGAGAGTCCAAGGAATCGGATTCCGCGCTAGTTGAAATCCTCGGCACCCCCAATTACATGGCGCCGGAACAGGCCGATGGCCGCGTGAACGACATTGGTCCGACCGCCGACGTCTATTCCCTTGGCGCCATTCTGTATGAACTGTTGACGGGCCAGCCTCCGTTTCAGGGTTTCACGCCGACCGAAACGTTGCTGCGTGTTCGACTGAAGGACCCGGTCGCACCGACGCATTTTTCGCCGAAGCTGCCGCTCGATCTCGTCACCATATGCATGAAGTGCCTGAAGAGAGAGCCGCATTATCGCTACGAATCAGCCGCTGAATTGGGGGCGGAACTGGCGCGGTTTTTGGACGGCAAACCGATTCGGTCGCGTTCGGTCACCTATGCACAGCAACTATGGATGTGGGCGAGGCGGCATCCGGCACTCGCTTCAGTGATCGGCGTGAGCATCGTGTTGCTTGTCGCTTCGAATCTCGCCATCATCTGGCAATGGCGCACCGCCGAAAATGAGCGTGCTTCGTCAGTTAGCCGAAACGCGACGTTGATGCGAATACAGCAGGACTATGTTCGTGAGAGCGAGCGGGCTCATTCAGTCGCCGAAGAGCGAGATCGCATCGAACTTCAGCAGCAGTTGCGTGTCGCCGAGCTTGAATATCTGACGGCGGACGCCGACAACGCCGTTCGGATGCTTCAGCAATGCCCGGAGAACATGCGCGGTTGGGAATGGCGTTACCTGAATCGCCACTTTGCCGGCAGTGTGCAAACCATTCAGTCAGACGTCTACGCACTGGATATTGCTGTTGCTAACGACGCGCGGCGAATTCTTTCGTTCGGTTCGAATGGAGAGTTACAAGTGCGAAGCGTAGCGACCGGCGACGTGCTGTCGCGCAAACTGCTCGACCGCCCTGTATCGTCCGAGGGAGGATTTGCACTCGCAGCGTTCAGCCCCGATTGCACACGGTTGGCGGCTGCCTTTGTGCCTGCCCCGAATTCCAATCACCCGCAGTGCGTCGCTGTCTGGTCGGTGATCGATGGCGCGTTGATAAAATCCTGGAACTGTCGCGATGGGTCGCCGGTGCGTATACGATTTCACCGAGACGGGCAACGGCTCGCCTGGATCGAGTCCGCCTGGAACACAAAAGATCGACGACTAGAAAAGAGCTCGCTTCGAATGGTCGATCTTGAAAAAATGTCGGTGTCACTGGAGCATACGACGCCCAATGCCGTAATGACCGATGTTTCATTCTCACCTGACGGAAAGCGGCTCGCTCTCACAGGACCGGGAAAGCAGATTCACATTATCGACTCTGATTCGGGCGCGGCAATTGTGGATCGTTCGGACCGGAACTGGAATGGTTCAATGATCGCTTGGAGCCCGGACGGCGAACAGATCGCCGTTCAGCGCGGCCACGAGATCGTGCTGCTCACTTCGGCCGGCAAGACCATCGCAACTTTGTCCGGCCATCGTGGGCTGATTCACTCACTCACCTACAGCCATGACAGTCGGCTTTTGATTACCGGCAGCTCCGATCATACCGCTCGTGTCTGGGACACTGCGAGTTTTCGTAAGATCGATACGCTTGTCGGCTCCAGACAACCCCTCCGGCACGCATCCATTAGCCGTGACCAGCGATGTGCAGTTTCGCTCAGTTCAAACGGTGAGATCAAGATTTGGGACATTCAAAGCGGGCATGAGCCCCTAGCTTTAGGCGGCGACATTCATCGGGACTGGGTGCCGGAGATCGTATTCCATCCGGACGGCAAGTGGTTCGCTTCGGTTTGCGGGGATCGCGGTTTGCGAATCTGGGACTATCGTTCCGGCACATTGATTCGAACCATACAGACCCCTCGGCCGATCGAGTGCTGCGCGGTTCATCCAGATGGGGCAACAATCGCGATGGGGCTCGATGACGGCCACATCGCGATCGTCGACGTTCAAACCGGCTCGATACACACCCATCGGGCGCACATAGGCTCTGCATTGCGGGTCCAATACTTACCTACCGGAAATCGATTGATCAGCGCTGGCGAGGACGGCCGCGTCTGCGTTTGGGATTCAGGCTCATTCCGACTTGAGAAATCGTTCAATGGCCACACGTCCGCAGTTCACGCATTGGCGATCAGTCCCGACCAGAACACAGTCGCAACCGGCGACGATACAGGACTCGTTCGGATTTGGCAATTGTCCGACCTGAAAGAACTCCTTGTAATCAAAGCTCATCCAACGTCCGTTTCGTCCATTGCATTCGGGCCGCGCGGCGAGTGGCTGGCCACTGCAAACTCGAATCGGGAAAACCTGGAATCGCCGACCGCCATTCATGTTTGGCACACCGAAACCGGCGAACTTCTTCGTTCCATGGTAGGGCACAAACTCAGCATTTGGCGGCTTACCGTCAGCCCCGACGGCACACGAATTGCATCGGCGGGCGAAGATTGGACCGTCAAAGTTTGGGATGCGCAGCACGGCGATCTGATGCTGACGCTCAAAGGGCATACCGACGACGTCCGCTGTGTCACGTTCAGTCCGGATGGACAACGACTCGCTTCGTCCGGGGATAACTCATTTGTTCTGTTCTGGGACGCACCGAAGCGGAACGGCGAACGCGGGCTGCGGAGTTCCTGGTGGGAACATCTCTCGAAATAGCTGCTACTTGATCGTGAACTTGCGCTCGGATGTCTTGCGAGCGACTCCGCGATCCACTTTGCGAAACACATCCAGTTCGAATGGCCGGGCGATGCTATTGCCGGCAAGGTCTTCGAGCGCCGTATCGACAACTAACTTGTAGTTTCCCGCTTTCCATCCGGCTGTAGGAGTGAATCGCCATACCGTCTCCGCTTTGGCGGTCGCTACAGTCCCATCGATGCGGTTGCCGGCAGCATCGACGACCCAGAGAACGCGATGCAGCATGCCGTGGTCCAGCGATTCGGGAAACAGAACTGTCAACGGATCGGTGGTTGAAGCGTCGGGCGCGTTCAGTTTCCAATCGTCGGGATCGGGCTGGATTTCATCCATCTTGTCGACGATGAATCTCTTGCGAAACTCGCTCTTGAGCGGATCGCGATTGGCGTCGAGCCACTTGCGGTCGATGACCAGCGAATAAGTTTTGCCTTCTTCCAGCACGGGGCCAAAGTCTTCACGCGGCTTGAGCCCGCGTTTGACACGCCCCGGATGTAGGAACAACGTGAAGCGAACGCCGTCCGGATCCCACAGCTCTTCGCCAAGTTCGAGGAACGGCTTCTCAACTTCTTTACCATGTGCGTTGAGCAGTCGAATGTGGTCGTACACGTCGCCGCGCTGCATTCGCGCCGAGAAATGAACGTAGAACCGCAGTTGGTTCTCCGGCAGGCGCTCTGCACTGGGGAAAATCGCGACGACCTCAGTCGGTTTGCCGGCTGCCGGCTTCGGAATGAGGAACTGGGCAGTTGCAACCTTGTGGCCTGGTATCCGCAATTCGACGCGATACTTAAGCCCGAATTCGAATGCGAATCGCGGCACGAATCGAATCGAATCTTCACCAACAACATAACTTCCGAGCATCGCCGTTTTTGATTCACCGACGTGGACCGAAAGCAGTTGGGTCCAGTCGGCTGGCGGCTCCGTTCGCCATTGGCGAAGCAATGCGGCATTGACGCCTCGAGCAATCACCGCTCGCGACTTCGCATCATAGTTGATCGACGGATCCGCAGCGTGAATCGCAGAAACAAGGATCATTGACCCAAGAGTGCAGCGTATTGCGAAATGCGACCGCATGGCAATCAGGCCTCGAAAACAAGCGTAGGCGAAGCAGCGGCTTCGCCTACGCACGAACTCTGGAGAGGATCGACTCGCTTACGGCAGCGGGACCGATTGCAGGTTCTTGCCGTCTGCGCCTTTCACCAACAATACGACCATCGTGTCATTCAGGCGGTCGAGTTGTTCGACGCCCTTCAACTGAGAAACGGTGTCGTACTTCACGCCGGCAATGCCGCCAATTCGCGTCGAAATGGCTTCGACCTTTTCGATGCCCTCGGTGATGATCTTCATGACACCGCGACGATCGTTTGACATCAGCACAAACGTTTTGCCGTCTTTCTGATAAACGACCATGTCGAGCGGCGTGTTCTGATTGCCGAGTTCCGCAATGGTTGTTCCGCGAACTTTTGAGCCGGCCTTCAGATCTTCGACCGGCATCTTGACTAAAGGCGTGCATTGATATGCCGCCAGGAGATTGGCCTGACCGGCGATATCAAGGAACGTAAACGAGCGGATCGGGGACGCGGTTTCAAGTTTGCCATGGTTGCCGTGATAGATCTCGATGCCGGTACCTTTGACGGCGTCGGCCGGGAACGGAACCGGAATCGTCCGCAGCGTGGAGTTGAAATCCTCGTTGGACAATCCGGAGACGAACAGCCGGTCTTTCATGAACGCCATGCAGGTGATGGTCATCGTGCGGCGCTTTTCGTTGACGTTCGGCAGCGTGACCCGAGATGCCGGAACATCCTTGAGGCTCAGTTCTGAAATCTTGCCGGCGCGATCGACGCGCAAGATCGCAGTTGCAGCGTCGCCGCCTCGGCGGCTGACCGAGACGAATACGTTGCCGGTCGCGGGATTGACCTTCATGTCATTGATGGTGATGTTGGCCGCCGCGGAGCCTAGCGCCTCCGCGACCTTCGAGTCAAACTTTTCGATATTGAGCGCCGCAGCGCGATCGCCGGTGGCGGTGTCGCCGGTGGCGACGGCCCAAATGGTCGCGGCCGCTGAATCGCCGATGAACAAAATGCTTTCCGGTCCGAACGCCATGGAGTTAGCGGATTTCAATTCGACCGTCTGTTTCTTCAAAGAGCCAGTCAGATCCGCACGTGCGCTGCCGGCGACAACGCCAAAGCAAGCCAGTACGGCCACGAGCAATTCGAATCGACGCATATCAAGTTCCTTTCGCGAGGTTGGAGAGATGCCAATGATGTGTCCTATCATCTGCACTCGGCGGTGAATTGCAAATGAAAAAACGATGAGTCTGTGTGCTTTGTCATTGCCTGACGGAGGCGGGACGCACGAAGCAGCCGTCGCCGCGAATCTGCCACGGGTTGCTGTCTCTTGCATTGCGTGCCCGAACGCGAATGTCGTACCAGCCGGGCAGCACTGTCATGTCGGGATTATCCAACTCAGCATGATACCATCGTGGCGTTCCGAGTTCGGCGAATGTCTCGGCATACCTTCCATGCTTGAGTCGATACGCGTGCTGAGCGCGTTGCAGTCGGTGCAGAAGTTCGCTCGCGGCGGCCGACGGATCGGCGCGGAACGACGCGCTTCCCGGTTTCTGAGTGCTGAACTGCACGTATCCCCAACGCTCAGGGCGGTGCATGTCGATCGCGCCTTGCGGCGACCAGACCCAATTGTCCTCCTTCGACTTCGGAATCTTTCGATACTTCCCGGCGACATTCTCTTGCTGAAGTTCGACGCGAGAAAAGTTGATTCGCCACTGATCGCCGTCTTTGGGCGGCGCCGGGCTCCGGGATAGCTGCTCAAAGCACTTCCAGGGCCAGGCGATTTCGATCGACCAGCCTTGGTCGATGTCGCGCGGATCATTGAGGGTACCGTTGATGTAGACCGCAGACTTAAGTCCCGGATTCTCCCATGAGTCGAGCGGCGGACCGCCGTTGAGATAAGGTCGCACTAGCAGCAAGTCCCAGATTGTGTTCAGCGCGTTCATCTCCAACTCGACGTACAACTGGTTGTCGCCGTCCGGGTCGATGAAAACTTCGAAGTCGTGGTCGAAGTGGAAGATGTATGAGTCGTGTTTCGTCGCAGACGCACTGATGTGCGGCTCATCGAGTTCCGCAGCGATGTACAGGTACGTGTCGTCCCATAACATCTTCATCCGCGTTCGATGTTTAGGTTTGGGCCGTGCGTCGCCTTCGATATCGACGAAATCGTCGCTCCAGGCGGCGTCCTGCCAAGCCGCGTCATCGAGTCTGCCGTCGATGACCAACGGTTTCGCGGCACGATAGCAAAGGTAGCTTTTCGGCTGATGCACCACCAGTTCTTCGCCATTTTCCTGAGGCTTGGGAAGCGGCGGCCTGAAAAACATGGCAACCCCAATCAGCGCGAACATTAGCGTGACGACGGTCAAGACAGCCGGCCTTTCGGACATGATCAGATGCTCCACGAGTCAGATTCGACCAACGCGCTCGCGCACGAAGCCTAAAGTCAGCCATTTTGGGTTGCAGCGACCGGCTGTCAGAGTTACCCTTCAAGGATCACGCCTCGGAGTCAAATCGTGCGAGTGACGGTAACCTACAAGGGCACTGGTTTGTGCCAATGGTGTTTGGCTGCATTGTTGATGGCGCCGACGACCGTTGGCGCCCGGCCGCCGCACAAGCAGGCGATCGTGCAGCACTTCGGCGAATTGCTACCAGCCAAGCTCAATGCCTGCACGCTATGCCATCTTTCGGAAAAATCTTCAACCGAGGAGAAACCGCACAACGCGTTCGGCAAACGCCTCAAGGCGATGGGCAAGGACCAGGACATCGTTCGGCGATTCGAGAAGATCGCTGAGGAAGATAGCGACGGCGACGGCTTTCCCAACATCCTGGAACTTCTCGCTGGCCGAGCGCCCGGCAACGCCCTCGACAAGCCGACCGACGACGAACTCGTCGCCGCGCGACGCACACTTACCGATTATCGACGGCTCACTTCGGCGTATGCATGGAGGCCGTTTGAGCCGGTGAAGCGCCCTGCGCCGCCCACAACCGAAAATGACGCATGGTGCCGCAACGCAATCGATCGGTTCGTCGCCGCCGAGCGCGAAGCTCACGGCCTCAAGCCGCAACCTGAAGCGGCCAAAACCACGCTCTTACGACGCCTGTATTTCGACTTGATAGGTCTCGCACCGACTCCCGAAGAAATTGACGCGTTCGTCAATGATCCGACGCTTGCCGCGTACGACAAAGTGGTCGATCGCCTCTTGGCCGGCGCGCGTTACGGCGAACGCTGGGGACGGCACTGGATGGACGTGTGGCGCTATTCGGATTGGGCCGGCTGGACCGACGGTGGACAGATTCGTGATTCGCAGCCGCACATCTGGCGATGGCGGGATTGGATCATCGACTCGCTCAACGAGGACAAGGGCTACGATCGGATGGTCCTGGAGATGTTCGCCGCCGACGAACTGACGCCGACTGACGAATCGGCGCTTCGTGCGACCGGTTACCTCGCCCGCAATTACAAGATGCTGAGCCGCGAGAAATGGCTGCAGGACACGGTCGATCATACGTTCCTAGCGTTTCAGGGGCTGACGCTGGGCTGTGCACGTTGTCACGATCACATGTACGATCCGATTGGGCAAAACGAGTACTACCAGGTGCGCGCGATTTTCACTCCGCATCAGGTGCGACTCGATCGCGTGCCGGGACAATCGGACTTGAAAAAGGACGGCCTCGCGCGAGTGTATGACGCCGATTTGAACGCGGCGACGTACCTGCTGATCCGCGGCGACGACCGCACACCGGACAAGACGCCGCTGGCGCCGGGCGTGCCCGTTGTGCTCGCCGGCAAGTACAACCCAGTATCGGTGCCGCTGCCGCTCGAAGCGCAAATGCCCGACAAACGTGAATTCGTGCGTCGCGAGGCGAGATTCGCAGTCGAGATGGAATTCAATCAATCCACTGAGCGATTCGAAAAAGCGGCTTATCAGTTCGAAAAGGCCTCGGTTCCCCCTCGAAACGGCGGCTTTTTTGCCGACAGCATGCATCGCGAGCAACTCCGTCTTTTGAGTGGCAAGTTGCAATTGATCCAAGCGGAGCACAAAAGCGTCCGCGAAAAGCGTAACGCCCTGATCGCCGTGTTGGCCGTCGAGAAACTCGAAGACCAGGGGAAGAAGGCAACGCCCGAGTGGAAGAGTGCTGCCGAGAATGCAGTCGTCCAACAACGTCGCGCCGCCGTCTTGGAAGCGAAACGGTTACTGATGCTGGCCCAGGAAGAGCGAGCACGCGCCCCTGCCGCTCAGATCGCCGCAGCCGATAAGAAATTCGAGGCCGCTCAAAAGACGCTTACGCAAGCAGAGGCAGAGGAAAAGAAGCCGGTCACGACCCAGTACACGCCGCGCGTGTCGAAAGTGTATCCATCCTCGAGCAGCGGACGGCGACTCGCTTTTGCACGCTGGCTCGCGGTTAACGAGAACCCGCTGACGGCTCGCGTCGCGGTCAATCACATCTGGCTGCGGCACTTCGGGCAGGCGCTTGTGCCCAGCGTTTTCGACTTCGGCCGCAACGGCCGGCTGCCGAGTCACCCGGCACTCCTCGATTGGCTGGCGGCGGAGTTCATGCAGCCGACGAGCGGCGCAAAGCCCTGGAGCATGAAGCATCTGCACCGGCTGATTGTCACTTCCGCTGCGTACCGCATGGCCTCTACGCCGGACGCAACGGCCCTCGAACGCGATCCCGACAACCGTTGGCTGTGGCGAATGCCGCCGCGCCGCCTTGAAGCGGAGATCGTCCGCGACAATGTTTTGCACGTCGCGGGCAAACTCGACCTGACCATGTCAGGGCCGGACATCGATCATCAGCAAGGCCAGTCGGTACTTCGCCGCAGTGTCTATTTCCGGCACGCCGCCGAGAAGCAGATGGAGTTTCTCAAACTCTTCGATGCCGCTTCGGTTACGGAATGCTATCAGCGAAAAGAGAGCATCATCCCGCAGCAAGCCCTGGCGCTGGCGAACAGCGAGTTGAGCATTCGCATGGCTCGGCTCGTGGCACGCGACCTGGCGGCCAAAAACGGAGTCGATGTCGCCGGCTTCATCGCTGCGGCGTTCCGGCGCGTGTTGTCGCGCTCGCCGATGCCGGACGAGGTCACCGAGTGCGCCTGTTTTGTTTTGCAACAGACGGCATTGCACAGTGAAAAACAAACCAAGCCGACAGCAACGGACGCTGAGGGCCGGATTCCATCGCATGATCCTGCAATTCGCGCCCGCGAAAACCTCGTCCAGGTTCTGCTCAACCACCACGAGTTTGTCACGGTGAGGTGATTCAAACGATGGCTGCAATGAGTCGCAATTGTGTCGGCATCTCGCGCCGCTCGTTCCTGGCCGACACCGGCATGGGATTCACCGGCTTGGCGCTATCGGCGCTCATGGCGAAGGAAGCTCGCGGCAGCACCACCCCCGAGATGCCTCACTTTCGTCCACGCGCCAAATCAGTGATCTGGATTTTTCTTTGCGGCGGCGTCAGCCACGTCGAATCGTTCGACGTCAAACCCGAACTCACCAAATACGCCGGCAAGACCATTGACCAGACGCCTCACAAACATGTTCTCGATCCAAAGAAGCTAAATGTCGTCAGCGCCAACCCGTCGCACGGCAATCGAAAGACGTTGATGGGGCTCAACACCGGTCATCGGAATTATGGGCAATGTGGGCTCGTCGTTGGCGACTGGTTCAAACACATCGGCGAATGTGCCGATGACCTCGCAGTGGTTCGTTCCTTGTGGACCACGGACAATGACCACGGTGCCCAATTGCAGTTTCACACCGGCCGACATGTCCGCGAAGGGGCACATCCCACCGTTGGCTCCTGGGCGTGTTACGGCCTCGGCACGATCAATCAGAATCTGCCCGAGTATGTTGTCCTCGGCACACCGACTGGCGACTGCTGCGGCGGCGAATGGACGCACGGCGCCGGCTACCTCGGCCCGCAGTATGCCGGCGTTCGCATTCACGTCGATGGAAAGGACCCGCTTCCCTTTGTTTCTCCCGCGCCCCTGGGTGTCACGCCGAAGGAACAGGAAGCGCAATTCGGCCTGCTGGGCAGGCTCAATCGCCTTTCAGGAATCGACTATCCCGATGACCCCGCGCTGCAGGCTCGCATTCGGTCGTACGAACTGGCCTTCGGAATGCAGACCGCCGTTCCTGAAACGCTGCGGCTGCAACAGGAATCGGCAGCAACACAAAAACTCTACGGCATCGATCAGGGAGGAACGGCGCCGTTCGGTAAGCTTTGCCTCACCGCTCGCCGGCTCGTCGAACGCGGCGTCCGCTTCGTGCAGATCTTCCATGGCGGCGGCGGAGGCGGCGCATGGGATGCTCACGGCGGCATCAAGAGCAATCACTCATCGCTGTCGGCTCAGGTCGATTTGCCAATCGCCGGACTCCTTCGCGATTTGAAACAACGCGGCTTGCTGGATGAAACGATCGTCGTCTTTGGCACCGAGTTCGGCCGAAGCCCCGGCGCTCAAGGCGACGGCCGCGATCATCATCCGCAGGGTTTCTGCGCCTGGCTGGCCGGCGGCGGCATCAAAGGCGGCATCGCCCACGGCGCCACCGACGAGATCGGCTTCCATGCCGTCGAAAACCGGCACTATGTCACCGACATCCACGCAACCGTGCTGCACCAACTGGGCCTCGATTCCCGCCGCCTCGAAGTCCCAGGCCGCAAACGCCTCGACCTCGACCACGGCGAAGTCATCCGCGAGATACTGGCGTAGAGCTATCGTCACCACGGCCTTCCATTTCGCGCACGGCGTGTTGCTGCACCTGCCGAAATTTCTGACAGAATGAACGCACCGGTTTACTTCTTCTTGCGTCGGGCTGCGAAGAAGGCCTTCGAGTCAAAAACATTCGCCTTGGCTTTCTTCAACCACCGGCGAATCACTTTCGCGTCTATCTCCATGATGTCGGCGAACACGGCCTGGGCCGCATAGAACTTGCCGACCGGCGTCAGGCCCGGTTCATCGAATGCCTGCCCATTCCAGAACAGCAGGTTGACGCCCTTCTTCGCCACGTTGTAACCGACCACGGGATTCTCATCGATGAACCACACAGGGCTGCCGTGCCAGACTTTGCAAGTCGCCTTGGGAATCGCGGCAGTGATCAGCGCCCGAAGCGCATCGCAGATGGCCCAGAACGCCGGCGACTGGGCCTGCGCATACCGAGCGATCTCATCTATCGCGGAATCGGTCGAACGGGTAGTTGTCATCATCGCCATTTCAAGTAGGGATCAGTCGGGCGTTGCAGCAAACTGCATTTTGACCGTGAACCTTGCGAATGCAAGCTTAGCTTCCGGCAATGACTACGTCGTTGCAGAACACGCTCGAAAACTAAGTGCCCATTTACTTGGCTTTCTTTTCCCGTTTCCCCTCGATCTCGAATTCACGCTTCTCGCCTCCGAACTCGGCGGCGCCCTTCCCTTTGAATGTGTCTCCAGTGATCGTAAACTTGTAATCGATGTTGATCTTGTTATCCATCAGCGTTCGTTCGGCGGAGAAGGTCAGTACGCCGTCTTTCAATTTCACGTCCTTCAATTTCGCATCTTTCTGATCCGGCCAGCTCATAGTTCCGACGAGGTTGTCTCCGTCCATTTTGATCGACAGTTCGCTCGTTCGCTTCATGTCGCCAATCGCGTACTCGCACTTCCAAGTGCCGACCGGGTCTACCTTGTCTGCCGCGCACGCGATGCTGCAAAGTCCGAGCACAATCGCCGTCGAGAGAATCGATTTCATCTTTGCCTCCAAGAAGTAGCGGAAAAGGAGCCGTCCGACGCGAACCGTTGCCAACCGCTGCCTGCGATTCTAGGGACGGCACCACGACCGATCAGCCCATCGTCGCCAAAACTCAATCGTCGGCGCCAAAATCATGTCCATCATTCTCGCGTCCGGCGGCCACGAAACGGCCTCTCGAAAAAACGCAGACCCGCTGGGACAGAACTTGCTCGATCTGTTGCCGACGGGACTGCATGGCGAACTCATTTGAACTGTTGAATGGCGAATTAAGAAAGTCAGGTCCTAACGCAGCAGAGATGTAATCAAAAGACTCACCACCAAGGCGCAAAGTGCACAAAGAAGAATCACAAGGACAAGAGCTTGCATTCTTTGTGTCCTTCGTGCCTTTGTGGTGATTTCTTGTCCTCGCCTTGGCCTTGCCTTGGCTCTTGCCCGGCCCGGTTTCCCGAAAAACTGTGCCAAGCATGTCATTTTGTGACATTTTGTGACACCTGTTACTCGAATTGCGCGCACCGCGAACGCAAACGCGATTCCGCGCCTTTGCAATCAACCGAACCAACGCTACGATCCGGTTTGGGAATGTCAAAGCAATTGCGGATTGCGGAATGCGGATTGCCGTTCGCTTGTTGCAGACGAAGACGGCATTGTCCCCAGTTGAATGTTTTTTCTGCCTGGTTACGAAGGACCTCCCTCATAACCTCTTCTGTCGTAACTAGGTGGAACTGCGAGGGCCGGCCGGGGCTGATCGAGGTCACGACGTGCAGTTGGAAGGACGAGTCGGCGTCCGTGAGGCAGGAGCCTTGAAGAGCGGGTCAGTTCATGGTGCGACAAGCCACGACCAGTTCATCGAGCAGTTTCATGAGACCGCCTCTCATTCAGTTTCCGCGTTGGGACAAGTATGTTATCGATGTAACTCCAGAAAACTGCAGGCCTTTCTTATAGCATTCCGATATGCGAGGCGTATCATCTGAATTCGGTTTCTGACTTATCGCAATCGCGCGATTGCGATAATCACCTGTTCGGCTCGCCTGCGCTGGTATCTTCTCTGCTCTTGTAAATGCACGGACAATTTGTTGGAGCATCAATGAACTGGGCTGACGCGGAACTCACGATCGAACACTTGAGCGGCAGAAAAGGGGCGGCTCGGAGCGATGCCGTTGCGATTCGGTTCTGTTGCACGTGCGGAAAGCACCTGGCGATTTCGCACAACGGACCTCACGACTACTCGCCTGGTTCAATCATGGATGTCACCGGGGGCTTCATGATTGAGTGCCCACATTGTGGTGCACTGTATTCGTGGAATTGTAATTCGCCTGAGACGCTGTACGAAACAAAAAAAGGAAGCTAACCCGAACGGATGAAGCTGACCGGGGCCGCCATCCTGGTTTCGCGCGGCATGAAGGTTTTGCAGGCGGCCCCGGCAGCTTATCCTTATCGTTAGCGGCAAAGCAATCCCCGGTTCTTTCGGAAAGCTGGATATGAGCATGCCATCGCTCGACCAAATCGCGGACGAACTCAACCGTCGCGCGGGCGATCATCCAATTGGCGCGCTACAGGAACTCCGCGGGCATCGGCCCGGCGTGGATCTATTCCGGATCAACGGCAAGACAATGGCAACCGACTGGGCTTGCCACTGGGGCGGCCGCAAGGAGCTCCAATTCAACATTGGGTTTGAGGGAAGCTATCTCCGCTACGGCGTGGCCTTTTCCTTTGGCGAAAGCCGCGAGTACAAGGCCAGCGAGCTTGTTGAAATTCTTCGTCCTAAGGTTGCTCGCTTCAACAATTTCATAACACATAACCCGAAGTTGCTTTCAGGGATGGACATGTGGGCCTATGTGTCCAGCGAAGACGACCACCCCTCCGTGCCGCTGGGCCGTATTCCTGCCCGGCTTATCGCTGAGCACAACTTTATTTTCATGGGCAAATACGAACCAATCCGCAGTCTGCGTTATGAACGTGTTCTAGATCAGTTCGACGATCTCTTACCGCTTTACCGATACGTCGAGAAGAATGGCAAGAATGGCGCCGAATCCCAGGCACTCGAAAAGAACTTCGCTTTTCGGACAGGTTGCCGGACGAAAAAGAAATCGGCAATCGTGCGAAGGAGCCGCGACCAAATCCAGCGTGATCTCCGACACAACGAACTCCAAAAAACGCTTTATCGTCGCCTGGCTCGCAAATTCGGGAAAGACAACGTTGGTACCGAGATTTCCGGCAAGAACGGCACAAGCATTGATCTTGTCGTCCAGCGGAATGGCGTCTACTGGTTCTATGAGATCAAGACTGCGGACTCCGCGCGAGCCTGCATTCGCGAAGCTCTCGGCCAGATTCTGGAATATGCCTTTTGGCCTGGCGCGCAAGAGGCAGCACGCCTAGTCGTTGCTGGGGAATGTGAGCTTGACGATGATGCCAAGGCCTACTTGCGTTGCTTGAGGAAGCGTTTTTCGCTGCCGATTGACTTCGAGCGCATAGACCGCTGAGGTCCAGCCGCTAAACAACGGCTGAAGCTGACCGGGGCCGCCATTTTGATTTTGCGCGACACCACGCCGTTCGAGGCGGCCCGGCAGGTGAACGCAGTCGTTAGCCGCCAGAACCACCTTATCGTTCGACGCCGACGCCTGGGGCGTGGCTGATCGCGAGAAGCAACATGGCAAAAAAACGCGCGGGCCCACGCGGCAATGCGGCCGGAGCCTCGACCGAGCAGACCTTGCTCAACGCCGTTCTCGCCGACCCGGAAGACGACACGCCGCGGCTGGCCTATGCCGACTGGTTGGCCGAGAACGGGCAACCCGACCGCGCCGAGTTCATCCGTTTGCAACTTGAGCGGGCACGGCAGCCTCACCCCCAAAGCCATACCCCCGGCGCGAGGGAATCAGCCTTGTTGACGGCGCATCGCCAGGAATGGCTCCCCCAGGTCCGCCAGTTGGGGCGCGAGTATTTCGACTTTCACCGGGGATTCCCCGAGCAAGCACGCTACGTCGAGATGGCCGATTTCCCTCGCTGGGATGCGAGTCTCTGGCAGGTAGCGCCCGTGATCGACGTGCAATTCACCGATTACCCTGCGGTCTCCGGATCGTATCGCCCGCCGGAGGATAAGGAGGCCATGCTGGGAGCGCTGGCCGGCAAGCCGGAATTGGCACACGTGCGCATTCTGGGGCTGGTGGAATTGGGACTGTCGGCCGCGGACCTGGAGATTCTCTTCGGCTCACCGCACCTGACCCGGCTGCACACCCTGAATCTGACGGGCCCCAACTTCGCTGGCGCCGACACCGGCCGCGTCCTGGCGTGCCTCGGCCGTTTGCCTGCCCTGAGGCATCTGTATCTCGATGCCAACCGCATCGGTGATGAAGAAGTGGCGGTGCTGCTCGCTTCACCGGTGACAGCCCGGCTCACCGATCTCGGTCTGGGCAACAGCAACATCAGCGACGTCGGGGCGGAGCTCTTGGCGTCGTCGCCTGCGGTGGCCAACCTTGAGCGCCTGCACCTATACTGTAACCGGATCGGCGACCGCGGCGGGCGCGGCTTGGCCGCCTCGCCTCACCTCGCCAGACTCAAGGAACTTTCGCTCATGGTCAACGACATCGGTGACGACGGCCAAACCATCTTGCGCGAACGATTCGGCGGTCGAGTCGTTTTTTCGTGACGGAGCTGGGCGAGACCGGCGGCTAACCATCCGTTGCACCTGACCGCGGCGGCATTACGATTTTCGGGATTCAACGTCTCACCAGCCGCCGCGCAGGTAAACGCAGTGGTTCGGCAACGGAGGCGGTCATGGCGCGTAAAGCTACACTTGGCCAACTGATCCTTGTGCACTGGCACGACGAAGAGGCGAATGAACTTGCCGCCGAACTCCGGAAGGCGGGCTGGAAGGTCCAGGTCGGCATGAAAGAATTACGGGAGGTTAAGGCCCATCCGCCGACTGCCGTGGTGATTTCATTAAGGCGACTGCCATCCCACGGACGCGAAGTGGCAGATGCTCTCTGGTATTCCAAGTGGGGGCGAGCCATCCCGATTGTTTTCCTCGACGGTCAGGCGGACAAGGTCGAGGCCACCAGAACCAAGTTCCCCGATGCTCGATTCGTAAACTGGGCGGACCTACCTTCTGAATTGCAGCAGATAAGGGCGCAGAAAAGACGCGATCCGGGCGGATAAACACGCCGCAACTACTTTCAAAGGATCGATCATCTCTCGCAGATGGAGCACACTGCCTGGTCGGTGCTGGATGATATTCGACGGACAGGTGGCGCCGAACAGAGTTATCGCCTCGGCAGTCAAGAGTTCGCACCGCGAAACTGACTGATTCACTCAAGTTGTTCCCTGTGCGTCGAGACTTGACCACCTTCTGACGATTGCGGCATAAGAGTTGACGATAGCGGAGTTACAACCAGCCACCATTGGCTTCATTTCAAAGTCATTTCTTTCTTTCGTTCGATCTTAGCCGATCCAGTCCAAACTCGTCAGCAAGTTCAAAACGCCGCCGCCCTTCTTCAGTTCGTCGCATTTCAGAAGTGCGAAGCCGGCTTTGGACAAATCCAACTGCGTCTTCTTACTGCCGGACAGCCATGCGGCGAATCGGCTCAATCCCGGTTGATGACCGATGATGGCGACGGTCGCTACTTCGCCGAGTTTGCGCAAGTATTCGCAGATCTTTCGCGGCCGCACCTCAAACCCGATCTCGTCAAACACCACGATCGGCGGCGAGACGCCCATTCGTGCGACAAGTCCATCGGTCGTTTGCCGTGCTCGCAATAATGGGCTGGTGATGATCGCGTCGAATGTTACGCCTCGCCGGCGAAACCGCACTGCAAGTGATTGCGCTTGCGCGTGCCCTTTGCGGGTCAACGGCCGTTCTTCATCGGAGGCGACGCCCGCATCTTCGAGCGAGGCGGCATCGGCATGACGGATCAAGTAGAGGTCCATGCCAAAATGGTACGGATACCCGTCGCTGTCGCAAATCTACGGCAGTCTATTCAATCGGCCCGATGTGCAGGTCAACCGCATGTCGCTGACGCGGCAGCACCTCAATCCATTGGTAGCGTTCGATCGGCGATGCGTGATGCTGCCGAATAACGTGGCCCATGTTTGGATCGCGGTCCTTTGACAATACCGTTGGATTGGGCAGCCAGGCCACGAGCCGATAGTCCCCGGGAGGAACCTTCGGCAATTCAAACCTGCCTTCCGAATCGGTACGGCAGTAATAAGGATGTTCGACGACGAATAGGTTCGCACGCAGCCAGAATCGCCCGGCGCCGCTCGACCATTCAACGATTCCCGGCTTGTTCAAACAACGCCGAAGAGGAGAACCGGGCCGAGGGAACGGCAGCGTAAAAAACGCAGCACCGCGGGCAGCGATCGATTCGAACTCGTCGTTTCGGCTCATTACCTCAACTTCGTCGCCACGTCGAACAAATCCGACTCGGCATGGACCGCCCTCGCCTTGCTCGACCATCAACGAATCGTCGTCGCCGATGAGCCGCACGGGCGCGTGATCCCATGGCCGCGACCTCTGCGGAACAACCGATTCGAGAAATACTACCGCGCCGTGAACGGCCTTTGTCTTCTCATTCACGATTGGCGCGTAGGGGTTGTTTACTTGGCGAGATCGCCACTTGCCGTCGGCGCCGGGACCGATCGCTTGCATCGTCGCTACCGTTAGGATTGGACCGCGCCAGTACACATGACCGTTGATCGTCGCAGCATTCGCGGCATCATGTTTGTCTCCGATTCGCAATGGTTCTTCGTCGGCGACAATGGCGATCTCCGACGGGGCGTTGGAGCAACCAACGCCGGCGAAAGCGAAAATCAAAAGGATCCGAAGCAGCTTCATGTTGAACAACCAGGCATTTTCATTGGCTGAGCGAATCGAACCCCGTACACTGGCGTCACCTTTACGTTTCAGAAACAAAGAGTGCCGACCATGACAGCGACAGTTGCCGGCCGAGGTTATCTGGTCCGCCGCGTTGCCGAAGCGCCGATTGTGCCCTGTCCATGTGGCGAGAGCACCCGGCCGTTGACCTTTGCCGACTCCCCGCTCTGCAATCTTCATGTGACGTTCATCAAGGACTCGATCAAGCACTACCATCGTGAAACCACAGAGGTGTACTACATCTTGGAGGGTTCGGGCAAGATGGAATTGAACGATGACGTGATCGACATTGAACCCGGATTGATCATTTTGATCGAACCGATGACCGCGCATCGATTGTACAGCGAGCAGGGCGTTCGCACGATTGTGTTCGGCGTGCCGGCGTATCGGGACACGGACGAGTTCTTCGTGGAAGCCTAATCGGTCGGGATCGACGTATCATGCCGCAACCTATCACTTCGTACGACGAAATCGCATACCCTTCGCAGCCATTCCCGCAGACGCATCCGGATCGTTTGGCGACGATCGGCAAACTTTTGGGAATGGCGCCGGCTTCGCCGGACCGCTGCGGGTATTTGGAGTTGGGTTGCGGCGACGGCTTCAACTTGTTGCCGATGGCGTTGACCATGCCCAACAGTCGATTCGTCGGCATCGACCTATCGTCGAAAGCCATCGAACGCGGTCGCGCATTTCAGGAACAGCTTGGGCTGCGCAACGTCGAGTTACACTGTGCCGACGTGATGACCTGGCCGCTGCCGGAAGTGCCATTCGACTACATCATGGCGCACGGCTTATTCTCCTGGGTGCCGCCGCCGGTGCAGCAACGAGTGCTTGCGATTTGCAGATCGTCGTTGGCGCCGCAAGGAATCGCATACATCAGTTACAACACGCACCCCGGCGGTCACATTCGTACGATGCTTCGTGAGATGATGCGATTTCACGCGAGCGCGGCGCCAACGCCGGTGCACAAGTTGCATCAGGCAAAGGCGCTGATTCAGTTTCTTCTTGCAGGTCAGACTCAGGAAAACGAGTACACGGCGCTCCTCCGCAAAGAATCGGAATGGATCCTCGATCGCAGCAATGATGCAGTGCTGTATCACGACGATCTCGCGGATGTGAATCACTTCTTCTACTTCCGCGATTTTGCCGCCCTCGTGGGCCAGCATGGTCTTCAGTATCTCTCGGAAGCGGATTTCTACGAAACGCAAGATCGCATCTACCCGCCGGCGATTATCGAAGCGTTGAAGCAACTGGCCGGAAATGTGGTTTTGAAAGAGCAGTATCTCGATTTCTTGAAGTGCCGCCGGTTTCGACAGACTCTATTGTGCCACAGCGATGTGAAGCTGGAACGCGACATACCGCTGAGCCGTCTTGCCGGATTCCGTGTGTCGTCCGTGGTGAAGCCGCAAGGGCCGCTTGACTTAGTCGCCGGGCAGATCATGGCGTTCGCCGGTCCTCGCGGCGCTGCATTGAAGATCGACCACCCATTGACCAAGGCGGCGTTGGTCGAACTCGCAACTCGAGCGCCGATGCATCTTTCGTTTGAGGAACTGCTCTTGGCCGCAAGTCGGCGACTTGAAACCGCTGCCGCGGAAGCAGACGACGTCGAAGTTCTGCAGCAAGTCCTGCTCGCCGGATACTCCGCCGGCATGATGGAGTTTCACTTGCTGCCGCCAGCCTGGATTGAAACGATTAGTGAAAGACCACGTATCAGCCCCATTGCATTGGCACAACTTCGTCGAGGCGATCCAATCGTAACGACCTTGCGACACCATGCACTTGCCGTCGAGGAACAAATTGACCGTGGACTGCTTAGCTGTTGCGATGGCGAGCACGATCGTAAGTCGCTGATCGCCAAGGCGACTCAATTGCTGGCCACGACCGGACCGGCCGGCGCCAAACCGGAAGAAATGACGCAGGGCGTGCTGAGTCGAGCCGGTCGAAGCGCCCTTCTGCTCGCCTGATCGCTGAAATTACTGCATCTTGCCCATTCTCCGCGACGATACATGACATGACGTGCTCCGTATCCATCGCGGTGACAGATGCTGCTCTTACCACGCATCACCGGCCTCGAACTGTACGACCCGTTGGGCGGCGGTCCATTTACTCGCGTCTATGCCGGCCGAGACTTGACGAACGATCGCCGCGTTGCAGTAAAGATCGCACGAGATGTGGAGTTTGCCGATGTGTTGTTGCAGCGTGAGGCGATAGTTGGAAAGTCTGTTCGTCATGCCAACCTCGTTCGTTTGCGTCGAGCGCGGCTTTCCGAACCACCAGGCCACATCGTCTACGACTGGATCGAAGGCGAATCGTTGCGCAGCCGGCTGCAGCAATATGGCCGACTCGATCTGCGAACGACGCTCTGGATCGGCCGGCAGCTTGCCGAGGCGCTGACGGCGCTGCATCGCGTCGGCTTCGTGCACGGCGACATCAAGCCGGACAACGTCCTGGTCGCGCGATGCGGAAGCGTGAGTTTGATCGACCTGGGTTTTGCCCATCGGCCCGGCGACAATGCATCGTTCCGCGAGCGCGGCATCGTGCTGGGCACGGCGAATTATCTGGCGCCGGAGTTGTGCGCCCTCGACAATGACGGGGATCAAAGCGCGGATCTGTTCAGTTTCGGCGTGATGCTCTTCGAACTGTTGACCGGCGAACTACCTTACTTACCAGGCGACGTGCTTGCAACCTTGGCAGAACATCGAACGACTGCCGCTAGGACACTGCCGGATCGGTGGCCATCAAAAGTCCGACAACTCGTTGCGTCTCTGCTAACGCGCTGTCCTCAGCGCCGGCCCTGCGCCAGTGTGCTTATGCTCGAACTCATGCGTCTGGAGATACGCGCTTTGTCAGCCTGAGTGGCTCGGTAGCCTGGCGTTGGAGGCTATTCTTCCGAGAGGTCGGTTTCCGTGTAGATCGTGAATCCGTGGCGGGTGAGCGTGTTAACCGCAAGTTCATGATCTTCAACGTGCATCGCCAACGCGCGGGAACCATGCGGTCCGACGAGGATCGGATAAGCATAGTGAATGTCGATTTCGGCCGACAACAGCGCTTTGCAAATCTGTGCCAAGGGTTGCCTCGCTTCAGGCAATTGCACCACCAACAAGTCGCTTTCGGTGATCGGCAGGTTTGCCAGTTCAAAGATCTCGCGCGCTCGCTCCGGATCGCTAAGGACCATTCGGATGATTGCACAATCCGCCGAATCGACAACTGTCAGGGATACGATGCGAATGTCGGTCGATTCAAATCGCCGCACCAGGTCCATCAAAGCGCCAAGGCGATTCTCCAAGAATACGTTGAACTGACGCACGCTGGGCCAATCACGCCCTCGTGCGGTCGCAAAGTCTATTCCGCCCTCGTCGCCGAAACTCATGAAGTGCACCCTGAACGAATGCGTGCAGTATAGAGCTGATCATAATGACCATGCAAGCGGCATCGCTACCATTTCCCCAAATTCACACTTGTATCCGCATGAACTGCAAAATCGGCAACAGCCGTAGATTCCGCAAATCCGATCAAATCCACAGTGTTGCAGTGTTGCAGCGTTGCGCGACGTGCGCGTGAATTGGAAATCTGAGGACCTTGCGCAATGAACTCCCGCCGGCGAATGCCACTAATGGTATTGAGCGTGCTGCTTGCCTGTGGCTTCTCGGCAACCGCCGGCCCACCATCGAGCCCGCAGGGCAGGCTCATCATCGTGCGAATGCCTGGAAAACCGGATCGAAGCTGCGTCGTCCTGAATTCGACCCAAGATCGACATGGTGGAATGATCCACGAAGTGAGGGCTCTTGATTCCGGCGAAACTTTCTTTGTGACGGACTCTCGGCCGCCTGGGATCAGCGTCTATGCGCCGACTCCGTACGTGCCGGCAGCGCCGCCGTTGCGTCGCACTCCGACGAATGCCGAACTTGCGGGGAGCCCGTCCGGCTCTTTGACATCGCGATCGAACAGCATCGAACGAATGGGTTTCACTCGTTCGTCCAAAGTCAGCCCGCCACCTGCCGCGCCAACGCAGCCCCCCGCCGCGGCGCAGCCTGCAACGACGCAGCCCCCCGCGTCGTTGCAGGCGCAGTTGGCGAATCTCAAGGACGGCGCCGTGCCGTCGCAGCGCGAACTCGCCGCAATGTCGCTGACATTGAGCGAGCACCACAAATCACCGGAAGTCGTGACTGCATTGATGACGTCTTGTAAGACCGATCCGGCCGCTACGGTGCGGGCGACCTGTGTACGCTGTTTGTTTCGATTGTCCGTGGAATCTCCGCAAGTAATTCCGATCATCGCAGACCGCCAATCAGACAAAAACGTCGAGGTCCAGAAGATCGCCAAACTTGCAATGGAAGAACTCGAACGCCGACATTCCATCAGCGACAAGCGTTGAACCCGATCGTCATTTCGCTAAACCATTCAAAAATTCGAGCCGCACGCTGCTCTATTTCGCAGTCGCGACTCGGTCGTATCGGCAGCACACAGGGTCATGTCATGTTTCCAGTTCAACTCGATGGCAAAATTGCACTCATCACCGGCGTCGGCGACAATGAAGGATTTGCCTGGCACATCGCCAAGACGCTCCAGGCGGCCGGCGCCCGCATCGTACTTGCATGCCATCCCCGGCTCGTGAATATCGTCGAAAATATTCTCGGCCGTGAGCAAGATCGTGAATCCCGCATGCTGCCGTTCGGCGCCGGCGAACTCAAAGTGGAGAAGGTGCTTCCGTGCGACGTGCAATACGACACGATGAACGACGTCGACGAAAAGACCCGCAACGACCGCCGCTACGCCAAATACAGCGAATACTCGGTCCAAGGCACGGTGGACGCAGTCGGCAAGGAATTCGGCGGCATTGACATCGTGATCCACTCCGTTGCGTTCAGCCCGGAGATCAAGAACACGGCGCTTACCACGAGTCGCGGCGCCTACATGACCGCGCTAAGTATTAGTGCCTATTCGTTGACTTCGTTGCTGCGTGCGGCTCAGCCGTACATGGAGAATCGCCCCGGCGGGGCGTCGGCCGTCGGCCTTACGTACATCGGCGGGTCGCGCGTTGTGCCGCACTATGGCGGCGGCATGTCCACTGCAAAGGCTGCGTTGCAAATCGACGCCCAACAGCTTGCCAGCAACCTCGGAACAAAGAACATCCGGGTGAACCTTGTTTCTGCCGGTCCCTACGCCTCTCGTGCGGCCCGGGCCATCGGCGACATTCAGCACATGATCGACTACGCTGCTCAGCGTTCGCCGTTGCAACGGCCGATCACTGCCGAGGAAGTCGCCAACGCAACGGCCTTTCTGTGCAGCGACCTCGCCAGTGGAATCACCGGTCAAATCCTGTATGTCGACGCCGGTTACCACTGCATGGGCGTGTAATCGTTGCTACCCGTCCGAGAAGCGAATTCAGGCGGGCCTTGGCAACCCGCCTGGATTGGACTTTCAAACAGCGATTCTAGCAGAATTTTGTGCCAAGCACTTCCGGTACGACCTTCGGGTACGCTGTGTAGCGCCCGGTGCGATCCACCATGAATGTGGTTTGATCGGTCGCCGTAGCGCCGTCCGCTTTTGCACGAATATGCAGTGAGTGCTCGCCCTTCTTGAGTTTCTGGCCTTCGATTGGACTGCTCCATTGACCGTCGCTCTGAAGCGAGAGGTCAAACCACTCGCCGCCGTCGATTTGTCCTTCGACAGACTCCGGCGCAGATTGCGACCAGACCCGAACCCGAACTGTGTCGGGGCCGCTGATAATATGCTTGCCGGAGAGGGCCAGGATTCCGCTTCGCGGGTGCGTGGTCATGACGAAGGGGCCCTTATCGTCGACGGTGCGATACTTGACCGCCAAGTCGTCGCCGTGCAGGTAGACGACAGAGTATCCGGCGCTGCCGCCTTCAGGTTCGCCGATGGACCTGGTGGCGATGGACACGTTACGGCCGTCGTTGGCAATCTGGCCGTAGTGCGTGTGGCCCGCAAAAATCGCAGTGATCCGCCGTGTCTGCACGATCTCGCGCCAACCATCGATGCCCGGTCCGTCGAAGTCCTCCCAGATTTGAAATGGGTAATGATGTTGGAACAGTACGATGCGCTCGCCGCGATCGATGGCGCAGTCCGCCTCATATCGAAACCAATGAATCTGTTGGTTGGTCATTCCGAGCGGACGGAACTCCATTGTGTTGAGGCGTATGAACCGGTAGCCGTTCACACTGAAGGCGCCGTACGGCTCTCCAACGTGGGCGCGATACGCCAGGGCGTGCGGGTCGTGATGCACGTCGTGATCTCCAACGAGAGCGTGCGAAGGCGCGTTGAGCCTGCGCCGCAGGTCATTGAACATCTCGAACTGTTCGTCTGTCGCGTTCTGTGCGTTGTCGCCGGCAAATTGCACAAAGTTCGGCTTGATTACGGCGTTGATGTCCTCGGCCAAATGAAGCGCCGCCCGGTGATTCTCGGCGTCAGGCCGAGTGAAGTGCAGGTCGCCGGGCCAAACAAAAACGACAGGGGAATGATGGCTGGACATGATTGAATCTCCGTTCATTGGGTGTAAGCCGACCGGATCGGCATCGGTGGTATCTCGAATTCGGTGCTGACGCCAGCGCGTCCGTGGATAATACCATTGCCGCAGCAAGTTGTGACAGATTCAGCCGAAGAATTTTTTGAAGGAAAGTGCGGCACAAGATTCGGCTCGTGGTTTGATGTTTGGGCAATTATCGTGTGCAATTCCTAGTGGAATCCTCTGCACTATCGCCGTTTCGGGCTTCGCCGGATTCGGTAGATCGATCCCTTGTAAGTTGGTTGATCAGGCGACCGGGCTTTGATCGGGTCGCACTGATATTCGAATCCCCAGTCCGGCAAGAGGTCGCGCAACAGTGCAGCCGGTGGACGGTTTTGATCCACCAGCATGCATAAGCCATCCGGCTCCAGCACCTTATCAATCAACTGAATCAGCGGTTCGATGTGCCGACGTTCAAACGTCAGGTCGGAGCCCAAGATGACGGGCACATTGAGATCATCGGGCGGTTCACGCCAATCGAATTGCAGCAACTCGAAATTCTGGAATCCGTTCAGGCGTGCATTGCGGCCGGCGAACTGCACCGCGGTTGCATCGATGTCGCTGAAGATCACCGAAAGCCCCCGCATCAAAGCCGCGATGCCAGGCAGACCAAGGCCGCAACCCAGTTCCAGCACCGTCGCGTTTTCAGGCCAGAGCTCACGAAGAACCGCCTTGGCAAGTTCGAGCGAGACCGGCCAAAGATCGGCCCAATACGGCAGGTATTCGTCAGCTTCCCACGCGGCGTACATCGCCGGATGTTCGAAAATCTTGTCGAAACATGGCGGGCGATCCAAGACAAACGTACGGTCGTCGATGGTCAGCGTTTGCCGGGTCAGCGGCGTCAGTGCCTCCCAAGGAGTCTCCGGCAACTTCGTCGGCTTGGCCATTCCGTCAAACCATCCCTCTAGATCATTTGAACGCAACTGCGCAAGCCGGATGTGGTCAATGAAACATTTGCCGGCAACAGCATGTACGCCGCGGGCGAGCCAAGGCAGTCAACAATGACTTGCTGTTCATTCGGCGTGCCAAATCCTTCTGCGCAAGGTACATGACCGGTAACGAGCCAATCGGCATCGACCTTTTTCATGAAAGCAGCGACATTCGCCGCCGAGGTGTCGCGGCCCCAGACCATTCCATAGACCAGTCCGCCCGGCGCCAAATCCTCCGGGGCATGTTTCCATTGACGGAGCGCTTCAACGTCGAAGCTTGTCATGGCGGCGGCGTTGGGTAGGCTGTGGCTCAAGAAAACGCGATTTGGCGTGCGGATTGCAACCGGCAGCGATGCAAAGAGGTCCAGATACGCTGCGTAGATCGAGTCGGCATCGCGGCCGTAGGCGTTGCGCACGCCGTCAAGGAAACTGGCATTCAAGTCCATGTCTGTCTTACCAATAGCGCGATTGGTCCATTGCGAGAGTTCGTGATTGCCGGGTAGATAGTGCACTCGCGTGGGATATTGACACTTCAGGGCGCACCAAAGATCAACGGCCTGGTGTGATTTGTCGCTGCCGTCGGCATAACGAAATGCACCGTGAATCAACTCCTGCATTACGAAATGTCGGTGAGGATGTTTGGCCAATTCGGCGCGTTTCAACAGCAACTGAAAGTTCCCGACATTGCCGTGCAAATCACCGGCAACCAAAACGTCTAACCCGTCGACAATGGTTACAACGCGACCCAGCCTGCCTGGTTCCGTTCGGACATATTCGGCCGCTTTTCGAATGGTCGCCAGGAGTTTGTCGGGTTGCGGCATGCATCTCAACGTACGAAGCAGCGAAGCCTTGCGACAGTCCAGCATGCGGACTCGGCCGGCGCACCCTTGCCAAGAGTTTGACTGAGTGCGTAGATTCTCCCTGTGCAGATAGGTGAGTCGTCCGAGTGCAGACTCGAACACGATTGTCGGGTTCATTACTCCTGTAGTGTCGCATGGATCTTGCGCGTAATCTGAAAGTCGACAGCGTGTCCCGGCTGTTTCCTACCGCGCCGCATCAGATTGCATCAACGCAACCGGTTGCCGATGCTATCGACGCAATGCGACGTCACGGCGTTGGCTGCCTTCTCGTCTGCGACAACGGCGATTTGGTCGGCATCCTGACGGAACGCGATGTCATGCGCCGGATTCTGGCGTTGCAGCGTCCGATGTCCACAACCGTTGCCGACTGCATGACGCCGCAACCGGCCACAGTCCATGCCAAGGAGTCGATTCGAAACGCAATCGAACGAATGGAGCAAGGCGGCTATCGGCACCTTCCCGTTCTTGACGAGCAGCAAAAACTCGTGGGTGTGCTATCGATCAAAAGGATTGTGCATTACCTGGTGGAGCATTTTCCAGCGACGATTTACAACCAGCCGCCAGACCCAAACCTGATTCCGCAGCAGCGCGAAGGCGCCTAACGCCGACACCGACCAGGTCAAAGTATGCCGGACACGCGCCGAAAACGATTAGAGCGAGGCGAGGTTGACGTGCTCGTCGGTGCAACGGTGCGGTTTTGCGGCGATTCCGGCGACGGCATGCAAGTGGTGGGAGCGCAATTCACCCGCGCATCGGCTCGCATGGGCAATGCGGTAAGCAGCCTACCGGATTATCCTTCCGAAATTCGAGCTCCCGCCGGCACGTTGGCGGGTGTCTCCGGATTTCAGGTGCACTTCTCGGCCCAGGCGCTCGCCGTCCCGGTGGATCGGCTCACGGCGCTTGTTGCAATGAACCCGGCGGCCTTACGGGCAAACATTCCCGATCTGGAGCCGAACGGTGTCTTGCTCGTAAACCAGGATGCATTTCGATCCGATGAATTACTCAAAGCGGGTTACTCGTCGAATCCGCTCGAAGACGGAACTTTGAGCGATTATCGTGTATTAGCGATCCCAATGGTGCAGCTGAGCCGTGAGGCGGTCGCCAAGCTCAATTTGACGCCGCGCGAAGCGGACCGTTGCCGCAATTTCTTTTCTCTGGGCATCATGTGCTGGTTGTTCGAACGCGACCTTGATCCAATTCGTCAATGGATCATGGCGAGGTTCGCTACGAATCCCGCTGCGCAAAAGGGCAACCTGACGGCGCTCCAGGCCGGATTTCGGTTTGCAGAGACCGAGGTGTCGCTGCCGCGATTTCGAGTTCCGGCGGGGAAGTTGCCGCAAGGGGCGTATCGCCACATCACTGGAAACGAAGCTCTCGTTCTTGGTTTGGAAGCTGCCGCCCGGCAGACGAAACGCAAACTGATTTTCGCATGTTCACCGATGACACCTGCCAGCGATTTGCTTCACGTCTTGCAGTTGAAACCCCACTCCGAAGTGCAGGCGTTGCAAGCGGAAGACGATGCTGCGGCTGCTGCGATCGCGCTCGGTGCGGCGTTCGGCGGCGCCATCGGCGTTGCGGCGGCAAGCGGGTCCGGACTGTCCCAAATGAGCGAAGTCTTGAGTCTGGCTGTCATGACGGAATTGCCGCTCGTTATCTTTGTGATTCAACGCGGCGGTCCGAGCACGGGTCTGCCGACGAAGGTGGAGCAGGCCGACCTGAACCTCGCGATGTATGGACGCAACGGCGAATGTCCGCTGCCGGTGTTGGCGGCCGCCACACCGGGCGACTGCTTCCATCGTGCGCACGAAGCCATTCACATCGCCTGCCGGTACATGACGCCTGTGATAGTGCTGTCCGACGTATACCTGGCGGGCGGAGCCGAGGCATGGCGATTGCCCGCGGTCGAATCGCTGGCTGAGGCAGCATGGCCGGACATGCCGCCTGCGACGGCGTATCTTCCCTATCAGCGCGACGCCCTTGGCGTTCGACCATGGGCGACACCCGGTATGCCGGGTTACGAGCATCGCATCGGCGGCCTCGAAAAAGAAGATGGGACGGGCAACGTTAACTATGAGCCGCTCAACCACGAGCGAATGACCCGATTGCGGTCGAGGAGAATTACGGAAATCGCGGCTTCGTTGCCGTTATTAACGATCGACGATCCCGACGGCGCCGAACTCCTGGTTCTCGGCTGGGGTTCGACGCAAGCGGCAATATCGGGCGCTGTCCAGCAAGCGCGAAGCAGTGGCCACAAAGTCGCCCAGGCGCATCTAGGACACTTGCATCCGTTGCCGACCAACACCGGCGAACTCCTGAGGCGGTATCAGCGCGTGATTGTACCGGAACTCAATCACGGCCAGCTGCGGCGGCTGTTGCGATCGGAATTGATGATTGATGCGATAGGCCTCAGCAAGGTGCAGGGCCGTCCGTTTCAGGTCAGTGAGATCGCCGCTGCATTGATGCGATACTCAAAATCAAACGCCAAGACCTGAGCGATCGACTTGAACGGTTCTTTTTCGAGCCGGAGCGCAATCGATGCCGCCGATCACCCACTTGTTGGAGACGTCGCTGTATGTCGACGATGTCGATCGATCGGTCGAATTCTACCAAAAGGTATTCGGTTTCTCGGTGATTAGCCGCAGCGAGCGGCTGCATGCCATGTCCGTTGCCGACGGTCAGGTGTTGCTGCTATTCAAAAAGAGGCTCTCGGCAGATTTGTCGACTACGCCGCACGACGGCGACGGACAATTGCACCTCGCATTCGGCATTGAAAGAGATCAACTGGCCGTATGGGATTCCTGGCTGAATGCGTTGGGAATCGTAATTGAGGAAAAGAAACAGTGGGACTTAGGCGGCGTCAGTTTGTATTTTCGCGACCCCGACGGTCACCTCGTTGAGGTTGCGACGCCTGGCGTTTGGTCGAATTACTGACCGGACTCCGGTCGAATTGATTCGTGGCCGACTTCCGGATTGCGTTCCAGCATGAAATCCTGTTAATTCTTAGACGGGCATTCGCGGTGGGCGCTTGGAGACCAAGACATGTCCAGCCCGAAAGATCCACAACCGGCGCGGTTGGAGGACATCAAGACTCGCTGGAGCCTGATGCGCCTGGCGCACCAGAGCGCTGTTAGCCAGGCCGGTCCTGCTCGAGAGACGCTGGTACTGGCTTACGCCCGTGCGATCCGGTCATATGTCGGCGCAATTCTGCAGGATTCATCTGATGCAGATGAACTGGCACAAGACGTATTGCTGCGAATCCTGCGAGGAGATTTCTCCGGAGCCGATCCAAAGCGTGGGCGGTTTCGCGACCTGCTGAAAGTCGCTGTGCGGAACCAAGCTCGCACGTTTCTCAGCAAGAAGCAACGGCGGGCCGGCGTCGACATGGACGTCAACCTCGCCGCGAGCCGCGATGAAGAAGCCGATGCGGCATGGGACGAAACCTGGCGCGTGACCGCACTCGAAAACACCTGGGCTGCGCTGCAGAATTATGAACGAACGCATCGCGGCAGCGTCGCTCACACCGTGCTCAAACTGCGAGTCGATCACCCGGACGATGACTCGCCGCAGCAGGCGGAACGATTGTCCAAAGCGATCGGCAAGACGGTCAATGCCGCCGCCGCACGACAGCAACTGCATCGCGCTCGGCTGCGGTTCGCACAATTGCTGCTCGAAGAAATTGCCCGTTCGCTCGACCAGCCGACGCCCGACCGAGTGCAGGAGGAATTGGTGACGCTTGGGCTCATGGAGTACGTGCGCGAATTCCTACCCGACGACTGGAAGACTAAGGGAGAGTTGCAAGAGGAAGCGGAGTAACGTCAGTTGTTTGGGGCGCAAATCTCAATCACTTCAATTGCCGGCTGTTCATCGCAGAAGATCACGCCCATGCGGCCGTAGGTCGCATGGCCTTTCGCCGAAGGGCCGAACCAATCCAATAGAATCGGTTGTGCCGGAACGCGAAAGTACTCTCGCGGTTCGATGCGTCGCATGACATTATGTTCGATCAGCACTCGCCCGAGCGGCGTCTTTTGTTCGAGGATTTGTTGCACTACCTCTTCGGTGCAAAAACGAAACCGAATCCGCACCAGGCCGAACTGAACGGCTCTCCCATCGCTTAATTTTCGCAGGAGAATCTTTCGGGCATACCATTCGGGAGTTTGCCGGACGTCGAGCACTTGCACGGCGACTCTCTCGCCGTAAAAGGCCTCCATCGTCTCAGTCATATGTTCGGTGTGGACCAGCAACTGATGGTACGGCGCCGGCACGCCGTCGGCCGCCACAGGCTCGCACGAAGGAATCTGAATAGGCGAGAAGAATAGTTCGAAGAGTGCCGTGCGGTCTGGCTGAATCATGCTGCCGGCGCCGGAACCAGCGGCAATGCCAGGCCCGCCTCCACTTCCGAATTCGTCGTTTCAGCGGGCCGCTCCAACACCGAATCCACGAGGTAATAGAGCAACTCACGCAATTCCTGAGGTTGAGTTTCGTCTGCGATCGCTTCCGCCTTCGCTTTGAACTTCTCGATCATCTTTTCCGCTTTTTCGAACACTTCGCAACGATTGAAAATATGGCGGACCCGTTCGAGCGTCAAAAATTCGTCAGCGTTCTTTCCCTTTGCCAAGAGTTCGAGCAACTCGTTTTTCTCCGACGGCACGGCGGCTTCCATCGCGAGCGCAAGCAACAACGTCGGCCGAGCGGCGAGTACGTCCTGACCGGCAACAAGTTTGTTGTCCTGATCGCCGGCCCAGTCTTTGAGATCGTTGCGAATCTGGAACGCCACGCCGAGGTTGCGGCTGAAATCGCCGATCATTTTCTCATATGCATCGGCAGGGCCTGCGAGGCGAATGCCGGAATAAAGGGCCGCCTCGAACGCCGGCGAGGTCTTGAGCGCGTAAATTTTCAACGCGTCCAGCGGTGTCAGCGCTTTGTCCGCCGCGTCTCGCCACAGAAGTTCGGCCCCTTGGCCCTCAGAAAGCTTCAGATGGGCATCCGCAAGTTTGTCGAGAATGTCGCTCGCACAGTCGCCGCCAAGGACCTTTCGCTCGCGGCTAACAAGTCGATAGCCCAAGCCGATCAGGTAGTCGCCAATGTTGATTGCGACTCCGACGCCGAATTGCCGATGGAGGGTCTCGCAACCGTAACGGAAGGTGTCATCGTCTTCGATGTCGTCGTGAACGAGCGAAGCTTTGTGAAACGCTTCGATGGCGAGCGCCGCACGCTTGACGGAGTCGTTGAGTTTGAGCCCTTCAGCCGAACGCGTTCCAGCGCCGCCGGTGAGTGCGTCGAAGGCTGCGAGCGTGATAAACGGCCTCGACCGTTTTCCACCTTGCATGAGCCAGTCGTAGGAGATTTCTTCATGCCGCGCGAGCGGGTCGCGGGTCTTGCCGCTGCGCTGGCGCGGAGCGAGGCGCGATAGTTCAGGCTCTTCAAACATGACATTTGCGGCACGCAGCAAGTGCACGTACGACTTGGTCGTCTTCGCGGCGGGCGGAGTATGCAGTTCGATCATCTCGGCAACCCAGTCGTCGTCGACCGAGGTGCTTCGGCAATTGCTCGACAACAGCGAAGTGGCGATACACGGAATGCCGGCCAGCAGAATCTTGTCAAACGCCTTTTCCAGAACATTGAGGCATGCGACGCCAACGATTGCATCTACGTGGCCTGACACGATGATCTTCAAAACGATCGGCGTACCTTCGGACACAAGCACCTTGTAACCTAATTCCTCGGCCCGAACTTTGAAGTCGGCGACCGAACAAGCGCCGCACTTCTTGCAGTCGAGCCCGAATTCGTCGTAGTCAGCCGGACAACCTTCCGCATTTTTCAAACAATGCGGCAACAGCAACAGACGCCGATTGAACGGCACGGCAGCGACCTGCTCGCGCCAGAATTCGTTCATCAACGAGACCAGTGCAAACCCGGTGTATTGTTCGCCGAGTTCCATGTGCGCCAGAAAATCGACTACGAGCCGCTGGGCTTCGGCCTTCGAAAGCGGCTGCGACCGGTCATGGCTGCGCATGAATTCGCGAGCGCCTTCCCGGATGCGGTCGCGTAACTCGCGCGTTTCCGGCACGGTCTTCAAATGAGCGGTGCTTGGCTTCTTCGATTTCGCTTCGACGGGCAGCTCGGCGGTGATCGTCACGCGAGTTCCTCGTACCGGTCAATAGTGGTTGGCAGAGTGGGGCGTGGAGGGGGTCTGCCGATTTTTCGATTCAATTCCTTCCGACTAGATTATGCGCTAACGTGCGCGTCTACCAGCACTTTTTTGACCGCAAACGCTCTGGTTGAGTTCCTTCGAGTGGACGTTTGTGCCGGTCGGGGTATTCACACCCACCGAGAAATTGAGGCAATCGACTTCAGATTATTTCGACGACCTGTCACAATTTGAATGTCTCCAGGTAGTGAATGTCGGCAAACGCCCGAATCCGCTATCTGCGTAGGAGGGCGTCGTTCGAGGAGTCGGAACATGTCGAATCGCTTTGTTTCCGTATTACTTCTGATCGCCCTCGGGTCAATCGCCCGCGCCGCGGAATGGGAGCCGGCTCGGACACATGCCGTCATTGTCGGCGTACTGAGCTGGCCGGAAGAAGGCCTGAAGCCGTTCCCTGAAAAGAACCGCAAAGATCAGGAGTTACGCGACGTTCTCGTTCGACGAGGTGTTCCTGCAGATCAAGTCATTTTGCTGCTCGATAAGGCCGCTACGAAAACCTCGATCCTGAGGGCGTTGCGCCACGCTGCCGAGAAAGCCAAGCCTCAGGATACGCTTATCTTCTACTACGCCGGCCACGGTGCAAAGACAGGCCGCGACATCGCGTTTGCCAATTATGACATCAACCCTCGCGATTGTGCCAACACAGGCTTGCTTTTGAGTGTTGTCTCGGAGACCTTGGCTCGATTCTTCCGCGGATCGAAGGTCGTCCTTTGGGCCGACGCCTGCCACTCCGGCGGCCTTGCGCGAGTCGCCGACCGGCTGGCGGAGGCGAAAATCTCGGCCGTCAGCCTCACGTCGTCCGAAGCCAGCAACCTTTCGACGCGCAACTGGACCTTCACGCAATCGATTCTCGACGGAATCAGCGGCAGCGCTCTGTGTGATGCAAACCGTGACGGCGTGATCACACTGGACGAATTGGCTGCGGAAGTCCGCGACGCCATGACCTTTCGCGAAGGGCAGCGCAGCGGCTTTGTCAATCGCGGCGTGCCGGGCGACTTTGTTATGAGCAAGGCGCGAACGATGCACGCCGAACGAGGCCAGGGCAACCTCGCCATCGGCCGCTACGTCTGGGCCAAGGACAACGAACGATTTCGCGCGGCACGTATTGTCGGCCGCGACGGCAACAAACCAATCGTCCAGTTCTTCGATTACACCGAGAAGCATGAGAAGACGCTCAATCCCTCCGATGTGAAAGTTCAAGAATTTCAACACTTCCCCGTTGGATCACAGTTGCAAGTGCAGTGGGGAGGCAAGCCCTGGGCCGCCAAGGTGCTTCAGGTGCAGGGAGACTTCCACTTGGTTCATTACGAAAAATACGATGACTCTTGGGACGAGTGGGTGTTGTCGCATCGAATCATCACGAACGCCGACGCGGAAGTCGAATGGAATGGGAAATGGTACCCTGCGACGATCGTGAAGCGCGACGGAGGCCGGTTCTATATTCACTACCTGGGCTTCGACCACTCCTGGGACGAGTGGGTCACTGACCGCCGCATCAAGTTATCGAAAAAATGAGTTGATAGACCAGCGGCCCTCGAGCGCCGCTGGTCTATCGTTGTGCTAGGCTGCTGCCGCCAGCCGCATCGGCTGTGACGAGCGCAGAGCCGCCATCACGAAGCACTCGAACAGTTGCATGTCAAGCGCCGAGGCGGTTTCCGATTCCGGGTGCCATTGAACGCCCATACAGAACCAGCCGGGCTCAGTCGATTCGATGGCCTCGATCACTTCATCGGGGCAGCGAGCGCCAACGCGCAGCCCGTCGCCCAATTCACGAACGGCCTGATGATGGGCGCTGTTGACGCGAATTTCGCCTTCGCCGTAGATTTCTTCGATCATCGTCTTGGGTTCGAGCAACACGATGTGCCGATGCGGGCCGCCCGTTTGGTCGTAATGCGGTATCGATTTCGGCAATTCCTCGGGCAGGTGCGTGTAAAGCGACCCGCCACAGGCGACGTTCAGTTGTTGCATGCCGGCGCCGATCGCCAACAGCGGCGTACGGCGATCGATGATTCGGCGAACCAGCATCATGTCGCTGTCTTCACGCCGCGACGCCATCAGCGTCACGGACCCGTGCATCGGCAGGTTTTGCTTGCGTGGATCAAGATCGAGACCGCCGCAAAGGACGACGCCGTCGAGCCGATCGAGGATTTTGTCGAAGTCCTTTTCTTTTCCCAGCGGCGGAATCAGAATGGGAATCCCGCCGGCTGCGACGACGCAATCGAAATATCCCGAAGCCAATCGCACGTACGGCGCCGCATTTTTCGTCGCTCCGACAAAGTCCACGTTGATGCCGATGAAGGGACGCGGAAGCTGCTGGGCCATTCTCTTCCTCCTTGAAGAAGTCCACAGTTGTGCCGCATCGACTGACTCGCACGGCGTCGTGCCGGCGTTTGCTGCAATGCGGGGCATGGCAATATACCGATGTCGTGCAAACGAGTGCAAGCCCGAATTTTTTGTCGAAGTAAATCGACAACCGGAACAACGCGGGATCGCTTTCAATGATGCTCCGATGCCAAGATCGTGGCGTGGTGGTGTCGGCCCGTTATTTTGGAACCGGGTTTGAAAGGACAGGCAGAAACTGAACCTGCATCAATGTTCGTGTGCAATCCCTCGAGTGCGCGGTTGCATCGACTGATACTGCGGCGCACCTCGAGCCAGCTTTGAGAAATGCGGAAGGCAATGGGGCTCATCAGTCCCTTGCAAACAAGGATTCGCCTTGGTATGGGCGCCAAGTATCGTCGCGGCGTGTGCAAATGCAACTCAAGATTTCTTCGTATCCCAAGGGAATGAACGTGAGGATGTTGCCCGGCTGCTGAACCCTTCGATCGGGTCTTTGGAGTCGACCTTACCGGTGTCAGAGTGCGTGACCGCGGTTGACGCGAGATGTCCGTCGGCAGAAAAGCCCCAGATGCCGACTCGCTTGGGATCGACGCCATATTTCTCAGCGTTAGCACGGACGTAACGGATCGCACGTTGAGCATCCATGAGCGGGTAAGGATGCAACGGTCCCGGTCGATCCTTCTGCACGATGCGGTAACGCAGGATGAAAGCAGCCACACCGCGTTCGTTGAGCCACTTGCTCACGTCGCGGCCTTCGCGGTTGTCCGCGAGGAACCCATAACCGCCGCCGGGACAGACGACGACGGCACAGCCGTTGGCTTTTTCTTTGGCTGGCAAGTAGGCGGTCAAGTTGGGCCGATCCTTGTCGCCGGCGACGACACCCGGCGCGCCCTTGGCCCAGAGCGGCTCGGGTGTGGGGTCGGCGGCGCGGGGGTCAATGAGAGAAGTCCAGCAATGATGATTGCGGACATGATGAAGTCCTCGTGCGACGAGTGGTGGAACGTTGAACATTGAACGTCGAACGTTGAATGACGGCAAGTGCGAACTTCCTCATGCGATTTGTGTGCCAAAAACGGGTGCGACAACGTGATTTGCACCGTGGTCAGTGACTTACTGCGAAGAAGCCTCTGCCGCAGCTTCGACCTCGAACTCTGTGCCGGAACAAAGAAGAGGAACAGTCAAAGAGCGGTCCAACGACCATGAGAAGATCTGCAAACCCCGATCGGGGACTCGTCTGCCCTCCGCGCCGCGAACGTTCTTTGCGCCGTTCCGCCGTTCCGTCATCACTCAGACGGGGCTTGGCATTCATCGTCAGATTTGCGGCGGTTCGTTCGGCGCGTCACTGGCTCCTCACTTTTTCACTTCAACGTTCCAGAGCGTGATCGTATCTCCTATCGTAGTGCAGGTCGCACATTGAGTCCCGTCGGTCGAAAACTGCAAGCGCAGGTACAAATCCCGCTTGGGTAGCCTGGTAGTTGATACGAGCTTTTCACTGCCCAAATCCCAAAACCGGATGGTCTTGTCATTGCCTGTCGCGCCAAGCAGGTTTAACCTCGGGTGGAAAGCAACCCCGCCGATTTGCTCCTGGATATCATCGAAGGTCGCGATCTTCTTGCCCGTGCCAGCGTCAAACAGCTTGATAATTCCGTCTGCCGCGGATGGCCTTCGCGTTGCAAGTGCTACCAGCTTTCCATTTGGGGATACCGCTACGTCAACAACATATTCATCTTCCTTTTCTTCCTTTCCGATGGTCGCGATTATTTTTCCGGTTGCCGATTCGCAGAAAACCAGCAGCGGCTCGTTCCCGTACTTTCCAGGAGCTGCTACTACCAGCTTCCCATCAGGGGAGAACGCAAGACACTCCGGCTTCGCGGGAGACTCGGTGACGATCTTCTTCCGCGTTTCGATGTCCCAAATCCAAAGAGTCTGTGCCGGTTCGGACGCGCCTGGCCCACCTGCAGACGCCAACCGCTTGCTGTCCGGAGTGAAGGCAACAAACTCCAGTAGAGAATGCCTCACGTTCAGTTTCATTTCTCCAGAAGCGAGGTCAAAGACTTTGGCACTGGTTGCCCCGTCGTACCGTAAGGCAAAGATAGCCAGTTTTTTTCCATCCGACGAGAAGGAGGCACGCTGGGGCTTTCCCCAGTCTTTGTCCCACTCCAACTTCTTCAGTTCCTTGCCCGAAGTGACTTCCTTGATCTTCACACCATAGTCATAGTTCGGATGTGCCTTCTCGATTCGCTCAGCATATTGGCTGAAGTCAGGGGACACAGCGATGGCCCCTTTCAGTTCTTTGGTCTGCTTGACGCTCACTTCCGCCGCAGTAGCTGTTGAGATCGGAAAGAGGAAGAGCGCACAACACACAGGAGCAATGTAGCCTATTCGCATAGTTCAATCCTCCGATGCCGCCGGGTCAGTCCAGGGACAAGGACTCCGCGGCGGCGATTGATGTAATGCCCCGCCGCGTTCGTGTCGAGCAAATAGCGCCTCATTCAAAAAGCCCCGGGATCCTCATTTCCTGCTTGGCAAGTGTGAATTGCTTGATTTGATCGCGCCACGACTTGATTTCAGCCTCCTCGCCGGCTGTCATCTCAAACGGTTCAACACGTTCCATGCGAGCGATCATTTCAGAAATCTGCTTAGGTGTACTTGGCCACTCCCCATCAGGAATGCCAAGGGATCCGTTCACACCGTTAGCCAACACCGTAACGTCAGTACCATCCAGCAAATCGGTAGGTTTGGCGAGCTTGACCTGCCCGTTTTCAATTGAGCCCTTGAGCACAACCATGGCGTTCCTCCGGCAAGTTCGATTCTCGTATCTTATCGCAGTAATCGTCGCAACGCATGGCGTTCTTCCAACGTTTTGAGCGGCGATTGCCGAAGCCCGTCTCTCAAACATCTTGCTCAAACCGCAGTCTCAATCGCTGAAAGTCGGCTATAATGTACCTGCCGCCTGCTAGGCGCCGGCGGCATACCGGGGGCGAAAAGGTTTCGACCGGGTAAGTTGACGTGTTCGTTGCGTGTCGTGGTTGGTCAGTTGGCCACGTAAATAGCTGACCGAACTTTAACTGCTGAACCTCAATTCAGCATGGCTGCGTAACAACGCAACCCCGTGCCTGTTGGCTTCGCTCGAAAGCCGGCAGCGCGGACGCCAAGTCGAGCTCGCTGCAGCCTGAGGCTGGTCGCCCAGACTAGTCGCTTCGAAGGCGGCTGCGGCTAAAAAAGCTGTTCGATAGCAATGCCGGCATCCTGCTGGTCGGAGTCCGGCAAAGCGAACGTGACGGTTAGGCCGTCAGACATCGACAAGCTACACACGTAGACGCGGACACGGAAGTGCCACGGGACGCGGGTTCGATTCCCGCCGCCTCCACTATCAGACCACTTATGAAAATATCGTAAGTGGTCTTTTTCATTGCACTTACGTCATTTTCAGATGCCTCTGCCAAGGGTCGATAAGGCATAAAACCTTGCCAAAGTGATCTGAATTTGGTCTGATAAGGTCTGGTGGCGCTCTTTTTTACGGGTTCGCTGCCGTAATCAGACCATGCAGTTTGGCGGGTATTGGAGATGCGTGAGACGAATTTGAAGCGGACTAAGCGGGGGTATGTCCGCAATCTGGGGAAACTCCCCAACGGCAGCCAACCCAAGTTTTATTTAGGCCATGACAAGGAAGCCGCCGTCGCCCGTTTAGAGGCCATTACGACCCTCTGGAAAGAATTTGTCCGCTGGTTACGCAGGGACACATGGGACGAATGGCACTTAAACGCTGCCAAGGCGGTTGCACAGGGCGAACCGCTGGTTGTTCTCAAGTACAGTTGGGAACCCGAAGACAAGCTGTTCCAGCGATTTAACGACTGGTCCCGGCAACTTAAAGTGCCGGTCGTTATCGACCCATCTTGCGAGCATCTGTTGCAGGTGGGCCGGGAAGCACAGGTTCGGGCGGTCCTGCAATCGCAAAAGGAACTTGCCGAGGCTCTGGGGACACCGAACGCCGTTGGCCAAAATTTGCACGACGCCATCGAAGCCTACCGGCAACACATCCAGCGAGATTACCTTGACCCGACCGATGGCACGCTGAATGACAACGGCAAAACGAAAATTGACCAGTTAAAAACGATCATAACCTACGTCCCTAATTTGGACTTGGGGGCGCTTGACTACCACGGCACCGATGAACTCTTTGCCATTTTCCGTCGTCGCCCCGTGTCGAAGCGATTCGGCACACCGATGCGTCGCAAGAGTTGTTCAAATTACATTGGGGAGCTTGGGCGTTTCCTCCACTGGATGCACTTGTCGAAGGATTGGAACTGGCGAAAGCCGGAAGACTATGATGCCATTTCCCGCCGACCACGGGAACTCGACATTGACGTTGAGCATGAGGCCAAAGAAGTTGAAACGTGGACAATTGATGAACTAAAACTTTTGAACGAATATGCCCTGCCCATTGAGCGAGTTTTCTTGCTGCTGGGTTTGAACGCCGCCTACGGTGCCGATCAAGCGGGTCGATTGCGAGTAAGCCATCTTCACTTTGCCGACGAAGAGGGCAAGCACAGCTTCATCAAACGCATCCGACGAAAAAAGAAAACCCGGTCGTTGCATTTGCTCTGGCGACAAACCGAGCAAGCCTTGCGGTGGGCATCGGAGCGGCGAAAAAAACAAACTCACCCCGAAGATTTTTTGCTTCTCACGGACAAAATGCATCCCTATTGGGACAAAACCAAGGCAGGAAATCGCAAGCAAGCAATTCCCAATATGTGGAAGCGTCTGCTGGATCGAGTCAGCAAGGACCACAAAATCCGCCGCCTGCCATTCAACAGCTTGCGGGATACTTCCGCCACTTTCATTCGCAATATCGCCGGGGGAGAAACCGCATCCTTGCACTTGGCCCACAAACACCAAAGCAAGGATGAACATTTGCGGCGCTACACCAATCCGGCTCGCAAGAAGCATTACAAAGCGTTGCGAAAACTGGAAAGGATGCTGCAACCCGTGTTCGATGCCGCTGGCCCCGAACCCTTTGCAACGCAGCGTAAGAATTACATCGGGTTGGAAAAAATAAAACAAATCAAGCAGCTACACGGCAACGGAATTCGCCCGACCGATATTGCCAAGACTCTGGGGATTTCGACCACCACGGTCTATCGCTACTTGCCCAAGGAAGAGGTTGTTGCACAGCCGGAACCAACGGCAACCGAGTCGGTCACAACATAACTTATGTTTTTGGTCGGCGTGCTTTTGTTTTTATTTTTGGCTGGATCGCCCCCATCACTTCATCAAGGGTTTTGTCGTCACACCCTGCCAAGGCGGAAAACACTTCAGGGCGCTCAAGCACTCGTTGGCGTATGTCGTCGGGGACTTTTTGAGCCAGCAGCAAGAGTTCGCTTTCGTCCCCGTCCAGCACTTCGGCCAGCTTTCTAATCAACGCTTCACCGGGGAACTGGCCGAAGTCCAGCTTTTCGTTTTCGACCTTGCTCAAGTAGTGGAACCCGACGCCGACCAGCGGGGCCAACTCCCGTAGGGTCATCTTTTTTTGTTTTCGTAGCTCTCGGATTCGCTCACCGAACTTCATCGTCTGGCCGCTCTCTGGCGGGTCGCCTACGGAGGTTGCTGTTCCCCTTCCCGTATCGTAGGATAGTTGCTGTCCGAAGGCAACAACGGGACGCCGACGACCAGCACAGCCGGGGAACATGGGACCGATGGCCAACAACCATACAGAAATTGAAAAACGCCTCTGGGCGTCTGCCGATGAGCTACGGGCGAACAGCAAGCTCAAGTCGTCGGAATACTCCGTACCCGTGCTGGGGTTGATCTTCCTCCGCTATGCCGACCATCGCTTCACACAGGCGGAAAAGGAACTGGCCGGGAAAGGGACCGGGCGGCGGGCCATCGGCAAGGAAGATTATCAAGCCAAGGGCGTCATGTACCTGCCGCCGCAGGCCCGCTTCTCTCACCTGCTCGCCCTGCCCGAAGGGGAGAACACCGGCAAGGCCATCAACGAAGCGATGAAGGCCGTGGAAGCCGAGAACGAAGAACTCAAGGGCGTGCTGCCCAAGAGCTACACCAAGATTGAAAACCCAACATTAGTCGCCCTGCTCAAGACATTCTCAACGATTCCGGTCGATGCGGAGGGAGACACCTTCGGAAAAATCTACGAGTATTTCTTGGGCAATTTCGCACTCGCAGAAGGGCAAAAGGGCGGGGAGTTTTTTACTCCCACTTCGCTCGTCAAGCTGATCGT
>Ga0233425_10000856_pt1 | contig 73803 bp, 71 predicted proteins | sample Watercolumn_Towu_2_FD_181712 | JGI IMG/M metagenome (GOLD analysis project Ga0233425, IMG submission 181712) | Freshwater microbial communities from Lake Towuti, South Sulawesi, Indonesia - Watercolumn_Towuti2014_140_MG | ecosystem: Environmental > Aquatic > Freshwater > Lake | place... | reverse complement strand
GTTTCCATCGGGGAGAAATAGTCACTGGCTGTAATAGCGCTCAAACGGCACATAATTTCACCTCGTCGTGTTGGGGAGAACGCTGGCAGGCCCGCGTGTGCGCGAAGCGCCGGAACGTCTCCAGACAGCCAGTTAATTTATTACAAAGGTGGAAGCTCAGTCAAATTGAGGGGAAATTCGGTCTCGGCTGATGCCGCGCCAAAGCTACAGCCGGTATCCCAGCCGTTTCATCATCCCGCCAGCGATCGAATCGAACGCGGCGGCGTCTTCCGGCTGCCAGTTCTTCCATGAGGGAAATGCCGTGGAGAAATTCGCGTTCACGCTCCGGCCAATCGCTCCCATGTCACGTGCCGGATGCCCGGAGAACACGGCGAGCCGCCCGGCCATCGGCTCGTCAAGCTCCTCAATGCGGACAATCATCCGTCTATCCGCCGGAATTTTCTCAAGCATCCCAAGCGCTATTTCGTTTCTGCTAGTCCAAATCCATGCGGCGCGTTCAACCGGCGTCATCACAGGCCAGCGCGCAGATGCCGCCGAGCCTTCGGGCGGAATGCAGTCGAACGAATCGCGCAGATGCCAGCCGCGCGTGATGGCCGAACGGGCGAAGTCGCGCCCGTCGCGAACGCCGACGATAATGCGGGCATCGGGGTTAAGCGCATGAACGGCGTCGAGCATGTGGATGTAGAGATTCGAGGAATCGACGAATGACGCCGGTTCTATCCCCTGATGAAGATCGAGCACGGCGGCAAGCCGGTCATTGAAGCGGCCAAACGGATCGGGATTGCCGCGGCAGTATTTCTCAAGCAGGTACGACACACGGAACTCGTGATGCCCGCCGAAAAGCCGGGCCAGCATTCCGGTTCCCGACCGGCCCGTTCCGGTGATGATGAGCATGTGAGGCGCTACTTTTTCGGCTTCGGCCTCGGCTCCGGCTCCGGCTCCGCGGCCTTGTCGAGCATGTCGAGCAGCTTCAGTATGTCGTCGGCGCTCTTGTAGCCCGGCACAACGAGGCCGTTTGGAAGAACAAGCGTCGGGGTGGAACGGATACCGATCTTTTTCCCAAGCTCAATATTGTTGTCAACCGCATCGCTCTTGCACTCCGCCGCCGGAAGATCTTTTCCGTCGAAGCTGTCTTCGAGCAGTTTAAGCGATTTCTCGCAGACAATCGTTCGGGCCTTGTCGTAGGATTTCGGATGTATCGGAAGCGGAAACATCTTGATGTAAAACGCGACGGACGGGTCTTTCTTCACCGCCTGCTTGATCTCGCCGTGCAGCTTTATGCAGAACGGACATTCCGGATCGTCGAACACGATCACACGCCTTTTCGCCTTCGGATTGCCGATGACAATAGCGTCGTCGAGCGGAATCTGCGCCAGATCGATGGTGTTCAACTCCATCATCCGCTTCTGCGTGATGTTCTCGCGGGTAGCAAGCCTTATCACCTGGCCGGTAACGAGAAACTGCTTCGAAAAATCGATGTAGATAGGGAACCTGTTGCCCTTGCTTTCGATCTCGATCTCCCACAATCCGCCCACTTCGGACAGCTTCACCGTTCCTATATCGTCGGCCAAACCCTTGAGCAACCCCCTGGCCTCGTCCATCGACATGGTGTGGCAATCGGTGCATTTGCCTGCGCCGCAGCCGTCGGAAGACATGGCGCGTAAGACAGACGGCAGCATAAGCGCGGACAAAGCCAGCGATACGGACAAAGCGCAAACCTTGAAATTCATTTATTCACCCCGGCAACATTGAAAACATATCGTATAAATATATCACACAGGCGCGTATGGCTGATTGCAGCGATAACAGGCGGAAGGCGCTTGCAGGCAGCGGCTTGAGAGTTGAGCTTTAATAATTATGGCCGGCCGGCGGCCCCTTTGCAGGGGCCGCCGCGTTCAGAGTCGTCTCAATGCACCGAGCACGAAATGCACGGGTCGTATGCCCGCACCAGCATCGAGGCCAGAAGCTCTATCTCCTCGTCTTTCCTTCCGCTGTCGCCGCTTACGCGGGCAAGCTCCTCTATGTCGTGCTGGATGTTGGCGTGGTTCTGGCTTGTGGGTATGATGCAGTCCGATTTCACGATCTTCCCCTTGGCGTCGAATTCGTAGCAGTGATACAAAATGCCGCGCGGAACCTCGACCGCGCCCACGCCCACGCCGCTTTTGGGCGTGACCGGCTGGCGCGGCTCGTCCCATTTCGAGCCTAGAAGCTCCTCTATTATCGCTATGGAATCGAGCGTGACATGCACGCATTCCACAAGCTGGGCGATATTGTTCATGTACGGATTATGATTCACCGGCTCAAGGCCGAAGCTCTCCGACAGCTTTCGCGCCTCCGGGTGCAGAAGCGCGAAGTTGTTGTTCAGGCGGGCAAGCGCGCCCACGGCGAACGATTTGCGCGAAAGCTTGCTCCACTTCGAGGTCGACTGCTCCACGCAGTATTCGTTGGTCATCTTCCGGTACTCGTGTTCAGGCTTACGCACTCCGTCGGTCGAGACAAGCTCGCCGCCGATAAACGGATATTCATTCGCGCCGCCAAGCGAAACGAACTCGGTTTCGCGCTTGAAATCCGGAATCTTGAATGTCCGGAATATATCGGCGGTTTTGACAAGATCGGGTATCGCTGCTTCGAGCCGCTTCTTTATCGCCTCAAGCTCGCCCTTTTCGGGCAGCATCGTAAACCCGCCAACAACCGTGCGTGTGGGGTGAAGCCGCCTGCCGCCGATCACGTCGCAGGCGTCGTTTGCCAGAAGTTTCAACCCGGCGGCCATCTTCACCACGTCGGGATTCGCCTCGATAAGCGGAATCACGCTTCCCAGATTCAGAAAATCGGGCGCGGCCAGAAAATACAGGTGAAGCACATGGCTTTGAAGCGTTTCCATGTGTTTCAGCAGAATGCGGAGCTTTCGGGTCTGCTCCGATGGCACTATGCCGAAGGCGTTTTCCACGCCGCGAATGCTGGCAAGCGTGTGGCCTATGGAGCATATGCCGCATATCCTGCCGCAGATCCAGGGCGCGTTGTCCCAGTTCTTGCCAACCAGCATCGCCTCGAAGAAGCGCGGGGTTTCCACAACCTCCCACTGGGCGGTTTCAACCTTGCCGTTTCGTATGCGAATCTGAATGTTTCCGTGGCCTTCAACCCGTGTGAGGTGATGCACGTTTACGTTGCAGGATACTTTCATATCCGCACCCCCTTGGCCGCAGCCGTTTTCCCTGTTTTTTTCACCTTGCCCCTGATCTCCTCCACATGCGGCGCGAAGCCGCCGAAGCATTCCAGCCTGTCGAGCATGGTCTCGGCGGAAATGCCGTGTTTTTTCGCGATGTTCCTCAGTTGCTCCACGTTGGCGTCGTCCGCCGGGCCGCGGCATCCCCAGCATCCCATGCGGCTGTTGGGGCACCATGAATCGCAGCCCGCCCGCGTGACCGGGCCAAGGCAGGGTTCGCCCAGGTCGAACAGGCAGATGTTCTCGTTCGCCTTGCATTCCATGCAGACCGGATATTTCAAATGCGTTACCGGACGGCCCAGGGCGATGTTCGTCACGATCTTTTCCACCTCTTCCTTCTTTATGGGGCAGCCGAATATTTTTAAATCCACCCTTACGAAGGCCTCAAGCGGCTTGGCCTCGGCCTCGGTTTCGATATGATGCTTTCCGTAAACCTCCCTTTTCACCCACGCAATGTCGTGGAACCGGTTCTTGAGCTGGTTCACGCCGCCGAAGCAGGCGCAGCTTCCAAGCGCCACCAGCACCGCGGCGTTCCTGCGGATTTCGGTTAGCCGCGTTATTTCGTCGGCGCGCGTCACGCTGCCCTCCACGAACGCGATTTCGTAGTCGCTGGAGCTCTCGGTCATCGCCTCGCGGAAGTTCACTATCTCAACAAGCGACAGAAAATCCAGAAGCGTGGCCTCGTTGTTCACTATCTGCAACTGGCAGCCCTCGCACGAGCTGAGCTCGAAGAATGCAACCTTCGGCTTGTGCAGCGGCACGCCCAAATATGTGCGTTCTTGTGCCATGTCAGATCGCCTCCTTCAGGTTCATGATGCTCCAGTAGTCGAATACCGGGCCTTTCAGGCATGTGTAGGTCGATCCGATATTGCACCGGCAGCACTTCCCGCGTCCGCAGTGCATCCGGCGCTCAAGCGAGACGAACATCTTCTGCATAGGCATTCCGGCCCGCGTGAGCATTCCGCAGACGAACTTGAACATCACCGGCGGGCCGCAGACTATGGCGTATGTGCCGGCGGCGAAATTGGCTCCGGCCTGCGCCACGCGGTCTTCCAGTATGCGGGTGAGAAAGCCGGTCGGCCCTTTCCATGTGTCGTCTGGCGTTTCAACGATGATGCTCAAGTTGATGTCGAACTTGCGCCACATGTCGTACTGATAGGTAAACAACAGCTCCGACGGCGTTTTCGCGCCGTAGACTATATCCACGCCGCCGTACCGGCTGCGGTTTTCGAGCACGGTCAGAATCGCGGCGCGAAGCGGCACTATGCCAAGCCCGCCGGCAACCAGAAGAACGTCGGAGCCTTCCATTTCGCCGACCGGAAACTGTGTGCCGAACGGGCCGCGAATGCCGATCTGCGCGCCCCTCTGCATTCTGGCAAGGAATCCGGTGAGGTTGCCCACGTTTCTTATGCAAAGCTCAACGAAACCGTGGCGGATGGGCGACGACGAGATCGAAAACGGAGCCTCGCCCACGCCCGGTATCTCAAGCATCACGAACTGGCCCGGCTGGAAAGTGAACCGGTTGCGCCTGTCAGGCTCTATGATCTGAATCTGGTAGAGCTTCTCGTTGGCGGTCATGGGATAGATGTTCATGATCTCGGCCTTGTAGGTGTACTCGAAGCTTCCTATGTCGTCGTGGCGTCTATGCGTTCCGCCTTCTTCCATTATGTCAACAAACGGCAGTCTGTTATCCATGTCAGTGTCCCTCCCCGCGAACGCTCGCGATCACTTCCGGAACCGTTATGTCGGCCAGACACGCCTCGCCGCAGCGCCCGCACCCAACGCAGAGGGATTCCTCGAACGCCTCCACGAAGCCGCGATGCTTGTGGTAGTAGCGGTATTTCAGGCGGCTGTGGCGCTCCGGGCGGAAGTTGTGGCCGCCCGCAACCTCCGCGAAATCTATCAGGTTGCAGGAGTGCAGGCTTTTGGTCTTCCTTGCGCCTGCCGCGTTCATGTCTACGGTTTCCTCCACGCCGTAGCAATAGCAGGTAGGGCAGACGCTGGCGCATGTGCCGCACGAGAGGCATTTGTCGCCCCATTCCTTCCACGCGCGCGACTGAAACTCCATGTCGAGTATCTTGGTAAGATCCGTGTTGTCAACATGCGCGGTGAATTTCCTGTTCTTCTCGGCCACGACGTCAATGTAGCGCTGATGATCCTTTTCCTTCGGGTCCGCCGTCTTTATCTGGAGGAGGAAGTTATATGCCGTGGCCGACTGAACCTCGGCGAAATAGCGGTCTCCTATGTCGGTCAAAAACAGGTCGAAGCCGTGAAGCGCGGTGTCGGTTCCCATCGAGCGGCAGAAGCAGTAGGGCTGCGGCTCGCAGTTTGTGCCGATGATGAACATGTTTTTTCGCTTGGAGGCGTAGTAGGGGGTGGGATAGACGCTTTCCATCAGCACCTTGTCGAGGCGGTTGAAGGCGTTGATGTCGCAGGCGTGAAGGCCGAAAAAGACTGTCGGCCCGCGCACGTTGAAATCAACATCTTTTTCCCAGCCGTTTTCGGTAACGCGGAAGGTGCAGAGGGTTTCGTGAAACGGAAGCACGAACCGCTTGGCGGAAAGAATCGTGGTTTTGTAGTCGAGGGAGAGTTCGGCGAAATCGCGGACTTCCTCGAAGGTGTGAAGCGGGTTGCCGTCTTTGTTCGTGCCTTTTTGAACAGGGCCGACAACGCGGTTCACGGCGATGACATCGAACAGTCTGGGCAGTTCCTTCTTGCTGAAAACCTTAAAGATCATGCGAAAGCCCTCCTGAACAGTTTTGATACCAAGCTAAATCGGCGGATCGTAACGAAACTTTAGCCGGTGGCTGGGAAATGTCAAGAAAACATTGCGAATCATCGCCGTGAAATGCTGAGCACCCGGTCACCTGTAATTGCAATTACAATGCCGCCTTATTTTTATGCTTGACAAAACAAATGCGATTTGCTACTAATATATTCAGTTGGATTGTTTACAAGTAATCGAGCCTCCCCTAGCTATGCTGCTGTCCCTTCGGTCGCCAGGCCGCAAAACAGCAGCCCTTTTTGATAGAGCCACAGCCGTTCGGCCAATTCTTGGCCGGACGGCTTTGTCACTTCTCGCCCGGCCAATTCCTGTCCGGGCGGCTGTGTCAATTTCAGACAAACCTTTTCTTGTATCAACACATTTTGATAGAATTCAACACGCATCATTGCGTCTGCAATCGATTTACATGAGGTTTACATGAAAAAGCTTATCGGAATACTTGTTGCACTGATAATTGCCGGATGCAGTCAGGGCGGAGATAAACCGGGAAATGTCGGCTTTGCCTCAATCAGCCCGCAGGAAGCAGGCAAGCTTATCGAATCGCGCAAGGACATTCTGGTTGTCGATTGCCGCTCGCCGCAGGAACTGGCCGAGGGCGCGGTTCCCGGCTCCACGCTCATACCCGTATGGGCGATAATGCAGGGAAACCACAACCTGCCAAAAAACAGGCCGCTCCTTCTGGTCTGCGCCGTTGGCGGAAGAAGTTTCGCAGCCGGACAGTTACTGGCACGAAACGGCTACCCGGAGGTATACAACCTGAGCGGCGGTCTTTCGGCATGGAAACAGGCGGGGCTGCCGCTTGTCTACCCGCAGCAGCAACAGGCAGGGCGCTGACGCAGACGCATCGGCAACAGGCCGACATCAACCCCAACCATTTTCGCTTTTGGCGCGGCTTCGCGTGAGGCCGCGTTCGTTCAGGTAGCGGTGAGCCGAGAGAGCGGCCTTCGCGCCGTCTCCCACGGCGACGCAGATCTGTTTTTCGAATACATCGGTGCAGTCGCCAGCCGCGAAGAAGCCTGCGAGCGCGGTTTCGTTTCGGGGGCCGACAGGTATTTCCCGCCTCTCGTTAAGCGCCAGCAGGCCCGACACCGGCGCGGTGTTCGGTTCAAGCCCGATTTCAAGGAACATGCCGTCGATGTGAAGTTCTTCCCGTTTTTCGCCATCGGTCGAGATCATGCGGATGCCCTCGAAGCGGCTTCCGCCCAGAATCTCGCGCACAAGCATTCCCGGATGCAGGAAGACGTTGATCGAACCGGAAACCTTCCGCTGGAGCGATTCGTCTGCCGTAAATTCGCCGCGCCTGTGGATGAGATGCACCTCAACGGCAAAATCCATCAGATCGCGCGCGGCGGTGAAGGCCGAGTTTCCGCCGCCCACGACCGCGACCCGCTTGCCTCGATAAAGCGGCGCGTCGCATGTGGCGCAGAACGCTATGCCTCGCCCTATGAACATCTCCTCGCGCGGAATGCCCAGACGCCTGTATTCCTTGCCCGCCGCGTATATGACGGCGTTTCCCGCAAACGATGATCCGTCATCCAGCGCAACGCTGAATCTGTCGCCATCTTTTGTTATGGAGGTGGAGGCTGCTCCAAGCTTCATCGCTATCGGATAGCTTTCGGCGTGGTTACGAAACAGCTCGGTCAGTTCGCGCCCGCTCAAGCCCGGCAGGCCCAGATAGTTATCTATCTCGGCTGTGTAGTTCATCTGCCCGCCAACATCCCTTGCAATCAGAAGCACGTCCATATCCTTTCGGGCCGCGTAAACCGCCGCAGACATCGCCGCCGGGCCGCCGCCGACGATTATCAGTTCGTGGTCGCGCCCCTCTTCAGGCTTGCGCGCGCGTCTGGCCAACCGCGCTTCACGCACGGCAGGCCGGTACTCGCGCATGGCTTCCTCAAGCCGCGCGTAATCTTCAGGCTTCACTGCCTTCAGCACTTCCATGAAAAGGCGCTCGACAGGCAGCGCGCCTTCAACATGAAATACCTCGTTTATCACGGTCTTCGGTACGCCCGACACCGAATACCTGTTCGACAGCAGCGGCAGGCTACCCACATCAACCATGTCGGCCCGTATATTGTCGTTCGCCATGGCAAGCTGAAACGCCGCGTGAACCGCGTCCGGGCAGTACGGGCATGTGACGGTTGTCATCACCTGAAGATGAACCGGCTCGGCGATGCGGCTTGCAAGCCGCTCCAGTTCCGGCGGAAGCCCGGACTTTCCGGACGCGGCAAGGAGGATGGCTTCGATCAGAGACGTGAACTCGTACCCATCCGTCATGCCGAAGAACCTTATACCGAAATCGCGCGCCCCGATTACGGCAAGCGCGGGGATCTTGTCGATGCCGTACCGCGCCGCAACGCGTCCGTCGGCCACGAAATCGTACACCTCAAGCGTCAGTCCGGCGGACAGCGCGGCAACCTCTTCCAGAATGAGCCGCTGCTCGCGGCAGGCCGGGCAAGGCGGCTTCTGCTGGGTGAAAAATATCAGTTTCACCTCGCCGCCCATGCGTTCAAACATCGGCACGAGCGCATCCTTTGTTTTTTTGTCGATCAATTCGGCCATATTAAATCCTCCTTGCAATCATGCGTCACGCGCAAGTATTCCCTTCTGCATGGCGAACCTGACAAGCGCCGCCCGGCTGCCTATTCCGGTCTTCCCGCCGATATTGGTCTGGTGTGTTATCACGGTTTTCACGCTGATTCCGCCCTGACCGCCAGCCTCACCGTAAACACCGCGCCGCCTTCCGGCGGCGATTCGGCGGTGATCGTGCCGCGGTGCGCCTCGACAATCCGGTAGGCTATCGCAAGCCCCAGCCCGGTTCCATGCTTTTTCGTGGAAAAGAACGGGAAAAAAATCCTGCCGATGTTTTCCGCGGCGATGCCGTTTCCGGTGTCCGCGATACGGACAACAACGCCCTTGTCATCCGCGAATCCTCGCACGGACAAAACGCCGCCATCCGGCATGGCTTCCATGGCGTTCACTGCAAGGTTAAGGAAAACCTGTTTGAGCTGATCCCCATCGCCGTCGATTTCCAGCCGGGCGTCTATCATCTCATCGACACGGATTTTCTTGCTGTGAGCGATCATGAAAACGGTTTCGCGCAGCAGCGCGGACAGATCGAGCCGAGACATTCGAGGCTCGGAAGGCCGGGCGTATGAGAGAAAATCGGTGATTATCCGGTTCAGCCTGTCCATCTCCTTCACGGCTATGTCCATGAGCTGAACCGTGTACCCGCCGTCCTGAATGTGTAAGGAGCTTTCCTCCCGTATCATCTCGATCGATCCCTTGAGCGACGCAAGCGGATTTCGCAGCTCGTGCGCTATTGACGCCGACATTTCGCCGAGCGCCGCAAGCTCGCGCTTTCGTCGAATCTCGATCTCCATGGCCCGGATGTCGGTCAGGTCGCGAAATATGATGATTCGCCCGATTGTCTCGCCGGTGCGGTTGCTTAATGGCGAGACGCCAAACCCGATTACGCGCCGTCCGCGCTCGCCGTCGAATTCACCCTCTGCTCGCTCGCTTCCGGCGTCGTCAATGTTGATGAACGGAAGCAGCTCGCCTATCGCCAAACCCTCGATTTCGTTGCCCAGGATTCCCCGTGCAGCCGGATTCGCGGTCAGTATGGTTCCGGTCAAGTCTGTGGTGACAAGACCTACCGGGATATTTTCGATCACGTCGCGGCTGAACGCCTTCAGGTCGGACAGATCCACATGCGCGCGCTCCAGATGCTCGGTCGCCCTGCGAAGCCGCGCCGCAAGATATGTCGAGAGATACGCCATGCTGTAGAAAGCGATTATGTGGATGAATATGTTGTAGACAAAATATATCTGCGGGAAACCGGATGGCACGGCGGTGAGAATCAACCCGTTTGCCTGAAGGCCGAGAATGCCGCCGTAAACAATTGTGGCGAAGGATGCGACAAGGTATCCGCCGCGTCCGTGAAGGATGATGCTTGCCGACAGTATCGTGAGCGGAAATGTGAATGTAAACCAGCTTCCGATACCGCCGCTCATGTAGACCAGTACCGCTTCCGACAGGATGTCTCCGCAGAGCTGAACATACGCGAACCTGACGTTTTCGCCGAAACGCCGGTAGAGCAGGGAATACGCTATGGTCAGGCCGTAGAGGCCGGAGATGTATGCGGACAGCCAGCGCGGATAGGGAATCAGGCCGAGGCCGACATCGAGAATGATGCCCGCGCCGAAAAGAAGGGATACGAAGCCGGCCCTGAAAAATATGAGAGCCTTGAGCTTCGAGGCGGACGCAGTCCTTAACTTCGAAGCCAGGGCTCCCTGAAACATCTCTAAACTCGCCGCGCTACTTGATGAGCGTTATCATGCGGAAGATGGGCAGATACATGGCAACCACGATGAATCCGACCGATCCGCCCAGAAAAACCATAAGCAGCGGCTCCATCATGGCGGTCATGTTGGCAACCGCGTTATCCACCTCGTCGTCGTAGAAGTCGGCTATCTTGCTGAGCATGGCATCCAGCGCGCCGGTTGCCTCGCCCACGGAGATCATCTGGTTGACCATCGGCGGAAACACGCCGGTCTTCATCAGCGGCTCGGCGATTGTCTTGCCCTCGGCCACCGCCTTTCGCACTTCCTGAACGCCGCGCTCCACAACCTTGTTGCCCGACGTCTTGGCGCAGATGTCGAGGCCGTCCAAAATAGGAACACCGCTGCTTACCAGAGTGCCGAGCGTGCGGGTGAATTTGGCCACAGCCACTTTCCGTATCAGCACGCCGAAGATGGGTAGCTTGAGCGAAATCGTATCGAAAACAAGCTTGCCCCTGTCGGTCTTTCGCGCCTGTTTTATGCCGGTTATCACGCCGAAGATACCCACAAGAAGCGACAGGCCTCCCGGCCCAGCCAGAAACGAACTCATCGCCATGACGGCGCGCGTGGGGGCTGGCAGCACGCCCCCCATGTTGGTGAACATGCTGGCGAATATCGGGATCACGTAGATCATGATGACGGAGATAACGCTTGCCGCCACGGTAACGATGACCGCCGGATAGGTAAGCGCGCCCTTCACCTTCTTTTTGAGCTTCATCGATTTTTCTATGTATCCGGCAAGGCGGTTCAGGATCGTATCGAGAATGCCTCCGGCCTCTCCCGCCGCAACCATGTTCGAGTATAGATCGTCGAACACCCTCGGATGTTTCTTGAGCGCGTCGGCATATGTCGCGCCGGACTCGACGTCGTTTTTCACCTTTCCGATGACAGCCGCCAGTGACGGGCTCTCGGTCTGCTTTGAAAGGATTTCGAGCGCCTGCACAAGCGGAAGTCCGGCGTCGATCATTGTGGCGAACTGCCGGGTGAACACGACTATGTCCTTGTCCTTGACCTTCCCGCCGCCGGAGAGAAAGCCGCCAAGAGCTTTTTCCTCCTTCAGCTTCAGCTCCGTGGGAATGATCCCCTGCCTGCGAAGAAGGGTTGTGGCCTCCTCCCTGCTTGCAGCGCTTATCTCGCCCGACTGAACCGCGCCCCGCACGGTTCTGCCGGTCCATTTGTAGGTTGACGCCATAATAGACCTCCGGCCCGCCTAGGGCTTTCGTAACTGACCGGCGGCTCCCTGCTGGGGAGCGCGGCTGATCATCGTCATCATTTCTTCGGGTACTGGTGAGCGCGCTATGGCATCATCCATCGCAATAATGCCTTTCGTAAAGAGGGTGTAGAGCGACTGGTTCATCGTCTGCATTCCCGAGCGGCCCTGTCCGGTCTGCATCATCGAATATATCTGGTGTATCTTGTCCTCGCGGATCAGGTTCCGGATGGCCGCGTTCGGAACCATGACCTCAAGCGCCAGCACTCGCCCCTGCCCGCCTTTTTTGGGCATGAGCTGCTGCGCGATGATCGCCTCGAGAACGAACGAGAGCTGAACGCGCACCTGCTCCTGTTGAAAAGGCGGAAAGACGTCGATGACACGGTTTATGGACTGAACCGCCGAGTTGGTGTGAAGCGTGGCGAAGGTGAGATGTCCTGTTTCGGCAATGGTCAGCGCAGCCTCGATGGTTTCCAGATCGCGCATTTCGCCGATCAGAACCACATCCGGATCCTGCCTCAGAATGTACCTGAGCGCGTTCTTGAACGAGGATGTGTCGGCGTTGATCTCCCTCTGGTTCACAAGGCAGCTCTTGTGCGGATGCAGGAACTCTATCGGATCTTCAACCGTGACGATATGCTCCTGCCGCTCCTTGTTTATCTCGTCGATCATCGCGGCAAGCGTTGTGGACTTGCCGCTTCCGGTTGCGCCCGTGACAAGCACCAGGCCCTTGGGCTTGCGGATGATCTCCTGAATAACCTGCGGCAGCCCCAGTTCGTTAAACGGCTTTATCTCGAAGGGAATAGTGCGGAAGGCTCCGGCAACCGCGCCACGCTGCATGAAAATGTTGGCACGGAAGCGCGAAAGCCCCTTCACGCCGAACGACAGATCCAGCTCGTTGGCCTCCTCGAACCGGTGCTTCTGGGCATCGGTCAGTATGCTGTAGCAGAGTGCCTTGGTATCGTTCGGCATGAGATTCGGATGCTCCACGGGAACCAGGCGTCCGTTTACGCGGAGGCGTGGAGGCGAACCGGTGGTTATATGAAGATCGGAAGCGCCCCGCTCTATCATCGTCTTCAGCATGTCGTATAACGTCGCCATGAATTCCTTGCCCGCTAATCCTCAAACGTCACGCGCAGCACTTCCTCAACCGAAGTCACGCCTTCCTTCACCTTGTTCAGCCCGGAACGGCGAAGCGTGTTCATCCCCAATCTTATCGCGGTCTTCTTGATTTCGGAAGCCGAGGCGCCCTCAAGCACCAGCTCCCTCAACTCTTCCTTCAAGGGCATCACCTCGTAAAGCGCTATCCGGCCCTTGTAGCCCGTTCCGCCGCAGACATCGCAGCCCCGGCCTTTCATGCATGTTATCGAATCTATTTCGTCCTGGCGGAAGCCAACCTTGAGCAGCGCCGGAATCGAGTGTTTTTCCTCCTCGGCGCATTTGGAGCAGACCTTTCGCGCAAGCCGCTGCGCCAGAATGAGGATAACCGACGACGACACCAGAAACGGCTCAATGCCCATGTTCAACAGACGGCTTATGGTTCCCGGAGCATCGTTGGTGTGCAGCGTGGAAAGCACCAGATGGCCGGTAAGCGCGGCCTTCACGCCTATCTCGGCCGTCTCGAAGTCGCGGATTTCGCCTACCATGATGATGTCCGGATCCTGGCGCAGAAACGAACGGAGCGCCGCGGCGAAGGTAAGGCCTATGTCCTCGCGCACATGCACCTGATTGATTCCCTGAAGGTTATACTCCACCGGATCCTCGGCCGTCATGATGTTCACGCCCACGCGGTTGACCGTGTTGAGGGCGGAATAAAGCGATGTCGTCTTGCCGCTTCCGGTTGGGCCGGTTACAAGAACCATGCCGTAGGGCGACTCGATGGCCTCCTTGAAATCCACGAGCGCCTTCTCCTCGAAACCAAGCTTCGTGAGGTCAAGCTGAAGATTGCCCTTGTCCAGAATTCGCATCACGATCTTCTCGCCAAACAGCGTGGGAAGCGTGGAAACGCGAAGATCCACCGATTTGTTCTTTATTTTCAGCTTGATACGCCCGTCCTGCGGAAGCCTGCGCTCGGCGATGTCCAGCTCCGACATGATCTTCAGGCGCGACGACAATGCCGACTTGAGCTTCAGCGGCGGCTGCATCACATCGTACAGAACGCCGTCCACCCGATAGCGCACACGGTAATTCTTCTCGTAAGGCTCGATATGAATATCGCTTGCGCCCCGGTTTATCGCCTCGGCCAGAATCAGGTTCACCAGCTTGACGACGGGCGCGTCCTCGACCTGCTGCTTGAGTTCGCCCACATCCGGCAGATCTTCCTCGTCGTGAACGAAATCCATCATCTCGGTGTCGGTTGAATGCAGGCTGTCCATCACGGTCTGGAGAGCGTCGGTCTGCTCGTAGTGCTTGTTCATCGCGGTTCTGACGGCAGACTCCGCGGCAACCACCGGCTCCACGTTGTAACCTGTCATGAACTTGATGTCGTCAATCGCGAACACGTTCGAAGGATCGACCATGGCGATGGTGAGCGTGGCTCCGACACGGGCCACGGGCATGACCTGATACTTCTGCGCCACCTCGGCGGGAATCAGGCGGGCAACGGCGGCGTCTATCTGATAGTCGGTGAGGTTTATTGCCGGAATGCCGTACTGCTTGCTCAGGAACGCGACAAGACGGTCTTCGGTAAGCGCTCCCATCTTGACAAGGATCGAGCCAAGACGCCCCCCTTCCTTCTTCTGATGATCGAGGCCCTTCATCAACTGATCTTCGGAGATGAGATTGGCGTTGACCAGCATCTGTCCTATTCGGCTAGCCATATGGAACTGATGTTACTTTAGGGCAAACCAAATGTCAAGGCGATAACCCCCTTGAAATACAGGCAATTTTCACTTTCGGACAAGTCCTTAAGCTCACCTTGGCGCGGGCTTTGACCGGCATCGCCCGAAGCGCTATGATATGCCGATGGAAACCATGTCCTGCAGGCTTATCGACATTCATACGCACGGACTTGACGGCGTTTCGTCTCGAAGCTCGTCACCCGACGATTTCCGCGCCCTTGCGGCTCTTCACGCAAGCGGAGGAACCGCGTCGTTTCTTCCAACGCTTTACCCCGCGCCGTTTGCCGACATGCGCCGTTCGTTGGCGGCCTGCGCCGAAGCCATGAGAGTTCCGAATCCGGACGGCTCGGAGATCATCGGCATGAACATCGAAGGCCCGTTTCTGAATCGGAAATTCGCCGGCGCTCTCGATCCGGCATGTTTCATGCCACCGTCAGCCGAAAACTTGGCGCGCCTGCTGGACGGCTTCGAGAATTTGGTTCGGATCATCACCATCGCGCCGGAGCTTCCCGGCGCGCTTGCCGTCATCGAGCGATGCGCCGAACTCGGCATCAGGGCAGGCATGGGGCATTCGGGCGCCACATATGCCGAGGCTGCGGAGGGGAAACAGGCCGGGGCATCCGGAATAACGCATCTTTTCAACGCGATGCGCGGCATTCACCACCGCGAGCCGGGCTTGGCCGGCTTCGGCCTCACCGATCCGGACGTCTATGTCGAGATTATCGCCGACGGCATTCATGTCACTCCGTGGATGCTAAATCTGGTTTTCAGGCTGAAGCCGCTGGAACGCATCATCGCGGTGTCGGATTCCGTGGAACAAGGCGCAAACTCCGATGTCGGTCTGCCGCCGAAGGATTCATCGGGCAGGCTCATGGGAGGCGCCGGGCTGCTTGGAAATTCGATTGAAAAGCTCCTTGCCGCCGGAATCGCCGGAATCGGTGAAATCGGTAAAAGAACAGCGCGGGCCATCGCTTGCGACAACCCGCGCCGGTATCTGGGAATTGGCGGTATATAGCAACCCCAAATCAATAACCCCATCCCCCCCTGCCATACCCTTTAAGCAAAGGGAGGGTTTGGGATGGGTTCATAACCGCCTACTTCTCTATTGAAACCAGTTCGACCTCGAAGATGAGAGCAGCGTTCGGGCCGATCTGCCGTCCGGCTCCGCGCTCGGCGTAGGCAAGCCTCGCCGGAATGAACAGACGGTATTTTCCGCCGGGCTTCATGAGCTGAAGCGCTTCCGTCCAGCCCGGAATCACGCCGTTTACCGGAAATGTTGCCGCTTGTCCGCGTTTGTACGAGCTGTCGAACTCGGTACCGTCCAGAAGCGTGCCGCGATAGTTCACGCTCACCTTGTCGGTTGCCTTGGGCGACGCGCCCTTGCCCTCGGTGACAATCGTGTACTGAAGGCCGCTGGCTGTAGTTACAACACCGGACTTCTTCTTGTTCTCGGCAAAGAAGACTTCCTCATCCTTCACGTTTTTATCGGCTACCGACTTCATCTTCTCGGTCTGATCGGCCTGAACCTTCATCATGAACTGTTTTTTGAGATCAACCATCTCCTCGGCAGACAGAACGGGCTTTAGCCCGGCAAGACCGTCCTCTATTCCCTTGCTCAAAACAGCCGGATCGATATCTGTTTTGAAATCCCTGAGCGACGTTCCAACTTCGTGGCCCAGCGCATAGCTCAGCTTAGCGGACTTGCTTTCCATGTTAACCTTCCTGTCTCCCTTCGCGCCGCAGGCGGCCAGCGTCAGCGCCAGTGCCGCAGCCGTAATTGCCGTCAAATATCTGTTCATCCGAAATCTCCTTTTATCCGGCCGGTTCATTTCGATGCCGGCTTCATAAGTAAACAAGGCAGTCGGTATTATAGGCTGGAAGCGTATTTTTTCTCCACAAAACAACAGTTGCGAAAAAACTAAAGTTTTTTTTTCAATTTCCGATATAATAAAGCACCGGGAGGACGCGGCAACGCATCCCTCCCGGCGAGGGCCTGAACTCCCCCCTCCGTTCAGGCCCTCTCTAATTTTCCAATTTCATATAGGTTATTAACCATGCCTTCTCCCTTGCAGTCGAAGGTGGCCATGCCTTCTCCCTTGCAGTCGAAGGTGGCCATGCCTTCTCCCTTGCAGTCGAAGGTGGCCATGCCTTCTCCCTCACGGTCGAAGGTGGCCCCTCCGTTCAGGCCCTCTCTAATTTCTATACTCATCAAGTACCCTCCTGCGAGTTGCCTGCTTTTTAGGCATTCAATCGGAAGCGAACGCAACAACAATATTTTTTCTGTTGAGAACTCGTATATAGTTATTTTTAATTATGAAGGCGATGCAAACTCTTAAAGCGGTGTTTACCAGGCGGCCTAAAAAGCCCTGCTATACGTGCCGGGATATGCGCCTTCCGGCTCTCTGCCTGTTTCTGGCGTTGCTGTTTTCTTCCGGCTGCGCCACAACCGCAGCCAGACGCCCGCAGAATATCGCGGACGCCTGCTCGATGTTCGAGGAGCGGGACAGTTGGTATGAAAGCGCCAGAAAATCGGCGGACAAATGGGGCGTGCCCATTCATGTCCAGCTTGCGATTATCCGCCAAGAGTCCGGTTTCAATTACGATGCCAGGCCTCCAAGGGGCAAGTTTCTGTGGGTCATTCCATGGTTTCGAGAATCGACCGCCTACGGTTTCGCACAGGCAAAAGACCCTACATGGGAATGGTATGTAAATAAAACCGGCAGATGGTGGGCCGATCGCGACGACTTCGACGACGCCATCGACTTCGTGGGTTGGTACTGCAAGCAGAGCCACGACCGGCTGAGGATATCGAAATGGGATGCGTACAACCTGTATCTTGCATATCACGAGGGCCATGGCGGTTATGAGCGCAAAACCTTCAACGACAAGAAATGGCTATTGGATACAGCGCGGCGGGTTGAGAAGAACGCCGCCGAATACCGCGCCCAGATCGCAAAATGCCGGGAGAGGTTCGACACGGGGCTTCGTCTCTGGCCGTTTTGATGAATGCTTGCCAGACACATGCGCGGTTTTGATATGCTACAATCTCCGCGCGATTAGCCGCCGGCAAGACAACCGGCAATGCAGAGGTAATAAATGGCAAACGAAGAAACAATCCCGTCGTTGCGCTACGACGCTAACGGCCTGATTCCGGCCATTGTTCAGGACGACGAAAACGGCGAAATACTGATGATGGCCTACATGAACGCCGACTCGCTGAAGATGACCATCGAGACCGGCAAGACGCATTTCTGGAGCCGCTCGCGCAAGAAATTCTGGATGAAGGGCGAATCGTCCGGCCATGTGCAGGAAGTGCGCGAAATTCTATGCGACTGCGACCGCGATACCCTTCTGGTGAAGGTGAAACAGATCGGCCCCGGCGCTTGCCACACAGGCCACCGGAGCTGTTTTTTCACCACGATGGGCGGCGTGGAAACATCGCCCGCGGCATTCAGCGCGAACGAGGCGTATAAGCAGCTGCCGGTGCTCGATCATCTTCAGGCTGTAATTCACGACCGGCGCTGCAATCCAAAGCCCGATTCATACGTTGCCGGGCTTTTCGCCAGGGGCCGCGAGACTATCTACAAGAAGGTTGGCGAGGAGGCGGTGGAAACCGTTATCGCGGCGGCCTCCGGCGGCCGCGACGCAACAGTGCGCGAGCTTGCCGATCTCATGTTCCACGCGCTTGTGCTGATGGAGCATGAGGGAATTGCGCTTCAGGAAGTGTACGACGTGCTTTCCGGGCGCACATGCAGCCTCAAGAAACCCGCGCAGCCGGCCAAGGAGGAAAAATAAAACAATGAGCGAGGAATGCTTGTTCTGCAAGATCGCCAACGGAGATATTCCGGCGAAGCTGGTTCATGAAGATGACATAGCCGTGGCATTCGAGGACATCAAGCCGGTTGCGCCGGTGCATGTTCTGGTGATTCCCCGGAAGCACATCCCCACTGTCGACGACATCGCGACGGAAGACACGCAAGCGGTTGGCCATCTGTTCGTCGTCGCGAAAAAAATCGCCAGGGAGCGCGGGCTGGCCGAAAACGGCTACCGGCTGGTTTTTAATTGCAGGGCCGATGCGGGACAGCTTGTCTATCACATCCACCTGCACCTTCTGGGCGGCAGGAAATTCGGTTGGCCTCCTGGCTGATATTATATTGCCCCGATGGCGGGGTTTCCCCGCCATCGCCTGCTACCTCCCTATCGTTGCCGCCGGAAGTTCGATGATAACGGTCGTTCCCTCGCCAGGCCTGCTCTGGATGCGCAGATCGCCGCCGTGTTCCTTCACGATGCCGTAGGAGCTGGAAAGCCCAAGCCCCACGCCCTGCCCAACCTCGCGCGTGCTGAAAAACGGATCGAATACCTTCGATGCGACATCTTCCGCCATTCCGCAGCCGTTGTCACTGAAGCTTATCAGCACCCTGCCTTCGGCATGGAACGTTTCGATGATTATCGTTCCGCCTTCGCCTCCGTGAGCCTCTTTTATGGCCTGCTCGGCATTCTCCACAATGTTCAGGAAAACCTGCTGAATCTGCTGTGACGCCACCATCACAACCGGAACATCGCCGTAATGGCGCTCGATATTGATCCGGTTCTGGCGTATCCAGTATGAACGCAGATCGAGCGTGTTGTCCAGAATGCTGTTGATGACAACGCACTGCCTGTCCTGTGGCCTCTGCCGCGAGAAGGTGAGCAGGTTTTCCACAATCGACTTGCATCGAAGCGCGCTCTCCAGAATCTTGTTCAGTTCGCGTTCGCCCTCGCCGCCGCTTTTGCGCATCAGGAGCTCGGCATAGCCGATAACTCCGGTCAGGGGGTTGTTGATCTCATGCGCCACGCCCGACACCAGCCTGCCGATAGCAAGAAGCTTCTCGGTGTTGAAAAGCTGCGCCTGAAGGCGCTTTATGTCGGTAACATCCTTGCGCACATGCACGCAGGCCCGGCCCGTGCCGCGCGGGTAATCCACCGGAAATACGCTTACGATATAATCTCGCCCGGCGGAGGTTGTTTCGAACAAAACAGGCTCGCCGCTTTCCATCGCCTTCCTGAACGGATCGTCCTTCAGCGACTTCGGAACCGGAAACAGTTCGTCGGTGCGCCGGCCAACCATGTCGCCGGGACGCGTTCCGGCCTGCTGGGCAGCCCACTGATTGGCGCGAAGAATGACGCCCTCCTCGTTCTGTATCATGATGGCGTCCGTTATGCAGTCGAACGTGGCTTGCCACTGCCGCTGCGTGTCGCGCACCTCGTCGAAAAGAATGCTGTTGTTCAGGGCAACAGCTATCCCGCGCGCCAGCACCTTCAGCAGCTCGGTGTCGCGCTCCGAAAATGTTCTGTCCGGGTCGAGCGAGAAAACGCCCATGGCGCCGAAAGACATCTTGCCCGAGACAAGCGGAATTGCCAGAAGCGCCTGAATACCGCATTCCCAGAACCGCTCCCGCAGGCCCGCAAAGCCTTTTTCGCCGTTGATCATCACAGTGCTTTCGAATCCGAAGGCCAGCCGATTTTCGTCATTATCGTCGAAGGAAAGCTCCGACAGCTCATCGTCCGGCGCGCATATATATGGAAACGACAGCGCGCCGCCCTCGGCGGTCATCACATAGCCGCCGCAGGCGCGAAGCAGCGAGGCCGCGCCGGAGACTCCCTTGGCCAGAATCGTCCGGTGATCCAGCGTGGAGCCGATCTCGGTAAGAAGTGAATTCAGAAAGAGCATTCTGCGGTTGAAGTAATCCTCGTCACGCCTGCCCTCATCATTTAAATGTCGTCTTTCGCTATCTTTGGTCATTTTCGGTAATGTTGTTCACGAAGTACCGCCTCGCAAAATTCTTCCGAACGCGGAACAAGGCAGACCGCGTAACGCTCCCCTCTCATTGATTCAGGCCATCAATCCGATTAATTTTCCCCGATTAATTTTAGCAGCAGGGCCCTTTTCTGCCTGTTTCGGTGCGCAGGAACGCGTCAACCATCGCCGGATCGAACTGGCTTCCGGAATATGTTATCAGCTCGCGTATCGCGAATTCATGTCCCTGCGGGTTTCTGTACGGCCTCATCGTGGTCAGCGCGTCGTAGGTATCGACCACGGACACCAGCCTCGCCAAACGCGGAACGTTTTCCCCGCCTATCCCGTCCGGATAACCGAGGCCGTCCCACCGTTCATGATGGTGACGGATTATGGCGCGCTCAAGCGGCAGGAACGCCAGCGATTGAACAATCGAATCTCCGATGATCGGATGCTGCCTTATGTCGGCGAACTCCTCCACGGTAAGCCGTCCGGGCTTCAGAAGCACGGTGTCGCGCACGCCGATCTTGCCGATGTCGTGCAGATAGCAGGCAAACTTGATGGCGTCGCTCTCCTCGTCGCTCAAGCCTACAACCTGCGCCATCTCCAGCGCATAGTGAGTGACTCGTTCGGAATGTTCCTTTGTGTATGAATCGCGCGCGCCGATCGTGGAGACAAGAGCCTTCAGCGTGTCGATGAAGTTGGTGTAGAGCGATTCGTAGAGCGCGTTGTTCTCGAACCGCAGCACCATCTTCTCGGCAAGAGCCGAGGCAAGCTGCGCCTCCTCGTCGGTGAATGTGCTTCCGTCGGATTTGCCGGACAGATTCAGAAATCCGATCACCTCGTCGCGTATTATCAGAGGAACGGAAAGAAACCCGCTAAGGAGCGTGTAAACGCCATACGGGCTTGGCACTCCGGGAGGCGACTGCCGCCAGCTTTTAGCCCGCTGCGCCTCGGCCATGGCGGTTCCGGCAAACCTGACGACAAGCCCGCTTGAAACGCCGAGGGCGCGTCGTACAACAAAACGGTCTTCCTCTATGAACCCGATTGTCACTTCATCTGCCCCAGTGAGGTCGCGGGCGGTATGGGCGACCCAATCCATCAGCCTGCTGTTTTCGCGTATCTCGCTTATGCTCTCGTTGATGTAGGAAAGCATCGAGATATGCTTGACCTTCTCGTAGAGCTTTTCGTTGACCACATCGAGAAAGTTCTGGCCGCCGCCGGTCTGTAAATCCTGTTCAAGCCTGCTTTTCCTGACCAGCTTGTCCAGCAGAAGCTTGATTTCATTCAACCGGAAGGGTTTGGTTACAAAATCGGTGGCGCCTTCCTTGAGCGCGCTGATGCCTGTTTCCATGCTCGGAAACCCCGTGATCACGATCACCGGAACGGTCGGATTGATAACCTTGAGCCGCCGCAACAGATCCATCCCGCCCATGCGCGGCATCATGAGGTCGGTGAATACGGCATCGTAACGCCCGCCGCTCATCTTCGCCAGAGCGGTTTCACCGTCTTCGGCGTCATCCGCTGAGTACCCGGATTCGCCGATAACCTGTACCAGAAGATCCCTTACGAGGGGATCGTCATCGACTACGAGGACTTTCGGCAGTGTTGTCGATAGCATCAATAACCTTTTCTTTTAGAGCGTAAAACTCGTCCTCGTCCACGAAGCCGTGTTCCCTGAGCTTCGAAAGGCGTTCGAGCCTCACGACCGGATCGTTGAAGTTTCTGCCCTGCTCCTTGAGCTTGCCAAGCAGAAAGCGGTTCTGCTGAATGAGCCTTGTCCGTTTGAAGGCGTTGCCGACCGTAACCAGCATCTCTTCCAGCCGGAACGGCTTGGTGACGTAATCGTAAGCGCCCTCGCGAACCGCTTCGAGCGCGCTCTGAAGTGTTGCATAGGCAGTGATTATCACAACCGAGGTGTCGGGGTCGAGCGAAAGCGCGTTTTTAAGAACGCTCAGACCGTCCGCGCCCGGCATCATCAGATCGGTGATTATCAGATGGTACGATCCGGCTAGAATAAGTCCCTGAGCGTCGCGCCCGTCAACCGCCTGATCAACGACATAGCCCTCCCTCATGAGCATGTCGCGCACAACGTCGCGCACGCTTGCGTCATCGTCGGCTATCAGAATCCTGAAATCACTCTTTTCCATATCATCTGGTTTCCTTCACCTTTTCGATAATTTCACGAGCGGCGTGATCCATGATCTGCTTCTTCTTGCCCTCAAGCGAGATGGTCACGACATCCCTCACCTGCGCGCCGCCATCCCTTGTGTCATCCTGACGAAAGCCGCCCCGCATGACCCTCGTATAGGTCTTGAGGACGTTTCCGGCTGGAAAGGTGCTTATCGTCATCATGCGCCTCCCTGCGTCATGCAGCCAAAACATTTCGGCCACCCCTCTATTAACCCATATCGGACAGTCGGGCGATAACCTTAAATCCGCCGCTGCCCGGCTCCGGCCTTCTCATACATTCTGGCGGCTTCAGCGCGTTTTCCCTCGAGCCTCATGTCATCGAGCCGCGCCGAAAGCGTATCGGCCAACTGCTTATTGATTTCCAGTAACGCAGCGATATGTGATTTTATTTTATCAGGCAGGGCCGCAATTTCCGGAGACATGGCTTTCGCGGATACGGCCTCCTGACGAGGAGCGTTCTCGTCAAGGATTCGGATGTCGCCAATCAGCGCATCCCGCCTGTTCTGGCAGGAGACTATTTCATCCTCGCTGCCGCTGTCAACGGCCTGTTTCATATCGTTTGACGCCGCAAGGAGATCCCTTAACAGAATCTCCTTGCCGGTAAGATATTCACCGTATCCCCCCCCGGTCATCTTTTGTTACGCAGCCACGGCAAGCGGCTGATGCATGGGAACAGGTTCGGCCTTATTTTTACCTTCCGCATTCGTCGCAAACCCCCTGCAACTGTCCACGGCAGCTGCCCAGCCTTCGTTCAGCGTGTTGAGAAGGCCTATAACCTCGTCAAGTATTGCCGGATCGTTATGCAGGTTGGCTTTCGTTATTTGAACCATCATGTAATAGTACAACCTTGACAGATTCTCCGCCACTTCTCCGCCTGTTTCCACGTCGAGCGACGTCTGAAGCGCTTCTATGATTTTGCCGACTCTGGAAAGCCGCTCGGCCTTGTCGGCCTTCCTGCCCTCGATAATGTACTGTTTGGCCTGTGTGGTGAATTTTATGGCGCCTGCGTACAGCATCAGCAGAAGCTGCTCGGGAGCCGCCGCCCGCACATCCATATTCTGATAAGCGCTGTGCGCCCCGTTTGTCATTCCGTATCCGTTGGTCATAAACATAAATCTCCTCCCTGAGATCGAACCGCGCCTTTATCGGGCATCAAGGCATCGAACGTCCATGTCCGCCGCCGTTAATTGCTTGATGATGACTTGTTGGCCTGCTGAGTCAGAAACTCGCTGCTCTGCTGCAACTTGCCCAGTATCTCTTCCATGGCAATGAACTTCTTGCGATAACTGTTTTCCTTTAGTTTCAGGTTTCTGCTGATGCTCTCCATCTTGTCGTCTATCCGGGAGATCGAGCTCTGCATTCCGGCCTTGCGGGCCGGGATCAAGGTGCTTATGTACTCGGAAACCGATGTGTCAAGACTGGACGCCATAGCGCTCAGCGTTGCGGCCACGCCGCTCACATCACTTTCCATAGCCGCCGAAAGCGTTGAACTGTTGAGCGTCAGAGACCCGTTCTTGTCGTGACTAAGGCCCAGGCTCGCCGCCGACTGGCCCTCGAACCTGGAAGCTATGGCCGAACGCAGTCCGGTCATGATAGACCGCGCCGTCACATCGCCGGTGAGCAGAACCTTCTTGCCGTCGGCTATGGATGTGAGGCTCTTTGCAAGGCTCATCACCGAATTGTAGGCCGACACGAAAGCGCTCACCTTGGCCGTGCCGGATGAATTGTTCTTCGTGACGGAAAGCTTGACGTCGTTCGTAGTTTCCGTTTTCAAAAGATTGATGCTGACTCCGGTAATGAGGTCGCTGATCTGGTTCGACGACCTCGTTACCGAAAGCCCGTTGACTGTAAGAGCCGCATCTATGGCGGCTTGCGACTGTGTCATGTTCGCAGTGCCGCCGGTCACCAGCCCGTTGCTGTCGTATGTCGCGTTGAACGCGAGTTTCGAGAGTCCCGTGTTGTCGATGTCGCCTCCGGCCTCGGTATATGTGCCGTCGCCGTTTTCGTCTGCCTTGACCACTATCCTGTTCGATGCGCCGGTTGAATTTGCCGACATGATCAGCCTGTAACCGGAGCCGTCGTACACAACCGAAGCGGTGACGCCGGTTCCAGCGCTGTTGATAGAATCGCGCAGGCCGGTCAGCGAATTGTTAGCCGATGTTATTGAAACCTCCACAGCCGCATTACTTCCCACCCGAATGCTCAGCTTTTGGGTTGCAAACGTAGACAGATCCGCAACCTCCGAGCTTTCCGCCGTGTATGAAGGCGAGTAGATGCTCTGGGTTGACGCAAGCTTGCTCACCTTGATGCTGTAATCGCCGGTCGAGGCGGTGGAACCGGCTGTAGCGGTAAACACCGAATTGTCGGACACAGACGCCGACATCGAAAGAAATTCCGCGTCCGCAAGCTGCGCTGCGGCGCCTTTCAGCCCCGACAGCGCGCCGGACAGCGTGCCGTACGAGCTTATCTTGGCCTGATACGATGCCTTCTGCGTGGACAGCGTTGTCAGCGGCTGCTTCTCCAGAGCCATCAACTGGGACACGATCTGATCCGTATTCGTGCCGGAGAATGCGCCGGTACTCAGTGTTACACCCGCCATAACCGCCTCATGCCTTCATGTTGAAGAGATCTCCGGCTGCGAGAGTCTTTTTGAACTCGGCAGCCATCTTCTGCATCTCCTCCGAAGGAATCTGTTGTATAACGTTGCCTTGCGAATCCACTATCCGTATTACCACTTCCTTGTCGTCGTTCACGGCGAAAAACGCCTTGATCGCGACCTTGGGCTGCTCCTTGACCGGTTCGGCAAAGTCGCCGATTGCCGGCTTGCCTGTTGAAGTATCGGCCGGTTTCGCGGAACGGCTTCCCTCACGCCCAGGCTCCGAGGACGAAACCGTAGCCTTGCCGCCTCTCGCCCTTGCAAATGGCAGCGCCGCTTGCCAGCCGTTTTCAGTTGCCCCTATCTTCATCGCCATTACGGTCATGCGGGAAGAGCATTGTCTATCATGCCCTTCCCGCTCCTCCTGTTAAGCCCTAGCCCCTGAGAAGGGCAAGCACTTGCTGCGGTATGGTGTTCGCCTGGGTAAGAACCGACACACCGGCCTGTTGCATGATCATTGCCTTTGTCATCTTGGCGGATTCCTCAGCATAGTCCGCATCCATGATTCTTGACTTGGCTGCATCGAGATTCTCCCGGACGTTGTCGAGGTTTCTTATGGTTGACTCAAGCCTGTTCAACTTCGCGCCGAGCGTTGCACGCTGGCTGTTCAGTGTGTCAAGCGCCTTGCCGGTTACAAGTATCGCGATGTTGGCGTTTGCGTTGTTGGTCACGCTGATCTCGTTTACCGACCTGTCGGTCAGCGCAATGGTTGACGCCGATGACGAGATGCCGAGGGCCGCGCCGGTGGCGGTGCCGTCGAAGGTTGTCGAACCGGCGCCGAAATTGCCGTTGAACACGATTTTGCCGTTCTGTCCGGCTGCCACGGACATGGTGGACGAGGCAAGAAGCGTGGTGAACGCGGTTCCGTTCGTGACGGAGGAATTGAGCGAAACGCTGATCGCGGCTCCGCTGGTGTTGGTAAGCACGAGAAGGCTGCTTGCCTGGCCGACACTCGAAACCGTGAAGTCGGACTTGTCCATCGAATACGCAACCACGCCGGTGGTTGCCGATTTCGCGTTGATGGCGGAGATCATGTTACTCATCGCGGTGTCGGCGCTGGCCGCCGCGCCGGCTGCCGCCGCCACGAAGCTTCCCACCTGCGTGCCGTTGATGGTTAGGTATCCGGAGTCGACATACTGGGCCGCGGTGGCGGATGTGAGGGTGATGGCCGCGATGGCGGTGTTTGCGACAACGGAGTTGCCGTAGCTGAACGCCGTTACGCCATGCTCGCTGGTATAGTCGTTAATGCGGTTTACCAGGTTCTGGCTGTTGTTCTTGAACGCCGTTGCGCTTGTTATGGCGTCTCCGATGTCCTTGCCGTTGATTGTGGCGTTTGCCGCAACACCGGTGGAAAGCATGGCAAGTCCCGCGGACTTGGCGATGTCCGTTCCTGTCCATGTGTCGCTGTAGTTCGTGGCTACGCCGAAGGTGTTGGGCGAAACGTTGGATGTCGAGATATTGATGGTTTCCCTCACATCGGCGCCCACCTGCACGTCTATACTCTTGGCCTGGTTAAGGAACTTTTCGCCGTTGAACCGGGTCTGGTTCACCACGCGGTTGAGTTCCGCTATGAGTTCCTGGACTTCAACGTTCATGTTGGAGCGGTCGGTCGATGTGTTGTTGCTGGCCGCCTGTTCGGCAAGTTCGTAGATACGCTGCATCGACGTGGTCATTTCGTCCATCGCGCCCTCAGCGGTCTGGGCGAAGGATACGCCGTCGTTTGCGTTTCTGATCGAAACCGAGAGTCCGATGATCTGGCGGTTCATTCTGGTTCCGATTGCAAGCCCGGCGGCATCGTCCTTGGCCGAGTTGATTCTCAGGCCGGAGGAAAGGCGCTGCATTGCGGACTGAAGCGGAGATTCTGCCTTGCGAAGGTTCCTCTGAGCGTTCAGAGAGAACATGTTTGTGTTGATGGTCATTGCCATGATGCGTTACCTCCATGTAACTATGCGCTTCCATGCGCTGCTTCTCAGGGATTAAAATCCCTATAACGTGGCGTTAAAGCCCTGGGCCCGTCAAATTTCCTGTCGCCTCCTTTCTCCGGCCCGTATGCTGGTCTTCCACTAAATGTAATTATCGGAGGTTTGTTCAATAACTTTAGAAGTGGACATAAAACGTAAATATCCCTGCTGAGCGGCGAACGTTCCTGGCACGAGTCGAAAACAAGGGAAAGATTCATCCGGAAACACAAACGGCGAGGCAGGGACTAACGACCCTTGGAAAGGGCTGAAACTCGGCTCTCGCCTTGAAACCTGCCCAGGCGAACCGCCGGGCGCCCTTTTTTTTGTGCCTCGCGCGTTCTTGAGTTCATGATAGCATCTACGCCTGTAATGTCAATGAAAAGCTTTATGCTTTCCATCTTCCTGCCGCCATCTTCCTGCCGCTTGTCAGGCAGGCAATCGTATATTAGAATAAACACCAGATTCGCACATGCGAAATGCGGCGTTGAGCACCGCCAGCTAATTCTATTTTCGGGAGGCAATAAATAATGGTCGGATTCAAACGAACAATTCAGTTGGTGTTGGCGCTTGCCGCAATTGCCCTGCCTTTTACCGGAAGCGCATTGGCCCAGCCGCCGGAAGACCGGCTTCCGCCGGGCGTGACAATCGCAACGCCGCTTCCGCCCGATTCGTATCCACAGATGCCAAGCGCCATAAAGATGCTCGAAAACGGAAACATTCGGCTTGGCGGCGTGGAGGTTGACCCCAAGGCCGGAACCGTCAAATTTGAAGGCGAGTTCAACATGAGGGAGGGCGGTCTTGAGTACGCCATAGTAGCGCATCACGGCAAGCTTCACGAAAGCCTTCTGCGCACCGCGATTTCACCTTACGACTTGCAGGTTGCGCTTGTGCTTCTTGGCCTGAAAAGCGGACGCCCGCTCGATTATCAGGGCGATCCGCGCGCGCCCGAAGGCGATCCGGTGGCTATCGGCGTGGAATGGCAGGACGGCGGCAAATCGAACAAGGCGCGCATCGAGGAACTGGTCATGAACATGAATAACAAAAAGCAGATGCCCCGAATGAACTGGATATACACCGGCTCCCGGATTTTTGAGGGCCGTCTGATGGCGCAGATCGAACGCTCGCTGGTAGCGATTTTCCACGATCCGGCGGCAATCATCGACAATCCGCTGCCCGAAGGCGGTGACGACACGATATGGTTTGTGAACACGGAGAAGGTGCCGGTTCCCGGCACAAAGGCGTCGATAACCATCGAAGCCGTCAAATTAAAGTAACCGCTGTTATCTATAAAATAATTAACGCAGGAGATGAAAGTATGAATAAAACAATATCGTTTCTGGTGTTTTTGTTGTTGTTTGCGTTCTGCGGAGCCTCATTTGCCGCCGACAGGAATGTCATTTCCCCAAAGCGTGACGTATCGCTGAAGTTCGAAATCTCCAATGCCATCGAAAAGGGACTGAAGTGGCTGGAAAAGAAACAGAACCCGGACGGATCGTGGTCGCAGCCGGAGCATCCGGCGCTGTCGTCCCTTGTGCTCACGGCCTTCATGGGAGAGCCGTCCGGAAAGTATCTCGCCGAAAAGCCGCAGGCTATCCGGAACGGTTACAGATATCTTATGTCGAATGTCCAGCCCGACGGCGGCATTTATTCAAGGAAGACCGCCACTCCAATGGAAAACTACAACACCTCCATAGCCATGGTGGCGCTTATGGTGGCTCGCGATCCCTCCTACGATGCGGCCTTGAAAAACGCCCGCGCCTACGTTATGTCACTCCAGAATGAGGGCGGAATCGGCTACAACAAAACCGGCCACACGGATATGTCGAACACATACATCGGACTTGAAGCGCTCTATTACTCGAAGTATCTCGATCAGGACAAGGCCGATAAGGATCTGAAAAAGCTCGACTGGAACGCGGCAATCAATTTCATCCAGCGCTGCCAGAACCTGCCGCAATACAATCCGCAAGAGTGGGTGACCGACGACGCGGCCAACAGGGGCGGATTCGTCTACGCGCAGAATGAAAGCAAGGCCGGCGAGGTTACGTTGCCGTCCGGCAGGAAGGCGCTTCGCTCATATGGAAGCATGAGCTACGCCGGACTTCTGAGCTACATATACGCCGACATGAAGAAGGACGATCCGCGCGTTCAGGCCGTATATAAATGGCTTGGCGAAAACTACACGCTTGCCGAAAACCCTGGCATGGGACAGGAAGGCCTGTACTACTACTTCCATACGATGGCCAAGGGGTTGAGCGCCTACGGCGCGGACGAGATTACGCTGACGGACGGGAAAACCGTGAACTGGCGAAAGGATCTCGCGCTCAGGCTGATGTCGCTTCAAAACGGCGAAGAGGGATCATGGGTAAACCCGACGGGCCGTTGGTGGGAAAAGGATCCGGTGCTCACAACTTCGTATGCGGTAATTACGCTTGAGATTATTTTCAGGGGAATGTAACTATTGATCGCGGGGGCGGGTAGACTCCGCCCCTGCGGCGTGCATGCGCGTGACGGATCATCATTCCGGTTTACCCCTCGAAAGGGTGGCCATTGCCGGAATCGGCCCCGAAATCGGGGCGGTAATACGCGCTGCTTTGAAGTTCCTGAATCCAGCCGTTTTCGAGACCCAGACGGTCCGTTTCGTCAAGCACCCTCGCATATTCCCCTGCCCGGACTGGCCGCCCAAGAAGCGGATGGCCCACCGCCTTGTGGCAGGGGAAATACTGCGACATCAGCGAGATGGCCGTGTTACTGCCAAGCGCGCGCCTGATGAACTTCAGCACGCTCCCGCTTCCGGCCAGATCGTTCGGCAGCACAAGATGGCGAACCAGAAGCCCGCGCACCGCAACGCCCATGCCGTCCAGCGTCAGATGCCCGACAGCCCGCTTCATTTCAACAAGCGCCGCCTCTGCCGCGTATACATATCCGGGAGCGAATGAGCAGAGTTCGGCCGATTCGTCGTCGCCATACTTCATGTCGGGCATGTAAATGTCTACAAAGCCGCGCAACAGCCTGAGCATCTCAACCGATTCGTAGCCGTTTGAGTTATAAACAATCGGTATTCGCAGACCGCGCCGGGCCGCAGCCACAATCGCCTCGGCCATCTGCGGCGCAACATGCGTCGGCGAAACGAAGTTGATGTTGTGGCAGCCCTTGCGCTGAAGTTCCAGCATAATATCGGCTATTTCCCACGGCCCGGTTTCCTCGCCGGTGTCGTTACCCTGCGAAATTTGCCGGTTCTGGCAGAACAGACAGCGCAGGTTGCAGTTGCCGAAGAATATCGTGCCCGATCCGCGCGAGCCGGAGATCGCCGGTTCCTCGCCGTGGTGAACGCAATGACTCGCCACATGGGCAAGCCGTCCGGTGCGGCAGAACCCGCGTTCATCCTTCAGGCGGTTAACTCCGCAGTTACGCGGACAGATGCGGCAGCCCTCCAGAAGGGCAAGCATAGCCCCGATCCTGCCGCTCGGATCGTGCCGGTCGAGAAAACCTAGATAATTCGGGCGGTTCGTAAACCGCATTATTTGCAGAGCCGGTTCACAAACACCGCGTTATTTACATGGCTGCAACAGGCATACCGCGTATGCCTCCATGCCCTCGCCGCGCCCCACCGGCCCCATGCCCTCGGCTGTTTTTGCCTTGATGTTGATGCGGTCGGCGGGTATTCCGGCGGATGCTATCCGCGCCTTCATAGCATCGATATGCGGCGCTATCCCAGGCTTTTCGGCCACCAGCGTGCAGTCTATCCAGCCGATTTTAAAGCCTCGCTCCACCGCCATGCGCACCACGCCGCCGAGCAATAAAACGCTGTCCGCGTTCTTCCACGCCGCGTCGCTGTCTGGAAAATGCCGCCCGATGTCGCCAAACCCAAGCGCGCCGATTATGGCGTCGGTTATGGCGTGGCAGAGCACGTCGGCGTCGGAATGGCCGAGCAGTCCCTTCTCAAACGGAATATCGACGCCGCCCAGAATGAGCTTTCGCCCCTTTACAAGGCGGTGCGAGTCGAATCCGTGGCCGATTCTGAAAGGCATCAGATTGTTCCTCCGGTTTCCCTGGCCGTAGTACGCCTGGCATGAATTATTTCGGCGATTCCCAAATCCTCCGGCGTTGTTATCTTGATGTTGTCGTATGAACCCTGAATCACCTTCACGCGCCAACCCGCCTGTCCGCCGATTTTCTCAACAAGGGCTGCGTCGTCGGTTGCGTAAACGCCGTCAACCATGGCGGATTCATAGGCACGCTTAAGCATATCGCACGGAAACGCCTGCGGCGTCTGCACCGCGACAAGTTTCTCGCGCGACGGCGTCGATTCGATGAATCCGTCATCGCCGACAAGCTTCACAGTGTCTTTCACCGGCACGCCCGGAATCGCGCCGAAGCCGTCAGCCGCGGCATTGATAAGTTGCATGACCATGGCGGCATCGGCAAACGGGCGCACAGCATCATGCACAAGCACGATGCCGCACGCCTTGCAGTCCACAAGTTGCAGTGCATTGAAAATTGAATCCTGCCGCTCCGCGCCGCCGGGCGCGACGCGGACGGCCTTGGTGATTTCATACCGCTCGATCATGGCCTGAATTTCGGACGTGTCTTCAGGCCGCACTGCCGGAATTATTTCGGTGATCGATTCGATCGACTGGAGAAGAAGCAGCGAATGAACGATGACCGGAACGTAGCCGATTTCGAGGAATGGCTTGCGCGAGCCGCCCATCCGGCGGCCAAGCCCGGCCGCCGGCACTATTGCGGTCACGGCAACCGGGCTATTGGGATCAGGCACGGCGTTTACGCCATCTCGACAAGTTTTTCTGCTATTTGCACCGCGTTCAGTGCCGCGCCTTTGAGGAGGTTGTCGGCAACGATCCACATGTTGATGCCGGAATCTATCGACTCGTCCTTCCGGATGCGGCCAACGTAGGTGTCGTCCTTGCCGGCCACGTCTATCGGAAGCGGATAGACGCTCTTCTCCGGAGCGTCGAAGACCACGATTCCGGGAGCTCCCGCAAGCACCTCGCGAACCTCGTTCGGAGAAATATCCTTCCCGGTTTCGATATTGAGACTCTCCGAGTGGCAGCGGAACACCGGAACGCGAACCGTGGTCGCGGTCAGACGGATCGAGTCGTCGCCCATGATCTTCGTCGTCTCGTTGATCATCTTCATCTCTTCCTTGGTGTAGCCGTTCGGCAGGAAGACGTCGATCTGCGGCAGGCAGTTGAACGCGATCTGGTGCGGATACACCTTGCGCGTCACAGGCTTCATGTTCAGCACCTCGGCGGTCTGCGTTGCAAGCTCCTCCATCGCCTTCATGCCGGTTCCGGACACGGACTGAAAAGTTGTTACGACAACGCGCTTTATCTTCGCCGCGTCATGGAGCGGCTTGAGCACCACGACCATCTGTATGGTAGAGCAGTTGGGGTTTGCGATGATTCCCTTGTGCCACTTGAGGTCATGCGGATTCACCTCCGGCACAACAAGCGGCACTTCCGGATCCATGCGCCACTGGGCCGAGTTGTCGATCACGACGCATCCGGCCCTGGCCGCGTGGGGCGCGAATATCTTCGAACGCTCGCCTCCCGCCGAGAAAAGCGCGATGTCGATTCCGGCAAAGACGTCCTCTTTGAGAACCTCCACCCTCACCGGCTTGCCGTGAAACTCAAGCTCCTTGCCCTCCGAGCGCTCAGAAGCGAAAAGCCTGAGCTTGCCGACAGGAAAGTTCCGCCGCTCCAGCGTGGCGATCATCTCGTTGCCCACGGCTCCGGTTGCCCCGACAACCGCTACAACGTATTCATTTTTCTTCTTAAGCATTGCGTTTGCTCCTCATGATAGTAATGATCTCAAGCCGCTATCATCTCGCCGGCCTTCAGGCCGCGACTGCGGATGCCACCATATCGCCAACCTCGGTGGTACTGTATCCCATCTTCCCGGCGGCAAGGCTTTTTATCTTCGTGCCGGTAAGCTCCATCACGCACGATTCAATCTTCTTCGCGGCGGCTTCCTCGCCCAGATGATCGAGCATCATTCCTGCGGCGCAGATGGCCGCAAGCGGATTGATGATGTTTTGGCCCTTGTACTTCGGGGCCGAGCCGCCGATCGGCTCGAACATCGAGACACCTTCGGGGTTGATGTTGCCGCCTGCGGCAATGCCCATGCCGCCCTGAATCATCGCGCCCAGATCGGTGATGATGTCGCCGAACATGTTGTCGGTCACGATCACGTCGAACCATTCGGGGTTTTTCACGAACCACATGGTGATAGCGTCAACGTGCGCGTAATCGGTTTTCACCCCCTGATACGATTTTGCCATCTCGTTGAAGGCGCGTTGCCAAAGATCGAAGGCGAAGGTGAGCACATTTGTCTTGCCGCAGAGGGTGAGTTTTTTCTCGCGCGACTTTTTCATGGTGTACTCGAACGCGTATTTCAGGCAGCGGTCAACGCCTTTCCGCGTGTTTATAGACTCCTGCGTTGCAATTTCGTCCGGCGTGCCTTTTTTAAGGAAGCCGCCCGCGCCCGCGTAGATGCCCTCGGTGTTTTCGCGGATGACGGTGAAATCGATATGCTCTGGCCCCTTGCCCTTGAGCGGGCAGTCAACGCCGGGATAAAGCTTCACCGGGCGAAGGTTGATGTACTGGTCGAGCTCGAAACGCAGCCGAAGCAGGATGCCTTTTTCGAGAATGCCGGGCTTCACGTCCGGGTGGCCGATAGCGCCAAGAAAGATCGCGTCGAACTTGCGAAGATCATCCGTGGCGCTGTCCGGCAGAACCTCGCCGGTGCGCAGGTAACGGTCGCCGCCGAAGTCGAAATGCGTGAGGTTGCAGTTGAAGCCGAATTTTTTTGAAGCGGCGTCCAGAACCTTCAGGCCTTCGGCCACAACCTCCGGGCCGGTTCCATCGCCAGGAACAACGGCGATATTGTATGTCTTGCTCATGTAATCCTCCGGTAAGCGGCGCGGGCTGGTTCAGCCGTTCCGCGAAAATAATCGGATATATTATCACAAACAGCCGACAAGAAATGTCCAATTGGTTCGTAAAATGGTATAGTTGTTTCACCATGCCGGGCAGATCGTTACAGGAAAACCGCGAGCAATGGGATGCCGTGTTCGCCGCGCTTGGCGATGCCGTAAGCATTCAGGACAGGAGCTTCCGCATCCTCTACCAGAATCCGGCGCACAAGAGACTTGCCGGTGACCAGCTTGGCCGCGTCTGCTACGAAGTCTATGATGCACAAGGAAGTATTTGCGATGGCTGTCCCGTGGCGCTGACCTTCACCGACGGCGCGGTGCATACGATGGAGAAGGACGCATCGGGCCGCCGCGCATCGCCGCTTTTTGTCGAAATCACCACTTCGCCGCTCAAAAACAGCGAAGGCGAGATCGTGGCCTGCATAGAGATGGTTCGAAACGTCACGCGGCGCAGGCAGAGCGAGCAGGCCATTCACTCGCTTGTCGAGGGAACCGCCCGCGTTACAGGCGAGGATTTTTTCCGGGCACTGGTGAAAAACCTTGCCCTTGCCCTTGCATTCAGGCACGCGATCATTTGCGAAATAACCGGCAGGGACAGCGACAGGCTGAGCACCCTGGCCGTATGGGCGGGCGACGACTTCGGCGAGAATTTCGAATATCCGTTTGCCGGCACTCCTTGCGAGGAGGCGGTCAGGAGCAGAACGCCCGTGTCCCGTTCGCGGGGCATCCGAAATGAATTCCCCGGCAGCCGGGTACTCGCCGCCATCGGGGCCGAGGCGTATCTATGCACTCCCATGTTCGGATTCGGCAACAAACTGCTTGGGCTGCTTACCGTCATCGACGACCAGCCTAGGGAGATAACGCCGCGCCAGATGGACGTGATAAGCATATTCGCGGCGCGCGCCGGAGGCGAGCTTGAACGCTTGCGCTCCGAGGAAGAGCGGGAGCGGCTGACACGCCAGCTTGTCCATGCGCGAAAACTGGAATCGGTGGGCAAACTGGCGGGCGGCATAGCCCACGATTTCAACAACCTGCTTTCCACGATAATCGGCTACGGCGAGCTTGCGCTCATGAAGACGCCGGACGGTTCGCCTGTGAAGGATTACGTGCAGTTCATAATGGAGGCGGGTGAAAAAGCGGCCGGCCTCACGCGTCAGCTTTTGGCCTTCAGCCGCAAGCAGGTTCTTGAAATGAAGGTTGTCGATCTTGGCGCGGTCATCGAAGACATGGTCAAGCTTCTGAGGCGGATGATAGGCGAGGACGTGATTCTTGAAATGCATTCATGCGGTGCGGAATGCCCGGTATTGGCCGATTCGGGACAGATCGAGCAGATAATAATGAATCTTGCCGTGAACGCCCGCGACGCAATGCCGAAGGGCGGCGTTCTTACAGTGGAGACCGCCATCATCGAGGTGGATCGCGAGTTCGCAAACGTTCATGACGGGCTGTCGCCGGGATCGTATGCCCGCCTTGCCGTTACGGATACAGGCCACGGAATACCGGCGGAACTTCAGGAAAAGATTTTCGAGCCGTTCTTCACCACAAAGGAGTCGGGCAAGGGAACAGGGCTTGGGCTTGCAACGGTTTACGGAATCGCGCGGCAGCATAACGGGGCGATATTCGTTTACAGCTCGCCCGACAACGGAACGTCATTCCATATATATCTGCCGATTACGTCGAACGCCTCTCAAATTGAACCGATTACCTGTTCCAACGGATTGCGCATGGGCCGCGAGACCGTGCTTGTGCTTGATGACAATGTTTCGATACGCCGCCTGCTTACCGACATCCTTGAGCCTCTGGGCTACGATGTGATAAACGCGGAGAACGGCGCGGAGGCGATGCGAATAATCGAGGCAGCGCCCGAGAGCATCGACCTTGTCATTACAGACATGGTCATGCCGGGGATGAAGGGCGATGAGGTTGTCTCCAGGGTCAGAAAAATTCGGCCGGCCATCAGGATCATTCTGCTGTCCGGCTATCTGGACGACACCGTGCCGCTATGGGAAGCCGACGCGCCGGAGCCTGTTTTCATGCAGAAGCCGGTAACGGCGGGCAAGCTTTCGGACAAGCTGAAGGAAGCTCTGAATTCGTAGAATCCCCGGCCGCTCTTCCGAAGGAGAGGCGGGGAAGAAGCGCGGGCGGCTGCGAATTAACCACCAGCACCGGCGCATCAATGCGCCTCCGCCCAGCTCCGCCCCACGCCGATTTCCACCTTCAGCGGCACGGTCAGCGCCGCAGCCGATTCCATCGCTGTTTTCACTATTTCCCGCAGCGCGTCAATTTCACCCTCCGGAGCCTCGAATAGTAGTTCGTCATGAACCTGTAGCAGCATTCTTGCCGACAGGCTTTTCTCCGCGATCATTCCGGCGGCCAGCAGCATCGCCGACTTTATTATGTCGGCTGCCGCGCCCTGAATGGGGCTGTTGACCGCAAGCCGCCTGCCCAACTGCTTGTCGTTGCCCGCGCCCTTAAGCTCCGGAATGTCGCGCCGTCTGCCGAACATTGTGGTGACAAAGCCGTCCTTGCGCGTCGTTTCGATCACCTGCTCGATGAACGCCGCAACTCCGTTATGAGTTTCGAAATAAAGGTCAATGTATCTCTTGGCCTCGCCGGCCGATATGCCGAGCTGCTGCGCAAGCCCAAACGGGCTCATGCCGTAGACAACGCCGAAGTTCACCGTTTTTGCCCTCCGGCGCATCTCGGCGGTGACGGATTCCGGCGGCAGCCCGAACAGCCTCGACGCCGTGACCGCATGAACGTCCACGCCCTCCCGGAAAGCGGCGGAAAGCACGGGGTCGCGGCTCAGGTGCGCAAGCACGCGAAGCTCGATTTGGGAATAGTCGGCGGAAAGCAGGCGCATTCCGTCCGCCGCAACGAACGCGGCTCGAATTTTCTTGCCCCATGCGCCGCGCACCGGAATGTTTTGCAGGTTCGGATCGGAACTGCTTAGCCGTCCGGTGGCCGCAACGGTCTGATTGAGCGTGGTATGAACCCGTCCTGTCCGGGGATTTCGCAGAACCGGCAGCGCGTCAACGTATGTGCCCTTCAGCTTGGCCAAAGTGCGGTACTCGATGATCTCGCGCGGAAGCTCATGCTCGGCTGCCAGTTCTTCAAGCACGTCCACGTCGGTCGAATAGCCGGTCTTGGTCTTTTTCACCGGAGGCAGGCGAAGCTTCCGGAACAGTATCTCGCTCAACTGCTTCGGCGAATTGATGTTGAATCTCTCTCCGGCATAGAAATATATCCGCCTTTCAACCTTATCCATCTCCGAGGCAAGCTCGCCGGAATAGAGGCCAAGCATATCCATGTCAACCGAAATTCCGGCGGATTCCATTTCGGCCAGAACCGGAATAAGCGGCATCTCGATGCCGTGCATGAGCGGCGACAGCCCTGCGCCCTCTACCCTTGCGGCAAGATCACCGGCAAGCCTGCGAATTACCGCGGTGTTCTCGCAGAGGAATTCCGCTATTCCGCCGGATTCGTCGAACAGGCTGCCGCCGCCGACAGCTTCTTCGTAGGAGCGCTTCTTGATGTTCAGGAACGAGAAGGCCGTCTCCTCCAGCGAGTGGCCTGAGCGGTTCGGGTTCAGAAGGTACGAGGCGATCATCGTGTCGAAGTAAACGCCGCGAAGCGCGATTCCGGCGCGGCGAAGGGCGTGTATGTCTTTTTTCAGGTTATGGCCGGTCTTGCGAACGCCTGGGTCTTCGAGCGCCGGGCGAATGGCCTCGATCATTCCGGGCCGGTTCGGAACGTAGAGGCACGCAAGGCCGGGAGCCGAAATGGCGATACCGGCAAGATCGGAATCGAGCGGCCTTCGTCCGGCGCTTTCGGTCTGTATCACGATGTCGCCGCCAGCCTTTTCCAGGTATTCGGACGCATCCGGCGGTGTTGCGGCCACACGGTGATCCACGGACAGCGGCGCCGACGGTATGGTTTTGGCAAGCGCGGTGAATTCGAATTCATGAAAGAGCGAAAGAAGCGCCTGCCAGTTCGGCTCCACGACGCGAAGGCTTTCCCGCTCGAACGGTATGGGAAGCGCATGGTTCAGCGTGGCAAGGCGGTAGCTCAGGCGAATGAGGTCGGCGTTCTCGTCGATGGCGGCCCGCAGCCTGGCCCGCTCGATACGCGCCGAACCGGCAAGCAGTTGCTCGACGCCTCCGAACTCCGCTATGAGCGCGCGCGCGGTTTTTTCGCCCACGCCCGGCGCGCCCGGGATGTTGTCGGAGGTGTCGCCCATGAGGGCCAGCAGGTCTGAAATCCGCGCCGGTTCCACGCCGAACCGCTCAACCACGCCGGATTCGTCGGTCACCTTGTTCTTCATGGTGTCGTAAACCCGCACGCCCGGCCCCACGAGCTGGTACAGATCCTTGTCCGATGTCACCAGGAACACGTCGATGCCCTGAGCGCGGGCGGCGGTTGTCAGCGTGGCGATTATGTCGTCGGCCTCCTCGCCCTCAACCGCCACGCTTTCCACGCGGAAGGCTTCCAGCACGCGCCGGATGTGCGGCATCTGGGCTGCCAGGTCTTCCGGCATCGGCGGCCTGTGCGATTTGTAGTCCTCGTATATTTCCTGCCTTTTCGTGGCGCGTCCGGAATCGAGCGCAACCGCCAGATAATCGGGCTTGTTCTCGCGGACGATCTTCATAAGCATGTTGGTGAAGCCGTAGATGGCGTTGGTGGGAAAGCCCGCCGAAGTGCTCAGGCCGCGAATCGCGTGGTATGCCCTGTATATGTACGAATGTCCGTCGATGATGTAGAACGAGGCCATGTGCCCTTTCCGGAATACGGCAAGTCGAACTTAACGGCATACTCCCTTGCGGGAAATGCTACAATTATACCAGATGCCTTATTTGAAGAGGCTTGAAAAACATGAACAATGAAACAGGATGGAGTGGCTTGCCATGAAGGCCGATTTAACCGTTAACGCAACAGGGCTTAGCTGTCCGATGCCGGTGCTGAAAACCAAGAAGGCGCTCGACATACTTTCGGCGGGCAAGACGCTGCTTGTTGAAACCACCGATCCATCCACCAGGGCCGACATTCCGCAGTTGGTGAAGCGGCTTGGGCATGAGCTTGTGGAAAAGACGGAGCAAGGCGGTGTTTTTTCCTTTTACATTCTGAAGAAGAGATAGGTTCCATGTGAACCCGGCGGATAATCGGTTTTCCTCTACCCAAAAGAGCGTCATTCCCTTTATAATGTCTCCGCCTTGAAACTGTATCGAAGCATATCTGCATGGTTTCTGGAATGCTTCGCGACCGTCTGCTTTTCCGGATATTCTCCGGTTGCGCCCGGCACGGCCGGAACCATGGCGGCGATGTTTTTCTACTGGGCGGCGCGCGACATGTCCGATGCCGGAAGGCTTGCGGTGGCGTTTTTTGTTTTCGCTGCCGGAGTGCCTGCCGCAAGCCGCGCCGAGGTGCTGTACGGCAGAAAGGATTGCGGACGGATCGTTATTGATGAGTTCGCGGGTTATTGGGTGGCGATGGCATTTCTTCCGGCGACTGCCGGTTATATGATTGCAGCTTTTTTCGCGTTCAGGTTTTTCGATATCCTGAAGCCCTTTCCGGCCCGGAAGCTTGAAAGGCGGTGCTCCGGCGGCTGGGGCGTGATGCTCGACGACGTTGCCGCCGGCGTTTACGCGAACCTCGCGGTGAGAGTTGCGGTTCATTTAACCGGAACCGCATGACAATGACGGCACGATGCTTCATAGCGCTGAAATTCTCCGGCGAGGTGATAGCTTCGGTTTCCGTATTGCTTGCCGCGCTTCGGACAGCCGGGGCCGACGTAAAGTGGGTGAAACCGGAATCGATGCATCTTACGCTCAGCTTTTTGGGCGATGTTGACATGGATCGGTTGAGCAGCGTGAAGATGATTGTTGCCGGCGCCGCGAAACGTCATGCCCCGTTTGGGTTTGGCGTTGGCGGCGCGGGCGGATTTCCCGATCTTCGGCATCCGCGCGTGCTGTGGGCCGGAATCAAGGCGCCTGACGAGCTTTTCGATCTGCAACGCGACATCGAAACATCGCTTGCCTGGATCGGATTTGCGCCGGAGAATAGACCGTATTCTCCGCATCTCACGCTTGGCAGGGTGAGATCGGGCAGGAATCTCTCCGGAGCGCTGGCGGTTCTCAGGGAGAATGAGCGCGCTGTTTTCGGAAGCGTAAGCGCGGATGCGCTGTATCTGATGGAAAGCCGTCTTTCGCCCTCCGGGGCGAAATATATCGAGTTGTCCACCGAAAGGCTTGGAGGATAAGACATGTCGCTGAAAGAACAGAAAGACAACGCAACCACGGACGAGGACAGAAAAAAGGCGTTGAGCGCGGCGCTTTTGCAGATCGAACGCCAGTTCGGCAAGGGCGCGGTCATGCGGCTTGGCGAAAACGCGGTTACAGAGGTTTCGGTCATTCCGTCCGGCTCCATAGGGCTTGATGTTGCGCTTGGAGTTGGCGGCTATCCGCGCGGCAGGGTGATAGAGATATACGGGCCGGAATCCTCCGGCAAGACAACGCTTGCGCTGAACGCCATCGCTCAGGCACAGAAAACCGGCGGCATGGCGGCCTTCATCGACGCCGAGCACGCGCTCGACGTCGGTTACGCCAAAAAGCTCGGAGTGAAGGTGGAAGACCTTCTTGTTTCACAGCCCGACACAGGCGAGCAGGCGCTCGAGGTTGCAGAATCGCTGATTCGAAGCAATGCGCTCGACATCATTGTCATAGACTCGGTTGCAGCGCTTGTGCCGAAGGCTGAAATAGAGGGAGATATGGGCGATTCGCTTCCCGGGCTTCAGGCCCGGCTCATGAGCCAGGCGTTGCGCAAACTCACAGCCGCCATCGCAAAGAGCATGACAACGCTCATCTTCATCAACCAGATACGCATGAAGATCGGTGTGATGTTCGGTAATCCGGAAACCACGACCGGCGGAAACGCGCTGAAGTTCTACAGCTCCATCCGGCTCGACATCCGCCGCACCGAGACGCTAAAAAGCGGGCAGGATCAGGTGGGCAACCACGTGAAGGTGAAGGTTGTCAAGAACAAGGTTGCGCCGCCGTTCAAGCAGGCCGAGTTCGACATCTACTTCAATGAGGGAATTTCGAGAACCGGCGAGCTGGTTGACATAGGTGTGGACAAGGGAATAATCGAAAAGGCCGGATCGTGGTATTCCCACAACGGAACCCGCATAGGCCAGGGGCGCGAAAGCGCGAAGGATTATCTGAAGCAGAATCCGGAGGCGTTTGCCGCTGTCGATGAGGCGGTGCGCGCCGCCTGCGGGCTGAGGTAGGGGCGAACGGGCCGTTCGCCCCTACAATAACGGGCCGTTCGCCCCTACAATAACGGGCCGTTTGCCCGTACAATAACGGGCCGTTCGCCCGTACAGAAAAACGGCGGTTCGTCCGTACAATAACGGCGGTTCGCTGCAAAAAGCATCCGGATTGGCGGAGTTATAAATGGCGGTTGACATCAATGACCTTTTAAGGAAAGCGGTGGAGCTTGGAGCCTCCGACCTGCATATCAAGGTTGGCATTCCGCCAATCGTGCGCATTCACGGTAGCCTGATGCCGTTTCCGGGCGGCGACCGCTTTAGCGCCGAGGATACGATGACGATGGCGGTGTCCGTGATGTCGCCTCAGCAGCGCGAGGCGTTCAAGAAGAAGAGCGACATCGATCTTGGCTACGGCGTGCCGGGCCTTGGCCGTTTCAGGGTGAACGTGTTCATGCAGCGGGGAACCATCGGCATAGTGTTCCGGGTGATTCCGGTCAAGATCAATTCCATCGACGAACTGATGCTGCCTCCGGTTTTGAAGCAGCTTGCGCTTGAGCCGCGCGGGATGATTCTTGTTACCGGAACAACCGGAAGCGGCAAATCGACCACGCTTGCCGCGATGATCGAGCACATAAACACAAACCGCGCCGATCATGTGATGACAATAGAAGACCCGATAGAATACCTGCACCGCGACAAGCGAAGCGTGATTAACCAGCGCGAGGTGGGAAGCGACACGGAATCCTTCGGCAAGGCGCTTCGCGCCGCGCTCAGGCAGGATCCCGATGTTATACTGGTTGGCGAAATGCGCGATTTCGAGACGATTCAGACCGCTCTCGTGGCCGCCGAAACCGGCCATCTGGTGCTTTCGACGCTTCACACCGTTGACGCCTGCGAGACCATCAACCGCATTATCTCCGTGTTTCCGCCGTACCAGCACAAGCAGATACGCATACAGCTTGCCGGTGTGCTTAAGGGCATTGTTTCACAGCGCCTCATTCCGCGGGCAGGAGGGCAGGGACGCGTCGCGGCTGTCGAGGTGCTGGTTTCAACAGCCACCATCCGCGACTGCATAATCGATCAGGACAAGACCAAGTCGATCCCGGACTTCATCGCGCAGGGCGCTTCGCAGTACGGAATGCAGACGTTCGATCAGTCGCTTCACATGCTCTACAAGGGCGGCCACATTACATATGACGATGCGCTTCGCCGGGCATCGAACCCCGATGACTTCGCGCTCAAGGTCAAGGGAATTCAGACCACAAGCGACACGATGGGCGGAACGGATTTTTTTGACAGATTCGGATCGTAGGGGGCGTGGAAACATGCGCGGGGCCGCCCGTCCTGTGCGATCCGAATATCATATTTCTGGGAGGGAGGTTTCGAGTTGAGAAGAACCGCTTTCTTTTTAATGACTTGCGGATTATTATCGGGATGTATCGCCCCTCCGGGGCTGAAGTACACCGACATCGAAATCAAGGACTACCCGCATGATACGCAGGAGCGGATAAGGAAGTCGGAGGTGGCAATCGGCATGTCGCCGGTTCAGGTGCGATACGCGATGGGCGCTCCGACATCGGCGCGCACGTGCTATGCGCCCGGCGGCAGAATAGCCGAAGAATGGGCCTACGATTCATTTTCATTACTTACGAAAACCTATGTCGTTTTCGAAAACGGGCGGGTGGTAAAAATCGAAACCACCGAGCATATGATACAGCCCATCGGAACCCGGAAGGCGGATCAGACGAATGAAGAGCAGTGACGTCAGAAGTAAGTTTGTAGATTTTTTCAAGGAGAAGGGCCATGCGGCCATGCGCGGATCGTCGCTTATTCCGCAAAACGATGCCACGCTTCTGTTCACCAACGCTGGCATGGTGCAGTTCAAGTCCGTGTTTCTGGGCGAGGAGGAACGCTCGACGCCTCGCGCCGTCACCGTTCAGAAATGCGTGAGGGCCGGCGGAAAGCACAACGACCTTGAAAACGTGGGCCACACCGCGCGCCATCACACCTTCTTCGAGATGCTCGGAAACTTCTCCTTCGGCGACTACTTCAAGCGCGACGCCATTATCTGGGCGTGGGAGTTCCTGACCGAAGTCATGAAGCTGCCGAAGGAACGGCTTTGGGTCACGGTGTTTCTCGACGACGACGAGGCCGCAGCGCTCTGGCGCGATGTGGCGGGCGTTTCGCCGGACAGGATAGTGCGCCTTGGCGAAAAGGATAATTTCTGGTCAATGGGCGACACCGGCCCGTGCGGCCCGTGTTCCGAAATCCTGATCGATCAGGGTTCGGAGGTGGGTTGCGGCAGACCCGATTGCGCCGTGGGTTGCGACTGCGACCGGTATCTGGAGCTATGGAATCTGGTCTTCATGCAGTTCAACCGCGACGCAGGCGGCGTGCTGACGCCGCTTCCGAAGCCAAGCATCGACACCGGCATGGGTCTTGAACGCCTGAGCGCGGTGATGCAGAATCAGCATTCCAATTTTCACTCCGATCTGTTCATGCCAGTATTGACAGCCATCGGAAAACTCTGCGGCAAGGCATACGGCGACAACGAGGCTGACAATATCTCCATGCGCGTGATAGCCGACCACATCCGCTCGACAACGTTTCTGCTTGCCGACGGCCTGCTTCCGGCAAACGAGGGCCGGGGTTACGTGCTTCGACGGATCATCAGGCGGGCCGCCCGCTACGGCAAAATGCTTGGGATCGAAGAGCCGTTCATGCACAGGCTTGTGGATGCGCTGATCGAGGCAATGGGCGAAAGCTATCCGGAGCTGAACGATTCCCCGGAGCGGATCCGGCAGATTCTCCGCATCGAGGAGGAACGCTTCGCCAACACGCTGCGGCACGGCCTGTCGGTTCTGGAAGACGTGATTGCGGGCGTGAGGAAGGATGGCGGCACTGTCATTGCGGGCGCGGAGCTTTTCCGGCTGTACGACACGTTCGGCTTTCCGCTCGACCTTGTGGGCGACATAGCCGGAGATCAGGGGCTGACCATAGACGAAGACGGTTTCAGGCGCGAGATGGACGCCCAGAAAACGCGCGCGCGCGCCTCGTGGGTGGGTACTGAGGAGGCTGTTTCGCAGGTTTACCGCGAGCTTGCCGGATCGATTTCCAAGACCGAATTCACCGGCTACGATTCGATGAGCGGCGCGGCCACGGTGCTTGCCATCGTGAAGAACGGCGAACTGGTCAAGTCTGTCAGGGAAGGCGGCATAGCCGAGATATTCCTCGACCGCACACCGGCATACGCAGAGTCTGGCGGCCAGGCAGGCGACATCGGCGTAATCAAATCCGACGGCGCGACATGCCGCATTACGGATACGAAAAAGCCGGTGGCCGGGCTGTTTGCGCATCATGTCGAGGTTTCGCGCGGCGAAATAGTTCAGGGCGCAACCGTCACGGTTTCGGTTGACGAACTTGAGCGCGCGGCCACCAGGCGTCACCACACCGCAACGCATCTGCTTCAGGCCGCGCTTCGCGACGTGCTTGGCGAGCATGTGAAGCAGGCAGGCTCGATGGTGTCCGGCGACAGGCTCAGGTTCGACTTTACGCATTTCACCCAGCCCTCGCGCCAGGAGCTTGAGAAGATCGAGAATTGGGTTAACGCAAACGTGCTTGAAAACCACGCGGTCAGCAAGGTCGAGATGCCGATTGACGAGGCCGTGGCAGCCGGAGCGATGGCGCTCTTTGGCGAGAAATACGGCGACACTGTGCGCGTGGTATCGGCGGGCGACGTTTCGCGCGAACTCTGCGGCGGAACGCACGTGGACGCGACAGGCGAAATCGGCATGTTTAAAATCCTTTCGGAATCGAGCGTGGCCTCCGGAGTGCGCCGCATCGAGGCGGTTGCCGGACTTGCAGCCATTGCGCGCTCAAGGGCGCGAGACGCCGAGCTGGATGAAATCGCCGATCTGCTGAAAACAAAGGACGGAGTTTCAGACCGCCTGCGTAAGTTCATGGACGATGCGCGGGCGGCGGAAAAAGAGCTTGAGGCGATGAAGGCGCGGGCGGCCGTATCGAAGTCGGACGCAATTCTTTCAGACGCGCGCAATATCGCAGGAGTGAAGGTTGTGGGCGGCGTGGTGGACGGCGTGGAGGCGAAAGACCTTCGTTCGCTTGCCGATTCCCTGCGCGACAAGCTTGGAAGCGGCGTTCTGCTTGTTGTTTCGGTTTCGGGAGATCAGGCGGCGGTTGTCTGCATGGTTTCGAAAGACCTTACGGCACGCCTGAATGCCGGAAACATCCTCAAGGAAGTTGCCTCGCGCACCGGCGGCAAGGGCGGCGGACGGCCCGACATGGCGCAGGGCGGAATCGGCGACCCGGCGCGCGCGGCAGAAGCAGTAGCGGCGTTTTACGAAACGGCAGGGAAAATTCTGGGCGGTTGACAGGATATCTTGCCTGTAGGGGCGAACGGCCCGTTCGCCCCTACATCCGTAACCGTCTGCCCGTTCGCCCCTACATCCGTAACCGTCTGCCCGTTCGCCCCTACATCCGTAACCGCCTGCCGTACGCAACCAATCCGCCAAGTCCGATAATCGAAAGAACAAGCGTTGAGGGTTCCGGAACCGCCACCTGCCCGTATGTCAGCTCGTTTTTCGCAAGCTGCAACCCCTTGCCGTAATCCGCGAAGGCGTCTTTCATCATCCCGTTTATGATGCTGCCGGTTGATGTTACCGCAATGGCTGTGTCACCGTTCGGGAAAAACGCCGCTGAATTCGCGGATGTGACGCTCATGCCCATCGACCAGGTTGACCAGCCCGGATTGGCCAGATCGATTGACGGCCCGACGGCGGTTTGCAGGTTCGGATCGGTAATCGCTACGGCGCTCATGTTCTCGCTGCCTGTGTAGCCGATACCGAACCACGATCCCATCGTCGCGTTCTTGTCGAAGTCGGTGAATATCATCCGCCCGCCGCTTCCAAGATAGAGCGGCACATTGGCAAACTCGGCCGAACCGTGATAGTTGCCCTGCAACAGCAAAACCGCCAACTCCCAGCTGGCTGAATTCAGCTTTGCGTTAAAATCATCGTTATCCGAAGCCGTGACATACGCCATGCCCAACTCGTTCATCGCCATCGGAAACGGATTCATTCCCAAATTCCAGTCGGCCCAGTACAGAACGGTTGCGCCGGCTGTTCCCGTAAACGCAAACAGACTTATTAATGACGCAACGATCGCATGTCTGAAACGCTTTTTCATCGATACCCCCCTGCGCAATATATCGTCACAGACATGCTACCATATTCGCGCTAATCGTAAATAACACTTTCCTTCAGCACATTCCCCTTCACGCCGATCACGATTTCCTTGAACGGTATCGCCTTGCCCGACCGCTTTATCGCCTCGCCCAGCACGGCCGTCATGCCGCCGCAGCACGGAACCTCCATCCGCAGGCAGGTCAGGCTCCTGACCGGTATATTGGAAAAAATCTCGGTGAACTTCTCAACATAGAACTGCGCGTTGTCGAGCTTGGGGCAGCCGATCAGCAGCTTCTTGCCCTCAAGAAACCGGGTCTGGAAATCCGGAACCGAAAACGCCGTGCAGTCGGCGGCCACCAGAAGGTCGGCGTTTGGCAGGAACGGGATTACCGTTCCCATGAGCTTGATCTGTATGGGCCAGTGCGTGAGCTTCGACGCGCTCTCCTGCATGCGGGGAATCACGCCTATTCCGGCGCACGATGGGCATCCCTCTATTGTTGAGTCCTTTTCCATGTTTGCCTCCTTGACGGCTTTTTAATTGGCTGATGATAATTTATACCAGCATTAACCGAAGGACGGTATGATATTTGTCATGTTCCAGACGGCGTGAGGCGGCTATCATGTCAAAGTGGCAGCGCAACATACGCATTGAGAGGTTTTATTGTGAGAATTCATTCGTTTGAGCATGTTCCGTTCGAGGGCCTGGCGCATATCGAAACATGGGCAAGTGCCAAAGGGAATTCGGTTACAAAGACGCTTTTTCACGCGGCGCAAGTCCCGCCTCCGCCAGTCGATTTCGATATGCTGGCGGTGATGGGCGGGCCGATGAATATCTACGAGCACGACAAATACCCATGGCTTGCGGCGGAAAAGAAGGCGATATCCGATGCGATTGCGGCGGGGAAGTCCGTTATCGGCATCTGCCTTGGCGCGCAGCTCATCGCCGATGTTCTGGGCGGCAGGGTGACAAGAAACGCGCGGAAAGAAATCGGCTGGTTTCCGGTCGAGCTTGCGCCCGGCACCGCCGGTTCACGCCTGTTCGGACAATTTCCCAGGCAATTTACCGCTTTCCACTGGCACGGCGACACGTTCGACATCCCGCCCGGCGCGCTGCATGTGGCATCAAGCGCGGCCTGCGCCAATCAGGCGTTCGAGTTCGACGGGCGCGTGGTTGGCCTTCAGTTTCATCTGGAGACGTCGTTTGCGAGCATCAGCCGGCTTGCCGGAAACTGCGGCGGCGAGCTTGTGGAGGGGGAATTCATTCAGACGGAGGCCGAAATTATGGGCGGCAGGAGCCATGTCGCGGAAGGAAACCGGCTGATGGAGATGCTGCTGGAGAACCTCACCCCCGCTTGACCTCACCCCGCTTGACCTCACCCCCGGCCCCTCTCCTGAAGGAGAGGGGTAAGATGGGAATGGGCCTCACCCCCCGGCCCCTCTCCTGAAGGAGAGGGGTAAGATGGGAAGTGGCCATGTTTCTTACCTCACCCCCCTCCCACCAAGGGCCGGGGGTGAGGTTTGCAGCGGCGGCGTCTAGAACGTCACCTCAAGAGCCAGATAAACGTCTGTTGCCGTATCGATCGGTGTAAGCATCTGCGCGTTGGCGGGGCTGGATGAAAGCTCGCTGATCTTCTTTGGCGCGCCTATCCATGAATTGCTTCCGGTGTACTCGAAGTCGTAGCTCTGATAGCCGAGACGAACGAACGCGCTGCCGCGCTTGGAGATCGCCATGCGCGGAACCTCCTGAATCACGTAGATTTCATAAACATCGCCGCGCGTGCCGAGCTTGCTTGTCCACATGTCGTCGGCTGCGGGGGCGAAGGTGAGCCAGTTCTTCGAGCCGTGGTTGTACTCGGCGCCGATCTTGGTTTTGGTACGCGCATAGTCGTAGCGCCCGCCGAAGTAATATGAATTGCCGGTGCGTGATGACTTGTCGCCCGCGTCGTACAACAGTCCGGCAACGCCCATATCCGCCGTGCCGTCACCGTTCGAGTCGATCTTGTAGAGGTTATCGTTTGGGCTGGTCTTTGAAATCGCGACCGAGCCGAAAAGGTTGAGTGTGCCGGGGCCGAGGTCTTCGAGCTTGCCGGTCACGAGAAGCTCATACTGTGTGATGTCGCCGAGGTTGGTGGAAACCCCGGAATCCGGATAGGTGTCGAAGATGTCCTTTGCCTTGTCCCACTGAAGCTCCACATGCAGGTTGTCGGTGGAGAGAGGCACAATGTTGAGGCCCATGAAATCGGTGTCTTTCGGCGAGCCGCTCGACTGAATACCGCTGTCGTAGCCGCGGCCCCAGCAGAACTTGGCATACGCGCCCGGAAGCGGCGCGATGTCGGGGGCATAGCCAAGAGAGAGACCGTCGAAAGCATAATCTATCAGATGGCCGGGCACGCCCGCCGTGCCGGACTTTTCCTTGTTCTGGCGCAGATTCGTGGGAATGCCGGTGGTGGAGGGCCTTCTGCCTATCGAGAACCAGACCGGCTGCTCGGCGATGTTGCTGATGGTGGTGTAGGCGTAGTCCACGAGAAGCGAGTTGTCGCCGGGTGTGTGTCCGGATGTTCCATCAAAGGTTGCGCCCATCCTGTCTGCGAAGTAGTTGCCGCTTGCCGGGCCGCCTGTCTGGTGTCCCCAAACCTTGTACATGAGCAGACGGCTCTTGACGGTTACGTTTTCAGCAGCGTTGGCGTTGATGTTAAGGCCGAAGCGGTTGGTGAGAAGGGTATTGTTCTTGACGTTTTCGCCCTTTGTGACGGAGGCAGCTGGCATCGCGCCTACCATGCCGCCTGCCTGCCACAACATAATGGGAAGTGCGCTCTGGAAAGTGTAGTGATCCGCCGTTTCGCCCCGAAGCGAATCGAGACGCGCGCGGAAGTCTCCGCTGATGTCGAGCCACGACAGCCTTTTCTGTTCCGTCTCAAGATCCTTGAGGCGGTTTTCCAGTTGAATGACCTTTGACGAGAGATCGTCCGCTGTCGCGGAGATGGCGGGCGCTGCCGGCAGAAGCATTGCGGCGGCAAGAAGTGAAACAAGTGTTTTTTTTCATATTGCCTCCCATATTACCCGCAATGCAATTTGCGGGCGGTTGGCCCGACAAGATCGGGCCTTACTGATTATGGTAGCCTATTGTTTCGAAACTTTGCAACCAGTATCACTAAAAAAACGCGGCTGATAAACGGATCAGCGGGCAGGTCTCATGCTGAGCTCCAGCAAAACCTCCTTCATCAGGGCGCAAGCCTGATTCACCTTGTTGTTGCAGACCCGGTAATATATGTGAATGCCGTCGCGCCGCGATTTCACGATGCCCTTGTTGCGCATGAGGGACAGATGCTGCGACACGTTTGCCTTTGAAACTCCGAGTATGGTTACGAGATCTCCGACCGTCTTTTCGCCGTCTTTAAGGGCGTAAAGCAGTTCGAGTCGTTTTGCGTTCGCCAGCACCTTGCAGGTCTCGGCCTGCATCTCAAGAAGTTCGCGGTCTGTGACTTCGGGTAATGTTGTCATTTTCGCGTAATTAAACCCCTCCATTGCGATTTTGTCAACAGGTTTGTGAAGTGATTGTGAATCCGGCGGGTGTCGGGCGGCTTATGCGGCCGGTTTCGAAATTGGTTCCTGAATTGGCAGCCCCTTGAGTTCGTTCATCAGTTCGCGCACCGGCATGATTCTGTCAACGCGCCATGCGTTCGCGCCAACCGTGTACAACGGACGTTCCTTGTCCTGATTGTAACCGGCTGAACTCAGGAGGCCGTTGCATATGCAGAAAGATTCGCGGTTATCGTATCTCGCCGGACATACGGTGTATTTGCCTTCCTTGTCGCGCTGCAATACGTAACCCTTGTCGCACTTGGGCTTGCGCGCCCGGGCGAGCGCCTCCTGATACATCGGAGACCCGCTTATCAGGCGTATCGGCAGTCCGCATGGCGAGCCGGGCTTCTCGGCCACTATGATGTTCTCCTTGCGCGCGGCAACGAGCGCGGCCTTGTAATCGCCGGACGCCGTGCTTTCCTCGGTTCCAAGGAATCGGGTGCCCATCTGCACGCCGTCGGCTCCCATCGCCATGAAGCGCTTTATATCTTCGTGAGTGTATATGCCGCCGGCCACTATGACCGGAATTCCGCCATGTTCGTTTGCCGCGTCCTTCACCGGCGGAAACAGGTTTTCGAGACGGAACTCCTCCTGATCCACCTGTTCCCCGCGAAAGCCCAGATGGCCGCCTGCAAGCGGGCCTTCCAGAACCACCGCGTCTGGGCGGTAGCCAAGTTTCTCCCACTTTTTGCAGATCAGCCTGAGCGCGCGCGCCGATGAAACAATAGGCACAAGCGCCGTATGTTTTGCACTGGCTATCGCCGGAAGCCTCAGCGGCAGGCCGGCGCCGGATATGATCATATCGGCTCCGGCGTCTACCGAGCCGCGCACGGAATCCTCATAGTCGCGCTCAAGCGCAACCATTATGTTGATACCGGCAACTCCGCCATTCGCCTTGGAAAGCGAAATTTCCTCGTAGGCGGCCTCATAGGCGTTGGTCTTCTTGTTGTTGCGTCTGCTGACCAGACGGTCGAGCGCGGCGCTCGAAATTATGCCCGCGCCGCCCTCGGCGGCAACGGCACGCGCCAGCGGATAGAGGGACACGCCAATGCCCATCCCCCCCTGAATTATCGGTACTTCTATCCTGATGCCCTTGATGGTTAACGGTGAAAACATGAACACCCTGCTTGCATACCCTCGTCCACCGGCGTTCGCCCGCATTGGGGCGCTGCGCGGTGTAAAAATATTAAAATAATACGACAGTCGTGTATAATCGCTTATCGGATGCCGAATAAGCAAGGATAAATTGTTCGTAACACCGGAGATTCAATCAATTGGCGCGAATATGTCCTCCCTCGCACGCGTGGATTCTCAGGAATCCGCTCAGAAAACTATTTTCCAACAGGCCCGGAATTCTTGAGGCCGCCGGAATAGACAGCGGCTCGGTCGTGCTCGAAGTCGGCGCCGGCAACGGTTTCTTCACCGAGATTATAGCAAGGACAGCGCGCAAGGTTATCGCGGTCGAGCTTCAGGAGGATATGGCGGAAAAACTCTACAAGGCGCTCGAAGGCGTCTTGCCGAACTCCCCCATAGAAATCCGCGTGGCAGACATCGCCACCATCCGGCTTGCGCCCCGAAGCGTCGATGTCGCATTTCTCTACTACAGCTTTCACGAGATACTGGAACAGGAAACGGCCGCCTCCAACATTGCCCGCACACTGAAGGTTGGCGGCAGGCTTGCCGTCTATGAGCCGGTCATCGAGGTGAAGGAAGACGCCATGGCCCGCACGGTTTCCATCTTCGAGCAGCGCGGATTCGTTACGACGGACAGCGGCAAGTCCATATTCACCCGATGGGCGATCATGCGCAAGGAAGCCGATTGATGGTTGAAAGTTACATATCCGTTCTGCAAAAGGCCGGATGCACTGAAAACGTCGTTGCGCATTGCCTGTCCGTGAAAAACACCGCGTTGTCGATTGCCTTGCGCGTGACATCGGTGAAACTCGATCTTGAGCTGATCGAGGCCGGAGCGATGTTGCACGACATCGGGCGAAGCCGCACACACGGCATCACCCATGCCGTTGAAGGCGCGCGCATCGCCCGCGAAATGGGAATCGACGAACGGATTGCGCGGATCATCGAGCGGCACATAGGAGCCGGAATTGCCGCGGACGAAGCCGCCATGCTTGGGCTTCCGCCGGGCGATTACATCCCGGAAACGCCGGAGGAAAAAATCATCGCCCATGCCGACAACCTCACGAAGGGCCATGTCGAGGTCTCTTTCGATGAGTGTCTGAAGATGTTCGAGCAGCGGCTTGGGCGCGACAATCCGGCAGTGGGGCGGGTCGTCCGCCTTCACCGCGAGATCGAGGGCTGGATGGGTAATGCCGCCTAGAAAAGTGATCACAAGCGTGTCGAATCCGCTTGTGAAGGAGGTCGTCAGGCTTCACGGCGGCGGTAGCGGCAGCGGCAAAACCGGCAGGCCGAACAGGCGCATCCTTCTTGAAGGGCCGCACGTAATCGGCGCGGCGCTGGAGTCTGAAACGGCTCGGATCGAAAAGCTGTTTATTGCGCCCGGCGCGGAGACCGACGCCGAAATCGCGGGGATAGTCGGCCGCGCGGAAGGCTTGGGCGCGGATGTGATAGAGGTTTCGCAAGCCGTGATGCGGAAAATCGTAACCACCGAAACCCCGCAGGGCGCGGCTGCTGTAGCCGCGATCGAGCTTTTGTCGCTCGATGCCATAGAGCCTGCCCCGGACGCGCTTGTCGTCGTGGCCGACGGCATTCAGGATCCGGGCAATCTCGGCGGTCTTGTTCGCACTGCCGAGGCTGCGGGCGCAAGCGCGGTGGTTATTCTGGACGGCTCAGCCGATCCGCTTGGCCCCAAGGCCGTGCGATCGTCCGCCGGAAGCGTTTTCTTCATTCCGGTTGCGCGGGCAGCGCCGGAGGCGTTCATCGCATGGGCAAAGCCGCGCGGCATACGGATTGCGGGCGCTGACGGCCGCGCCGGCGGAAGCGTTTGGGAGATGTCATCGCAAGGCCCGATAGCTCTTGTGTTTGGCAGCGAGGGCAACGGGCTTCGGAAGCCTGTGCGCGGCGCGCTGGATGAAGCTGTTTCGATACCGGTGTTCGGCAGGGCCGAGAGCCTGAACGTGACTGCGGCGGCTGCGATTGTGATATATGAGATTGCAAGAAAACGGAGAATGAGATAAGGGGAACGCATGGCCAGGGAATGGACGGGCATTGTTGCCGAGGACGGTTACAGCAATGACGAAAACAGAATCTACGATGAGGCGATGACCGCCATCAAGGCGGCTGTTGACGGCGGCATGGGCTTCGACGACGCCTGTTCGGCCATCAATGTGGAAAACGAGGAGCTTCGCAATATCGTGATCGACGATTATCTGAAGATACTCATAGCCGAGATGCATTTCAACAGGGGCGAGGCTCTTGAGGAAATCGCCGGGCCGCTCAAAATTACGGCTGCGCGTCTTGAGCGGGCGAAGGCTGAAATGATAAGGCAGGTGGCCGAAGAGTCTGTCGAAGTCTATCGCCGTTCCGTCGAATCGGGCGAAAGCGACGAAATCGGCCCGGAAACCGTTGCGAACGGCCCGGAAACCGTTGGAAACGCGTAAGGGGCGCGGGCAGAATTGATAGCCGAGCAGAAACGGGCGCTTAAGCAGAGGGCGCGGGAATTCGCGGCAGGCCAGCCTGTGCCGCGTTTTCATGCCGATCATCCGGAGGCGCTGGCCATGTCGGAGCGGATGCTGGCCGAGTCGCCTGTTCTTGCCGAATGCCGCAAGCTCATAGGCCCGTCGTCGGAAAACATGGGGCATGGCCTGAAACACGCCGAGGCCGTGGCGCGCGACGCGGGAGCGTTGGTGCGCGTTGAGGCTGAGGCGCGCGGTTTGCTGCCTTCTTGCGGAATGGATCGGCCACCCGGGACGAATGGCCCGGATTGGCTGAATCCGCTATTGCTTGCCGTTCAGACAGCCGCGCTTCTGCACGACATCAAGCGGGCCGAGAAACATCACGCCCTTGCCGGAGCTGTCGCGGCGGCTGAAATCATCAAGGGCTTCGACATGCCCGGCAATCTCAAGAGCGCGATTGTTCTGGCCATTAAAAACCACGAGGCGTTCAAGCAGACCGAAGCCCCCCCAGATGAACTCTCCCGGCTGATCAGCGACGTACTCTACGACGCCGACAAGTTCCGCTGGGGGCCGGACAACTTCACCCACACGCTCTGGCTCATGATGGAATCCGCCGGAGGCCCGACGCTCGAAAGCCTTCACCGGCGCTTTCTCCAGAATCTGGACTACATCCGCCGGATCAAGGAGACGTTCCGCACCGCAACCGGAAGGCTGTACGGGCCGGAGTTCATCGATCAGGGCATAGAGATTGGAAAGGCTATTTTCCGCGAACTTACAGAGCTGGTTGGCGGGCCGCGCATGGAGTTGATAACCTCGCTCGATCATGCGGCAGGCTGCTGCGGCAAGCCCGGCGTCATCACTTTGGGCAACTTCGACGGCCTGCACGTGGGGCATCAGACACTTGTCCGTCAGGTGGTTGGCAGGGCGCGCGAGCTAGGCGGCTGCGGAATTGTGTTCACGTTCCATCCGCATCCGCTTAAGATACTTTCCCCGAAGGCATGTCCGCCGCTTATAAGCACATACGACGAAAAAGTGGCGATGTTTCAGGAGCTTGGCATAGATATTCTTCTCATGATCCCGTTTACGCCCGAAATAGCCGCCATGAGCGCGCGCGATTTCGCGAAAACGATTTTAAAGGACACGCTGAACGCCAGCGAGGTTTACGTGGGTTTCAACTACCGGTTCGGGCGCGGGCGCGAGGGAACGGTGGATACGCTTCGCGAGCTTGGGGCCGAGCTTGGTTTTGGCGTGAACGAGGTTCGCGAGGTTGCGGTTGACGGCGAGGTGATAAGCAGCACCAAGATTCGCGATCTGCTGCGGGCGGGCGACGTGGAGCACGCCGCCCGGCTTCTGGGCAGGCCATACGCCATAACCGGCAGGGTTGTGAGCGGCGACAGGCGGGGCAGGCTTCTTGGCTTTCCAACCGCCAACCTTGAGCCGGTTCACGAGATCATGCCGTATCCGGGCGTGTACGCCGTGCACGCGTTCGTGGAGGGAAGCCAGTTCGACGGCGTGGTCAACGCCGGGTTCCGGCCCACCTTCAACAAGCGCGAACTCTGCGTGGAGGCGCATCTGTTCGATTTCTCACGCGATATTTACGGCAAGGAGATCACGATATTCTTCGTCAGGAAGATCCGCGACGAAAAGCGGTTTGAATCGCTCGAGGCGTTGACTGCGCAGATAAAAAGAGATGTGATCGTGGCGAAGGAGATTCTGGCGTAGAAATTGCAAATATTTTGAGGCTTGGAGTTGTTATGCGAATAAGGGGTGACTTATGAGATTAGGGGGGATTGCTGTTCTGGTTGGTATTGCATGTCTATTGTCAACGTCAGGCGCGTTGCATGCCGGGGAATCCGCTGTTTCGCCGAAGGCCTTGGCTTTCCTGTCCGTGGACGTCAAGCCATACGGCAATATTTTGAAGGAATTTTCCGCCGGTTGCGGCTGCACGGTGAAACAGGTGATTCTTTCAGGTGACGATCCGTATTTCGATGTCCGCCGCGAGGTGAGGCAGGTTGCCCCCGATGTGATACTTGTGGTTGGCGAGAGTTCTTATTCGAAACTCAAGGGCATCGAGAATGTTCCGATCGTTTACATGATGCCGCCTACGGCGCGAGCGGAGGTCAGGCGCAATGTTACCGCCATCCGGATGTCCGTCTCGCCGGAGCGTCAGATAGCGGCATTCAAAGGCGTGATAAGGGGTATACGGCGGATCGGCCTTGTGTATAATCCGGCAAACTCATCCGAATTCGTTCGGGAAGCAGTGACTGCCGCCGCCGGCATGGGAATAGAGCTGCTGACCGCCGAGGTTCGCAGGACTGTCGAGGTGATGCCTGTGGTTCGATCCATGGAGAAATCCATAGACGCGTTCTGGATCATCCCGGACGAAACGGTTGCCTTGCCGGGCATTGTCGATACGCTCCTTCTGTTTTCGCTGGAGAGCGGCATTCCGGTGCTCACCTTCTCCAATAGCCATGTCGACCGGGGGGCGCTTATGTCGATGAGCGTCGGATTCGAGTCTGGCGAGGCGGGGCGTCAGGCCGGGCGCATGGTGAAAAACGTGCTTTCCGGAGAATCGTCGAACGCCGCGTATGCCGAGGGCGGACGTGCCTCCATAAATTTCCGCGTGGCGAAAAACCTTGGCATTCCGGTGAAATAAATTCCGGCAAGGGCGAACATCCGTTCGCCGGACATAAACCTTTGATACAATATCCCGCATGTGGACGCTTCCCATGTTTCCGGTATCACAGGGCCGATTTGCTTACAGGCTGTTCATTGGTGTTTCCGTCCTTATGATGATCACCGCTGCGGCATTCACGCTGTTCTTTTACAAATATTTTGAATCCGAACTCCATGAGGACGTAACCATGAGCATCTCGATATTGGCGAGCAACCTTGCGTACAACTCCCGCCTGCCTCTGTTTTCGGGCGATCGCGTGATGCTCGAAAATATTGTGAATTCAGCCGTAATGCAGGAAATGGTGCTGTGCGCCGCCATATTCGACAATGACGGAACGCTTATGGCGAAGGGCGTGAAAGCATCATACGCAGGGACATGCGGCCTTCGTCCGGCGCCGGATGCCGCAATGATGGCCCGGCTGCGCCAGTCCGTCAGCCCGGTCATTGGCGGGCATGAAGGGAGGATAATCGATGTGTGGCTGCCGGTAATTCATGGCCGCTACCCGCCGCGTGAGCAGGAGTCCGGGGCGATGCCCGTGCTGGGATTTGTCCATGTGGATGTGACCCTTGAGCGCCTTGAACGGGAGCTTTCGTTTGTTGCCGGGAGAAGCCTGATGCTCGGCGCGCTGTCTCTCTGCTTGGGCCTGATCGCTTCATACGCGCTGGCGCGGATCGTTACCGCGCAGTTGCAGCGGTTATCGGACGCGGTGACGGAGTTTGGCGCGGGTAACAGGGCGAGCCGGGTTTCGCAGTCGGTATGCGATGAGGTGGGCGAACTGGGCGCGGCCTTCAACGCGATGGCCGACACCCTCGTGCGCAGGGATGCGGAGAAGGAGGAGCTTCAGGCCATGCTGATTCATTCGCAGAAGATGGAGACCATCGGAACGCTTACAACCGGAATTGCCCACAGTTTCAACAACCTGCTTACCAGTATTAGCGTTAACGAGCAGCTTATCAGGAAAAAGGCCGTGAATGACGCAAAGGCGTTGCGCTATCTTGACGTTATCGCGGAGTCGGTAGGCAAGGGGGCCAGGTCTGTTCAGGATCTGCTTGCGTTCAGCCGAAAGCAGCCCGTAATGCTGAAGCTGTCCGATCTGCGCAATGTGATACGGAATGCGGCATCCATGCTGGACGGGGTACTGGAGTCGTCGATGAATCTGTCCGTCGGAATGCCGGAAATGCCGGTCATGGCGATGGCTGACGCAGTGCAAATGGAACATGTGATAATGAACATGGCGGTAAACGCCCGCGACGCGATGCCGCAAGGCGGCGAACTTCGCATCGAGCTTTCGCTGGAGCCGCCAGGTGGATTACGATGCCCAATGACTCCGGGCTGCGAATCGCGGCGATGCGCGGTCATAACCGTTTCCGACACCGGCATCGGCATGGACGCGGATACGGTTTCCCGCGTTTTCGATCCGTTTTTCACAACGAAAGCGCCGGGCAAGGGAACCGGGCTGGGCCTTTCGACCGCGTATGGAATAGTGGAGCAGCACAAGGGGCGCATAACCGTGGAAAGCTCACCGGGCAGGGGAAGTCTTGTCAGGATATGCATGCCGGCGGTTGAGAGCGGCTTGATAATGGAGCAGACATGAATACGATACTGATTGTTGACGACGAGCAGTCGATACGGGAGGGCTTGGGCGAGCTGCTGGAGGAGTTCGGATTCAAGACGGCAAGCGCTTCCGATGGTCGGAAAGCGATTGAAATGTTTACAAGAAACCGCCCGTCCGTTGTGCTTCTTGATTTGCGAATGCCGGAAATGGGCGGCATGGAAACGCTTGCGGAACTTGGCAGGATCGACGGATCCGTTCCGGTGATAATGATTACCGGCCACGGCGATGTCGAGGAGGCGGTGGCCGCGATGAAGCAGGGCGCGTATGATTTCGTCACAAAGCCGCCGCATATCGAGCGGCTAGTGGCCACGATCAACCGGGCGGTGGAACGGCTGGAACTGGAGCGCAAGGTCAAGAGTCTCGACGCCAACCCGCCCAATTCCCTCGAATGGCTTCTGGGATCGAGCACCGCCATGAAAACGGTCATCGAGCAGATCAGGCAGGTGGCATGGAGCGACATGTCGGTGCTTGTGCAGGGCGACACGGGCACGGGAAAGTCTGTTGTGGCGCGCGCCATTCACAGCGAAAGCCGCAGGGCAAGCGGGCCGTTCGTTGCGGTGGACATCGGAGCCATACCTGAAACGCTGGTGGAAAGCGAATTGTTCGGCCACGAAAAGGGGGCGTTTACCGGGGCGGAACGCAAGCGGGAGGGCATGTTCCGCGCGGCGCAGGGCGGCACGCTGTTCATCGACGAGCTTCAGAACATGTCGCTTGTGACGCAGGGGAAACTGCTTCGCGCGGTGGACGAAAAGGTTGTTTACAGCCTGGGGTCAAGCAGGCCTGTTCCGATAGACGCGCGCATTGTCAGCGCCACGAACATCGATGTGAGGCAGGGCGGCAGGCGAGGCCGCTTCCGCGAAGATCTCTATTTCCGGCTTGGCGAATTCACTATAACCGTTCCGCCTCTTTCGAAACGGGCGGAGGACATTTCACGCCTTGCCGAGCGTTTCATGGATGAATGCGCGGCAGAGCTATGCAAGCCTATGCGCGGCATCGACAAGGAGGCGGAAATGGCGCTGGCGGCGCATTCGTGGCCCGGCAATGTGCGAGAGCTTAAAAGCGTTGTCCGCAAAGCGGTTCTGCTTTCCGGCGACGGCACGATCAGGATGAGCGACCTGCTTCTGGATTCATACGATGCGGCCGATGCCCAAGCCTCGCACGGCCCGGTTCTGCCGCTGAAGCAGGTGTCGGGAGCGGTTGTGCGCGATGCCGAAACGCGAGCCATCCGGCGCGCGCTTGAGCTGGCGGGCGGCAACAAGTCGAAGGCCGCGGTCATGCTTCACGTGGACTACAAAACGCTTCTCAACAAAATGAGGGAATACAATCTCCACTGAATATGGAAGTAACTCCATATGGAAGTAATTCCATATGGAAGTAATTCCATATGGAAAAAATTCCATACTCGCGGCGTTCTACGTCTAAAGAACCGCCCATCCGGCTTCGCCTCCCCCCCTTCTTGATATGGCATATGTATTGCAACATATCGCCGCGCAGCATCTTCCGGATGTGGACGGGTGGGAATGAACGGGATTTTGACGGTGGGATGAAACGGGTTCGAGGGTTGTTTGAAACCGGCATACGGCCAACTGCCGTATGCCGGTTTCAGTGTCACAGCCAGGGATGAGCGCAAGGCACTGCTTAAAATGCACGGTCTGTTTTTCGGCGATACATGGGGCAAAAGGACAGATTGATTCACAAGCGTGTTTTGTGCTCATTTCTTTGTTAATCATGAGGTTAATGACTATTGTTTAATGTTGCACACGATTTTGTCCGCCGATGAGTGATCCGGAGCCGTCGGAATCAACCGGCGCATTGCAGACCGATAATTCCGCATTACTGTGTTCATCCGAAAGCGTGTTTTTTGCCAACACGCTGAACGCCATTGGCGACGGAGTCATTTTTACCGATAGCAACGGCTTGGTAACCCTTATCAACGACAGAGGGGAGGCGATTACAGGCTGGAATCGCATCGAGGTAATCGCAAAGCCGATAGGATCGTTTTTCAAGATTGTTGCCGACCGAGGCCATGAATGCTGCCTGAATCCCGTTGAAGAAGTCCTGTTGAACGGCTGCAACGAGAGGCTTGACGGAACCGCCATATTATTCAGAAAAGACGGTTCCGAATGTTTGATAGAAAGCAGCGCAACGCCCATACGCAACGAACCTGGCGAAGTATGCGGCGTTGTATTCGTGTTTCGCGATGTAACCTTGCGGGAGAGAATCAGGGAGGAACTGCATCTGAGCGGCAGGCTGGAGTCGGTCGGAATGCTCGCGGCGGGTGTTGCGCACAACTTCAATAATCTTCTTCAGGCGATTCTTGGAAATGTTGAATTTGCAAAGGGAACCACTGAAACGATGGAAGTGCGGTCATTTCTTGAAAACGCGGAGGTTGCAACGTTGAAGGCTCGCGAACTGACCGGTAGGCTGCTGACGTTTGCCAGCGGCGGCATCCCGGTTTCCCCCGGTGTTCTAAGTCCCGATTTTCTTGCCGGACTGGCCGATAGAGCGCTTTACGGCTCGAATGTCACCGCCGACATTTCCATAGCCAATGATTTATGGCCTGTGGAGGTGGACAGGACTCAGGTCGGTATCGCAATCGACAATGTCATTATCAATGCCTGCCAGGCTTCGCCCCGTGGCGGCACAATTCAGATCGGCGCGCATAATTTCATGTGCGACGAGTCATCGGGAATTCCGTTGAAATCCGGGCAATATGTTCTGATAGCCGTGCGGGATCAGGGGCCGGGAATTCCGCGGGATCAGCTTACACGGGTGTTCGAGCCGTTTTTCAAGGGTTATTCCTCCAGCGGCGTTCACGGGTTGGGGCTTTCAATAGCCAACTCCATCATCACGCGCCATGGCGGTCATATCCGGATGGACTCGAAGGCGGATTACGGCACGACTGTTTACATGTATCTGCCTGTTTCAAGCGCACATAAACCGGCGTTCGTTGACGCCGTTCCCCAAGAGAAATTCTTCAAGTTGTCGGGCAGAATACTGGTGATGGACGACGAGTTGATGGTCAGGCAGGTGCTCAGGGAGATGGTCTCTCATCTGGGGCATGAGGTTGTTACCGCTTCCGACGGAGCCGAAGCCGTGGAGCTATACAGGCAGAGCCTCGAATCCGATGCCCGTTTCGACGCCGTGATCATGGACATGATAGTGCCCGGCGGAATGGGCGGTCTGGAAACGGCCCGCAGGCTGCTGGAGATGGATCCATATGCGCGGATGGTGCTTTCGAGCGGCTATTCGGACCAGATATCCTTCGGCGATCACAGAAAGCACGGCTTCCTGGCGGCGCTCGAAAAGCCTTACCGCATTGCAAAACTGAAAGAAACACTGGACGCAATCATCGTTACCGCATAGACCCGCCTTGCAGACGCCTTTCCGTAAAACAAAATACCGAGAAATTGTTTTGATATTTTCAAAAGTGGACGTATAATCGTTTTCGTCACTGCTCTGTTTCGCCTGATCCAGGAGGTAAGTCAAGGAGGTAAGTCACGATGAAGAAAGCAACCGAGCCATCAAAACAGTCAAAGGAAAAGGCGTCACCGAAGAAGGCGCAATCGTCCAAATCCGCAACTTCGGCTGCCGCGCCCGCCAAACCGGTCAAGAGTTCAAAAGCGAAAACGCAGGCTTCCGGCGCAGAAAAGAAGACCGCCGCCGGCATCACCAGGCAGCATATGAAATCGAAGCCTGTCTGCAAGGTAACCTTCCAGCTCCCGAAAGACGCCGCGCCGAAGGCCGGCAGCGTAATGATCGTGGGAGATTTCAACAACTGGGAAACCGGAGCCACGCCGATGAAGAAATTGAAGGACGGATGCTATGCCGCAACCGTTTCGCTCGAAACCGGCAAGGAGTACCACTACAGGTTCCTGATAGACGGACAGCGCTGGGAAAACGACTGGTTTGCCGACCGCTACGAGCCGAATCCTTACGGAGGCGACAACTCGGTAGTCGTGGTTTAGTCTTCCAGATACGGGCAGAAAAAGCGGCGGAACTCGTCGAGCGATTCCCGAAGCGAGTAGGGCATCGCCTTGGCGAACAGGGCGAGGATTATGAGCGCGTTCACCGCCGAATCCTTTTCGCAAGCGGCGCGCAGACGTTCCGCCAAGTCAGCCGGTTCAGCCTCTTGGCCCGCGTCCGCCGCGCCAGAGGCGCGGATCAGCCGCGTCGCGGATGCCGTCGCCAAGAAGGTTGTAGCCAAGCACGGTCGCGAGTATGGCGATGCCGGGAAAAACCGAAAGCCACCACGCTATCTCGATGTTCGCCTTGCCCGCCGTAAGAATGTTTCCCCAGCTTGGAGTCGGCGGCTGAACGCCGATACCGAGAAAGCTCAGGCCGGACTCCACAAGCACGGCGGAGGCAACTCCGAGCACCGCCGAAACGATTACCGGCGAGAAGCTGTTCATGAACATGTGGCGCGTCATTATGCGGAAATCCGACGCTCCGAGGCTTCTGGCCGCAAGCACGAATTCGCGCTCCGAAAGCGATAGGAATTCGGCGCGGACAAGCCGGGCAACGCCCATCCATGAGGTCAGCCCTATCACCGCCATGATGTTCCAAATGCTCGGCTCGAGGAAGGCGATTACCGCCAGAATGAGGAAAAACGTGGGGATGGCGAGCATTGTATCCACGAAACGCATGATCGCCCTGTCGGCCCAGCCGCCGTAATAACCGGCAAGCGCTCCGAATACCGAACCGACAACTGTGGAGATGCCTGCCGAAACAAAGCCTACAAGAAGCGAAATGCGCGCGCCGAAAAGCATACGGCTAAGAAGATCGCGCCCAAGGTCGTCCGTTCCAAGCGGATGCGACATGGCTGGCGCTTCAAGAATATGCCTGCCGTCTATCATGGCCGGATCGAAGGGGGCGATAATCGGGGCGAGCGCGGCGGCTATCGCAAGCGCGAGGATGATTCCCGCGCCGACCACGGCGAGGCGGTTTTCGCGGAAGCGGGATATGAACATTCCGCTCATCGCGCGCGTATGCGCGGGTCGCTTGCGGCGTAACCCAGATCGGCAAGCAGGTTTCCGGCAAGCGTGAGCGCCGCGCCTATGGTGAGAACGCCCATGATCGACGGGTAATCGCGCGTCATTAGCGCCTGATAGAAGAACTGGCCCATGCCCGGGATGCCGAATATGTTCTCCATTATCACGCTTCCGCCGATCAGGCCGGGAACCGAAAGTCCGAGTATTGTGATAACCGGAAGGAGCGCGTTTCGCATTGCGTGGCGGTAGATCACCACACGTTCGGAAAGTCCCTTGGCCCGGGCCGTTGTAATAAAATCCTGCCGGACAACCTCAAGCATGTTGGAACGCATGTAGCGTGACAGACCCGCGACGCTTCCGATGGTTCCGGCAAAGACCGGAAGCGCGATGTGACGCGCGTAATCCCATGTTTTCCCCCAGAATCCCATTGTGTCGTGATCCATCGATTTCAGGCCGGAGATCGGCAGCAAGTCGATCGTCACGCCAAAAAACATCATAAGAAGCAGCGCAATCCAGAAAGCTGGAGCGGCAAACCCTATAAAGACGATAACCGTTGTGATCTTGTCGTACAGCGAATATGCCCGCACCGCGGAAGACACGCCAACCGGCACGGCGATGGCAAGCATCAGCGCCATCGAAATCAGGTTGAGGATGATGGTGACAGGCAGGCGTTCGATTATCTTGTCCCACACGGGGCGGTGGTCGGAGGCGAACGATTCGCCGAAATCGAGCTTTACCACGCGCTTAAGCCAGAGAAGATACTGTTCATGCAGGGGCTTGTCGAGGCCATAATATTTTTCGAGCCGCAAACGCGCCTCAGGCGTGATCTTGGGGTTCATCTCGGTGAGCACGTCGGTGGGCTTGCCCGGCGCAAGATGCAGGATGGCGAATGAGATGAGCGTAATCCCGAAGAAAGTCGGGATTATCTCGATAAGGCGTTTTACAATCCAAGCACGCATTGGAAATCAGATGGCGGCCTCTCCCGGCCAGATCCCGCTAAGCCGCCAGACCGTGTTTGCGCTTCATCCTCTGAATGTATCGCCGTTCGTTTGCGGCCTTGCGCGCGGCGGAAGCGCGGACTTTCGCGCTCTTGTGCCTGTATTTCTTGGGCGCTGAGTAGTTCGGACGCTCGGCCGCATCGCCCGCCAGCGCGGTGCGCGAAGCGGCAAAAGCGCGGCTTTTCTTGTACGAGGCCATGACAACAGGCCCCTCATCGACTTCGGTGCGGTAGACAACCGGGGCGAGGTTTTTCGCCAGAACATCGGATGCCGAATCCACGATAGCGCGTGAATCATCCCATATGGCGTTTCTGACATGTTCGCCAAGAACCACCGAAACAAGGAGGCTGCCGCCCTTCTCGGCTGCGCTCACAAGGCAATGGCCGGCGTCCCGCGTGTAGCCGGTTTTGCCGCCGATGGAATCATCCGTAATGAGCAGATGGTTCGTGTTGGCAAGCGGCAGCCGCCGGCCGTCCTGAGAATAAACCATGGCGGTACGGGTGTTTATGATTTCCTTAATGAGCGGATAACCAAGCGCGTGTTTCATGATTCCCGCAAGGTTTATTGCGGTGATCTGCTGGCCCTCTCCCGGCAGTCCGGACGCGTTAATAAACCGCGTGTCGGACGCGCCGATTTCGGCTGCCTTATTGTTCATCATGGCGGCGAAGGCGTCTTCTGATCCGGCGGCGGCTTCGGCAAGCGCAACAGCCGCGCTGTTTACCGATCTCATGAGCGCCAGATGCAGCAGATCACGAATTCGATAGCGCTCTCCGGCCCGTACGCGAGGCGGAACAGACGGTGTTTCAGCCGCAGTCGCGCTTATCATGGTAACGGCGTCGGGGTTCAGCCTGTCGAGGGCAACCATTGCGGTCATCAGCTTGGTGGTGCTTGCAGGCATTACCTTGAGCGTTGGATTTTTTCCGTAGAGTATCCGTCCGTCCGCCGCATTGATCACGACCGCTGTTCTGGCACGTATGCCGGTATCGGCCACAGCCGGGCCGGCGGCGGCCAAAAACAGGGCAAGCGTCATGATAGCCGCGATAAGTGAACCGGAAAGCCGCCTGAGAGATGCTAATGCCATTTTATTTGCTCCATGTTGTTTATTACCCGGAGAACACGCATATTCGTCCGTCAATTTCATTCGCCCTTGCCCATCGTGCCGGGGCCGAATTCATCACCCTCGCCAATCTCCTCGATCCCGCGGATCACCATTGCGGTGGCTGTGTTCGGCATGACCCTGAGAATTCGCAGATCCGCAACGGCTTCATCCTTGGACGCGGTTTTGTGAATGATGCCGAAGGCGTCGCCCTCCTCGATTCCGGCGTCGCTTCCCTTGTCGAGATAAAGGATGTCGCCAAGGCCCACAACGCGGCGAAACTCCTTCAGCGCAAGCACATTGCCGGTGACAGCGGGCTTGCGCGGCGTCGTGCCGACCAATGCCGGAGCATGTTCGATGTAATCGCCGAGCATCGAGCCGTTTTCGATCTGGCTGAACGATTCCGCGATCACGGCCGTTTTCGGGCCGGTAACTTCCACGGAGCCAAGCTCCTCGTAGAGCGTTCCGGCCGGAAGCCTGGTGACAGGATGAACGATGTCCCTTACCTTGCGGAAAATGGAATACCGTTTTGCGGTCTCCTCTCCGGCAATAGAGATATAAACACTGTCGTCCTTGCCGAATATGGCACGGCCTGTCGGGCTGCCATCGATCCGCCCGCGAGAGGCAAGATCGGATGAGACGAAACCGGCTGAAGCCATCACGTCCGGCTCGGCCAGATAATCGGCCTGCATGACCGCAACCGGGGTTTCAGCCGGAGTTGCGGGAATCGGCGCCGCAAGCGATACCGTTTCGGCTTTCACGGCCTTCGGAGCCTCGACTTCCGGCTGCGCCGCAATCTGCGGCGGGATGTCCGGCGGGCGGAGTGCGGGCTTTAAAAGTTCCACGGGTATGCGGATAACCTGACCGGGATACAGCCTGTCGGCATGTTTTATCTCCGGATTCACCTGCCAAACCCTGGGCCATGTGTAGGGGTTTGCAAGCTTCTCCCTGCCGATGTCCCAGAGGGTTTCACCCTGCTTTACGGTGTGGCTCTCGAAGCGATAGGCCGAAATGACGCCATCGGCAGTTGTCTCACCCGCGTTCGCGGGTGATGTGACTGTCTCACCTGCGTTCGCGGGTGATGTGACTGTCTCACCTGCGTTCGCGGGTGATGTGACTGTCTCACCTGCGTTCGCGGGTGATGTGACTGTCTCACCCGCGTTCGCGGGTGATGTGAAAATCAACAATGTTGCGCTTAGAACAAGCGCCCGTATTTTCATCATCTGCCTCCAGCGGGGGGAAATATCCGGCTATTGGATATGGATGCGATATCAAGACCTGTTTCAAGTTGTCGGCCAGTCCGGTTCGGCATGGAAATATTATTTTGTTTCATACGGTTAAGCCATAACAGTTTAACCATTAAACTATACAAATATCGCGCAACTGTCAAGCGAATAACGAAAATACGATTTTTGATAATATAACCGTTGTGGAACTTTCCGAAATGATATGAATGATATGAAAGGATAGGCAATGAGAAAGGAATCACTGGATTTTCTGCGCGAGCTTATCGAGGCTCCAAGCCCGTCCGGCTTCGAGCAGCCCGCCGCGCGCGTCGTGCGGAAATGGATGAAGGGCGTGGCCGACGAAATACGCACCGACGTTCATGGCAACACGATATGCGTGCTCAATCCCAAGGGCAAAGTTCGCATCATGCTTGCAGGGCACTGCGACCAGATCGGCTTCATGGTGAAGCATGTCAACGACGACGGCTTCATCTATTTCGCGGCCATAGGCGGCTTCGACGAAAACATCGTGCCGGGCCAGCGGGTCTGCATCCATGCGGCAGCCGGGCCGGTCATCGGCGTTACGGGCAAGAAACCGATTCATCTGATGGATCCGGACGAGCGCAAGAAGGTCTCCGAGATCAAGGGCCTCTGGATAGATATCGGCGCAAAAAACAAGAAGGAGACGCTGGAAGTCGTGAGCATTGGCGATCCGATAACCTTCGACATCCAGTTCAAAACCCTGATGAACGGCAGGCTGATGGCAACCGGCTTCGACGACAAGATGGGCACATATGTAGTGATGGAGGCGATGCGCCTGCTGAAGAAATCGAAGATAAGCGCCGCGGTCTATTCGGTTGCGACCGTGCAGGAGGAAATAGGCATTCGCGGCGCGCAGACCAGCGCCTACGGAATCGACCCGCATGTGGGCATAGCCTGCGACGTGGATTTCGCGTCGGACTATCCGACAATCGACAAGAACATGGTTGGCGACATCGCGCTCGACAAGGGGCCGGTTATTGCGCGCGGCCCGAACGTCAACCCGATGGTTTTCAGCCTGCTGGTGGATGCGGCGAAAGACAAGAAAATTCCGTATCAGGTTTCCGGATCGCCGCGCGCAACCGGAACCGACGCCAACTTCATGCAGCTTACGCGCTCCGGCGTTGCCGCCGGGCTGGTAAGCGTACCGAACCGCTACATGCATACGCCGGTTGAGGTGATTTCGGGCGACGACCTCGAAAACGCCGCGATACTGCTTGCGGAATTCATCAGGAAGGTAACGCCGAAAACCGATTTCATACCGAACTGAAAGTTCCGAAACCGACCGTTCATGAACGACGATGAGCTGATAAGGCTGGATCACCGGCATGTCTGGCATCCTTTCACGCAGATGCGCGAGTGGGTTGAGGATGCGCCGGTGATTATCGCCGAAGGCTCCGGCGTGTACCTTGCCGACACGCGGGGCCGCCGGTACATCGACGGCATCTCCTCGATGTGGTGCAACATTCACGGCCACCGAAGGCGCGAACTGGACGAAGCGGCGAAGGCGCAGCTCGATAAAATCTGCCATTCCACTCTTCTGGGCTTTGCAAGCCGGCCGTCAATAGAGCTTGCGGCGCGGCTGTCGGCAATGCTGCCCGACGGCCTCACGCGCGTTTTCTATTCCGACAACGGTTCCACCGCCGTTGAGGTTGCGCTAAAAATGGCCTTCCAGTACTGGAGGCACAAGGCAGAGAAGAGCCGCACGCGGTTTGTCTCGCTCAATAACGCCTATCACGGCGACACGCTTGGCGCGGTGGCGGTTGGCGGCATCGAAATCTTTCACGATGCGTTCGGGCCGCTTTTGATGAAGGGGTTTAAAGCTCCTTCGCACTACTGCTATCGCTGCGAGCTTGGCATGGAATACGGCTCCTGCGATCTTGCCTGCGCCAAGCGGCTTGAGACGATTCTCGCCCGCCACGAGGACGAGGTGGCCGGAGTTATTCTGGAGCCGCTGATTCAGGGCGCAGGCGGCATGATCACGGCTCCTCCGGGCTACTTGAAAAGAATCGCGGATGCCTGCCGCAAATACGACACGCTTCTGATTCTGGATGAGGTGGCAACCGGCTTCGGCAGAACCGGGCGGATGTTCGCCTGCGAGCTGGAAGATGTGACGCCAGACATAATCTGCCTGTCCAAGGGAATAACAGGCGGCTATCTGCCGCTTGCGGCAACGGTTGCAACCGACCGCGTTTACAACGAATTTCTCGGCTCGTTCGGCGAGCTGAAGACCTTCTTCCACGGACACACATACACCGGAAACCCGCTTGCCTGCGCCGTGGCGCTTGCCTCGCTCGATCTCTTTGAATCCGGGCGGATAATCGAGGGGTTGGCCGAAAAGATCGAATATTTTCGTATGCGCCTCGACGCCATCGCCGCGCACCGGCACGTGGGAGAGGCCAGAAGCGCGGGCCTCATGGCGGGCGTTGAGCTTGTGGCCGAGAAAGCCGCACGCATTCCATTTCCGTATGAGACCAAAATGGGATGGGCTGTCTGCCGCAGGGCGCTGGAACTCGGCCTGATTCTCCGTCCGCTCGGCAACGTGATAGTGCTTATGCCGCCGCTTTCGATCTCGATGGCCGAGCTTGCGGATATGATGGATCTGTTTGAATCGGCCTTCGAAGGCACGTTCTGACAGGATATTATGGCGACTTGCGCCATCAAGTTGCCTGCCATGACTGCCGATAGGCATTTTCATGGGCAGAACCCTCTTGATAGTTGACGACTCACCCATAGCCCGGAAGATTCTCATCCGCTGCCTTCCGCCGGATGAAACCTTCAGGATTCTGGAGGCCGGAAACGGGGAGATAGCGCTCAAAGTCTATCAGGCCGAGAGGCCCGACATCACCTTCATGGATCTAACCATGCCCGTAGTTGACGGTTTCCAGTCGATCGTGGACATCAGGCGGTTCGACCCTGAGGCCGTGATTATCGTTGCAACCGCCGACATCCAGACAAAAACCCTCTTCCGCGTGCTTGACGCCGGCGCGCTCATGGTTCTGAAAAAACCGATGAGCAGGGAAGCCGTTAAAGACGCGCTGGAAAAGGCGGAGGAAGCCTTGAAGGACAGCGAGCGCAGACGATGAGCCGACAACCGGAACCCATCTTCACAGCAAACGAGCGTGACATCCTTCAGGAGGTCATGAACATCGGGTTCGGCAAGGCGTCAGCCGATCTGGCCGAGGTTATAGATATTTACGTTGTTCTTAGCGTTCCGGAAGTTGCACTTCTTGACGCCTCCGAGCTTGCCGGTTATATCGGTGGCGAGATTCGCGATTTCGAGCGCATAAGCGTTGTGGAGCAGAGCTTCATGGGCAGGTTTCAGGGTGTTGCGCTGCTGATATTCCCGTCGGAAGCCGGAAGGAAACTCATCTCTATTTTGGGACAGGAGGATGAGCAGACGGCGCTTCACAGCGTTGCGCTTCTGGAGCGGGAAACCCTTATGGAAGTCGGCAACATTCTCATTGGCGCATGCGTGGGAAAACTGGCCGAACTGCTCGACGACCAGATCGCCTATTCGCCGCCAAGGGTTCTGGTTGAGGACGACCCGCGCGAAACCGTGACCCGCGACATGTTCAACCCCGACAGCACCGCCATCGTGATGCGAACGCTCTTCAGCTTCGAGAACGAAAACATCAGCGGATACCTTTTTCTCATCACACGCAACGAATCCATCGCATGGATGGTGAGCGCCCTGCACAGCTTCATGGAGCGTTACGAATGATCTCGCCGCGGATTTTCGAGGTTATAAACATCGGCCTGGTAATTCTTGATCCGGATCTGACCGTGCGCCACTGGAACCGCTGGATGGAGCTTCACAGCGGAATTCCGGAGGCCGGGATCGTCGGCAAATCGCTTTTCGACCATTATCCCGGCCTCAACACCACGCGCTTTACAAAAAACTGCAAGTCTGTCCTGACGTTCGGAAACTTCTGTTTCTTCTCGCAAAAACTGCATCGATGGCTTTTCCCGTTCAAGCCGGTAACCTCATTCTCGGGCATGTTCGACCGAATGCAGCAGAGCTGCACCATGGGCCCGCTCCGGGACGACGGCAACGCCATCAGGCAGCTCTTCATATCGGTGCAGGACGTGACCGAGGTTGCCGCGTATGAGCGCAGGCTTGTCGAGCTGAACACGCGCGATCCTCTTACCGGCTCGTTCAACCGCCGCTTTCTGGATTCCCGCCTGCCGGATGAGTGCGAGCGCCACAAGCGTTACGGCAGGCCGCTCAGCCTGCTGATGTGGGACATCGACCATTTCAAGCGCGTGAACGACACGCACGGCCATCAGTGCGGCGACGAGGTGCTGAAGTCGGTTGCGGCGGTGGTTGGAAGCGAACTGCGGCTTACCGATATGCTGATAAGATACGGCGGCGAGGAGTTCTGCTGCCTGCTGCCTGAAACCCGGATGGACACGGCCATATCTGTTGCCGAGAGAATTCGCGCCTGCGTTGAGGCGCATTCGGTCAAATGCGGCGATGAAGCCATCCGCATCACTATAAGCGTAGGGGTAGGCGAGCTGGATTCCGATTCCCCGTATCAGGAAGCCCTCATTGCGCTTGCCGACAAGGCGCTGTATGAGGCGAAAACCTCCGGGCGAAACAGGGTGGTTGCGCAGCCGCATGCGTGAGAAGGATCTGCTAATGGAAATCGGGCCGGACTTATCTGTTGTTTTTGTAACCGCGCCAACCGGCGAACACGCCGGGAATATCGCGCGCGCTTTGGTGGAGGGCCGCCTTGCGGCCTGCGTGAATATCGTGCCGGGTATACGCTCCATATACCGGTGGAAGGGCGGGGTCTGCGACGACGCCGAAATTCTCCTGATAATCAAGACGCGCGAGGCGCTGTTTGAAAAACTCGCGGCCGCCATAATGGAGCTCCACCCGTATGAAACGCCGGAGATCATATCGCTGCCCATGGGCGCCGGATGGAAGCCGTACATCGACTGGCTCAGGGCTGAAACCGCGGTTCAACATGAATGACGACAACAATGAGTTGAAAGCCGCTGAGGCCGAAATAGCGCGCTTGCGCACCGAATGCGAGAATCTCCAGCAGCAACTGGTGAAATCGCAGCGGCTGGAATCGTTCGGCAACCTCACAGCCGGAATCGCCCACGATTTCAATAACCTGCTTGGCGGCATACTGGGTTACGCCTCGTTCGCCAAAACGATGGTGGAGGACAACACGCGCCTTCTGAAGGCGATAACCGCCATCGAGGCCACCGCCCTTCGCGCCGGTTCTCTCACCCGCCAGCTTCTTGGAATGCTTCGCGGCGACAGGTATGAGGTGAAGCCCGCGGAGGTGAATGAAATAGTTATGGAGGTTGTGCGGCTGCTTACCCGCACACTCGAGAAAAACATAGCGATCGAAACCGATTTGCATGAGGAACTGCCGATTGTCGAGATGGACGAGGGGCAGATTCAGCAGGTGATTCTCAATGTTTGCGTGAACGCGCGCGACGCCATGCCCGACGGCGGCAGGCTGTCGATTAAAACCGGCTTTTTCGACATGGACGACGCGTTCTGCCGGAATCATCGCGGCTCGAAGCCGGGCAGGTATCTTGTAATCGAGATTGCCGACACCGGAACCGGCATGTCGGCCGAAACCATGGAGAAGATATTCGAGCCGTTTTTCACAACTAAATCAGCCGGACGGGGAACCGGGCTGGGCCTTTCGATGGTCTGGTGCATCGTGAAAAACCACAGCGGGTACGTGGACGTGGAAAGCGTTGCCGGAAAAGGCAGCACGTTTCACATATATCTTCCGCGCCCGTGCATGTCTTCCGGCGCAAGGCGGATTGAAACGGCGGCGGAGATAAGCCGGGAAGCGCGGCGCGGGCATGAAACCCTGCTCGTCATAGACGACGAGGAGATCATGCTCGAAATGCTGAGAAACGCGCTTCATGGATACGGATACCGCATAATCGCCTACCCGGACGGAGAATCCGGCACAAATCATTACCGTGGACATCATCGCGAAATCGACATGGCTATCATAGACCTGATGATGCCGCGCATGAACGGCAAGGAGGCTGCGCGCATCATTCAGGGCGTGAATCCGGACGCGAAGATATTGCTGATAACCGGATACGCGGTCGATGAGGTGATTTTGGAGGACATCCGCCCCAACATACGCGGGCTGCTGAAGAAACCCTTCAAGATAGACGACCTCTGCGTCGAAATCAGGCGCATACTCGACGAGCGGTAGGCAGTGGTGTATACTTTTTCAGCCTGTTTCAAAGCGGCTTTGGGGAATTTCAGAGACATACGGCTCAATGCCGGAACATCCTGTGAACACAATAAAATCTAGGAGGTTTTCATGGCTATCAAACGAATAGGAGTGATCACGAGCGGCGGCGACTGCGGCGGCCTGAACGCCGTGATAAAGGGAGCCGCCGGCATGGCGGCGGCGAACGGCATCGAGACCGTGGTGATACCTAACGGCTACGCCGGGCTTTACAACCTGATCGAAATCAACTCGCTTGTCGCGCTTGGCGAAGGCCGCGCCGACCAAATCGACGCCAATCTTGCCGGATCGGAGGCGGGCCATTCGCGCGTGAAGATCAAGAAAATCAAGGACGAAAACAAGTATCAGCGCATCAAGGACGGCCTGACCAAACACGGCATCGACGCGCTGGTGATAAGCGGCGGCGACGACACCGGAAGCGTGATCGTCGATCTTGCATCGCAGGGCATTCCTTGCGTTCACGCGCCGAAAACCATGGATCTCGACCTTCAGCCCTACAGCGTGGGCGGCGATTCCGCCGTGAACCGCACCGCCACGCTCGTGGCCGAGCTGAAAACCACCGCCAACAGCCACAACCGCGTGATGGTGTTCGAGGTTTTTGGCCGCTATGTGGGGCATACAGCGCTTCGCGGCGGAGTGGCGGCGGAGGCCGACGCCATTTTGATTCCGGAAATACCGGTCGATTTCGACGCGCTTTACAAGCATATGAAAAAGGTATACTGCCGCCGCGTGGAGTCGAGCGATGTGAAGGCCGGGACATACATCATCGTGGCGTCGGAGGGCATAAAGAGCGCCGAGGGCGAGCATATCACCGACGACTCGGCGGGCGTTGACGCGTTTGGGCACAAAAAGCTGGCCGGCGCGGGCAAGTATGTCCGCACAGAGCTTGAGGCCCGCATGAAGAAAGACCCGGAGATGAAGGAGTTCATGAAACGCATAGGCTCGTTCATAGAGGGAGTGCTGGAGCTTCCCGAAATCCGCGAGGTTCAGCCGGGCCACATCGTGCGGTCGGGCCATTCATCGGCTATAGACGTGAACTTCGGCAAGCAGGCCGGAGCGGCCGCCGTGTCGCTTCTGATGGCCGGAATGAGCGGTGTTACGGTTGTGGACAACGAGGGCGGCAACATCCGCTACATGAAGACCGCCGACGCGATCAAACAGCGATTCGTCGATCTGAACACCGTAGCGATGTACGAGACGCTAGGCATATGCTTTGGCCGCGCTCCGCAGGCTTACACGCCGAAGATGGCGGAGGTAAGCGGCACGCCGGACAGGGCGATGTAGCCTCACCCCCCCCCCCCCCCCGGCCCCCCCCCCCCCCCCCGGGGGGGGGCGGGGGG
>Ga0233425_10000855_pt1 | contig 73823 bp, 84 predicted proteins | sample Watercolumn_Towu_2_FD_181712 | JGI IMG/M metagenome (GOLD analysis project Ga0233425, IMG submission 181712) | Freshwater microbial communities from Lake Towuti, South Sulawesi, Indonesia - Watercolumn_Towuti2014_140_MG | ecosystem: Environmental > Aquatic > Freshwater > Lake | place... | reverse complement strand
TGGGGGCCTGGGGCGGATCTTGCGAGGGAGGCAGAGAGGAGTTGCCGGAATGGCGATTGAGCCTGGCCTCCAACTCGCTGACCCGCTGCTCCAGTTGGGCAATTCTCTCCAGAGCCTGGCCCAGGGCATGCTCCAAAAACAGGATGTAAGCCTGCACCTCTGGGGGAAGTTTCGCCCAAGTCTCTGGACTAATCGGTCTTGTTTCCACAAGACCTTGAATACACCATTATTCACAAAAGAACTAGCCCCTAAGGGCATTTTTTTTCAATTTTTCAAAAAAAATTGCCTCAGCTACAAAGGAGTGGCTGAACGGTTACAATTGAGTGATCGCCTCCACAGTAACGATAGCCATTTAACCGACCTTGCAAATCAAATTATTAATAAAATTAAACCTGATAAGTTAAATTGTAACTTCTCAATTCCTCTGGGTTCAGTTTGTTTGGATCTAGAGAATGACAAGGGAGTTATAGTTGATCATTACGAATGCTTAAAAAAGTTAATCGAAAGAAAATCAACAAAGGCTCATGGAGTCATCCTTTTCAAGACTTATAATAACAAGCCGGTTGACCCAATCCAAATGACACTCATGTCAGAGAAAGGTGATAACGTTTTAAAAGGAATTGAAGAAAGAATTCTAAAAGCTAAAGATCAATTATCAATTTCAAAACCCGGCCTGATATGCTGCTTTCTTCAAGATATTGATGATTATGAGCTTAAGATGCTATCAAACAAAAGTGGTTTACAGATCATGACGAGTAGCCTGCTTAATAGAAAAGATTTTAATCATATTGCGGCTATCAGTTACTGTTCAGAAAATGTTATACAAAAAAAGGCTAATGTTATTACTCATTCAAACTTAGGTCTTACTTTTAGAAATGATAATTGTAAGTTTGGTAAAGTTAATAATTATGAATTCTTAGGTGAAATAAATGGATAAGGTTCCCTTAATTGGGATACTTGATAAGGCCTTATCGTCCCGAAAAAATGACAGCCATCTGGCATAATTTATTTAAGCGATTGCAGGAAATGGATGAATCTCCCAATCGCCTATTAATTTCGAAATTCCTTCTATTACCTTTTGCCTCCTCGCTTTCTGGCTTTTACGGCCTGGGGGCCATAACCCGCCGGGCGCTTTATACCCGGGGCTGGCTGAAACCCAAACGCCTTCCCGCGCCGGTGATCAGCATCGGCAACCTCACCGTGGGGGGCACGGGGAAGACGCCCATGACCGCCTGCCTGGCCCGGCTGTTTCAGGAGCGGGGCTGCAAAATCGCCATTCTCAGCCGGGGTTACGGGGGGACGGCCAGGGGTGTGACCCGCATCTCCGATGGTAAGCAAATTTACGCCCGGCCCCCGGCCGCGGGGGAGGAAGCCTACTGGCTGGCCCGGACCCTGCCCGGCGTCGCCGTTTATACCGCGCCCGAACGCCACGACGCGGGCCTGGCTGCCTGGCGGGAAATGCAGCCGGACCTGTTCCTCCTGGACGACGGCTTCCAGCATATTCAATTGCATCGGGACCTGGACATGGTCCTCCTGGACGCGGACGCTGCCTTTGGCAACGGTTATCTTCTGCCCCGGGGCCCTTTAAGGGAACCGCTCTCCGCGTTGGCCGCGGCCCGGGTGCTGGTCCTGACCCGCTACCGGCCCGAAAAGCACCGGGACCGGCTGGAGTCTTTGCAAAAAAGCTTTCCCGGAAAAACCGTCCTCACCGCGGCCATTATGCCCACCAAGGTTTTTCTATTCCCGGAAGGCCGGGAAATGCCGCGGCACGACCTGAAAAACCGCAGCCTCCTGGCCTTCGCGGGCCTGGCTCGGCCCCGGGTTTTTTCCGACACCCTCCGGGACCTGGGGGCGAATCTCACGGGCCCCCGGGACTTCCCTGACCACCATCCTTTCAGCCCCCGGGACCTGGACCTCCTGGTGACCGAAGCCCGATCTCTGGGGGCCTCCGCCCTGATCACCACCGCCAAAGACTGGTCCAGGCTGGGGGAGAAGTGGGATTATTCCCTGCCCCTCTGGGTCCTGGAGGTGGAGGCCCAACTTGAAGAGGGAGGCGGGAAGAAGCTATTAGAAATTATGGGGGAAGCGACCGCCTCGGAGCATTTTTCCCGTAGGGGCGAACCTCGTGTTCGCCCAACGCCCGGTCAAACACAAGGTTCTCCCCTAAGGCGTAATGGCTATTCCAATGCCCCGGATATCCCCCTTCCCCCGGAAGTCCAACAACGCCTTCAGGAACTGCAAGTGCAGGGCAACTGGCGGGTCGATCCGGCCACAGTGCGGCGCGTCCTGGTCCGGGTCCCCAACTGGGTGGGGGACGCGGTGATGGCCCTGCCCACCCTGGCCGGGGTGCAGGCCCTCTTTCCCCAGGCGGCCATCACGGTCTTGGCCGCGCCCCGGGTGGCGCCGCTCTTTGCGGGCCAACCCGGAGTGGCTGAAGTGGTTATTTATCCCCCCGGACTGGGGAAATGGCGCGCTATCTGGTGGCTGCGTCATGGAAATAATCTTACTGATTCTGGGTACGCCTCCACCCCCTCCCCAACCCTCCCCCCTCAAGGGGGAGGGGGAAAAGAACCCAAGTCCCCTATAACGAGTTCATGGAGCCGTATCCTCGAGAACAGAAAACAGAAAACAGAAAACAGAAAACCGCGCTTCGACCTGGGCCTGGCCCTCCCCAACTCCTGGGAAGCCGCGCTAAACCTGTGGCTGGCCGGAGCAAAGGCCCGGCTGGGCTACGACACCCAGGGCCGGGGACCCTTGCTCAACTTGGCCGTCTCCGGATCGGACCGCCTGGCGGGGCTGCACACGGTCTATTACCTTCTGGGGGTGCTGGAGGGGCTGGGCGGGGTGAAATCTTTTGTTCCCCCCCGGCTCTACCTCCGGGAGGAGGAAGTCAAGGCTGCAGCCGATTTATTAATAAGTGAACCGGGGGCAGGCCCCTGGGTGGGGTTAAGCCCGGGCGCGGCCTTCGGCCCGGCCAAACGCTGGCCCCCGGAGCGCTTCGCGGCCTTGGGGCTGGAGCTGCAAAAAGAATTCGGCGTCCGCCTGGCGCTTCTGGGAGGACCTGAGGACCGGGCTGCGGCCGCGGCGGTCAAGGCGAGTCTTCCCGGCGCCCTGGACCTGTCGGGCCGGACCACCCTGCGCCAGGCCCTGGGGGTCCTGACGCATCTTAAGTTGCTGATCACCAATGATTCCGGGCTGATGCACGCGGCCGCGGCCTTAAGGACGCCTCTGGTGGCCATCTTCGGCTCCACGGACCCCGCGGCCACCGGGCCGTTTACGGACCGGGCCGCGGTGCTGCACCATCCCCTGCCGTGCAGCCCTTGTTTGCAGCGGACCTGTGACCGGGATTATCAGTGTTTGCTGGATATCACCGTGCCGGAAGTCCTGGACGCGGCCCGGGAGTGGCTGAAGGAAGGTTTATGAAACAAATCGCGGTTTTCTTAGACCGGGACGGCACCATCAATGAAGAGATGGGCTACATCAACCACCTAAGCCGTTTCGTGCTCCTGCCCGGGATTGCGGCGGCCGTCAAACGGCTCCATGATGCCGGTCTCAAGGTGGTGGTGGTCACCAACCAATCCGGCGCGGCCCGGGGCTATTTCCCCCCGTCTCTGGTGGAGGAAGTGCACGCCTATCTTCGAGATTTATTGGCCCGGGAAGGGGCGCATCTCGACGCCATTTATACCTGCCTCCACGGCCCTCGGGCCGGCTGCCGCTGCCGCAAGCCCCAGCCGGGCCTGCTTCTCCAGGCTGCGGCGGACCTTAATTTGGATCTGGAGCGTTCCTACCTGGTGGGGGACCGCTACAAGGACATCCAGACCGGGGCCAATGCCGGGGCCAAGGGGATTTTGGTCCTCACCGGCTATGGCCGGGGGGAGTACGAATATTTGGGCCGCACCTGGAATCCGGCGCCGGCCCATATCGCCGGGGACTTACCGGACGCCGCGGCCTGGATCATCAAGGACTTGAAATTATGAAGCTTCAGGATTTGCCTAAACCGTGAAATCTCTTGGCTCTCCCCGTATCTTGCTGGTCAAACTCAGCTCTTTCGGCGACGTGCTGCACGCGCTGCCCACCCTGGAGGGCTTAAGGACCGCGTTCCCTACGGCGCACATCACCTGGCTGGCGGAAGCCGCGTTCGCACCGCTGCTCTTGGGACACCCGGCCCTGGATGAAGTCTGGCCCGTGCCCCGGGTGCGGCCGGGCCGGAGCGCGGGGAGAGAGGAACTGCTGCAACTGCTCAGCCTGGCGCGGCGGGTGCGGGCTGCAACCTTCGACCTGGTCATCGATCTCCAGGGATTGCTGAAAAGCGCCATGTGGGTGGCACTAAGCAAAAGTCCCCGCAAAGTGGGCTACCACCGCACCCGGGAACTGAGCTACCTGGCCCTCACCGAGAGGCTGGCCCCTTATGACCCCGAGGCCCACGCAGTTTGGCGCTACCTCAATGTGGCCCGCCACCTGGGGGCCCCCCCTGCCCCGCCCCGGTTCCGGCTGGGGTTGACGCCGGTGCTGCCCCCGGCCTTGCTTCCCTCGGATCGTCCCCTGGCCGTACTCCACCCCGGCGCGCGTTGGGCCACCAAACTCTGGCCCGCCGCGTCCTGGGCGCACCTCGCCGACTGGCTTATTAAAGAAAAGGGGCTGGCGGTGGTCATCACCGGCAGCGCCGGGGACCGGGAGTTGGCGGCCCAAATCTGCGCACAGATGCAAGAGAAGCCCTGGAATCTGGCCGGCCGCACCGGCTTGCCGGAATTGGCAGGAATCATGCAGCAGGCCCGCCTCGCCGTCACCGCGGACACCGGCCCCATGCACCTGGCCGCGGCCCTGGGGACTCCGGTGGCGGCCGTCTTCGGTCCCACTTCGCCTTGGCGCACCGGGCCTTTCGGCGCCGGCCACCGGGTGGTGCGCTTGGGCGTGGCCTGCAGCCCCTGTTTCCGGCGGCGCTGCCCGGAGCCCAGGTGCCTCCTGGACCTGCCCCCCGATGAGGTTCAGGCCGCGTGTGAGAAAATATTGTAACTCTGTGTAAAGAATTGCTATTATGGCTTGGCAACTCAACGCGAAAGAGGAGGGGCGCGCATGATTAAGGCCAGGTTAAAATCATGCTTCCCCCGTCCCAGCCGATATTGCTAGCAGAGGGCCTGAACCGCCGCCATCTTGCTGGAAAAAAACGCATGGGAGGATGACGCGTATGCTTAACTGCCGGCCGCTGATTTACCTGGGAATTATCATTTTCACCGCTTCTTGCGCCGCCTCCACCTCCAACCTCTCCTCAACTTCTATCTCTCCGGACCTGCCCCGGAAACATGTGCTGGACGCGGTGCCGCAGTATTATGGAGTTATAGGCTCAGCCTGCGGGCCGACGTCGATGCGAATGGTGCTTGAATATTATGGTATTAAAATTTCTAGAAAAAAGATTGGGGAGGATGTTTCAAGTTTTGGTGGAGGTGGAACCCTGCCGATTGATCTCATAAATTATGCACAAGCTCTGGGGTTCAAGGTCGAAGACAAAGAAAAAGGCACTATCAACGATATTGCAGTTAATATCGTCAAGGGCAGGCCGGTTCTTGTCCGCCAATGGCTAAACATGGATTCCAAGGCAAGGCGGGAAGCCTCTCATATTCGAGTGGTGATCGGCTATGATGCCGATAAGCAACAGATTTATCTGCGAGATCCTTATAAAAAGGCGCCATCCGAAATCTCTTTCCAGGAATTTAACGAATTATGGGAGTTGGACGGCAGGATGGGTCCCATCAGCAAAAATTATATGATGGTAATTTATAAGTAGGCGATAAAGAAACCGTCGTCCCCCTCTCAGCTTGACAATCGCTCCTTATTCGGCAAAATTCTTATAAAGAGGAGGAACCATGCCCATCAGCAAGGAACTGCTGGATATCCTGGCCTGCCCCCAATGCAAGGGGGATATCCGCCTGAACGAAAAAGGCGACGGCCTCATCTGCGATCAGTGCAAACTGCTTTATGAGATCAAGGACGATATTCCCATCATGCTCATCGAAGAGGCCAAGTCCCTGAAATGATAGTTTTTAGTTTTAAGTTTTTAGTAGAGCTTTGAGAAAACCAAAATGGTTCGACCTAGCAATACAAAACTAAAAACTGAAAACCAAAAACTAAAAACTGTATTTATGCGGCTTTCCGTCACCGTCATCGCCCTCAATGAAGAGGAAAACATCGTCGGCTGCCTGGAATCCGTGCGTTTTGCGGACGAAATCATCGTGGTGGATTCCGGCAGCACCGACCGCACCCTGGAGTTGGCCCGGGACTTTACCCCGCGCATTTTCAGCACTGAGTGGCTGGGATTTGCGGGGACCAAGAATTTTGCCCTGGACCAGGCCGCAGGCTCCTGGGTCTTTTCCCTGGACGCGGATGAACGGGTCTCCCCTGCTTTGCGCCAGGAAATTCTTGACATTGTCAACGCTGACGGCCCCCTGGACGGCTACCGGATACCCCGGAAAAATTATGTGGGCGGCCGTTGGATCAAGCATTTGGGCTGGCACCCGGATTATACCCTGCGCCTCTTCCGCCGGGGCCGGGGCCGGTTTAAGGACCGGGAGGTGCACGAGGAAGTGGAGGTGTCCGGGCCGGTGGGTCTTTTGCGCGCCCCCCTGGAGCATTATTCCTACCGGAGCCTGGAGGAATACGCGGCCCGCCAGGACCGCTACGCCAGGTTGGCGGCCCGGGAAATGCGCCAAGCGGGCCGCCGGCCTCTGCCGGGGGAACTGCTCTGGCGCCCGGCCCTCACTTTTCTTAACCTGTTCTTCTTGAAACTAGGCTTTCTGGAAGGCGGGTTGGGTCTGCACCTCTCGCTCCAAGCCAGCCGCTACAATTTTTTAAAATATCATTACCTGCGTGAACTTACTAAGATAAATGGAAAGCAATCTTAATTATGAACATTGATCCCAGCGCCAAAATCGCGCCAAACGTGGAACTGGCCCCGGACGTGGAGGTGGGCCCCGGGGTGATAATCGACGGCCCCAGCAAGATCGGCCCGGGCAGCCGCATCCAGGCCCACGCGTACATCGGCCCCTTTACCACCATCGGCGAAGGCAACCTCATCGGCTTCGGGGCCATCGTCGGCCATGAACCCCAGGATTACGCCTTCAAGGGGGAGGAAAGCTACACCGTCATCGGCGACCACAACCTCATCCGGGAATACGTCACCATCCACCGGGGCACCAAACCGGGGAGCGCCACCCGGGTGGGGAACCACTGCTTCCTCATGGGCCTGAGCCATATGGCCCACAACTCTTCCCTGGGCAATCACGTCATCGTGGTCAACGGCGCGCTGGTGGGCGGCTACGTGGAGGTTGCGGACCGGGCCTTCATCTCCGCCAATTGCCTGCTGCACCAGTTCATCCGGGTGGGGACCCTGGTGATGATGCGGGGCGGCGCCCGGGCCTCCCGGGACCTGCCGCCCTACGCCAACATCGACGACACCCATATTGTCAAAGGCGTCAACCTGGTGGGCCTGCGCCGGGCCGGGTTTAAGGCGGACCGGATCGCGCCGCTGCGCCAGGCCTTCCGCATCCTCTTCGCCCGACGCACCAACCTGAAACAGGCCCTGGAGCAGGTGGAGGCCGAAGTGCCCCTGACCCCGGAAGTGACGCACCTGCTGGAATTCATCCGCGCCTCCAAACGCGGGGTGGCCATGGGGCCTAAACAGGGGCGGAAGGATGAAGACGAATTTTAAGCGAAGCCTTCATACTTATGTTTATCTCACGCAACGTCGCAAAGACGCTAAGAAAAAAAGCTGTCAGCGGTCAGCTTTCAGCTTTCAGCTAAAAAAACGATTTCCGATCTATTTTTAGCTGAGAGCTGAGAGCTGAGAGCTTTAAACACTTGCGCCTTGGCGTCTTTGCGTGAGTTATAATATTCCATGAAATCGACCCCCAACCGCATCCTGGTAATCAAACTGAAGCAGCCCGGGGACGTGCTGGTGAGCGCGCCTGTGCTCGGGGCCCTGAAGGAGGCCTGGCCCCAGGCCCAAGTCAGCTACCTGGTGCCCAAGGGCACGGAGGAGATGATCGTTGACCACCCCTTGCTCCACCGGGTGTACGCCGCGGAGCGCCGGGGCGCGTCCTTAGGCCGCACTCTGTCTTTCCTCCGGGAATTGCGCCGGGCTAAATTCGATCTGGTGCTGGAACTCTCCGGCGGCGACCGGGGTGCGTTTTGCGCTTTACTTACCGGAGCGCAGGAGCGCCTGGGGTTCGCTTACGGCGGCCGGGCCTTCTGGCACCGTTGCTGTTTTACCCGGCTGCTGCCTCCGCCCCCTTTGCGCCTGCACCTGGTGGAGCACAACCTGGAGATGGTGCGGGCCTTGGGAATCATGCCCCGGAATTTCGGACTCCAATTCTTCTGGAAGCCGGAGGTGGAAACCCGGGTTCAGGAGCTGCTGGCCGCCCATGCTCTCAGTCCGAAAAGATTCGCTCTCATGCACCCGGGCGCGGGCTGGCGCTTCAAATGCTGGACCCCCGAGGGGTACGCCCGGGTTATTGAATTTCTTCAGAAAACCAAAAATCTGCCGGTGGTCCTCACCGGCTCCCGGGCCGCGCATGAACAGGAACTGGTGGCCGCGATTCTTAAAGAATGCCGCGTCCGCCCCATCAACCTGGTGGGCCGGCTGACCCTCAAGGAGTTAGGCGCCTTGATCGCCAAGGCCCGGCTCTTTTTCGGCGCGGACAGCGCGCCCATGCACTTGGCCGCAGCCGTGGGCACCCCCGCGATGGCCCTGTTCGGCCCCTCCGGGGACTTCAACTGGGGTCCCTGGGGCGAGGGACATCTGGTGGTCAAGAAGGACTGGGACTGCCTCCCCTGCGGCCGCGACGGCTGCGAAGGCTCCAAAAAAAGCCGCTGCCTCATCGAACTGAGCCCCGCCGAGGTGTTGGAGAAAATGGAAAAATGGGAGGCAATGAATAAAAGATGAACCACAAAGACACAAAAAACACCAAGAATCACAAAGAATCTTTTTTTAGCTTTGGCGCTTTAGCGCCAAAGCTAAAGATATTTCTTGGTGCATCTTTGTGTCCTTTGTGCCTTTGTGGTCAATAATTATGAAAATCGCCCTCCTCCGACAACGGGTGGCCGCGCCCGGCGGCGCGGAGGCCACCCTCATCAACCTGGCCCGGGGCCTGGCTGCAGCCGGCCATGAGGTGGCCGTCTACGGCACGGACCCCGCAGCCGTGGCCCAAAACCTCCTGGGGCCGGGAGTAGATTATGTGCCGGTGCCGGTCCTGGGGGGCAAAACCGGCCGGGTCCTCACCTATGCTTTGAACGTGCGGAAGCTGCTCCGGCAAACCCCCGGCCGGCTGACCTTCAGCCTGGAACGGACCCTCTTCCAACACGTCTACCGGGCCGGAGACGGCTGCCACCGGGAGTGGCTCAAAAGGCGGCGGCCCTATCTCACCTCTGCCGCCAGGCTGGCCCAGGATTACAGCCCCTTTCACCGGCTGATGCTCAAGCTGGAGCAGCGCCTCTTCACCGATACCCATCTGCTCCGGGTGATCGCCAATTCCCGGCTGGTGCAGCGGGAAATCGAGTCCCATTACGGCTTGAAGCCGGGAAATATCCGGGTCATTTACAATGGCCTGGATCATCAAAGATTCCGGCCCCTGGAGGTACCCGAGACCATGGCCCTGAAAAACAAATTGGGTCTGGATGAAAACTCCCGGGTGGTCTTGTTCGTAGGTTCCGGCTTCGCGCGCAAGGGCCTGGCCTTTCTCCTGGAGGCCTTCGCGGGTATAAAAAATCAAGAGAGCATTCTCTGGATTGTGGGCAAAGGTTCCTTCAAAACTTATCAGCAATTAGCCCGGCGCTTGGGGGTGGCGGCCAGGGTCAGGTTTTGGGGGCCCCAGGCGGACCCCGCCCCCTTCTACCAGGCCGCGACGGTGCTGGCGCTGCCCACCATCTATGACCCTTGCAGCAACGTGGTCCTGGAGGCCTTGGGCTGCGGCTGCCCGGTGGTCACCACCGCGGCCAACGGCGCGGGGGAATTTATCATTCCGGGAGCCAACGGCGCGGTGTTGCCCCAACCCCATGATCTCCCCGCCCTGGCTCAAGCCTTGGATGAATGCCTGGACCGGGGCCGTGACCCGAAAGCGCGGCAGGCCGCGCAGCAAGCCGTGGTCCATCTCAGTTGGGAGCAGACCGTGGCCCGGACCGTGGAGGTATTGGAGGAGGCCGCAGCCGCCTCTGAAAAAGGATGGTAAAAACTACTTCAATACAGTTCCTCATGGACTCCGGTCCATCCGCAAAAAAGAAAATCGGTTTCTCGCAAAGACGCAAAGTACGCTAAGTTTATAATTTTTTCTTTGCGACCTTTGCGCCTTTGCGAGAAACTTGTTTTTTCAGGGGATGCAGCGGAATGTTGGCAGCCGTTCCCCTAATCTTCGGTCTCGTGACTCCGTTCTCCGGTAATACTTATTGACAAATTGACCAGTTGTCGGCAGGTTGGGATTATCAGGAGGAAAGCAGGTCCCCGATGCTCGCTCTCCACTGCGGCGCTGACCGGCAAGTAGCCTTAAAGAACCTCTCCCAGCCCCGGCCCGGCCCCGGGGAAGCGCTGATCCGCGTGACCCTGGCGGGCATCTGCGGCACCGATCTCCAGATCCTCAAGGGTTATCATGATTTTAAAGGCGTCATGGGCCACGAGTTCGTAGGCGTGGTGGCCGGCCCTCCGGGTTCCTCCTGGCTGGGGAAGCGGGTAGTGGGGGAGATCAACGTCAGTTGCGGTGACTGCGATCTCTGCCGCTCGGGTTTGCCCCGCCACTGCCGCATCCGGCGGGTCATCGGCATCAAGGACCGGGACGGCGCCTTTGCTCCCTATCTGACTCTGCCGGAGGCCAACCTGTTAGCCGTCCCTCCTCAGGTGGAGGATGAAGCCGCGGTCTTCACCGAGCCCCTGGCCGCGGCCCTGGCCGCGGTGGACGCCGTACCCCTGCCCCTTAATTCCCCGGTGCTGGTGGTGGGAGACGGGCGCCTGGGTCTGCTGATTTCCTGGGCCTTGGCTTTAAGCGAAGCCCAGGTCCATCTGGTGGGCCACCACCCCGGCCATCTGGCTCTGGCCCAACCCTATGGGGTGGCCACCTTCCTGGAAAAGGATTTGCCACCCGGTGACTATGCAGTCGTGGTGGAGGCCAGCGCCGCGGCCCCGGGACTGGACCTGGCCCTGGCCCGGGTGCGCCCCAAGGGGACCGTGATTATGAAGAGCACCTACGTTAAGCCCTATCCCCTGGACTCCGCCCACCTGGTGGTGCCCGAGGTGCGCCTTATCGGCAGCCGCTGCGGCCCCATGGGCCCGGCCCTGCGCCTCCTGGCCCGGGGGTTGATCAACCACCGGGCTTTGCTCGACCGGCGCTTCCCCCTCTCCCAGGGGCTGGAGGCCTTGGAATGGGCGCAACGCCCGGGGGTGCTGAAGGTATTGCTGGACTGCATGAGTTAGGGATTAGGGATTAGGGGTCAGGGGTTAGGGGTTAGGGGTTAGGGGTTAGGAGGAAAAAAAGAACTTATATGGAAAAAGTCAAGAAAATTAGATCGTTTCAGGACCTGATTGTTTGGAGTAAGTCTATGGAATAACTGAAAGAAGTGTATCAAGTGACAACATTATTTCCTAAAGAGGAACTCTTTGGACTGACAAGCCAGGTCCGCCGGGCCGCGGTATCCATGCCCTCAAATATTGCCGAAGGACACTCCCGGCTATCCCGCAAAGAATTTCAATACTATTTAGGGAATGCTCGAGGATCGTTGGCAGAATTACAAACCCAAATCATTATAGGCAAAGAACTCGGTTTTTTTGGCGACCGAGAAATGGATGATATTATAAACAGAGCCACAGAGGTAGGACGACTACTAAACGGCCTGTTATCTTCTCTTAAAAGCTCTAATAAGAAATAACTTCGGTAACTTGATAAAAGTTCCTGAAAACTAACCCCTAACCCCTAACCCCTAACCCCTGTTTTTTTATGGATAATTTTCTCGATTACGAAGTCCTCCCCTGCGCCAACGTCCCCGCCGGCCTGCCCCGACAGCGGCTCGAGGTGCTCTCGCCCATCTGGCAGGGCGAGACCCTGCTCCTGGAATACCCCGATGGCTCGATCCATACTCTCCGGGGCTTATCCGGCCCAGAACCGGGGGAGCCGTGCCCGCTCCGCATCTTTTGGACCCGCCACCAGTCCCAAGGCCCCGCGGTCTGTCTAGCCATCGGCGGGGACCACGGTTTACGGGTCCGGAATCTTTCCGACCCGGACGCCCCGGCCCAGGGGTGCCCCTTCCTGGCCCTGGCCGCAAGCCTGATCCCCCGGGAAGTCCTGGAGGTCATCGGCCCCGCGCCTTCCGGGAAAGACCGGGAAATCCTGCTTCTGGCCTGATGATCTAAGACTCCCCTGGCTGAAACGCAAAATTTCAGATAAAATTAAATTTGTGCGATTTCAGCCTCGGCGAGTAAATAGATTAGCATTTCCGGTAAGAATGGCATCTAATCATAAGTGATCTATGTGGAAAACAGCCTTCAAGGCTTTTCTCCACTGCCGAGGCGGCTGGAGGTAAAGATATGCGCCGAAATTTACGAACGATATCCCTGATTTTCGGGGCCGCGGCCCTGGTTCTCGGGCTTTGGCAATTTCATCCTGCCAAGGCCTACGGCGTCACTGCCGTGGGCCTGCAGGAAGATTTCATCCGGGTGGCGGACCAGGTGATGCCTTCGGTGGTCAGCCTGAAGGCAGTGAAGGTGGTGACCCAACAATTCGGAAGTCAGGAAGAATTCTTCCGGGGCACCCCCTATGAGGGCGCGTTCCGGGATTTTAACCGGCCGGTGGTGCGGCAGCGCCAGATGGGCCAGGGCTCCGGCATCATCATCAACACCAAGGGCTACATCCTCACGAACCGCCACGTGGTGGCCGGCTCCCAGGAGCTGAAAGTGCGACTCCACGACGGCCGGGAACTCAGCGGCAAGGTGATGGGCCACCACACCAAGTTCGACGTGGCCCTGGTGCAGGTGCAGGCCGGGGGTTTGAGAGTCGCGAAGTTGGGGGATTCCGACCGCCTCCGGGTGGGCCAGTGGGCCATTGCCATCGGCAGCCCCTTCGGCCTGGAAAAGACCATGACCGTGGGCATCATCAGCGCCACCGGCCGCAGCGGCCTGGGCCAGGGGACCTACGGGGATTTCATCCAGACGGATGCGTCCATCAACCCCGGGAACAGCGGCGGCCCCTTGCTGGACATCAACGGCAACGTCATCGGCATCAACACCATGGTCGCGTCCCAGGGCCAGGGCATCGGCTTTGCCATCCCCATCAACCCGGCCAAGAAGATCATCGAACCCTGGCTGAAATAAAGTTCCGAGTTCCTGCTCCGAGTTCCAAGTTAAGGGGCCTCATCGGAGCTTTTCATAGTTTACGGGTGGGCCGATGGCCCAGGGGCAAGGGCTTCGATTAGTTCAAAGTTCAAGGTTGATGGCCTGGTAAAAAGTCGGAAATCCTATAAACCGCCAAATTAAGTTGCTGATTTTATTGAAGGCGATTAAGGAAAATCAGCATATTTTTGACTTTTTACAGTGCCATCAAGGTTCAACGTTCAAAGTTAAAGACCAAGAACAAATGGTGATTGCGTTATTTTTGGCTGAGTCAAGGGCACATGAATGACTTACTGAACAGTCGCGCATGGGCCCTTAACCCACGCCTAAATTATCAAAAACCCTTTTTCTTCAGGCCGTTAACCTTGAACTTTGAACTTTGAACTTTGAACTTAAATATTGCGCCTTTCTTTGCGCCTTTGCGTCTTTGCGTGAGGTTATCTTTTCAAACCTGAAGCCTATCTCTTCTCCACCCGCTGCATCACCGCCTTCAACAGCACCGGCCAGGCAATGGTGGCGTCGCACAGGACCTCCGCGAAACGGCCCCCGTCCTCCGGGGCCATAAATTTCCCCCAGGAGACCCCTTCCTTGTAAGTGCAGCCGCTTAAGCCCCCCCAATGGGCCGGCTCCGGGCAGAGGCGCACGCCGTATTGAAACCGGGCCTCGGGCAGGTCCAAATTTAAGCGGGTATGCAGCAACTCCAGATACGGCCCCACCTGCTGGGCCCAATTCCGGGGCACGCCGCCGCCTATGGTAAAGATGCCCAGCTTTTTGGCGGCCACCACCTTCTCGGCGTAGGCTCCCAAATCCAAAAAAGGATTGAAGGAGAGAGATAATTGAGTCAGGGCTTGGGGGAATTCCGCTCCGGCGTTTAAAGCCCCCCTAACCATGTGGATGGCCAGATCCAGCCCCAACTCCGAGTCCGTGAACGCGGGGATGAAGACCGGCACGCCTTTGAGATAAGCATGGCGTAAAATTCCCGGCTGGTCCGTGTGTTCCGCCAGATGCCGCCCCAATTCCCGGCACAGGCTGGAAGAGCACCAGACCTGGCCCTTATCCAGTCCCTGGAGCACCTCCCGGAAGACCTCCTCGGCATAGTCCAGGTTGGCCTCCATCTCCAGGGTGTCGTAGATGCGGTTGTAACCCTGCTGATACAACTCCCGGTCCCCTCGGCCCGCGGGGCACTTGTAGTGCGCCCGGCCCAGGGTCTCGATCAACCCATGGGCCACCAACGCGCCGGTGGTGATGACCGCGTGCAGCCAGCCCCGGTCGATCATCTCGCAGATCATCAGCCCCATCTTGGCGACACTCATGGCCCCGGAGAAGGTGCCGACGATGGTTGCCTCTTGATCCTGGACCATCTCCGTCAGCACGTCCGCGGCCTCCCCCAGGGTCCGGCCCCCGAACGCGGTCTTCCCCATGGCCCGGAGCAGCTCATCAAAATCTTTGATATTATTCAAATCCAAGGGCGCCAGGGGCTCCAGCCCGTCTTTGGCGCCGTCGTGGAAGTCTTCAAACTTTCGCCTCATCGTTTATCCTGTTATATGTTGTTAGGGAAGTGGGCATTCAGAGTGGGCAGTAAGCAGTGAGCGGTGAGCAGTAAGCAGAAAAAAAGTCCCAAGCGGTCCTGTCTTTACTGCTCACTGCTCACAGTTCCTCATCCCCCCTGCCAGCGTTGGTGAAAAATATACCCCACCGCCTTATACAAAATCCTCGCGGCGGTAAATTCGCTCACCCGATTCCCCGGAATGGGGGCGAGCTCCACCAAATCCAAGCCGATCACCGGCCCCCGCTGGGCCAGGGTGGAGATGATGGTCAAAACTTGGCTGTAAGTAAGTCCCCCCGGCTCCGGCGTCCCTACGGCTGGCATGATCCCCGGGTCCAGGGCGTCCAGGTCGATGCTGAGGTAGACCGGGCCGGGAATCTGCCGCAGATGCTCCATGGCGCTGCCCCAGCCTTCCGGCGTATGCAAGTCCGCGGCTTTGAACAGCTTCATCCTGGGGGCCACCCACAACAGGTCCGCCTCTTCCTTGGAGTAGCTCCGGGTGCCCATGAGCACCAGGGGCCGGCCCAATTCATAGACCCGGCGCAGGGTGCAGGCGTGGGACAGCTTGGTGCCGTCGTAGCTGTCCCTAAGGTCCGCGTGCGCGTCCAGGGCCACCACCGTGAAATCCGGGTGCCGGGTCTGCACCGCCTGCACCAGGGCCACGGTAACGGTGTGTTCGCCGCCTAAGGCCAGCACCAGCTTCCCCTGGGAGACCCAGGGCTGCGCCACTTTCCGGATTTTATCCAGCATGGCCTGGGGGCCGGAGGCTTCCGGGGAGATGGGCAGGGCCGTGGTCAGCTTGACCTTCTGGCTGGGGTCCCAGTTTTTCTCCTCATCCCACAGCTCCACCTGCCGGGACGCGGCAAGGATGGCCTCCGGACCTTCCCTGGTGCCGCTGCCATAGGTCGTGGTAGCCTCATAGGGAATCGGCAGAATTATCGCTTCCGCGTCTTGCACCGGCAGATACTTCAGGTCCAGGAAATTCAACGGCATCTCACTTCTCCTCCGCCTCCGGCTCGGTTTCTTTTACCTCCACCTGCATCTCTTTCAAACGGCGGTACAGAGTGGCCAGGCCTATACCTAAGAGCCGGGCCGCCAGTTCCTTATCCCCCCCGGTTTTTTTCAGGGTCTGGAGAATGGCAGTGCGCTCGATTTCCTCCATGGAAGTGCCCACCGGGATGGTGATCTTGTCGTCCGAGGGCGAGTGGCGCCGGATTTCATCCGGCAGGTCCTCCAATCGGATCATGTTGCCTTCGCACAAGGCCACGGCCCGCTCCACCACGTTCTGCAGCTCCCGGACGTTCCCCGGCCAGGCGTAGTTCTTGAGCGCGGCCACGGCCTCCTGGCTGAAGCCCATGGCCAGGCGGTTGTTCTCCAGGCAGAACTTGTCCAGAAAGTGCAGGGCCAACAGGGAAATGTCCTCTTTGCGCTCCCTTAGCGGCGGCAGGGGGATGTGAATCACGTTCAGGCGGTAGAAGAGATCTTTGCGGAAGCGGCCCGCGGCCACCGCCGCCTCCAGGTCCACGTTGGTGGCGGCGATGACCCGCACGTCCACCTTCAGGGTCTGGCTCCCCCCTACCCTCTCGAACTCCCCCTCCTGGAGGACCCGGAGCAGCTTCACCTGGGTGGCCGGAGGCATCTCGCTGATTTCATCGAGGAAGATGGTGCCGCCGTCCGCCAGTTCGAACCTGCCCTTGCGCTGTTGGGTGGCCCCGGTGAAAGACCCCTTTTCATGGCCGAAGAGTTCGGATTCGATGAGCCCCTCGGGCAAGGCCCCGCAGTTGAGCTTCACCAGCGGCTTGGAGCGCCGGGGGCTCTGGAAATGAATGGCTTCGGCCACCAGTTCCTTCCCCACCCCGCTCTCGCCGGACAGGAGCACCGTGCTTTTCATGGGGGCCACCTGGTTCACCAGGTGCAGGACCTTAAGCAGCGCGGACCCCCGGCCGATGAGGCGGCCCGTGGGGCCCCGGTCCTGGAGGGCCTCCCGCAGGCGCTGGTTCTCCACGATCAGCTGTTGGGTCTCCAGGGCCTTGGTCACCACCTTCCGCAGATCATGCATGCGGAAATCCTTGGTGATGAAATCGTAAATACCCCGTTTGATGGCGGACACCGCCTCATCCACGGTGGCGTGCCCCGAGATCATGATGGCGATGGCCTCGGGCCTCAAGATGCGCAAGGCCCCGAAAAGCTCGGTGCCCTCCATGTCCGGCAGCTTCAAATCGATGATGGCCAGATCCACCGGATGCCGGCGCACCTCATCCAGGGCCGCCACCCCGGTGCCCGCGGTATGCAGCTCATGCCCCATTTTTTTCAGGCCGGATTCTAAGGCTTCCCGGGTGGGGGCGTCGTCATCGACTACTAGGATTATACTCATAGGAGCAGTTTTTAGTTTTTGGTTTTTGGTTTACGGTTTTTGGTTTACGGTTTTTGGTTTACGGAACCATTGTTGATTACTTATATACATCCAAAAAATAACTTATTATTATAACAAGTTATTCTCCTTATTTCTTTTACTAAAAACTAACAACCAAAAACTAAAAACTATCCTTACAAACTATCCAGCCACCCCAAAATCATCCTATTCACCTCCTCCAAGGTCTCCGGGGCCATGTGCCCCCCCGGAGGCTCAAAGGAATGGCCCAATCCCGGGAGGACATGCAGGGTGCTGCTCACCGGCATCTGGCTCAAGACCGCTCCCAGGCGTTCAAAATTGCAGAAAGGGTCCCGGGACCCCTGGATGAACAGGGCCGGGCAGGGCAGTTGATATAAAGGTTGATCACGGAGCTTTTCCGGTTTGCCCGGCGCGTGGAGCGGATACCCGAGAAAGACCAACCCGCTGGCGCCCACGTCCTGGGCCACGATCTGGGCCGCGATCCTGGCGCCCATGGATTTCCCCCCCAAGAACATCTCCAGCCCTTTGAATTCCTCCATCTCCCCCACGTACTCCACCACCAGGCGGAAGGCGCCTTCCAGGGCGGGGTCCGGGTCCGGGTGTTTCCGGCTCTCCTCCTTGTAAGGGAAATTGAAGCGCACGGTCACCACTCCTTCCCGGGCCAGCCGGGCGTGCACTCCGGCGATGAGAGGATTGTCCATATCGTTGTTGGCCCCGTGGCCCAGGACCAGAATGGCGTCCAGGGTGGCGCTCTTGGGCACCCCCAACACCGCGCTGATCTTCTGGTCCGGACCCACGTTCAGGGTCAGCGGTCGTAGTTCCATAGCATAATCTCCAAATTTAATGATTCACCACTAAGGCACAAAGAAGATATTTTCTTTGTGAAACTTCGTGTTCTTTGTGTCTTTGTGGTAAATCTTTTAATCCCCCTCATCCGCCAAAATGATAATAGGGACTTGGTCCGCCAACCAGGCCCGCATCCCGTCGCCGTCCCGCCAGGGGACCAGGTGTTCCCAGCCGCCCAGATGCGCGATCCTGCCATGCTTCAGGGCCAGGCGCTTAAGCCGCCGGGCCAGGAAAAACTCCCGCCGCAGAGTTTCCTGGCTTTTCTGCCCGACCAGCCGCCAGGGGGGATACTCCAGGGCCAGGCGCGCCCGTTGGAATTCCCGGGCCACCACGGCCTCCTGGGGTTCAGTCTCCTTCTCCAGCAAGGCCTCCAGATTGGCGGGACTCAACAGCTCTCCGTACCGGGGCAGATGCCGCCGGGACACCGCGCCCAAATCCAGGGGCAGACACCTGGCGCCGCTACGCCGCCCATAATCCCGGGGTGCGCGGTACTCGAATGGCAAGGCGATCTGGGCCGCGATCATGCGGATGGCCGGATGCCCCGGAGCCCCGGGCGGCAGCCCGGCCAGGGCTTTTTGCAACTTAGCCTGCCACCTGCCCTCCCAGACCCCGCGGTAGCGCACCGAAAAGCGGCTGATCTCCATGGTGACCACCTCGGGCCGCAGCCGCTCCAGAAGTTTGGTGAGCCGCTCATACCCCCGGGGGTCCCCATGCACCGTGCCGATGAGAATGAGTTCCGAGTTCCTGGTTCCAAGTTCCAAGTTTAAGAAATCCCTGTGAGCTTTTTAAAAGCCGCAAATGGCGCGGCATGATTTGCTCGCTCCCAAACTCTAGTTCTAAGCGGTAGTACAGGCTTTCAAGCCTGTACGGATTACCACGTCGGGCGTTTCCCCCGCCACAATACCGCACAGGCGAGACGCCTGTGCCACCAGGTAACTAGAACTTTTCGGAACAGTCTGTCATGAGCTAATAGCTCACCCTTAAATTACGAAAAATTCTTATTGTTCCTGGCCCTTAACTTTGAACCTTGAACCTTGAACTCCGAACTTTTCGAAGCAGGAGCTTTGGAATCAATATATTATATTATTATCGCATAGTTAAATCAATCTTGCTTGAACTCCCTCCCCTCCTTCAGGGCCATTTCCGCCTTGGCCAATTGCCGCCCCAAGTAGATGGCATGGTTGATGTCGGACAGCGCCACGTCCCGGGCGATTTCATGCTGCAACCTCTCCGCCTTCTTGCCCCGGTACTCCTTTAACGTCACATCCTCAAAACGGTGCTCCACCAAAATTTCCTTGCCGTCCAAAGTAATGCGGAAATACCCCATGGGGTCCAGGCGCACCTTGAAGGGCCGCTTGCCGATGACCATCAAGGCCCGGTCCAACTCCCTGGGGTCCAGCCCCAGGGAATGGCTGATGACCGTAATGGCCCCCGGCGGCAGTCCTACCCTTTCGGCCACCCAGTTCTGGATGGCCATCAAGCCATAGACATTGAGGGGCCAGGCGTCCATGGCGTTGTGGGTCCGAAACGCGGCGCTCAGGGTCAATTTCCCTTCGAACTTGCGGAAAAACAAGGAGGCCAGGCAAGGTCGGCCTTCCTTCACCGTCAGGTCCCGCCGGGAATCCCACAAGGCCACGTAAGACTTGCGGTCTTCCCGGTCTTTATTCAGCCGCTCCACGCACGCGGCCAGGGTGTCCAGATCGAAGTACGACCGCAGACGGTGGCCGTAATTGTAGGTTTCGTCCGGACGCATCTCCCCCTGCAAGATGTCTTTCTGGTATTGCCTCAGTTTCAAGGAATCAAGATTTACAGCCTTAAGCTTACTTTCAGATTCAAATTCGGGTTTCTCAACCACAACTTTGACGTGTTGTAATTCCAGACGGTCACCTTTTTTCAAGGTTACTCGTCTGCCGAAGCGTGTGAGGAGATAAAGGGTTTCTTTCCAAGCTTCGATGATGGTATCACGAACCACTAAATGGCCACGAGGATTGCTGGGAAAATATGCCACTTCAACTTGCGGCAAGGGAATTTCCTGTCGATCCTTAATTTTCTCCTCGTATGGATGTAATCTAAAAATGGTTACCCAAAAGTCAATGCTACCCTTTATTAGTTCATGAATATCTTCTTTATTAGGGTCTCCCAATAAATTAATATTTGGAACTTGGGCAAACTGCTCCGGTTTTACTAAATCATCGATGATCCGTTGAGTTTGTCTAATGCGGGCTGGAGCCACCTTGATTCCTGATTCGAGGGGGCGGTAACTTATTAAAGATTCTTTGATTGGGGCCAGACCAAGTTTGAAGAAATTATTCAACTCAAACCAGGACCCCGACCGATCATTTCCACAAATCAACAACGTCTGAATCTGCGGATTATACAGCAAATTCCGCAACATCTCCCGCAACCCATTCCCATACAAATTCCCGAACACCGCGATGGGGCTGCTCTCCGGCTCCAAATCCACCCCCGCCTGCCTAAAGCGCTCGACGACATACTCCACCTTGGACCACAGGGTCACCACCCCGATGGTCCCGTGGGGATTGATGATCTTCAGCCGGTCGGCAAAATACAGGGGTTTGAATTCCATCGCCGCAACTATACCAAAAACCGGGGCTGAGGGCAAAGAATGGCGCAAGGAGAAATGATAACCGGTGACCAGAGCTCTTGACTTAGGTCAAGGCACGGGCAGGTTTCGTTTTTTATTATTAAAACCAGGAAATTGGTTCAGGAGGAGAAATGGCACAACCGTCCCAAGGGTACTAGCTCCGGCGCCTGTCGGGACTCCCGCCCATCTATCCGGAAACGGACTGGCAAAGCCGCTTCAATGGTCTTATCATTATCAGAGAATTGCCGGGCGCCGGGGGGAGATGGCGCGTTGGGGTTTTAAGAGGAGGCTTTCATGACCATGGAAAGACGCGACTTCATTAAAATGTGCCTGGCGGCGGGGGCCTGCGCCGGGCTGCAATTGAAATTCCTCCGTTATGTGGGAGATGCCGCCGCCTCGCCGGAAGAAGCCTTGGGCAAGGCCATCCGCTCCACCTGCTCCCCCAACTGCACCGGCGCGTGCGGTTTTATGGCCCAGGTAGTAGGCGGCCGCATCACCACCCTGATCCAGAGCGCCGATTATCCGGAGCCGGAATACAACCCCCGGGGCTGCCTCCGGGGTTTGTCCATGATGAATCTCATCTATGGCAAGGACCGGCTGAAGTATCCCCTGATCCGCACCGGCGAGCGGGGAGACGGCAAATTCCGGAAAGCTTCCTGGGAGGAAGCCCTGGATTATACCGCCGGCAAACTCAAAGAGATCATGAATAAATATGGGTCCGAGGCGGTGGGTCTGACCGTCCAGGTAGGGGGGACCGGCTACGTCCACAAAGGCGCTTTTGTACGCCTGGGGGCGTTGGCTAACTGGACGATCCATCACGCTTACGACCAGAACGGGGACCTGCCCATGTTCTGGCCCATGACCTTTGGGGTGCAGACCGAAGAGCTGGAATCCCTGGAATGGCCCAACGCCCGCTACACCATGGTCTTCGGTTCCAATATCATGCAAACCCGCCTCCCCGATGCCCAGCACCTGCTCAAGGCCAAGAAAAACGGCAAACTGGTGGTCTTCGACCCCGACTACTGCTCCACTTCGGCCAAGGCGGATGAATGGGTCTCTCTCAAATTGGACACCGACGCGGCCATGGGCCTGGGGCTGGCCAAGGTCATCATCGACCGGAACCTCCATGACCGGGAGTTCCTGCGGGATTTCACCGACATGCCCATTTTGGTGCGCAAGGACAACGGCAAGCGCCTGCTGGCCGGAGAGGTGAAGACCCTGGCGGCGGACGCGGCCGACCGGAAGATCCCCGAATACCGGCAGCTCTTTGTGGTCCATACCCCGGCCACCGGGTTCTCCATCCTCAATCCCGAAAGTCTGCAACCCACCGGCGCCGACCTGGAGGGGGAATACACGGTGGAGCTGACGGACGACAGTAAGGTCCAGGTGCGCACCGTCTTTAGCCAACTCAAAGACCTCTTGAAAAATTATACTCTGGACAAAGTTGCCGCCATTACCGATGTTCCCGCCGACCAGATCGAGCGCATCGCCATCGAGGCCGCGAGAAACAAGCCGGTGCACGTCATCTACGGCGCCAGCAATTACCAGTGGTACCACGGCGACCTCAAGGGCCGGGCCCTGAGCCTCATTCCGGTCCTCACCGGCAGCATCGGCGTAAGCGGGGGCGGCATCTCCACCTATGCCGGCCAATACCGCATCCGCTTCGATCTCAGCCAGTGGTGGACCCCCAAGGAAGGAAAGCTCAATTGGGTGCCGTACCTCTATTTTCTCCAGGGCGGCGGCCCGCGGTATCCTCAAAAGGGGATAAAAGCAATGGTGGGCGGCTGGGGCAATCCCTTCGACCAGCACAACATGTCCAACCGCCTGAAAGAGAGATCGGCATCCGGCAATATCGAGTTCGTGGTCACCTTCGATTTTCAGATGACCACCTCCTGCCAATGGTCCGACGTCGTCTTTCCCGCCACCAGTTGGTACGAAAACTATGAACTGACCGCCACCATCCTGCACCCCTACCTCCAACTGCAACAGCCCGCGATCAAGCCCCTGTTCGAGAGCCGCTCCGGGTTGTGGGTGATGCGGGAGCTGGCCAAGAGGTTAAATCCTGATTTCGAAAAATTCTTCTTCCCGGAGTTGAACGACGAAGAAGCCTCCCTCAAGGTGATAGAGCTGCTCCTGGCCAACGGCGGCGCGGAAACCAAGGGCATCACCCTGGAGATGCTTAAACAAGGGCCGGTCCGCCTCCATTCCGAGGCCCCCGGAGACCGGCAGATTCCTTTCTGGGAGCAGATCCACGATCGGGTCCCCTTCCCGCCCCGGACTTACCCCCCGCCCCTGCCGGTAACCGCCAAATTCATCAAGAGCGGGCGCATCGAATTCTATAAGGACGAAGACCTCTTCCTGAAGGAGGGAGAGCAGCTTCCGGTCCATAAAGAAACCTTCGTGGACACCGAGTACAAAGTGGACCCCGGGGCCAGGGAAAAATACCAACTTCGTTTTGTCACCAAGAACTCCCTCTACCGGGTGCACTCCACCCATTCCAACAACGTCTGGATGAATGAATTGCAGGGTCATATGCCCAAGGCCTTCCTGAACGAAAAGGACGCCAGGGAGCGGGGCATTAAGACCGGCGATCTGGTGGAAATCTACAATAACCGGGGCAAAACCAAGTGTTATGCGGTCATTGATCCCGGCTGCCGCCAGGGGACGGCCATCTTCGAACAGGGGTGGTGGGCCAGATACTTGAAGAACGAGTCCTATAATTCCCTGACCATGTACTGGATCAAACCTCTCCATGAAATCTATTTCGTCCCGGGTATCTGGTCGCCCACCACGGTATGGAACGAATGCCTGGTGGACGTGAGGAGGGTCAAGGCATGAGACGGGGCATGGTCATCGATCTCGAGAAATGCATCGGCTGCCGCTCCTGCGCGGTGGCCTGCAAACAGCACAACGCCCAGCCCGCGGGGACCTGGTGGAACCGGGTGGTCACCCCCGGCAGCGAGTTCCACGCGGTGCCGCCGGTGAAGGGCCGGGAGTACTTCCTCCCCGTCCACTGCCAGCACTGCCAGAACGCCCCCTGCGAGAAGGTCTGCCCGGTGGACGCCACCTATCGCCACGAAGACGGCTCCATATTGGTGGACTTCGAAAGATGCATCGGCTGCCGCTACTGCATGGCCGCCTGTCCCTACGGGGTGCGCCAGTTCAACTGGGAAGACCCCCAAAAGTCCATGCAGGAATACGGGTATCTCCCCGGCTACACCTTTGGCTACCCCCAAGAATACCGCTTAAACGGCAGGCTGGTATACACCCCAACGCGCCCCAAAGGCGTGGTGGAAAAGTGCAACTTCTGCGTCCACTATCTCGCCTTGGGGCTGGAGCCCGCCTGTGTCCGGGGCTGTCCCGGCAAGGCCCGCTTCGTGGGGGACCTGGATGACCCCAACAGCGAGGTCTCAAAGATGATCCGGGATAAAAACGGGTTCACCCTGCTCCGGGAGAAAGGGACCAAACCCAACGTTTTCTATCTTCCTCCCAGACGGAAGGAGGTCTAGGCCATGAGTAAAAAGTCGGCGCTGATCATTACCGGGGTCCTCATGCTGGTGGGGTTCGCGGCCTGGGTCTACCAATTCAAGGAGGGCCTGGTCCTCACCAACCTCCGCAATTCCTACACCTGGGGCCTGTATGTCTCGGGCCTGGCCTTTTTCGTGGGCAACGCCGCAGGCGGCCTGGTATTGAGCTCCCTGATCTATCTCTTCGGAGTGGAAAACCTGAAGCCTTTTGCCAAAATCGGGGCCCTCACCGCCCTGGTGAACGTCACCGCGGCCATGGTCTCCATCATTCCGGACATCGGCCAACCCTTAAGGCTCTATAACATTTTTATCCACCCCAAACTGTCTTCCCCCCTGGTCTGGGACGTGGCGGTGCTGAACCTCTATGCCGCCCTGTCCCTCATTTATCTCTATATTCTCATGCTGCCGGATCTTACGGGGCGCTGGCAATGGCTGGCCATAAGGGTACATAATCCCAAGGAATTTTCCCAGAAGCTGGCCAAGCGCCTGGCCCCTTTTTCCCTGGTGGCCGCGGTTGGTATTCATGTGATCACCGCCTGGATCTTCGCCACCCAGGGAGCCCGGGAATGGTGGCACTCCGCGGCCCTGGCCCCGGACTTCGTGGCCGCGGCCATGGCCTCCGGCACCGCGGTGGTGCTGGCGGTCTCCCTGCTCACCTACGGCCTCAAAGAGCAGTACCGGCAGGCCTACCGCACCATGTCCATCATCATCGCCGTTTCCCTCTTTATCCACCTCTTTCTGATGTACAACGACTACTTCATCCACGCCTGGTACGGCGCACCCGAGGCCATGGAGACCCTCGCCATTACCTTCCATGAATATCTCTGGACCCATGCCTTTGAGGTGCTGGCGCCCCTGGCCGCCGTGATCCTCCTGCTCAATGAGAAAGTGAGGAACAGCGCGGCCGCGATGATCGGCAGTTGCTGCCTTTTAATTGCCGGCATCTTGGCCCACCGGTTTCTCCTGATGCCCGGGGCCTTCGGCAAAATCGCCTTTACCATCAATCCATTGGGGCTTCAAGATGTCTACTGGCCGGTGCCCATCGCCTCCGGAAGATATGACCTGGCCCTGGACACCTTTGTCACCGAATGGCATTATTTCCCCAGCGCCGTGGAACTGGCGATCTTTGCGGGGGTGGTGGCCTTCGCCTGTTTTCTGATTATCCTGGCAGTGGACTTGCTGCCCATCGTCAACCCGGAGGAAGCCTGATGGAGGCGCGCCGCCTGGACGCGGACGAACTGAGGCTGCTCTCCCGACTCTTCGCGTATCCCGATGCGCGTCCAGCCGCGGCCGATGTGGCGCAGATCGGGGCCGGGGAGGGCGAAGGCTTGGGCCATGGAACTCTCCAGGCCCTCCAGGCCGAATACGTGCGGCTGTTCATCAACGCCCTGCCGGAGGTCCCCTGTCCCCCATACGGCTCCGTTTATCTGGAAGGAACCCTGATGGGGGAATCCACCGTCAGGCTGCGGCATCTCTATGCGCGCTACGGCTGTGAAACTGACGAGATGGCGGATCACATTGCTGTGGAACTGGAGTTTCTGGCGCTGCTGGCGGCCCTGAGCGCAGACGGTCCCGTTCCGGAGGACTACCGGTTCGTCCTGGACCATCTGCAGCGCTGGACCCCGGCCTTTTTGGCCAAGGTGGAGGAAAACGACCGCCTCGGTTTCTACCGGGCCGCCTCCAGATATGCGCAGAAGGTCCTGGGCGCCGGCGCTTGATCATGGAAAAGGGGTTGGGCTCCAAAGCCTGACCCCTTCTAATTTCCTTGGCGGAGACGATGATACTCGAACCCGCGACCTCCGGCGTGACAGAAGATACAACCTTTTAGATCATCTCACCCCGAGGCCTTTGTCCCTCGCCCTCGCCGCCGCCGCCAGGCCTTGCGGATTTCGTCCGCCAGGACCTGGATGGGCGGGAAAATCAGCAGGAAGAGCAGGTCGGAGCCGGTGAGGGGAGCGGTCAGGAAAATCTTTTGCAAAAAAGGCACATAACTCAAAGCCAGCAGGACCAGGGGCACGCTGGCCAGCCCCGCCAGCAGCAGGCGGTTGGTGAAGAGGCCCACATGAAATAGGGATTCCCGGTCGGTGCGCAGAGCCAGCGCGTTCCCCGCCGCGGCCATGATAATGCCGCCGTAGCACATGGTGGTGGCCCGCTCGTAGAGGGGACCGGCTGCAACCATCTCCATCCCCGGACGCCAGCCCGCGGTCCAGTAAACGTAGTAGAACGCCAGCATTCCCGCGGCCCCGGTTAACAGCCCCAAAAATACGAAACGCCTGGCCACAGCCAGGTTAATCAGATGCGTTTTTCGGGATCGGGGCGGGCCTTCCATGACCCCCGGTTCGGGAGGTTCCGACCCCAGGGCCAGGGCCGGCAGCAGGTCCGCCCCCAGGTCCACCGCCAGAATCTGCATAATCCCCAGGGGCAGAGGAATGCCCGCCAGCACGAAGAGGATGAAGGGGATGGATTCGGCCACGTTGGAGGCGAAGATATAAGTGATGAATTTTTTGATGTTGGCGTAAACGGCCCGCCCTTCCTCGATGGCGGCGACGATGGAGGCGAAGTTGTCGTCGGCCAGGACCATGCCGGCCGCCTCCTTGCTCACCTCGGTGCCCCTTTTGCCCATGGCCACCCCGATATCCGCGGCTTTCAGGGCCGGAGCGTCGTTCACCCCGTCGCCGGTGACCGCCACTGTTTCACCCTGCTGCAGGAGGGCCTGGACGATGCGGAGTTTATCCTCCGGGGAAGACCGGGCAAAGATCAAGTCGCCTTTGCCCTTGAGGAGTTTCCTCAGCTTCAACCCGGACATGCGGGATACCTGTTCCCCGGTGAACAGGGGCGTCCGGTGCTCCAGGTTCATGCCGATGTCTTCGGCCACGGCCCGGGCGGTGCCCCCATAGTCCCCGGTAACCATGAGGATGCGGATTCCGGCCCGGTGGCATTTGGCAATGGCGCCCGGGACTTCCGGCCGGGGGGGATCGATCATTCCCGTGATGCCCAACAGGGTTAAACCCGATTCCGCCTGGGTTAAGGTTAAATCCCGCTGGCCCGTCTCTTTGAAGCCCAAGGCCAGCAGCCGCAGCCCCCGCTGGGCCAGATCGTTCATCACCTGGATGAGCCGGGCCTGGTCCTGGGGGTTAAGAATATGGGCTTTTCCCTCCCAGTCCAGATAATGGTCGCATAAAGGAACCAGGGAGTCCGGCGCGCCCTTGACCCAGACGCGGGGACGGCCTTCCGGAGAGGCGTTAATGGTGCTCATGCGCTTGCGCACCGACTCGAAGGGGAAGGCCTTGAGCCGCGGGGCCGCGGTCCGGATTTCATCCACGTTCCTTCCCGCTTTGGCGGCCAGCACCAAAAGGGCCGCTTCCGTGGGGTCTCCCACCGCTCCCTTCAGAACGGCATTGTTGCATAAGGCGGCGCAGGCAGTGAATTGATCCATCAAGGGACTGTGCAGCCGGTGGGGCGGCAGTTCCTGGCCGTCCAGTTCCAGGCGGCCCTCCCGGCCGCCCCCGGAGCCGGTGACGTTCAACAGGTCTCCTCCCAGCCAGAGGCGCTGCACCATGATTTCGTTGGTGGTGAGGGTGCCGGTTTTGTCGGTGCAGATCACCGTGGCCGCGCCCAGGGTCTCCACCGCGGACAGCTTCTTCACCAGGGCTTGTTTCCGGGCCATGCGCTGCACCCCCATGGCCAGGGAGAGCGTCATGGTGGGTAAAAGCCCCTCGGGCACATAGCAAACGATGAGGCCGATGGCGAACACCAGGCTGTGAAAAAGGGCGAGCTTGCCGGTGAGGAAACCCACCAGGAAAAAGGTAAGGCCGACGGTGCAGGCCGCGGCTGCCACCACTTTCACCACTACCTGGACTTCCCGCTGGAGAGGGCTGGGTTTCTCCCCCACGTGCTGGGTCAGGGAGGCGATATTGCCCAACTGGGTATCCATGCCGGTGGCGATGACCACCCCGGTGGCCTCGCCAGCCACCGCCGCGGTGCCGGCAAAGACCAGGTTGGGCATCTCGGCCCACAGGAATTCCTTGCCGTCTTCCACCGGTTCATCCATTTTATAGGCCGGATTGGACTCGCCGGTCAGGGCGCTGTTGTCCGCCCGGAAATCCTCGGCCTTGATGAGCCGGGCGTCCGCGGGGATATTGTCTCCCGCCTCCAGGAGGATGATGTCTCCGGGGACAATCTCCGCCGCGTCCACCTCACAGACCTGGCCCCCCCGCAGCAAGCGGCTCTTAAGAGGGATAAGCCGGGCCAGGGCTTCCACGGCTTTCTCCGCCAGGTATTCCTGCCAGAAACTGAAGACCGCGTTGACCACGATCACCAGGATGATGGCTACACCCAGCTCAGGCATCCCCGCGAGATAGGACAAGGCGGATGCGGCCCACAGGAGAATAGCAAAGAGGTTGACGAAGTTGGCGCCGAAACGCAGGATTAAGGGCCGCTGCCGCACCCGCAGGATGCGGTTGGGCCCGGTTTCCTCCAGGCGCCTCCGGGCCTCCTCCGGGGCCAGGCCTTTTTCCCCGGTTTCCAGTTCCGCAAACATTTCCTCCCGGGACAGGACCCAATATTCTTCCTTGCCTGACTCTTCCCGGGCCTTGAGAGATCGCCAGACACCTTCCGCACTGTCCCGTTTCAGTAGTTCCGACCGCAAGCTGGAGTGGCGCAGCAGCGCAATGAGATGGCTGAGGGCCTGGAAATGGTCGCCGCTGTCTTTCAGGGGGGAAAAGAGCACGGCGATGACCTGGGCGGGCTCCCCTTGCACCGATACTCCTTGGGGGCTTAAGGCTAAAAAGAGCTGGGGGCGGTCAACCGCCTCGGTGAGATTATGGAGGACTGCCACGCCTTCGCCCCGGTAGCCGTGGATGAGCTCCATCTCCTCGGCCTCGAACTGCTCCGGAGGCTCGGCCAGCCGGCAATGGGCGCAAACCAGGTCCAGCAGGGCCTTTACCGGGTCGGCGGCGCCGGGGTCAAACCGGGGCACGATGTGCTCCGGGGGGAGAAGCTGGTGGATCAGCATTTGGCTAAATTTAAGAATGCACCACCCGGAATCAAGCAAATTAGCTGATATTCTCTTAAAATCGGCTGATACAACAATACCGGCTTTCATCGCCGCACTTGTCCGAAAAATAGAACACCTATACGCTCCCCCGGATCCGGACACACCCCCGGCCTAAAATCATTACCCCTTCCGATACCCAGGCCTATCCCTGGGGATGGGACTCCTGTTCCCCTCTCTTTGTACGAATTTTCCCTACAAGGGAAAAAAACCTTGACTATGTTTTTGCAAGCGAGGTATAAAAGTCAAGGTTTGTTAAAAAAAGCACAAGGAGAACGGGCTTTGGAAATCCCTGAGGCCTTGAGCGATTTTTCCTTCGTTTTGGTCTACCTGCTGGCCGCGGCCCTCTTCGCCATGGGCCCCCTCATCATCGCCTTCCTGATCGCGCCCCGGAGCTTCGGTCCGGCCCGGGATGAGATCTACGAATGCGGCATCCCGGCCACCGGCAGCGCCTGGATCCAGGTAGCCGTCATCTATTATCTGTTCGCCCTGCTTTTTCTGGCCTTCGACGTGGATGTGCTTTTTCTCTTCCCGGTGCTGCTGGCCTACGGCAAAGGCTACGTCTGGCGGGACTTCATTGAAATCACCATCTTCATAGGCATTCTCTCCCTGGTCATCGTCTATGCCTGGTGCAGAGGAGTATTCAGTTGGAAACGAAAACAGGTCAACCCCTAATCCATTTAGGCGTCCTGGAAGAGGCCCTGAATCTGGCCCGGGCCAACTCCTTGTGGCCCCTGACCTTCGGCCTGGCCTGCTGCGCCATTGAAATGATGGCCGCGGGCGCGTCCCGGTTCGACCTGGACCGGTTCGGGGCCGGTGTCTTTAGGCCGTCGCCCCGGCAATCGGATTTGATGATCGTGGCCGGCACCATCTCCAAAAAAATGGCCCCGGCCATCGTCCGCCTCTGGGACCAGATGCCCGCGCCCAAGTGGGTCATCGCCATGGGCAACTGCGCCATCTCCGGCGGTCCTTTCTATTACGAGAACCAATACGCCATCGTGCCCGGAGCCGACCTGATCATCCCCGTGGACGTTTACGTCCCCGGCTGCCCCCCCCGCCCCGAGGGTTTGATCGAAGGCATCTTGATGCTGGAAGAAAAGATCACCAAACGGGGCCGGTTGAGGAAGTTCCGCGATGTTAACAGATAGTATCCCCCAGGCCCTGTCGCCCCTGAATCTGGAAAAGGTAGCCCCCGGGGATTACGCCAAAACGGGCTATCATCTGGAAGTGACGGCCGCGCCCGAGCAGATGCCCGCGGTGGCCCAGGCCATGTTGAACCAAGGCTGCTTCCTGGAGTCCCTTACTGCGGTGCACACCTCCAAAGAAGCCTTCACCCTGGTCTATCACTTCGCCAATTTCTACGAACTCTGCCGCACCGCGGTCCATGCGATCCTTCCCGACGGGGCCGAAGCCCCCACCATCAGCCACATCATCCCCGCGGCTGACTGGTACGAACGGGAGGTCTACGACCTCTTCGGCATCAAGTTCTCCGGCCATCCCAACCTGAAGCGCCTACTGCTCCCCGAGGATGCCGAGATTCACCCCCTGCGGAAAGAATTTGCCGGGGAAGAAGCCAAAGCGGAAGCGCCCAAATGATCACCCAAGGAATCGAAGAAAAGACCTTCTGGCTCAACCTGGGACCCCAGCATCCCAGCACCCACGGAGTCTTGCGGGTCCTGCTGGAGATGGACGGCGAATACATCGCCTCCGCGGAGCCGGTCATCGGCTACGGCCACCGGGCCCACGAGCACATGGCCGAAAACCGCAATTATCACCAGTTCCTCCCCAACATGGGCCGGGTGGACTACCTCCACGCCCTGGCCTATAACCACGGTTACTGCATGGCCGTGGAAAAGCTCATCGGCGTGCAGGTGCCGGAGCGGGCCGAGTACATCCGGGTGATCACCAACGAATTCAACCGCATCACCTCGCACCTGCTCTGGTTCGGCGCCTATCTCATGGACCTGGGGGCCTTCACCCCCTTCCTTTATTGCTTCGACGACCGGGAACATATCCTGGACCTGCTGGATAGCATCACCGGCTCCCGCCTCACTTATTGCTTCTTCCGCTTCGGCGGGGTGCCCAAGGATATTGACGACGACTTCATCTCCGGTACCCGGGCCTTCATCAAACGGCTGCGCAGCCGTTGGACGGATTACCACAACCTGGTGACCAAAAACGTCATCTTCATCCACCGGGCCAAAGGGGTGGGCATCTTCACCAAGGAGCAGTGCCAGCTTTACGGCATCACCGGCCCCAGCTTGAGGGGGAGCGGCATTCCTTACGACATCCGCAAAAGCGAGCCTTACTCCGCCTATCCGGCGTTCAACTTCGAGATTCCCGTGGGGGAAAACGGCGATATCTACGACCGTTACCTAGTTCGCCTCGAGGAAATGGAGCAGAGCTGCCGTATCATCGAACAGGCATTGGATAAACTCCCCAACGGCCCCATCATGGCGGACAAAGTGCCCAAACGGATCAAGCCCGCGGCCGGCGAGGTCTACGTGGCCGTGGAGACCGCCCGGGGCGAATTCGGCACCTACATCGTCAGCAACGGCGATATCAAACCCTACCGCATCAAGCTGCGGGTGCCGTCCTTTTCCAACCTGAGCCTCATGGTGGAAAGTTTTAAGGACAACCTGGTGGCCGACGTAGTGGCCATCCTCGGTTCCATCGACGTGGTCATCCCGGAAATCGACCGGTAAGAACTTCTGCGAGCGACTTATGGATTTGCTAACGCAATTGGGAAGTGAAGGGGTGCGGATGATCGTGGGCCTCATCGCGGTCATCGCCCTGGTCTCGGTGAACGCCTTGTTCCTCATCTGGATGGAGCGCAAAGTCGCAGCCCACATGCAGCTCCGCCCCGGACCCATGGAAGTCGGCCCCCACGGCGCCATCCAGACCGTGGCTGACGCGGTGAAGCTCATGGGCAAGGAGCTCATCACCCCGGAAGAAGTGGACCGGCCCATCTTCTACCTGGCCCCCATCGTCGTCTTTCTCCCGGTGCTCCTCACCTTCCTGGTGATCCCCTTCTCCCAGACCTGGATCATCAAGGACCTGAACGTGGGCATCGTCCTGATCCTGGCCTTCTCCACCCTCACCGTCCTGGCCATCCTCATGGGCGGCTGGGCCTCGAACAACAAGTACGCGGTCTTCGGCGCGCTCCGCTCCGTGGCCCAAAACATCGCCTACGAGATCCCGCTGTTGGTTACGGTGATGAGCGTCATCCTCATGGTGGGGTCGTTTAAGCTCACCGACATCGTCGCCGCGCAAAGCGGTTACTGGTTCATCCTGGTACAACCCCTGGCCTTTATTCTTTATATCATTTGCGCCACTGCGGAGACCAATCGGACTCCCTTCGATCTCCCTGAAGCTGAATCTGAGTTGGTCGCCGGTTTCCATACCGAGTATAGCGGCATGCGCTTCGCCCTTTTCTTTCTCGCCGAATACACCAACATGTTCATCGTCTCCGCGGTGGCCGCCGTCCTTTTCCTGGGCGGCTGGCGGGGACCCCTGCTCCCCGGGGTGGTCTGGTTCCTGATCAAGGTCTACGCCCTCATCTTCCTGATCATGTGGTTCCGCTGGACCTTCCCCCGGGTGCGCTTCGACCAGTTGGTCACCTTCGCCTGGAAGATTCTGATTCCCTTGTCCTTTGTCAACCTGCTGCTTACCGCCCTGGCCTTGAAAATCTTTTGAGGAACGTGCCTGTAATAAAGGTTGAACCGCAATGATGACTTATTTTAAAGAGATTCTGGTGGGTTTTTGGAGCCTGCTCGCAGGTATGGCGGTCACCATCCGCTATTTCACCAAACCCATCGTCACCGTCCAATATCCCCGGGAAAAGATTAAGATGAGCCCGGCCTACCGGGGTTATCCCCAGCTCATCATCGATCCCGAGACCCAGACCCATAAGTGCATCGCTTGTGAGATGTGCTCCCGCATCTGCCCCTCCCAGCTCATCACCGTGGAGGGGACCAAGTTCCCGGGCGAAAAGCAGAAAAGGGCCACCAAGTACATCCATGAGCACTACTACTGCAGCCTCTGCGGCCTCTGCACCGAAGTCTGCCCCACCGCCGCCCTGGAATACTCTGATGAATACCGGCTGGCGGGGTTCAAAAGGGAGGATGCGGTCATCGATCACCTGATCCTCCTGCAGCAGCGGCAACAGGGCGCGGGTCTGGCCCCCACCCCCGTGCCCACCTCTGAGGAGATTGCGGCCGCCGCAGCCGCCGAAGCGGCGGCCAAAGAGGCCCGGGAGAAGGAAGCCAAGGCCAAGGCCGCAGCCGCCAAAAAGCCCGCGCCCGCTGAGGAGGTGAAAGAATGATCCCCGGTGGTTTTCTTTCCCCCCAGGGAATAGCCACCATCGCTTTTTTTCTGGTGGTGGCCATGACCCTCGTCGGCGCCCTCATCGCCGTGGCCGCGCGCAACATCTTCCACAACGTTCTGGGGTTGGTCCTGTCCTTGATCGGCGTGGCCGGGCTGTTCCTCTACCTCAACAGCCCCTTCGTGGCCCTGATGGAAATTCTCATCTACGTGGGCGCCATCTGCATCGCCATCTGTTTTGCCATCATGCTCTCCGAACCCCTGTATCTCCCCCGGCCCCCCCGGAAGCTCGCTAAAATCCTGGGTGCCGTGGTGGGTTCGGGCCTGGTCTTCGTCTTTTTGTTCCTCTTGACCAAAAAGACCAAGTGGGTCCCCGCGGCTCAGCGGAGCACGGACTGGTCCGTCACCACCATCGGCCATTACCTGCTCACCAATTATGCCCTGATCTTTGAACTGGTCTCCTTACTCTTATTAGTGGCCATGCTGGGCGCCATCGTCATCGCCCGGGGCGGCCGCGGCAGCAGCAGCTAACATTCGAGGTCCCTGATGCTGGTCTTCAACCAACTGGAAACTTACCTCTACCTGGCCCTGGTGCTTTTCGCCATCGGCTTGTACGGCGTTTTGGCCCGGCGCTCCCTGATCGCCATTCTGATCTCCGTGGAGCTGATCCTGAACGCCGCAAGCATCAATTTTATGGCCTTTAACCGCTTCCTGGCCCCCCACCCGGCGGTGGGCCAGGTCATTACCCTGTTTATCATGGCCGTGGCCGCCGCCGAAGCCGCCATCGCCTTGAGCATCATCGTGGCCGTGTACCGGAAGCTCAAGAGCATCAACATCGAACAGGCCACTGAGCTTAGGGGTTAATCATGGGCGCGTGCGATATCAACTTTCTCTCCTGTTTCCTCATCGTCGCCTTGCCGCTCCTGTCTTTTGCGGTAATCATGATCTTTACCTGGAGACGGCACAAGCTCTCCCTGGCCATATCCCTGACCTGCTCCACCATTCCCTTGCTCCTGGCCTGGTCTCTGTTCTTCCGGCTCAAGGACGCGGTGACCATGGCCAAGCCCATTGTGGCCCAGGTCAACTGGCTGGTCTCCGACGCGGTCATCGTCCCCTTCGGCTTCCTCCTCGATCCCGTGAGCCTGTTGATGCTGGCCATCGTCGCCACCATCTCCTGGCTCATCCAGATCTACTCCATCGGCTACATGGAGGGGGACCCGGGTTTCGCCCGTTTTTACGCCGACCTCTCTTTATTCGGCATGTCCATGTTGAGCTTGGTCTCCGCCAGCGGCATGCTCCAGTTGTTCATCTCCTGGGAGTTGGTGGGCCTGGCGTCTTATCTGTTGATCGGCTTCTGGTATGAAAAATTCTCCGCCAGCGAAGCCGGCAAGAAGGCCTTTGTGGTTACCCGCTTCGGGGACATCGGCTTCTTCATGGGCCTGGTTTTCCTCACCTTCTTTTTGAAGGACATCAACATCTTCGGCCTCGGCATCTTTGACATCAACAACGCCGCGCTCACCAAAAAGCTGACGGAAGCCCAATGCACCCTCTGCGCCCTGTTGATCTTCTGCGGCGTGGCCGGTAAAAGCGCCCAATTTCCCATCCACGTCTGGCTGCCGGACGCCATGGAAGGCCCCACGCCCGTTTCCGCGCTGCTCCACTCCGCCACCATGGTGGCCGCGGGTATATACCTGATCACCCGGCTCTTCCCCTTCTTCGCCGCGTCCGCCACCGCCATGAGCGTGGTCCTGGCCATCTCCACCATCACCCTGCTGCTCTCCTCCACCATCGGCATGGTGGCCAAGGACATCAAGCAGGTCTGGGCCTATTCCACCGTGAGCCAGCTCGGGTTCATGGCCATGGGCTTGTCCGCCGCGGCCCTGGGCGGGTCCACCCTGTTCGCCGGCTACTATCACCTCACCACCCACGCGGCCTTCAAGGCGCTGCTCTTTCTCTGCGCCGGCGTCTTTATCCACCACTTCGGCACCAATGACTTCTTCGTCATGAGCAAAGACGGGGGCCGCAAACTGATCATCCCCATGGTCACGGTCACCATCGGCGCCCTGGCCCTGGCCGGGATCTTTCCCTTCGCCGGATTTTTCAGCAAGGAGGCGGTCCTGGCCGAGTTGTGGCACCTGCCCAACAAGATGTGGGTGGGCCTGGCCCTCTTCGGAGCTTTTCTCACGGCTTACTACACCTTCCGGGTGATCTTCGTCATGCTCTTCCCCAGGAAGGATGACGACCCGGTGTGGCAGGAACACTACGTGCGGGAAGAGGGCGGCCACGGCCACGGCGCGCACGGCGGCGGCCATGACGACCACCACGGCGTCCCCTGGGCCATGTCCTTTCCCTTGATCGTGCTGGCCGGCTTCACCCTGGTCCTGGGTTTCATGCAGGGGACCCTGGAGAAATTCCTCCTGGGCGCATCCCATCCCCACGAGATGAACTATGTGCTCCTGGTCTCCGCAGTAAGCTGCGCCCTGGGGGGCATCGGCCTGGCCTGGCTCGACTGGGGCCGGGCCGGGGCCAAATGGCAGGGCTTTATCAGAAAGCTCCCGGCGCTGGAAAACTTTTTCATCCAGAAATGGTACATGGACCATTTCTGGCGCTGGTTCCTGAACACCTTCATCTACGGCGCTTTTTCCCGGATTTTCACTTACAACGACCGGCGGGTGGTGGACGGCGGCGTGGACGCGGTGGCCTTCTCCACCATCGGCAGCGGCCGCCTGCTCTCATTCATCCAGACCGCGTTCGTGCAATGTAACCTGCTCTTCATGGTCCTGGTCCTGGCTGGGGTCGGGCTATATCTCTTGATGGGTCGCTGATATGACCGAACATGCTGCCGCTTTTCCCGTATTGACGTGCATGCTGCTGGCGCCGCTGGTGGCCCTGGTAATTCTCCTCTTCCTCAAGGATGAGCAGAAGTTCCTCATCCGGGCCGTCTCCCTGGTGGGCGCGGGCATCTCCCTGGCTCTGTCCATTTACACCTTCGTGGCCTACGACAAAGCCAAGGGAGGCTTGCAGTTCGTCGAAAAGTTCGAACTGGTTAAGACCTTCGGCATCTCCTACTTCGTGGGGGTCGAAGGCTTGAACGCGCCGCTGCTGCTCCTCACGGGCATCGTCATCTTCACCGGCGTGCTCACCATGTGGGAGTTGGAGGAACGGGCCAAGGAATTCTTTATCTGGATCCTGGCCTTGGTCACCGGGGTCTTCGGCGTCTTCATGTCCTACGACCTGTTCACCTTCTTCCTCTTCTACGAAATCGCCGTGGTCCCCATGTACATCCTGATCCTGGTCTGGGGCTCCACCCGCAAAGAATACGCGGCCATGAAGCTGACCCTCTACCTGATGGCGGGCAGCGGTTTGATCATCCCCGGCATGCTCTTGCTGTACGCCTCCTCCGGGCTTAATACCTTCAATATGCTCCTGCTCCATGGGGCCAAGTTCTCCCCCTGGGTCCAGAAGGTGGCCTTCGTGCTCCTCTTCTTCGGCTTCGGGGTCCTGGCTGCGGTCTGGCCGCTCCACACGTGGTCTCCCGTAGGCCACGTGGCCGCGCCCACCGCGGTCAGCATGCTCCACGCCGGCGTGCTCATGAAACTTGGTTCCTTCGCGGTGCTGCGGGTGGCCATGTACCTCTGTCCCGAAGGCTTCCATTACTGGGCCCAACTCATGGCGCTCCTGGCCACCACGGGCATCGTTTACGGGGTCTTCGTGGGCCTGGCCCAAACGGACCTGAAGTACGTCATCGGCTACTCCTCCGTGTCCCACATGGGCATCGTCTGCCTGGGACTGGCCACGGGCACGGTGGACGGCCTCAACGGCTCCGTCTTCCAGATGTTCGCCCACGGCATTATGACCGCCCTCTTCTTCTCCTCGGTGGGCTTTATTTATGACCGCACCCACACCCGGGACATCCACGAACTGGGCGGCTTCTCCCGGATCATGCCCGTGGCTTCCGCCTTCTTCATCATCGCCGCGCTCTGCGGCGCGGGCGTTCCCGGCATGGCCTCCTTCTGGGCGGAACTCCTGGTCTTCATCGCCACCGTCAAGGTCTTCCCGGTGCAGGGCCTGCTGGCCATCGCCGCCCTGGTGGTCGGCGCGCTCTTTGCCCTGCGGGTGGTGCAAACCACCTTTTTCAACGAACCGAATCCCAAGTTTACGCACTTTGAGGACGTCAGCCCCTTTCTGGGCCTGCCCCGGATGATGCTCATCGCCACCCTGATCTTTTTCGGAATCTTTCCCCAGACCATGGTGGGCATGATCAAGTCCGCGGTGGTCCCCTTCCTCCAGGGAATGTAAAAGATGAACGACGTGATGCTCTTCGGACCGGAACTCTACTTTTTGGGCGCAGCCCTGGTCTTCTTTCTCCTCACCCTGAAAAAACGGGTTGACCCTAAAACGGATTACCAAATCGCCCTGGCCCTAGGGGTCGGCGGCCTGGTGGTCACGGTATTGTGCCTCTGCCAGCAGGGGGAGATGTTCTTCAAGGCCTACCGGGTGGACCTCTTCAGCCAGATCTTCAAATTCGCCCTGGCCCTGGCCTTCTTCTTCGTGCTCACCATCTCCCACAACCTGGCCCACATCGAGGAACGCTACCACGCGGAATATTATTTCTTCCTCACCACCACCACCATCGGCATGATGATGCTGGTCAGCTCCGTGGAGCTCCTCACCATCTACGTCTCCCTGGAGCTGTCGTCCTACTCCCTTTACATCCTGGTGCCCCTGCGCCGGGGCGACGGCATCGACGTGGAAGCGGGCATCAAGTACCTTTTGATCGGCGCGGTCTCCTCCGGCATCATGCTCTTCGGCTTGAGCTACCTCTTCGGAGCCACCCACAGCACTTATCTGGTGGACATCCTGCCGAAGCTGCCCCAACTCGTTTCCAGCCCCATCGGCCTGTTCGGGCTGCTTCTGGCCCTGGCCGGGTTCTTCTTTAAATTGTCCGTCTTCCCCTTCCATTTCTGGGCCCCCGACGTTTACCAGGGTGCGGCCAACCAGGTGACCACCTTCATCGCCACCGCGTCCAAGGCCGCGGCGGTGGCCCTTTTACTCCGCATGGTGGCCCTGGGCGCCGGCTACGGCTACGATTTCGCCCAGGCCCTGGTCATCCTTTCCATCATCTCCATGACCCTGGGCAACCTGGTGGCCATCATCCAGCGGGATTTCAAGCGCCTCCTGGCCTACTCCTCCATCGCCCACGCCGGCTACTTCCTGATGGGCATCCTCACCATGAAGGAGGCGGGCTACATCGCTTCCGTTTACTACGCCCTGGCCTACCTGGTGATGAATTTCACCGTCTTCATGGTGATTTCCGAAGTGGCCAAAGACGGCCGGGACCTGAAGATCCAGGAACTGGCCGGTCTCTACCGGCGCAGCCCCTTGCTCAGCTTGAGCCTCATCGTCGGCCTCTTTGCCCTGGCGGGCGTGCCGCCCTCCATCGGCTTTACCGGGAAACTCCTGCTCTTTACCTCCGCCATGAACCAGGGCTATTTCTGGCTGGTGCTGATCGGCGCGGTGAACGGCACCATTTCGCTGTATTACTATCTCCGGGTCATCTATTGCTCCTATTTCACCGATGATCCCAGCCTGGGGCCGGTGGCTATTTCCACCCCCACCCGCATCCTGAACTACGCCCTCATCGTCATCGTCCTGGGCTTCGGCGTCTTCCCGGACCGTATCGTGGAACTGGCGAAGGCGGCAGTGAAGACGGTGCTGTAAAAGGATTTACCACCAAGACACCAAGGCACAAAGATACACCAAGAATAAAAAAAGAAAATGCCTGGCTCTGCCAGGCATTTTCTTTTCTTATTTTCTTGGTGATCCTTTGTGTCTTGGTGCCTTTGTGGTGAGTCTTTTCTTTATCCTCCGAACAACTCCTTCAGCTTCATCAGCAACCCCAGGTCCCCTTCCACCTGGAATTTCCCGGTCATAAAAGCCGCGGCCCCTTCCATCTCCCCCTTGGAGACGGCCAGCCAGACGTCCGCCGGGGTCTTGATAATGACGTCGGGTTTGGAGGCCGGGCCTTCCAGGAACGCGGCCGCGCCGTTGTCAATCAGCAGGTGGGCCGTAAAGTTCTCGTCCCCCCTCACCTCGAATTGATAAATCACCGCCAGGCCCGCGGCCGCGTCCCGGTTCAAGGCCCCGGGCATGGCCTCCATCATCGCCCGCACCGTTTGGGGCGGGCCGGGATTGGCGGCCGCCGCCTGGGGAGCTTCCGTGGCCTGGGCAGCTTGCCCGGCCCGTCCCTTCTGGCGCTCCATCAGTCCTTTGATCCAGGCCTCCCGTATTTCCGGATCCCGGCTGCCCAGAGACCGGCTCTGGCCGATATAGGCCTCAAAACTATCCAGAATCCCCAGCTTCTGCCAGTGCTCGTAATCCGCCTTCATAAAATCCCGGTGCTCTTTGACCAGCCCACCGATGAAATGCCAGTAATCCAAATCCAGGTCGCAAGGCGGGAAGCGCCGCTTCTCTTTCACCGCCCGGGCCAGGTCCCGGGCCAGGTCCCCGGCCCTGGCCTCCAGGGCCTCCTTCCCCCAAAAACCGCCGGGGCCCACGCCTATGGCGGTGAGCTGCCCCACGGAAAAGGCCCCGTAGACCCTTAAGCACATGGCCAGGTATTGGGCCACCTCCGTTTCGCCCCAACCCGCGGACACGCACACCGCCAGCCCCGGCTTCCAGGTCCCCCGGGGCCGGTGGCCGTAACCCAGGGAGCGGTCCAGGAAGGTCTTCATCTGCGCGGTCACCTGCCGGAAGTAGACCGGCGAGGCCAGGATCACCGCGTCGGCCTCCAGGAGCTTCTGCACTAGCCCCTTATGGTCGTCCCTAATCCAGCACGCGCCTTTCTCGATGCACATCCCGCAACCCGCGCAGTATTCGATATGCTGCTTACTAAGAAAAATCTCTTCCAGTTCAAAATCTTCTTGCGCCAGATGCTCCCGCAGCATGGCCAACATCTGGGAGGTGTTGCCGAAACCCTCATGGGGCGAGCCGTTCACTGCTACTGCCCTGTATTTCCCGGACATTTTATCTTCCTCCTGTTTTTCTGCCGTGGTTATATCGTTTTCGGTTTTCGGTTTTCGGTTTTCGGAAAATAATTCGCCAATTATCGATAAGTTAGTAGTTTGCTTGGTTGCCATGGAAACTGGACTTGGTGTTTTATTTATTGTTTTTTGAGTATCTTCCTTAAGGTTTACCGGCCCGGGGTTGGCAGCTTCAGTAACCGATGAGGCGTTTGCCGGCAGCAAACCCATCCGCCGCTGCCGGTATTGGGGATACCACCGGTTCACCGGGAACCCGAGTCCAAAAAATAGCGCCGACGGCAGGACAAAGTTAAAAAACCAGGGCCGCCCCAGATGGAGCCAAAACCAGGGAACCAGGGTCACCACGGTGTTTACGGCGAACAACGCTGTCCAAAACCAGGTGAGATGCCGGTTGATTTCCTTAAAGAGCGCGGTTTCCCAGACCGCTTCCGGGGTGGTTTTTTGGGCATAATACGTGGTAAAAGGCGCCGCGCCACACAGGGGCGGCAACACTGCCACCAGAAACAGGACTACATACAGGGCTGTGGCCGGATACCCCGCCAGGATCAGCCCCAGGGAATCGGGAAACAGCCAGAACCCCAGGGTCGCCAGGAAAAAATAACCCACCAGGCCCAGATCCAGGTCCGAGGCCCGCCCCCGGCGGCGCCGCACTCCGATAAATAACGTCAAAACCACTAACAGGGCCGCGGTCAGGGGCTTCATGATTTCCAGTCGGAAACTTGAGAACCAGCCCACCATGCCAAACAGGGTAAACCCCGCCCAGCCGGCGTACTCCAGGATACGGTTCATTTCTTCCCGCCCCCGCGCAGGGCCATCACCCGGTGTTGAAAGACCCGGTCGATGACAATCATCCTTTCACCCCCCCGGCGCGGCCCGGATCTGCATCAAATCGATATGGTGGGAATTAAGCCAGCGGTAGATGGTCTTGCTGCAAACCCGCAACCGCCGCGAGAGCGCCGAGATATTCCCCCCCTCCTCCAGGAGTAGTTCCTCCAGTTGGGCCCGTCCCGGGCGTAAGGGAATTTGCGTCAGCCCCCGGATCAAGGGGGGCAGGGCCCCGGCCGGCCCCTGGAAGGTAAAGGACAGGTCCCCTTCCCGGATCACCCCCCTGGTGCTGAAGAGCACCGCCCGGGCGATGACGTTTTTCAGTTCCCGGACGTTTCCCGGCCAATGGTGTTGCTTGAGCCTCCGGGCCGCGGCCGGGGTAAAGCGCGCCACCCGTTCCCGGCCGTACGGCGAGGCCGCAGTCTGGGCGAAATGGCAAGCCAGCAGCAGGACGTCCTCCCCCCGCTCTCTTAAAGGCGGCAGCTCTATCAAAAGTACGGCCAGACGGTCGTACAGGTCCTGGCGAAACCGGCCCTGGGAAATGAGCCCGGGGAGGTCCTGATTGCTGGCGGCTACCAGCCGCACATCCACCTTGCTGGGAGAATCGGCCCCCACCGGCTCGATCTCGCCTTGCTCCACCGCCCGGAGCAGCCTGGGTTGGACTGAGAGAGGCAGGTCCCCCACTTCGTCCAAAAACAGGGTGCCCCGGTGGGCCAGCTTGAATTTACCGGTGCGGGTGCGGCGGGCGTCGGTAAAAGAACCCTGGAGATGGCCGAAGAGCTCGCTGGTGGCCAGGGGCTCAAGAAAGGTGGCGCAATTGGTCCGCAACAACGGCTGGCCCCAGCGGGGACTCAACTGCCAGATGGCTTCCGCCACCAATTCCTTGCCCGTGCCCGGTTCCCCCAGCAGCAGCACCGGTAGTTCCGAGCGGGCATAAAGCGGCAGGTTGACCAGGATTTTTTGCAAAGGAGGATGCTGGGTGATGATCCGGCCCAAAGGCCTGATAAGGCCGGGGTTCAAAGGAGCTTCCCCTTGGCAATCATTTCCAACCATGAATCCAGCCCCTCCTTGAGTTTGCGAAGCTACCGGCGGACTATGGGAAACTAGTGGAGGACAGTTTTACAAGGAATATCGGCATTCCATCGGCAATTGTTTACAAAATATATTACTTTAATTATAACAAAAGATAAAATAATTTGTCAATATTAATTTTGTAGACCCCTAACTTATTATTCTCCTTTTTTTCCGTTGCCTAAAGGTCAGCCAATGTTTCCTCCGCCAGGCGGCGTACCTCAGGAAAAGGGCTGGTCAAGGCTAAGACCTGCAACCGGCCCTTAAAACCCTGCTGTTCCACCCGGCTCCGGGACCCTGCCTGGGCCGCCATGGTCTGGAGCGCCTCCGCCACCACCTGGGACTCCCCGTGATCCAACAACCGGTTCAAGGTTCCCCATTCCTCCGGCATCCCGTATTCCTGAAGAAATTTATTTACAAAAACCCCGAACTTCTTACTTCCGTGCAGGACCTCCAGTTCCCGGAGCGCGGCCCGGTACTCCGGCCGGCCCCGTTTCCCTTTGAATAATGCCTCTGCTTGTGCCAGGGCCAGGAGCCTGACCTTCTCCGCCTCTTTTTTGGGCCGCCTTTCCTTTTTGGGACCCCCAGGCTGTTGCCGATCCCGCCGCTGATCGATCTCCCGCCAACTGGGGCGCTCCCGGTCATCGTCGTCCTGTCTCGGTGCCATTTTTCTTCCAGTTTTTGGTTTTTGGTTTTTGGTTTTTGGTTTTAGTTCGTGTTTTTGGTTTTGGTGGAAAATACTTCTCGGAACTTGGAGTCTTAGACCGGAACAAATAATAGGGACATGGGCAATATTCTTTAACTAAAAACCAAAAACTAAAAACCAAAAACCGTCTTTAAAAGATCCAATTCGGATGCCGCGCCATCACGCCCTCAAGATACTCCCAGATCCACCCCTCAATGGCCGGGGCCAGGTAAAACCTGGGGACCAGCAGATTGTCGCCGGGCGCCACCACCCCTTCCTCCAGGGCGATGCGATGCAGGGCCAAACCCGGATAGATGCGCACCCCCACCGTCAGGTTGACCAACTGGGGGTGGTATTGCTCCAGCAGGGCCACACTCTCTTGAACCGTCTCCGGAGTCTCTCCCGGGCCTCCCAGCAGCAGGAAGCAGGAGTAGGCAATCCCTTCTTCTTCCATGAGCCTGAAGGTCTCTTCCACCTGCCGCCGCCCGAAGCCTTTGCCCAACTTCGTCAGCACCAGTTCCGAGCCGCTTTCGTTTCCCACCTGCATGAAGCCTCCCCCGGCCTCAAGCATGAGGCGGAAGAGTTCCCGGTCCGGGGCGCTGGGATTGATGAGAGCGCCCCACTTCAGGGGCAGCTTGAGATCGATGATGGCCCGGCAGAGTCTCTTGGCATAGTCCGGCGGGCAGTTAAAGAGGTTGTCCACAAAATAAAAGCGGGTCAGCCCCCATCTTTCATGCCAGGCCGCCAGCCGGGCCGCAATCTGCGCCGGCTCCCAGGACCGGAAGCGCCGTCCTTCCAGCAGCGGGGTGGTGCAATAGATGCAATTCATGGGGCAGCCCCGGCGGGTCTGCACCGGGATCATGCCGGGAAGCTTGGCGCTGCCCACCGCTTCCTCGTAGAGTGCCGGCGTAAAATACTCCAGGGCCGGAGGCGCCAGACTTTTTAAATCTTCCACCCGTTGCCCCGGATTCAGCCGCCACTCCTCCCCCTCCCGCCACACCAACCCGGAGACCGCCTGCCAATCCCGGCTGCCTGCGTGAGCCGCCAGAAATTCCCGGAACGCGCCCTCCCCTTCTCCGGCGATACCGAAGTCGGCCCCCAGGTATTCCATGAATTCCTTAGGGATAATGCTGAAGCCCGCGCCCCCCACCACGATGGGAGCGTTGCTGACCTTTTTCAGCAGATCCACCAATTCCCTGGCGTCGCCGATGAAGGATTCGGGATTGCGGCTGTCCTGGTTATCGATATTGCGGATGGATACAGCGATGATCTCCGGCGCAAATTCGGCCGCCGCCCGCCTCACCTCCTCCAATGGCTCGGCGGCAAACATGAAATCCAGCACCCGGACTTCGTGTTCATCTTTCACCGCGGCCACCACCGAGGCCAGGCCTAGGGGCAGGGGGGGCACCACCAGACGCAGACGATTGGGAGAAATGAACAATATCCGCATGAATGGGACTCTTTTAGGAAGGGGCTGTTCGGCTGTCAGCTTTCAGCTCTCAGCTCTCAGCTTTTCGCTTTTGGCTTTTCGCTTTTGGCTTTTGGCTTTTGGCTTTTGGCTTTTCATTTTTTACTTTTTACTTTTCCCTTTTTACTTAACTACTCTTTATCCCCATGAAACTTATTCTGGGCCGCCTTCAATCCCTCCCGAACCAAACAATCCACCGCCTTCGCCCCCCGCTCCACCAGCCCGGCCGCGGCCTCCTCCTCTTCCTTGGCAAAGGGGGACAACACAAAATTCTCCCCGGGAAACCCCGGCGGCGGCCGGCCGATGCCCAGTTTCACCCTTAAGAATTCCTCGGTGTCCAGGGCGTTGATAATGGAGAGCACGCCTTTATGCCCCCCCGGCCCGCCCCGCTCCACGATCTTCAGGCGTCCGCAGGGCACGTCCAGGTCGTCATGGATAACCACCAGATTTTCCGGCAGGAGCTTAAAATAGGACAGCAGACGGGACACGGCGCGGCCGCTCAGATTCATGTAAGTGGCGGGTTGGGCCAGGACCACGGTCTGGCCCCCTACCCTCCCCTGGCCCCAGGACGCGTCCAGGGTGGACCGGGTCAGAGGAATCCCCCAATCTTCGGCCAGGACCGCGGTCACCATGAACCCCAGGTTGTGCCGGGTCCAGGCGTATTGGGGGCCCGGATTGCCCAGTCCGACAATAAGATGCATATTAGCTTTCAGCTTTCAGCTAGCAGCGGTCAGCTTTTCGCTTCGGCTCTTCGCTTTTCGCTTTAATTGTTTAAATAGCCCTGCGCATTTGGTGAGTTAATGCCTTAGAGGGACAATTGTTGTGCTAATTGTCGATCTAATACCAATTCCACATCAACGTCCAGTTTTCGGGCGAACCTTGTGTTCGCCCTGAACGTTCAGGGCGAACACAAGGTTCGCCCCTACGGGAAAATAATTCTTTGGTGCTGAATCAGTATAAGGATCGCCGCCACGAAAGGAAATGAAAAAAGAAGAACAACGATACCTATTGATAGCCGAAAGCTGTCCGCTGAAAGCTGACAGCTATTCTAAGCTGAAAGCTGACCGCTGAAAGCTGACAGCTGCCTTAAACAAACAAGGAACTCACCGAATCCTGGTTATGAATCCGCTTGATGGCCTCTCCCAACAGCGGCGCCACGGACAGGACCTTGATCTTTTCCAGCGTTGCCGCTTCCGGGGTCAGTGGGATGCTGTCGGTCACCGCCAGGGACTGGAGCAGAGACCCCTGGAGGTTGCTCACCGCGTTCCGGGCCATCACCGGGTGGGTGATGCAGGCGTGCACGCCTTTAGCCCCGTGGCGGATCAGCAATTCCGCGGCCATGGTCACCGTGGAGCCGGTATTGACCATATCATCCAGGATGATGGCCTCCTTGCCCCAGACGTTGCCGATCAGGGTCATGGCCTTGATGGCCGGCCCTTCCCGGCGTTTGTCGATGATGGCCAAAGAGGTGTGCAGCCGCTTGGCGAAGGCCCGGGCCCGTTCCACGCCGCCGGCGTCCGGGGAGACCACGGTCACGTCGGGCCCGAAGCGATTACGGATATAATCCAGAACCACCGGCGCGGCAAAGAGGTGGTCCACGGGAATATTAAAAAAACCCTGGATCTGGCCGGAATGCAAATCCATGGTCAAGAGCCGGTTGGCCCCCGCGGCGGTGAGCAGATTCGCCACCAACTTGGCGGAAATAGGCACCCGGGGCGCGGTCTTCCGATCCTGACGCGCATAAGCGTAGTAAGGGATCACCGCGGTAATTGACGCGGCCGAGGCCCTTTTCAGCGCATCCACCATCAGCAGAAGCTCCATCAGGTGCTCATTGCAAGGCATGGACAAGGGCTGCACGGCATAAACGTCCTGGCCCCGGACGTTCTCCCGGAACTCCACCATCAGTTCGCCGTCGGAGAAATGCCCCACCACCGCCTGGCCCAGGGGCACCCCCAGATGGGCGCAGATTTTCTCGGCCAGAGGCCGGTTGGCGTTGCCGGTGAAGATTTTTAGACCATCCATACCTGCTCTCCCCAATCTGCTTCGGCTTCCTTACCCGTTAAGCCCCGGGCCACGGCCATCCAACCCGAAAAAGTCTCCCGCAGTCTTTGTCCCGCCTCCCGGGACGCTTCCAGGGTGGGAAACAGCCCATATAGGGTGGGGCCGCTGCCGGACATGCCCCGGGCCTGGGCTCCCAGACCCTCCAGGGTATCCAATAGCTGCGCCAACCGGGGATACTGCTTCAGAGTGACGCTCTCCAAATCGTTATGGACCCAGGTCCCCGGCTGCTCCGGGTCCCAGTCACCCTTCCCCAGAATCTTATACCCTTTTAAGGTCTTCAGGTCCAGATTTTCATACACCCAACGGGTGGAAACCCGCACCCCGGGATTCAGCAGCAGGTACCAGTAGGCCGGCAATTTGAGGGGAGACAACTCGGTGCCGATGCCCCGGGCCACAGCCGCGCCCTTACCCAGGAAAAAGGGCACATCCGCGCCTAACCCCCCGGCCAGGCTCTGGAGAGCCCCGGGCGTCAGGGGCTCACCATTCAGGGCGTTCAGGGACAGCAAGGCTCCGGCCGCGTCGCTGCTCCCCCCTCCCAGGCCCGCGGCCGCCGGAATCTTCTTCTCCAGGACCATATGGACTCCCACTTTCCGGCCCGCGGCCCGCTGGAATTCCAGGGCCGCCTGCCAGACCAGGTTCCCCGGCCCCTTGGGTATTCCGGGTTGGTCGCAGTCCAGAAAGATGCCCGGGGGGGCCGGACTGACGGTCAGTTCGTCAACCAGGCTCAAGGGCTGCATGAAGGAAAGCAAATCGTGGTAGCCGTCGGCCCGCCGCCCCAACACCCGGAGGTAGAGATTGACCTTGGCCGGGCAAAAAACCCGCAGGCTCCCGCCGGCGGCAGGAGCTGTCAATTTGCGCCTAGGACGGGCCATGCCTGGGGATAGGGCTTTAGCAAAGGGATTGGGAGGATGAGGGCCAGGGGCCATAACTTTAAGCTGTCAGCTATTAGCTATCAGCAGTCAGCTTAAAATATAAAAAACCTCAAGCTGCCTGGTGTCTGTTGAATTATGCATTAAAAAGCTGAACGCTGCCGGCTGACAGCATCTTATAATCCAGTTTCCTTGATATACCGCATTCTTAAATCATACAGAAGGTGGTCAAACAAATCTTCTTCTTCCTTGTTCAGATTGTTCCGGGTCTTTTCCCTGAGGAGCCCCAAAAGATCGATGGTCTGTTTGGCCAGGGCCAGATTCTTCTTGGCTTCGCCGCTGCTCGGATCCGGCACGGCCCCCAGGTGTACGAACGCGGAAGTGCTCAGAGAAAAAAGAAAGGAAGAAAACGTAATCTCCGGCAAGGGCACCTGCGGCTCGGCCTCGGCGTGTTCGAATGTTTCCTCTATTCCGCCGGCCTGGCCGCCTTCCTTCTCTTCCTGGAGCTTGGCCTTCTCTTCTTCGCTCATATGGAGGTAACGCCGGTCTTTAACCGTGTAGCCCTTATCTTCTTCTGCGGCCATGTTGCCTCCTCTTCCCGTTCAGGCTCTTGATTTGCGGCAGGGTGAGGACCGGTCCCCAGGGGCGGGTTTAAACCCGCCCCCGCAGTCCCGCAAAACTTACAACTCCAATTGGATAGCCATGGCTACGTGCTCCAGGGCCTCCACGTCCCTCAAGCATTCCGGGGTCAGCGGCGTATCGGTGGTGAGCAGGATGATGTTTTGCCCCCGATCCTTCTCCTGGCCCACGGTCATCCGGGCGATGTTGATATTATGCTTGCCGATGGTGGAGCCGATGGCCCCGATCACGCCGGGCCGGTCGGTGTTGTAGATGAAGAGCATGTGTCCCTCGGGCACGGCCTCCAGGCGGAACTTGTTGATCCGCACCAGCCGGGGCTCGTACTTCCCGAAGATGGTCCCCGCCACGGAATTTTCCTCGTTCCCGGCCCGCACCGTCAGGCGGATCAGGGTGGCAAAATCCTCAGCGGACTCCGCCTTCTCTTCGCTCACGTGTATCCCCCGGGATGCGGCCATGGCCGGGGAGTTCACGTAATTCACCTCATCGTGCATCACCGGATAGAGCATCCCCTTGAGCAAGGAATGCGTTAAGGGCTTGGTGTCCAGCTTGGAGACTTCGCCGATATAGGCGATGCTCACCGCCGAAATAGGCCCTTCCGTCATCTGCGCCTGGAAGGCCCCCAGGGCCTCGGCCAGCGTCAGATACGGCTTCAGCTTGGCCATGGTCTCCTGGCTCACCGAGGGCGCGTTCACCGCGTTCTTGATGGTGCCGTACAGCAGCAGCTCCACGATCTGCTCGCACACCGCCACCGCCACGTTGGCCTGGGCCTCTTCCGTGGACGCGCCCAGGTGCGGGGTGCAGATCACGTTGGGGAAATCCCTTAAAGGGAAATCCGGGGCCGGCGGCTCCGTCTCATAAACGTCCAAAGCCGCACCCGCTACCTTGCCTTCTTTCAAAGCCTCCAGCAGGGCCTCATCATCAATCAGGCCGCCCCTGGCGCAGTTGATGATGCGCACCCCGGGTTTCATCCTTTTGAAGGCCTTCTTGTTAAGGATCTTGGCCGTTTCCTTGGTCTTCGGCGTATGCAGGGTGATGAAATCCGCCCTGGCCAGGAGATCGTCCAGCGTCACCAGCTCCACCCCCAGGTCCGCGGCCGCTTCCTTGGTGAGGAAGGGGTCGTAGCCCAGCACCCGCATCTTCAGCCCCAAGGCCCGGTCCGCCACGATAGAGCCGATGCGCCCCATGCCGATGACCCCCAGGGTCTTGTTGAACAGCTCGGTCCCCTGGAATTTCTTCTTCTCCCACTTGCCGTCCCGCATGGACGCCGCGGCCTGGGGCACGTTCCGGGCCAGGGCCATCATCAGTGAGAGGGCGTGCTCCGCGGTGGTGATGGTGTTCCCCCCGGGGGTGTTCATCACCACGATGCCGTGCTTGCTGGCCTCGGGAATGTCCACGTTATCCAGGCCGGTGCCCGCCCGGCCCACGACTTTGAGCCGGGGCGCATGGGACATGAGCTCCGCGGTCACCTTGGTGGCGCTGCGGATCACCAACGCGTCCGCGTCCTTGATGGCCTCCTTCAGCTCCTCCGGTTTCATGCCCGGTTGGTTCACCACTTCGATATTGGGCTGGGCCTTCAGGACCGCCACCCCCGCGTCGTGCAGATTATCGCTGATCAGGACCTTCATGCTGCCGCCTCCTTCGCCAGGACCTCTTGCGCGGCCTTGAGGCCCACGCCCGGCGTCACCTTGTAGCCCAGGCCGGTTAGCACCTCTTCCAGGCCGCCGATGGTGCCCAGCAGGTCCACCGTGTCGATGAAGCCCATGTGCGCGATCCGGAAAATCTTGCCCTTGGCCTCCGCCTGGCCCCCGGCGATCCAGATGCCTTTCTTCCTAAGCTCCGCCACCACCTTCTGGCCGTCCACCCCTGCGGGCGCCAGCACCGCGGTCAGGACCGCCGACGGATTATCTTTGGAGTACAGCTCCAGGCCCATGGCCTTCATCGCCGCCTTGCAAGCCTTGGACAGCCGCTCGTTGTGCGCGTAAATCTTGTCCAGCCCCACTTTCTTGATCTTCCCCAGCACTTCCTTGAGCCCCAGGATCAAAGACACCGGCGAGGTATAGGGAGTCTGGTTCTTCTCCGCGGATTTCAGCGCCTTGGAGAAGTTGAAATAATATTTGGGGCACTTCGATTCCTTCACGAAACCCCAGGCCTTAGGCGACAGCGCCGCAAAGGCCAGCCCCGGCGGCAGCATCATGGCCTTCTGGGACCCCGCCACCACCACGTCGACGCCCCATTTGTCCATGGGAATGGAGTAGCCGCCCAACGCGCTAATGGCGTCCACCACCAGGATGGTGCCGGGGCGGCTCTTGGTCACTTCCGCCAGTTCCTTGATGGGGTGCGACACGCCCGTGGAGGTCTCGTTGGCCTGGACGAAGACCGCCTTGATGGCCGGGTTGGCGTCCAGCATCTTCGCCACTTCCTTGGGGTCCACGGCCTTGCCCCAGGGAACTACCAGGCGCTCGGGCTTGATGCCGTAAACGTTGCACAGCTCGGTCCAGCGTTCGCCGAACTTTCCGCCGTCCACCACCAGCGCCGTGTCCCCCGGGCTCAGGGTGTTGGCCACCGAACCTTCCATGGCCCCGGTGCCCGTCGCTGCAAAGATCAGCACTTCCTGCTCGGTCTCGAAAAGATATTTCAGATCCGCCCGCACCTCCCCCAAAATCTCCATGAACAACGGAGACCGGTGGTGAATGATGGGCTGCGCCATGGCCAAATTCGTTTCCGGAGCCACCGGAGTGGGACCCGGAGTCATCAGATACATCTTCATTGCTCTTCCCTTACCTTAACTAACCTCGCGGCCGCGAGGGGATTTTGCCAACTATTTCACTAAATTTAGGATTTTCGAACCAACCCTGCCGCCGCGAGGGGATTTTACGAACCATCTCCCACCTCTGCGAGGGATTTATATCGATTAGCAGCCAAAGACGTTTTTCCCGTAGGGGCGAACCTTGTGTTCGCCCTGGAGACGCTGGGCAAACCCAGGTTTCGCCCTCTCAACTCCACGGCGAGGCGGCTTTACGAAAACTATAAGAATTAATAATTTTATGCCCATCCCACTCCCCTGTCAAGATTTCTGTCCAGGTCTAGTGAAAATTCTCACTAACTCCAGCGTTCATCTTCGGTTATCGGCGGTTAAATATTAGCCGCGAATGAACGCCGATGAACGCCTGTTTACTCATCTCTCATGAATAACCGACACACTTCCTCTGGGGTTTGACATCCCCCGGCAAATTGGGTTAAAATCACTCACTTTTTCTTCATTAATCGTTTTTTTAACCGAAAACCCAGAACCCAAAACCATTTTTTGAAAAACCGCCCTTTAATGGAAGAAACCTGGAAATTCCAAATCCACCGTCAGGAAACCCGCTCCCGGCGCTTTATCGCCGAAGGCCGCATCATCCCCCCCTATCCCCGGCCTTATCATGACCCCTTGTTTTTCTACCTGGTGCTGGGGCCGGATTATCTCTCTTTGGAAGTGAGCCGGGACTTCGACGGGGACAACTTTTTGCTATATCTCTCTCGCCTCTGGGGGCCGCCCGAGGAAGGCCCCCGCATCCAGGTGGGGGGCCGCCAGGACGAAGAAGAGGGCGCGCTGCAACTGGTGGAGTTTCAGTTTATGCCGGACCTGCGCCCGGAAATGCTGCAACGTTTGGCCGGACTTCTGGGGCAGCCTCTTCCCTAGGTTTAAAAGAGGGATGAAACAGGAACTTAGACCTGGAGATTTAGTAATGGGAGATGAAGAGATTAGCGGCCAATTTTTAGACGAATTAAAATTGCAGACTCGCCTTTACCGCAGCAGCGTCAAGTTTTCTGTTGCCATATTGCTCTTATTCTTTGTCGGCCTTTTTGCCTTCTCATACTTTATCAACCAGAAATCGCACGGGTGGCAGCAGGAACCGCGTCTGTCCTGGAATAAGGTGGAAGATCTCTTGGATAAAGGCGATTATGATGAGGCGGAGAAAATTGCCCTTGCCCTTCTTGAAAAGAGCAAGGAAGATTATTATCCCCATGCGTGCCTGGCCAGGTTATACCTTAGAAAAGGAGACTTGCCCAAGGCCGTGAACCATGCCGAGATTGCTTACCGATTATTTCCGGACAAATATAATGATGAAACTTTGCTGGCTTTAAAGAAACGTGTCGCCAGTGAAAATGCTCAAAAAGCCAAAACCGCGAGCGGGAAGTAACCCTTAATCACCAACAGTCCATCCATGGAGGCAACATGATCCATCTCACCGAATACGATCCCAGGTTGGAAGGCATCTGGTGGGTCCAGGAAACGGGCATGAGCTGCAACGTCTATGTCCTGGACGAAGGCCGCACTATGATCGACGCGGGCAACTACTACGGGTTGCTCCACGAGCTGAGCGACGAATTCGACATCTCCCTTATGGAGCGCCTCTTCCTCACCCACTGCCACTTCGACCACGTGGGGGGCATGGGGGAACTCTTCGACTGGTGCAACCCCCAGGTCCTGGCCCACATGGAGACCCTGGGCCGCATCAATTTCCAGGGCGTGCCCTTCATGAGGATCATGGAAAAGGCGGGCCGCAAGGAAAAGGTGGTGCTGCTCCGGGGCGGCGAAAAATTCCAGGCCGGCCCCCATCTCCTGGAGGTGGTCGCCACCCCCGGCCATACCGGCGGAGATATCTGCCTCTATGAACATCATAACCGCATCCTCTTCTCCGGCGACATGGTTTTCGTCTCCCCGCCCATGGAAAACGTCCTGGCGGACGCCGACCAGAAGCTGGGGGATATGAAAGAACTCATCGCCTCCCTGTGCCGCCTGCTGCCGTACCCGGTGGATTTCCTGCTGCCGGGCCACGGCCACCCCGCGTTTGCCGATGGCGGCGCCTATGTCCTTAACGCCTATCTGGAAACCCGCAAAGGCAAGGAAGACGATAAAATCCGGCCCTATCTGGACGCGGCCCGCATCCTGGGTGACTCAAACCAGCCGGAGAGAGCCCTGGAATGCTACAACATGGCCCTGATGGCGGACCCGGCCAATTTCGAGGCCCTGGTCTACAAAGGCGCCACCCTCACCGAGCTGCAGCACTACGACGAAGCCCTGGAGTGCTTCGACAAAATCCTGAAACACGCCCCCAACCTGGAAGAGGCCGTCATGGGCAAAGGCTTCGCCCTCCTGGGCCTGGGCCGCACCGAGGAGGCTTTGGGGCTGCCCGGGTTTGCCGCCAAGCTGAAGCAAATGAGGTGAGTGTTGCGGGTTGCGGGTTTGGAAGTGATCAGTAATCAGTATCAGTGAAAAAGCGATTCTCGGTTGGGTATCTTTTTGCCTTTACTGATCACTGATTACTGATAACTTGATTGCTGGTCATTGAAAAGGAAAGAATCGGCTTAATTATGGATATCGTGCTAGACAACTGGGAACAGGGCCGCCGGGTGTCCCAGGTGGAGGGCCGGTCCCGGATTGCCGGCCCCCAGGGTGAAGGGGAGGAGACGGAATTTACCCTGACCCTCTATCCGGACCAGATTTCCCTGAATATCCCCGCTTCTCCCGGGGGGCGGGAGTTCATCGCCCGCATTACCGAAGTGCTGGGCCCCCCCAAGATGGAGCCCACCGTCAAATGCAGCTGCTCCTGGGGCGACGGGGTCATGGGGGCCATGTACCTGGTGCTCTGGGATCTGCTCCCGGATCAGGCCCCCCAAACCCTGGAGGCCCTGCGCACCTTCCTGAAAGGCCCCCCGGGCCGGAATCAGTAGCGCTGTTTTTCCGTCTTCCGTTTTCCGTCAAAAGATACGGTTTTCTCTCTTTTTTTTCCAATTTCAACGGAAAACAGCAAACGGAAAACGGAAAACGCTCTCATTGGGGCTGCTTCTGGGCGTCCTGGTCGGTCAGGACAATCCAGGGGAGGCAGAGGGGTTGTTCAGGCGAAGCGAAAGAAAAGCCGGTGGGCAGATAAGAGCCGAAGGGGCATTGGGGGCAGAGTTTCCCTTTGCTGCCGCAGAGGGCGAGCAACTGCCCGGAGTCGCCGGCCAGCCGCCGCAGCTCCCCTTGCATCCGCTGCACATCTTCCAGTTGCGGCCTCTCGATCTCTTCAATCATCCGCTGCAGCAGCCGGGACATCTCCAACAGTAATGGCGGCAGCTCTGTTTCGAACTTCTTTATCCGTTCCATAAAATCCAAGGTTTGCAAACCGTAATAGCTCATGGACCTCCCTCTCCGGCGCTGGGGCTGGGACTCCCGGGAAAGCGGATATGGGACAGCATCCCGGTGCCCTGATAGATTTTATATAGGGTGTTCATCCACTTATTCGTTTTAGGCAAGTATTCCAATTGAGGCCGCCGGCCTTCACTCCACTCGATCAGAAATTGGGTGAAAATAATCCACTGCATCAACTCTTCGGGTTCGTCCAGCAGGGAGGGGAAGTAGCGGAACTCGATGGTCTGCCGGTACCAGTAGGAATGGAGATTGAGGCCGTGATAGCGGGTAGGGTGCATCTTGCGATTGCGGGGGGCCTCGGGATCGTTAAGGTTCTCCGCAGAATACCAGACATTCTGCACCACGGGATGGCGGCGCCTGGTATCGTTCCGGTACCAATCATAAAGGTCGATTTCCAGGGGGCGGCAGGCCTCGGCCTGGCGGCGCTCCTCCGGAAGCAGGGTGTAGATATAACCTTCAAAGATGGAGATTATTCTAAGTAACTGGAAGAGCTGGGATTCCCCGAACTTTTCCGGGTCCACCCCGTGGTGGACATGGAAACCGCAGGTTTCGTTAACCTGAATCTCGGGGAATTCCTTGAGCAGCAGCAGCGCGTCATAAACCTGGGCTATGCCCTTGAGGCCCGAAAGAATGGGGCTTACCAGTTCGCTGCCCCCCGCGCCCTTGATGGTTTCGTCCAGAACAAAGGACCACGCGGAATATTTGGGCTCATCCGGAGAAAAACCGTTCAGGGTGAGGCCCTGGCGCTCAAAGACCTGGGGCAGCAAAGTCCCGTCCGCGGCCCGGCTGGTGATCTTGTAAGGGGGAATCATGTCCCGGTCGCCGGGGGAAATGGAATATCTCAACCCGAAGGTCTCGATCTCCACCCCGAAGGGGCGATCCGAAAAATACTGCAGCATGGGGTAGCGGACCTTGAGGCGCCTCTCCCATTCCTCCGGGTCAAGCCCCCGCATCTTCCTCTCCCCGTGCCCCCTGCCGGCCACCTGTTTCAGCCTTACCTCCGAGCTATGTTTAGCAGCAATTTCTTCCATAAAAATACTGAATTTTCCGGTCATAAGCAAGAATAATCCTGCTTTCCTGACTCGCGGCCCGGTTTTTAATACCGCCACCTCGGTAATTGCTCATCTGTAATCTCCGCACCCTCGGCGTCTCTGCGGTGAAGAAAGCTTTCAGCTTTCAGCTTTAAGCTTTAAGCTTTAAGAAACAAAGTCAAAAGCAACGCCAGAAACCTATTTGAGATAATTTTAGTCCCAAACTGCTATAATTTTTTTTTAAGCTGATAGCTGATAGCTGACAGCTGATAGCTATTTTCACCGCGAGACGCTGAGAACGCGGAGATTACGAGTTGCTAGAAGAATCGACAATTTGGGGGAAATTAATGAATGGCGAAGAGTCAAAGCAGTCCAGGAATGGACCGGGGAAGGAATATCTCCTGGTGAGACGTCGCACCCGCGAGGCCGGGCAAAGGCGCGCCTAGGCGCTACCTATTCCCGAGGGTGTGCAGGCTAACAAGGACTTCAAAACGGGAAACTTTAATGCAGGTTGCAGCTCCCCTCTTGGAGGGGGCTTGCCGGGGGCTACTGCGGGTACTTTACCTCAAAGACCCGCTTGGCTACCACAAAGGTCCCTTCATAGTAAGGCTGGCGCAGGTCGGTGATGGTAACCCCATAACGGCGGTTGGAAGCGTGGATCATCTTCCCTTCCCCCAGGTAGATGCCGGCGTGGCCGATATGGCGGCCTCCCCGGCGGAAGAAGAGCAGATCTCCGGGCAGCAGCTTGGAAAAGTCCATGTTTTGGGTCACGACCTTCCCCACCTGGGCCTGTTCGGCGCTGGAGCGGGGGAGATCGATCTTAAAACCCTTATAAATAAACTGCACAAAACCGGAACAGTCCGTGGACGACCCGGTGGCCAACGATCCTCCCCGGCTATAAGGGGCATCCTTGTAATGGCCGGCCTGAGTCAGTATCAGATCGGAAAAATTCCAGGGCTCAAACCGGTTGTAATTCCGTTCCGAGGCTGCGGCCGCCTGCACTGTGGGCTGGGGCGAGGGGTTACGGGAAAGGGGGCCTTTGGATTTCTTGGGTGACAGGGGTTCCAGAAGAAAACGGCCGTCCCGCTGGGGGATTACTTTCATCAACGGCGGGGTTTCCGGGACACCTGAGGCTGAGACGCTGGGAGCAGGGGTTTTGGAGACGGCGGTCTCGCCGCCGATTCCCGCCATTTCGCCCTGCACCCGCTCACTGTAATTCCGAGACTTGCTGCTGGAACCGCTGTTCTGGGACGCGGTTTTCTTTTTCTTAACGCTGCTGCTTTTTACGCCGCTGCTTTTTTTGGTTTGTGCTTTTTCCGTTTTTGAAGGAGAATTTTTCTTTTTGTCGCTTTTGGTAGGAGCTGTTTGGGCCAGCCCGGGTGAAAACAACAAGGCCAGGGTTAAGGCCGCGCCTAAGATTATACGATTCGCCATTCAGAACCTCCTTTGGTTATGGGATAATCCTGAAGGGAACTATACTTCCTTGCTCCAGTCCCCCGCCCGGCAATGCTCTTTAACTGCTCACAGAGCCCGCCTGGTTCCCCCTTGCTTGCTTTACCGAAAATTTAGGTAGAAGTGCCTATGCCGGATTTAGGTAAAAATACCTATTTGAGTTTCATGCACCTTATTAGAATGTTAAACGCTTGTCAATTAATTTTTTTGCGAAATTTAGTATAGATTTGAATGTGTTTAATAATTTCAACGAGTTATCCAACAATTTTTATGTGCGAAAAATAACGAGGCCGCGGCTTTTCCCGACTTGCAGCGGAGCTTCTTCTGGGATGATTAGGGAGGCGCGGCTTCCCATCCGGGAGCCGAAATGAGGGGGTGAGAGCAGGGGCCGACGGCGGCCCCTGCATTCTTACTTGGTCGAATTAACCGGCCGCGGCCTTCTTTTTCTGGGTTTTAGGGAGCTTCTCCGGACGGCCCACCATCTCGATAATGGACAGAGGCGCCCCATCTCCCAGGCGCAGGCCCAAAGGGATGATGCGGGTGTAGCCGCCGGGGCGCTCCAGGTAGCGTTCCCTGAGCTCCCCAAAAAGCTTGGCCACCACCTTTTTCGACCGCACCAGGGCCAGGGACTGCCGCCGGGCGTGCAGGTCCCCACGTTTGGCCAGGGTGATGATCTGCTCCGCCCACTGGCGCACTTCTTTGGCCTTGGCCCGGGTGGTTTCCACCCGTTCGTGCTCCAAGAGCGAGGTTACCAGGTTGCGCAGCATGGCCTGACGATGTTCGGTGGTCCGGGACAGACGGCGCCCGGCCTTCAAATGCCTCATGACAGAACCTCTTCTTTCCTCTCGGCCACCTGTTCCGGGGGCACAAAGCTCTCCAGCTTCATCCCTAAGTGCAACCCCATCTCCGTGAGGATTTCTTTGATTTCGTTTAAGGACTTGCGTCCAAAATTTTTGGTCTTCAGCATCTCCTGCTCGGTCTTCTGGACCAATTCCCCGATAAAGCGGATGTTGGCGTTCCGGAGGCAGTTGGCCGCGCGCACGGACAGCTCCAGTTCGTTGACGCTGCGGTAGAGGTTCTCGTTGAGCGCGGGGACCTCTTCCAGGGGCCTTTCCTCCGCCCCTTCCGTTTCCTCCTCGAAGTTGATGAACAGGTTCAACTGCTCCTTCAGGATCTTGGCTCCGTAAGCCACCGCGTTCTCCGGGGTCAGGCTGCCGTCGGTCCAGACCTCCAGGGTCAGCTTATCATAGTCCGTCCGCTGTCCCACCCGGGCCTGGGTAACCACGTAATTCACCTTGCGGATGGGGGAAAAGCTGGCGTCCAGGGGGATATAGCCCACCGGCTGGTCCTCTTCCTTATGGGCCTCCCCGGGAACGTAACCCTTGCCGGTCTTGGCCGTCATCTCCAAGACGAGTTCCCCGTCCGCGGAAAGGTTGGCGATATGGTGCTCGGGGTTCAGAATCTCCACGGAACCGTCGGTGATGATGTCTCCGGCCTTTACCTCCCCTTTGCCCCGGGCTTCCAGACGCAAGGTTTTGGCGCCGTCGCTGAGCATTTTCAAACGCACCTGCTTCAGGTTCAGAAGGATCTCGGTCACATCCTCCAAAACCCCCGGGAGCGCAGAAAATTCGTGATAAACGTCCTTGATGCGCACCGCGGTAATGGCCGCACCCCGCAAGGAGGAAAGCAGGACCCGTCGCAGGGCGTTCCCCAGGGTGGTGCCGAAGCCCCTTTCCAGGGGCTCGCAGGAAAATTTCCCATAAAACCGGTCATGGGTTTCCGCATCCACTTCCAGCCTTTTGGGCTTGATAACCTCGGTCCAATTCTTGTGGATCATGGCTCCTCAGAAAAAATACTGAATAAATTTTGCTGGCCGGTGGCCGATGGCCTCCCGAAACGGCGTCACTCTCCGGCATAGCATCAGCCCGTCTAGGGGCTGCCGGGCCCAAGGATCATGATTCTACTTGGAATAAAGTTCCACGATGAGATGTTCTTGGATGGGCATGGTGATGTCCTCCCGGGTGGGCAGCATGATGACCCTGCCCAGGGCCTCTTCCTTGGTGAGGTCCATCCAGGCGGGAAGCCCGCGGCGGGCCACGGCTTCCAGGGCGTCCAGAATCAAGGGCTTTTTACGGCTCTTCTCGGCCACCTGGACCGCGTCCCCTTTCTTCATCAGGTAAGAGGGAATACTCACCTTGCCGGCGTTTACCGTCACCAGGCCGTGGCGCACCATCAACCGGGCCTGGGCCCGGGAATTGGCAAAACCCAGGCGGTAAACGACATTGTCCAGACGCCGCTCCAACAGCACTAGTAGGTTGGTGCCGGTAACCCCTTTCTGCCTTTCGGCCTTCTCAAAATAGCCTCTGAACTGTTTTTCCAACACGCCGTAAATACGTTTAACCTTTTGCTTTTCCCGGAGCTGCATGCCGTAATCGGACAGCTTCCCCCGGCGCTGGCCGTGCTGCCCCGGCGGGTAATGGCGCCGTTCAATGGCGCATTTGTCAGTATAACAGCGGTCTCCCTTGAGGTAGAGCTGTAAACCTTCCCGGCGGCACAGCCGGCAGCTGGGTCCCAGATATCTGGCCAATTTCCTTCTCCTTTAAGCGTTACACCCGGCGCCGTTTCGGCGGACGGCAACCATTGTGGGGAATGGGGCTGACGTCCCGGATCAGATTGACGCTCAGGCCCGCGGCCTGGAGCGCCCGAAGCGCGGCCTCCCGGCCGGCGCCGGGACCTTTCACGAAGACGTCCACGCTGCGCATGCCGTTTTCCACGGCCTTTTTGGCCGCGTCCTGGGCCGCCAGCTGGGCCGCGAAGGGGGTGCCCTTCCGGGAACCCTTAAAGCCCTGCACTCCCGCGGAGGACCAGGAAATCACGTTGCCCCCGGGATCGGTAATGGTTACCAGGGTGTTGTTGAAAGTGGCCTTGATATGGGCCACGCCCACGGGAATATTCTTCCGTTCCTTTTTCTTCTTGGCGCGTGACGGTGCTCGGGCCATCACTCCTCCTTAAGCCTTCTTCCTTTTACCCACCACACTGCGTCGCGGACCTTTCCGGGTGCGGGCATTGGTATGGGTGCGCTGGCCCCTCACCGGCAGGCTGCGCCGGTGCCGCAGACCCCGGTAACACCCCAGGTCCATGAGGCGCTTGATATTCATGGAGACTTCCCGCCGCAGGTCGCCTTCCACCTTCAGGGTGGAATCGATCACCTGGCGGATGCGGGTGATCTCGCCGTCGTTCAAATCCCCGGTCTTCACGCCGCCGTCCACGCCCGCTTCCTTCAGGACCCGGGTGGCGGTGGTGCGCCCGATCCCGAAAATATAAGTGAGCGCGATCTCGATCCTTTTATTACGGGGCAAATCGATGCCCGCGATTCTGGCCAACTTCCTACCTCCCTTTAGCCCTGACGCTGCTTATGTTTGGGATTCTCACAGATCACCCGGACCACCCGTTTGCGGCGGATGATCTTGCACTTGGCGCAAATCCGTTTTACCGAAGGCCTTACTTTCATGGTCCTATCCTATCTGACTCGATAGACGATCCGCCCCCGGCTCAAATCATAGGGCGACAGTTCCACGATCACCTTGTCGCCGGGGAGGATCTTAATATAATGCATGCGCATCTTTCCGGAAATATGCGCCAGCACCCGATGTCCGTTGGCCAGTTCCACCCGGAACATGGCGTTGGGGAGCGGCTCGATCACCACTCCTTCCACTTCGATGGCGTCTTCTTTGGGCATCTATCGCGTCTTTTTAGTTATTTCAATCGTTTATTTTAAATTAATAACCGCCGCGAAGCAAGCAACCCGATCTTATTACAGTTTTTAGTTTTTGGTTTTTAGTTTTTAGTTAAAAAAATACAATTATTCAATAAGTTATAAATACTTTGCCATATTTAACAGCAGTTAACACCATTTTTACTTTTATATTTTATAACTTATTGAAATTATAATTTCTTTTAACCAAGAACTAAAAACTAAAAACCAAAAACTGTATTAAAGGCGGCTCAACACCACCACCCCTTTGTCCGTCAAGGCCACCGTGTGTTCAAAATGGGCGGCCAGGCTGCCGTCCTGGGTGACCGCGGTCCAGCCGTCGGAGAGAACCCGTATCTTCCAGGAGCCGCTGGAGGTCATGGGCTCAATGGCCAGGGTCATCCCCGCCTGCAGCACCGGCCCCCGCCCCGGAGGGCCGAAGTTCGGGATCTGGGGGTCTTCGTGCAGGGACCGGCCGATGCCGTGCCCCACGAACTCCCGGATCACCGCAAAACCTTGACTCTCCACCACGGTTTGCACCGCGTGGGAGATATCGCTCAGCCGGGCCCCCACCTTCACCTGGGCGATGCCCGCGTCCAGGGACTCCCGGGTGGCCTCCAGCAGCTTCCGGGCCGTAGGCGCCACCTGCCCCACCGCCAGGGTGAGGGCCGCGTCCCCGTAATACCCGTCGTAGCGCACCCCGAAGTCCAGGCTCACCAGGTCCCCGTCCTTGAGACGGCGGGGACCCGGGATGCCGTGGACCACTTCTTCGTTCACGGAGATGCAGACCGACGCCGGGTAGCCCCGGTACCCTTTAAAGGCCGGCTCCACCTTATGCCGCCTGCAGCCTTCCTCCGCGATTTCATCCAGTTCCCGGGTCTCTACCCCGGGCCGGACCCGTTCTTTCATTTCCTCCAGGATCTCCGCCACGATGCGGTTGGCCTTCTCCATCCTGGCGATTTCCTGAGGGGATTTCAGGAGAATCATAAACCCCGTTTACTTAGCAACTCTCCACGAGCATTAGCACTTATCGCAGCCGCTGATGGGCGCGGACCGAGGATGGCTCAAAATGGTGACGATCTTGTTGAAGATGTCGTCGATGCCGCCAACCCCGGCGATGGGCCGCACCAGCCCCTGCTTGGTGTAGAAGTCGATCAGGGGCGCGGTGGCCTGGTTGTAAGTGGTCAGGCGGCTGCGCACCGTGGTTTCGTTGTCGTCATCCCGCTGATACAGCTCGCCGCCGCATTTATCGCAGACCCCTTCCTTTTGGGGAGGGGTGAATTTAATATGGAACATCTGGCCGCAGGCCGCGTTCTTGCAGGTCCGCCGGCCGGTGAGGCGGATCACCAGAGCTTCTTCATCCACGTCAATGGAGATCACGTGGTCGATGCCGGTCTTCAACCCTTCCAGGACCTTGCCCAAGGCCTCGGCCTGGGGCACCGTGCGGGGAAAGCCGTCCAGGATGAAGCCCTTCTTGCAGTCGGCCTGCGCCAGCCGGTCTTTGATGATGCCGATGACCACCTCATCGGGCACCAGTTTGCCGGCATCCATGAATTCCTTGGCCTTGCGGCCCATCTCCGTGCCTTCCTTCACCGCGGCCCGGAGGATATCCCCGGTGGAAATCTGGGGAACCTGGTATTTGTCGATCAGCTTCTTGGCTTGCGTGCCTTTGCCCGCTCCTGGGCCACCCAACAGAATCAGATTCATAGCGTCCTCCTTATCAAGATCAGCGCCGTCCCCGGCCTACTAAACGCTTTTTCATGAACCCCTCGTAATGGCGGGTGAGCATATGTGATTCGATCTGGGCCATGGTATCCATGGCCACCCCCACCACGATCAAGAGCGCCGTGCCCCCGAAGTAGAAAGGCACGTTGAACTTCTGGATGAGGATGGAAGGCAGCACGCACACCGCGGAGACGTAAAGGGCCCCTCCCAGGGTGATGCGGGTGAGGATGCGGTCGATGTACTCGGCCGTGGGTTTGCCCGGGCGCAGCCCCGGGATAAACCCGCCCCATTTCTTCAAATTATCAGCCACATCCGCGGGATTGAAGGTCACCGCGGTGTAGAAATAGCAGAAAAAGATAATCAACGCCACATAGACGAAATCGTGGAAGAAGTTTCCCGGAGAAATGGCCTCCGCGCCCCATTTAACCCATTCGTTGTCCACGAAGCTGGCTATCGTGGCCGGAAACATCAAGAGCGAAGACGCGAAGATGGGGGGAATGACCCCGGCGGTATTCACTTTCAGGGGCAGATGGGTGGACTGGCCCCCGTACATGCGCCGCCCCACCAGCCTCTTGGCGTATTGTACCTGGATGCGCCGCTGGCCCCGCTCCACGAAGACGATGAAACCCACCACCGCGACCATCGCCACGCAGATGATCAGCATCATGATGGGATAGATTTCCCCGGCGCTCATCAGCTCGAAGGTCTTGATGATGGCGGAAGGGAGCCTCGCCACGATCCCGGCGAAGATGATGAGCGAAATGCCGTTGCCGATGCCCCGCTCGGTGATCATCTCCCCGCACCACATGATGAACGCGGTGCCGGAAGTCAAGGTGAGCACCGTCATCAACCTGAAGCTCCAGCCCGGGTGCATCACCACCGCCATGCCCCCGGTTTCGCCGCTCATGCCTTCCAGGCCGATGCTGATGCCGATGCCCTGGACGGCGGCGATGAGCACCGTGCCGTAGCGGGTGTATTGCTTGATCTTCTTGGTGCCGGCCTCTCCTTCTTTATAGAGCCGCTCCAGCGCGGGGATTACTACTTTCAGTAATTCGATGATAATGGCCGCGCTGATGTACGGCATGATCCCCAGGGCGAAGACGCTCATGCGTTCCAGCGCACCCCCGGAGAACATGTCGAAGAGGCCGAAAATCGTGCCCCGCTGCCGGGCGAAAAAGGCCATCAAGGCGTCGGGGTCGATGCCCGGGGTGGGGATATGGCACCCCAGGCGGTAAACCGCCAGCATCAGGAGCGTGAACAGAATCCGCTTCTTCAGCTCCGGGATCTTGGCGATATTGGCGAAACCGGCCACTTACTGGACCTCCACCCGGCCGCCCGCGGCTTCCACCCGGGCCTTGGCCTGGGCGCTCACGGCCTGGACTTTAACTGTCAGAGCGACTTTCACTTCGCCCTGGCCCAGAAGCTTGATCCGTTTGCATTGGGGCTTAACCAGCCCGGCCCGGCTCAGGATTTCCTCGTCCACCACCGTGTCCGCGGCAAAGCGGTTCAGGTCCCGGACATTGACGATGGACCACGGTTTCCGGAAGATATTGGTGAAACCCCGCTTGGGCATTCGCCGGGTCAGCGGCATCTGGCCGCCCTCAAAACCGGGTTTGGTGCCGCCCCCGGCCCGGGAATTCTGGCCCTTGTGACCCCGGGCCGCGGTCTTGCCCCAGCCCGAGCCGGGCCCCCGGCCCACCCGCTTCTTGCTATGCTTGGACCCCGGAGAGGGTTGCAGCTCGCTCAGTCGCATCTCATTCTCCTTCCGGGACTTCCCGCACCGCCAGCAGATGGCGCACCTGGTTGACCATGCCGGCAATAGCCGGGGTCTCTTTATGGCGCACGGTCTTGTTCAGCCGGGTCAACCCCAGGGTCTTCACCGTCTGCCGATGCGCCGGCGGCCGGCCGATGGGGCTTTTAATCAAGGTTATTTCCAGAATCATATCTTATCCTCAATACTTGCGGCTTTGCGCCTTTGCGTCTTTGCGTGAGATATTTTTTCACGCAAAGACGCCAAGACGCAAAGACGCAAATTTATCCGACCATTTCCGCCAGAGGCCGGTTCCGCCGGGTGGCCACCTCTTCCGGGCTGGCCAGTTGCAGCAGGGCCTCCATGGTGGCCTTCACCGCGTTGTGGGGATTATGGGAGCCCAGGCACTTGGTGAGAATATTCTTGATGCCCGCCACTTCCACCACCGCCCTGACGGGTCCGCCGGCGATCACCCCGGTGCCGTCCGAGGCCGGTTTGAGCAGGACCCGGCCGGAGCCGAATTCCCCCACCACCTCATAGGGGATGGTGTTGTTGATGATGGGGATCTGCACCATATCTTTCTTGGCCTTCTCCACCGCCTTGCGGATGGCTTCCGGCACTTCGTGGGCCTTGCCCAGGCCCGCGCCCACCTTGCCCTGGCCGTCGCCCACCACCACGATGGCGCTGAAGCGGAAACGCCGTCCGCCTTTAACCACCTTGGCGACGCGGTTGATGCTCACCACCTTATCGGTTAACTGGATTTCTTGCGCCTCAGGCTCGAACAAGCTTACCTCCGGTAGCTTTCAGCTTTCAGCTTTCAGCTTTCAGCTAAAAAATTGATTTATCTTTTCTCTTTAGCTGATAGCTGTACAGCTGATAGCTGACAGCTTCTTTTCTTTGGCTGACAGCTGATGGCTGATAGCTGACAGCTTCTTTTAAAACACCAATCCATGCTCCCGGCAACTGTCCGCCACCGCTTTCACCCGGCCATGGTAGAGAAAGCCGTTGCGGTCGAACACCACCTGGGAAATGCCTTTTTCCTTGGCCTTGGCCGCCAGCAGCCGCCCTACTTCCTTGGCGGTCTCGCTCTTTTTCAAACCGGCCAGCTTTTCCCGGATCTCTTTGCTCAAGGTGGACGCGGCCACCAGGGTATGTCCCTGGAGGTCGTCCACAATCTGGGCGTAGATATGCCGGGCGCTCCGGAACACGGACAACCGGGGGCGTTCCCCGGTGCCGCCGATTTTTTTGCGGATGCGCCGTTTGCGGCTGAGGCGTGCGGTCATTCTGCGATTCATCTCGTTCTCCTTTAGCGCCCGCCGGCCTTGCCCACTTTGCGCCGCAGCACTTCGCCCAGGTTCTTGATGCCCTTGCCTTTGTAGGCGTCCGGCGGCCTGATGGCCCGGATCACGGCTATGGTCTGCCCCAATTCTTCCTTGTCGAACCCCTTGAGTTCGATCTTGTTGGCCTTCTCCACCTGGGCGGTGATGCCCTGGGGCAACGGGAATTCCACCGGCTTGGAGTACCCCACGCTGAAGACCAGGGTATTGCCCTTGGCCTCCACCTTATAGCCGGTCCCGGAAAGTTCCAGCACCCGGGTGAAACCCTGGGACGTGCCGGTGACCATGTTGGCCACCAGGGTCCGGGCCAGGCCCCAGTAAGAACGGGTCAGCCGGGAGTCATCCTGGGGCTTGACCAGGATTTCGGACTTGCCGATCTCCAGGTCCACCCGGGGCGGCATCACCTGATCCAGTTTCCCCTGGGGACCGGTGACCATCACCTTGCCTTCCGCCACTTGCACCTTCACCCCCTGGGGCAAAGGAATAGGTTTCTTGCCGATGCGGCTCATAATTTTAACCCTTACCAGATCTCGCAGAGCACTTCGCCGCCCACCTGGAGCTTCCGGGCCTGGCGGTCGGTGACCACGCCTTTGGAGGTGGAAATCACCGCCACCCCCAACCCGCCCTGGACCTTGGGCAGCTCCTCGAAGCCGGCATAGACCCGCCGCCCCGGTTTGCTGACCCGTTGGATGCCCTGGATGAGCGGTGTTTGATGTTCGCCGTATTTGAGGTACACCCGGAGGATGCCCTGGCGATTGTCTTTGATCACCTTGTAATTCTTGATAAAACCCTCATCTTTGAAGATGCGGGCCAGGCTGATCTTCATGCGGGAAGCCGGGATGTCCACCTTATCGAACCGGGCGTGGCCGGCGTTCCTGATCCGGGTCAACATGTCGGCAATGGGGTCGGTCATGCTCATACTTTATGCCCTCGGTTCTACCAACTGGATTTGATCACCCCGGGGATTTCCCCCTTCAGGGCCATGTTGCGGAAACAGATGCGGCAGATGCCGAACCGCCGCAAAAAGGCCCGGGGCCGACCGCATACCGGACAGCGGTTATATTTCTGCACCGGAAACTTGGGGGTGCGCTTCGCCTTGGCGATTAAAGATTTCTTGGCCATGCTTTATCTCCGGAAAGGTAAGCCCATTAAATTCAACAGGTATTTTCCCTCTTCATCGGTGCGGGCGCTGGTGATGATACTGATATTCATGCCCTTGACCTTGTCGATCTTATCGTAGTCGATCTCCGGGAAGATGATCTGCTCTTTGATGCCCAGGGTGTAATTGCCCCGGCCGTCAAAGGCCTTATCCGACACCCCCCGGAAGTCCCGCACCCGGGGCAGCACCACGTTCACCAGCTTATCGAAGAAGTGGTACATGCGGTCCCGGCGCAAGGTCACCATGCAGCCGATGGGCATGCCTTCCCGGAGCTTGAACGCGGCGATGGAACGCCGGGCCCGGGTCACCACCGCTTTCTGGCCGGTGATGGCCGCCAATTCCTGGGCCCCGGACTCCAGCAGTTTGATGTTCTGAATCGCCTCCCCCAAGCCCATGTTGATGACGATCTTCATCAACCGGGGCACCTGCATGGAGCTGCGATACTTGAACTCCTGCATCATCTTGGGGACGCACTCCTGCCGGTAATATTCCTGGAGGCGGGCCGGGATCTTTTCGGGTTTGGCTGCGGCCTTGGGCTTGCCCTTAGCCTCGGCTTCCACTTTGGCTTCGGCTTCGGCCTTGCCCTTGCCCTTGGCCTTAGCCTCGGCTTTGGCTTTATCTTTTTTGGGTTTTTCCTGTTCAGCCATCTATCAGTTCCTTACACTTCATGCAGACTCGGGCTTTTTTTCCTTCCGCGGTCACCGTCAGGCGGAAACGGGTGGCGGTGGCGCATTTGGGGCAGATGAGCATTACCTTGGAGACATTAAGGGGCGCCTCTTTCTCCACAATCCCCCCCTGGCCGGTGGTGGGGCTGGGCCGGGTATGGCGCTTGATCATGTTCACCTTTTCCACCAACACCTGGTTCTTCTCCCGGAGGACCTTCATGACCTTCCCGGTCTTGCCCTCTTCCTTGCCGCTGATCACTTCCACCAGGTCGTTCTTTTTCAGGCGGATGCGCACCGGCTCCGGTTTCGGTTTCGCAGCTCTGGGCATTACAACACCTCCGGAGCCAGGGAGATGATCTTCATGAACCTCTTGGCCCTAAGTTCCCGGGCCACCGGACCGAAGATGCGGGTGCCGATGGGATCGCCCTGGGGATTGATGAGCACCGCCGAGTTGTCGTCGAATTTGATATAGGAGCCGTCGGGCCGGGGAGTCTCTTTCACCGTGCGCACCACCACCGCGCGCATCACGTCCCCTTTTTTCACCTTGGAGTGGGGCAGGGCCTCTTTCACCGAGACCACGATAATGTCCCCCACCCGGGCGTAGCGCCTTCTCGTGCCGCCCAGGACCCGGATGCAGTTGACCCGCTTGGCTCCGGAATTGTCCGCCACCGTTAAATTGGTATGAACCTGGATCATGATTATCTTCCTCGGGCGCTCGCGACCTTACTGGGCCTTTTCCAGGATCTGCTTCACGCGCCAGTTCTTGTCCCGGCTCAAGGGGCGGGTCTCTTCGATGAGCACCTTGTCCCCCACCTGGCAGGCGTTGGCCGCGTCGTGGGCCTTGATCTTCACCCGCCGGCGCACGATCTTATGATAAAGGGGATGGGGAACCAGACGCTTCACTTCCACCACCACGGTCTTGTCCATCTTATCGCTGACCACCACCCCGATCCTGGTCTTGCGCACGCCCCGCTTGTTTTCCATATTTCCAACCTTGATTGTCAATTGCCGTTCTATGTTCTTCGGTCTTTGTTCTTATCGTTTTTCGTTTTGCGTTTTTCGTTTCTCGTAACCAGTAAAGAGATTATTTTTTCTGATCACTGATCACTTCTAACCCCTAATCCCTGCTCTTACTGCTTCTCCCCGGTCTTCTCCCGGAGCACGGTCTTTAGCCGGGCGAAGTCCTTCTTCGCCTGCCCCAGCCGGGCGGTGTTGTCCAACTGTTGGCTGCTGTGCTGAAAGTTCAGGTTGAAAAGCTCCTCGGAGACCTCCTTCATTTTGGCCCCCAGTTCCTCCAACGTCAGGTCCCGCAAATCCGCAGCCTTCATGACGTGGCCTCCGCTTCGGCGGCCTCGGCGGCCGGTGCGGCTGCCGGCTCATCGGGCATCACGGCCTTGGCCCATTTCGATTCGGCCAACGGCTTGATATCGGCCCGCTCCACGAACTTCACGGCCAACGGCAGCTTGTGCCCGGCCAGGCGCAGGGCCTCTTTGGCCGTTTCCCGGTCCACCCCCGCCATCTCATAAAGGATGAGTCCGGGCCTAACCACCGCCACCCAGCCCTCGGGGCTGCCTTTGCCTTTGCCCATGCGGGTTTCCGCGGGCTTTTTGGTGAAGGGCTTATCCGGAAAGACCCGGATCCAGACCTTGCCGCCCCTTTTCACGTGCCGGGTGATGGCGATCCGGGCCGCCTCGATCTGCTGGGCGGTGATCCAGCCGCAGGCCTGGGCCTGGAGGCCGTAGTCGCCGAAGGCGATAAAGTTCCCCCGGGAGGCCATGCCCCGGCGGCGCCCTTTCATCACCTTGCGGTGTTTAACTCTTTTCGGTGCAAGCATTGCTTTATCCTTAGCTCCCCACTTTTCAAAAGGGGGACTTTATTCTTGCTAGAACCCCACCCGCTCTTCCGCGCTCAAGACCTCGCCGTGGAAGATCCAGGTCTTCACCCCGATCACCCCGTAGGTGGTGCGGGCTTCCGCGAAGCCGTAATCGATGAAGGCCCGGAGAGTGTGCAGGGGCACCCTGCCTTCCCGGTACCATTCCTGCCGGGCGATTTCCGCGCCGGCCAGGCGGCCCTTGCAGCGGATCTTGATGCCCTTGGCCCCGAACTTCAGGGCCTGGCCCACCGACTTCTTCATGGCCCGGCGGAAAGAGACCCGGCGCTCCAGCTGCTGGGCGATGTTTTCCGCCACCAACTGGGCGTTGATCTCAGGCTTCCGCACTTCCTGGACGTCGATGACCAGTTCCCGGCCCACCACTTTTTGCAGGCGGCGCCGCAGGTCTTCGATCTTTTTGCCCTTCTGGCCGATGACCATGCCCGGCCGGGAGGTGTGGATTTTGATGGTCACCTTGTTGGCCGCGCGCTTGATATCCAACCCGGCGATGCCCGATCCTTTAAGTTCCCGGTCATCCCGGATGAACTCCCGTATCCTGCGGTCCTCCAGGACCAGGGCCGGATAATCTTTCCTGGCAAACCAAATGGAATCCCATTTGCGATAAATCCCCAGGCGGAAACCGATGGGATGTACTTTCTGGCCCAAGCTGCCTCCAATCAGTGGCCAGTGGCCAGTGGCCAGTGACCAGTAATTACATTATGAAATGTGTCTCTTGCTTGATGATGGCCAAGGACTATTGACCATTACCGATACCTTTTGCAAAAGATCGTTTGCTTCCATAAACATGAGCTGAAGCAATAATGAAAAACTAATAACGGTTAAGCACTCACTGACCACTGGCCACTGACCACTGATCACTTTCTTTTTACTTTCCCGGCCTTTTCGTCCAGGACTACGGTGATATGGCTGCTCCGTTTCAGAATCCGGTTGACCCGGCCCATGGCCCGGGGCATGAAACGTTTGAGCACGGGGCCGCCATCCACCTGGATGCCTTTGATGAACAGGGTGTCCACGTCCACCTGGGGCCGCTGTTCGGCGTTGGCCACCGCGGCCTCCAGCACTTTGCGCAACACCCGGGCCCCCCGCTGGGGCAGGAACCGGAGCACGGCCAGGGCCTCATCCGCCATTTTGCCGGATATCTCCCGGGCCACCAGCCGCACCTTAAAAGGAGAGATGCGGATAAACCGGGCGCGAGCCTTGATCTCCATTATTTCTTACCCACTTTCGTCTTGCGGTCCCCGGCATGGCCCCCGAAATGGCGGGTGGGCGCGAATTCCCCCAATTTATGCCCCACCATGTTTTCGGTGACATAGACCGGGATGAATTTCTTGCCGTTATGGACCGCCAGGGTGATGCCGATAAAATCCGGGGTGATGGTGGAGCGCCGGGACCAGGTCTTGATCACCCGGCGGTCCTGGGCCTCCTTGGCCTCGAGTATCTTGGCCTGGAGGCTGTCCTGCACGTAAGGTCCCTTTTTCAGTGAACGGGCCACGGTTTCTCCCTCTATTTCTTCGACCGGTGCTTGATGATATAGCGGTCGCTGTCCTTCGGTTTCCGGGTCTTAAAGCCCTTGGTGGGCACACCCCAGGGGGTCACCGGATGGCGGCCGCCGGAGCTTTTGCCCTCGCCGCCGCCCATGGGATGGTCCACCGGGTTCATGGCCACGCCCCGGACGTGGGGGCGGCGCCCCTGCCAGCGGCGGCGCCCCGCCTTGCCCAGGGAGATGTTCTCCTGGAGCACGTTCCCCAACTGGCCGATGGTGGCCCGGCAGTCCAAAGGCACCACCCGCACCTCGCCAGACGGCAGCTTCAGATGGGCCTGTTTGCCTTCCTTGGCCATCAGCTGCGCGGCCGCGCCCGCAGCCCGGGCCATCTGCCCGCCCTTCCCGGGCTTCAGCTCCACGTTGTGCACCATGGTGCCGGCCGGGATATTTTTCAGAGGCAGGGAATTTCCCGGCTTAATATCCGCTTCCGCGGAAGAGACCACCGTGTCCCCCACCTGCAGTTCCTGGGGGGCCAGGATGTAGCGCTTCTCCCCGTCCAGGTAGTGGAGCAGGGCGATGCGCACCGTGCGGTTGGGGTCGTATTCGATGGAGGCCACTTTGGCCGGCACTTCCAGCTTGTTGCGCTTGAAATCGATGATCCGGTAACGCCGCTTGTGCCCCCCGCCCCGGTGCCGGGTGGTGACCCGGCCGTAGCTGTTCCGTCCCCCCGACTTTTTCAGGGGCCTGACCAGACTCTTCTCCGGTTCGCTGCGGGTTATCTCGGCAAAATCCGAAGCCGTCTGGAACCGCCGCCCGGGGGAGGTTGGTTTTCGTGAAATCAGTGCCATGACTAGATATCCTTAAGAAATTCTCTAACCCTTCTTAAGCTAAGTGATCGGTAATCAGTAATCAGTGATCAGTAAAAACCTTGCTACCAAGCCTTACTAACCCCTAATCCCTGACCCCTGACCCCTGCCTTTACATGCCTTCAAACCCGGCAATCTTCTCTCCGGGAGCCAACGTGACGATGGCTTTCTTCCAAGACGGGCGCACTCCTTCGTGCTTGCCCAGGCGCTTCTTTTTACCCTGCATCTGCATGGTGTTCACCGCCAGGACCTTGACCTTAAAGAGCTCTTCCACCGCCTTGCGGATCTCGATCTTGTTGGCCTTCACCGCCACCCGGAAGGTCACCTTGTTGCCCGCTTCTTTCAGCATGTGGGTCTTTTCCGTGATGATGGAGCCTTTGATCAGGTTGTGATACGCCTTCATGATCCCAACCTCTCTTCGATCTGGGCCAGGGACGTTTTCAGCATCACCAGGTGTTCATACTTCAGGATGTCATAGACGTTCAGACCTGCGGGCAGCATCACCTGGACATGGGGCACGTTCCGGGCCGACAGCTCCAGGGCCTGGTGGGCCTCCGGCGCGATAATCAGGGCCTTGGCCACTTCCAGGTTGCGCAGCACCTGGACAAAATCCTTGGTCCTGGGAGTAGAGTGGGGGTATTCGTCCAGCACCAGCAGTTGCCCGGATTGGAGCTTGCTGCTCAGGGCCATCTTCAAGGCCAGGCGCCGCACCTTTTTGGGCAGGGTGTAAGCGTAGCTCCGGGGTTTGGGGCCGAAGATGATGCCGCCGCCCCGCCAGATGGGGGAGCGGTTGCTGCCCACCCGGGCCCGGCCGGTGCCTTTCTGCCGCCAGGGCTTTTTGCCGCCGCCCCGGACTTCTCCCCGGCTCTTGGTGGAGGCGGTGCCCGCGCGGCGGCAGGCCCGCTGCCAGGTCACCACTTCATGGAGCACGCTGCCCCTCACCGGCACTCCGAAGATTTCCTCCTGGAGTTCCACCTCTCCCACTTTTTCTTTATTAATATTAATAACATCTATTGTCGGCATAGCTTCACCCGGCCTTCCGGATCAGCACCAACCCCTGCCTGGGGCCGGGCACCGCGCCCTTGATGAGCAGCAGGTTCTCCTCCGGACGCACATCCACCACTTCCAGATTTTGCATGGTCACCCTGGCGTTCCCCATCTGTCCCGGCATCTTCTTCCCCTTGACCACCCGGGAGGGATAGGCGCTGGCGCCGATGGAACCTGGAGCCCGGTGGGACATGGAGCCGTGGGTCATGGGACCTATGGTAAAGTTCCAGCGCTTCACCGTGCCGGCAAAACCCTTGCCCTTGCTGGTGCCGATGACGTGCACCCGGTCGCCGATGTTAAACTGCTCCAGCGTGATTTCCTGTCCGGCCTCATATTCGCCGGACCCTGCCATCCGGAACTCCCGGAGGTGGCGGAACGCGCTTTTGGAACCGTGCTTCTCGAAATGACCTTTCAGGGGCTTGTTGACCTTGCCCAAAGACCGGCGTTCAAAGCCCAACTGCAGGGCCTCGTAGCCGTCCTTGGCCGCGCTCTTCACCTGGGCTACAAAGCAGGGGCCGGCTTCAATCACCGTCACCGCCACCGAGAGCCCTTCCGGGTCGAAGATGCGGGTCATACCCAATTTTTTCCCGATAATGCCGCCAGGCATTTTTTTCTCCAGTAGTCAGTAGTCAGTTGCCAGTAGCCAGTTTTTTTCATTTATCAGCAAGTCAGGGCCAGTTTTGCTCTTTTCCTTTTCTGGCTACTGACTACTGGCTACTGATCACTGCTTCTAAACTTTGATCTCCACGTCCACCCCGGCAGCCAGGTCCAGCTTGCTGATGGCGTCCATGGTCTGTTGGGTGGGCTCCAGGATATCCATAAGCCGCTTGTAGGTGCGGATCTCGAACTGCTCCCGGGACTTTTTGTCGATGTGCGGCGAACGCAGCACGCAGTACTTGTTGATCTCCGTGGGCAGCGGTATCGGCCCGGCCACCCTGGCTCCGGTGGACCTTGCGGTCTCCACGATCTCCACCACCGATTTATCCAGCAGCTTATGGTCGTAAGATCGCAACCTGATGCGAATCTTGGGCGTGATCATTTATTCTTCCTATTCCACAATCTCGCTCACCACGCCGGCGCCGACGGTGCGGCCGCCTTCCCGGATGGCAAAGCGCAGTTCCTTTTCCAAGGCCACGGGCGTGATCAGGTGCACCGTCATGGAGACGTTGTCCCCG